>Ga0136634_10000658_pt1 | contig 14475 bp, 15 predicted proteins | sample AntDrymUQ8332106_2_FD_104654 | JGI IMG/M metagenome (GOLD analysis project Ga0136634, IMG submission 104654) | Polar desert sand microbial communities from Dry Valleys, Antarctica - metaG UQ833 (21.06) | ecosystem: Environmental > Terrestrial > Soil > Desert | place: Antarctica: Dry Valley... | reverse complement strand
TAACAGTCTTCAACGTGCAGATTCGCTTCTAAAAAAGTAAGAAGCAAATACATTTCATATACATCAGCAAATCAGCACATCAACTAATTAGCACATTATCTCACTTCATCAAACCAAACTGCTTCAAATGGTGCATCGCGTGTTTGTGCAATAAATGAACGTTGCTGTTAAAATCAAGTTCTCCGAAAAAAGCATTGTGGGTTGTTAGCGTTGCATCTTTCTCAAATATCTCAAAAAAGTAGTTTAATTCCTTCTGCAGTTTTTGAATGACGCCTTGCATGGTGGCCTTTCTGGCAGCAGGGGGTATTTCATTCATGAAAGGATTCTTTAGATTTTGGGGGAAAGGTTTGTCACTGAGCATAAATAATCTAGCTTTTTCTAATGTTTCCCCTTCATTGACCATGGGCAGTTTTAATTTACCACTGGCATTTTTTACCACGTCAACAAAATGTTCAACCATCTGCTGACCGCTTAGCACACCCCATTGACCCCGGGTATCCGGAGCGAGATGCTTCAACAAAAAAATAAAGTCGTTCTTTAAAAAATTGATCTGGTCCTGATTCATTGACTAAGCTTAAGTACTGAAGATAATGAAAAAAGCCCCCGCAAAAATCCGGGGGCCTTAAATAAACTGGTCAGTTTATCAGGCAACTTTTCTGAGATCGATTTCTTTACAGAGGGAATCAAAAATGCGATCAATAGAACCTTCCCCCTGAATGCGTACTACTTTGTCAAATGCTTCATAATATTTAGCAACGGCCGCGGTTTTATTTTCGTACTCAGTAATTCGGGCCCTGATGATGCTTTCGTTTGTATCATCGCTCCTTCCGGATGTTTTACCCCGGTTCAATAATCTTTCTACAAGTTGTTCCTCAGTAACATCCAGGGCTAAAACGGCGGAAATCTCTGTATTGTTTTCCCCTAACAAGCCATCAAGAGCCTCTGATTGAGCTACGGTGCGGGGAAATCCATCAAATAAAAATCCTTTTGCTTCGGGATTCGAGCGGAGCGCAGAGCGGATCATTCCGATCACGACTTCATCCGGAACAAGTTGCCCTTTTTCCATATAACTTTTAGCTTCGAGGCCAAGCTGGGTTTGATTGATGATTTCTTCACGCAATAGATTGCCGGTAGAAAGATGGATCAAACCATATTTTTCAATCAATCTCTCTGATTGGGTTCCCTTGCCGCTACCTGGCGGTCCAAATAAGATCAGGTTGAACATTTTGGTTACAAATCTTGATGAGTCGACAAATATAATGGATGAGTAGTAAAATCTATTAACAATTTTCCTGACGTCCTGAACCAGTCTGCCAACCTCCAGCCGTTGCGAATACAAATGAATGTTAAGGCTTCCTTTCCGTCATACAGCGGACAATCCAAAGCTGGTGAAAGAACGTAAATTTGTGCCTTAAATGCTTTGTATGAAAAAATATTTTCAATGTATTGGCGTGGTTGTGTTGTTAAGTCTTTTGCAGCAATGCAGTTATTCTCAATCATCGGGCACAAAAAAAATTGCTATGGATAATTCAAAGAAAGATAATACAGTGTACTCTAGATCGGATTCTTCCAAGGTTGCCTTAAGTGAAGAAGAATGGAAAAAAATCTTACCGCAGGAAGTGTACTATATTTCCCGGCAAAAAGGAACAGAGCGACCCTGGACCAGTAAATTTGAAACCTCAAAAGAAATCGGCACCTACTATTGCGCCGTTTGCGGCAATGCACTTTTTAAAAGCGATACCAAGTTTGAAAGTGGCTGCGGATGGCCCAGTTTTTACGAGCCAATCACCAAGGGTAGCATCATTTATGCGCCAGACAATGAACATGGAATGACCAGGACCGAAGTGATGTGTGGCCGTTGTAAAGGTCATTTAGGTCATGTATTTGAGGATGGTCCCCCACCAACCGGATTGCGCTATTGCATTAATGGAGTGGTTCTGGATTTTGAAAAAGCAAAAGACGCGGAAAAGAAGTATAAAGAGAAGCTGTAATTAACTATTAATGTGCTGATTTGTTAATGTGCTAATGACAATGATAGTTCTCGTTTTTCTGACCCAGGCAAATAGCCTGGGTTATTTTATGATATGGCTTTCAACCCTTAATAACCCCATCGGCACCTCAGCTAATTAGCACATTAGCTCATTATCTTTGCGCCGTGAAGAAAAAAAGGGATATCATATTAGAAAAAGTATTGGTTGAAGATTACGCCGCCGAGGGCAAGTCGCTGGGGAGGGTGGATGGAAAAGTAATCTTTATTGAAAATGCCGTACCGGGTGATATCGTGGACGTGCGATTACACAAAAGCAAAAAGGATTGGGGAGAAGGAAATGCTGTTCATTTTCATGATTATTCCACAGACAGGGTTCTTCCTTTTTGCGAACATTTTGGCATTTGCGGCGGATGCCAGTGGCAAATGTTGCCTTACGAAAAGCAGGTACAGTACAAGCAAAAGCAGGTAGAAGACAATTTAAAACGGATTGGAAAAATTCCATTGCCTGCACTAAGGCCGGTTATAGGTGCTATAACCACCCGGTTCTATCGCAATAAAATGGAATACACGTTCGGTAATAAGCGTTTTCTTCTTCAGGAAGAATTAAACGATCTATTGATTACTCCCCGCCAAAACGTGGCGGGTTTCCATGCCCGGGGTATTTTTGACAAGGTGGTAGATATCAGAAAATGTCATTTGCAGGCAGAGCCAACCAACCTGATACGGCTGAGTGTAAAGCAATTTGGACTGGATCATGGGTTCTCTTTTTATGATAGCAGAAATCACGAGGGGTTTTTACGGACCATGCAATTGCGAATTTGCCGGACCGGTGAAGTAATGGTGAATATTGTTTTTGGTCATGAGGAGGCAGGCAACAGAAAAATTCTGTTAGATCATATTCTGCAATCATATCCCCAGATAACCACCCTGCTTTATACAATTAATACCAAGATGAATGATAGCTTGTACGATCTATCCCCCCAGGTTTACCATGGAAATGGTTATGTAACAGAACGGCTGGAAGATTTTCAATTCCGGATAGGACCCAAATCTTTTTTTCAAACCAATACGGAGCAGGCCGAAAGATTGTACCAGGTTACCAGAGATTTTTCGGAGCTGACAGGGAAAGAATGTGTATATGACTTGTATTGTGGTACAGGCAGCATCGGCATTTTCGTTAGCAAGCTGGCAAAAAAAGTGGTCGGCATTGAGACAGTAAAAGAGGCGATTGCTGACGCAAAAGAAAACGCCGGCCTGAATAATATTCATCATGCACACTTTTTCAGTGGAGATGTTATTGATATCTGCAATGATGTTTTTGTAAACGAGCAGGGTAAACCGGATGTAGTGATCACGGATCCACCACGGGCCGGTATGCATGAAAAGCTCGTGCAAAAGATTGCGGAGATGCGGGCTCCGGTGGTTGTCTATGTGAGTTGCAACCCTGCAACGCAAGCCAGAGATCTGAATCTGTTGAATGAGGTGTATGAAGTAACAGCCATACAACCGGTTGACATGTTTCCGCATACACACCATATTGAGAACGTTGTACAGCTGAAGTTGAAAAAATAGTTAAGGGTTTAGTTAATCAGTTAAACATTCCGATATTAGCAACTTTAAAAAAAGGCAGTATGACAGATATAAGGATGAGCAGTTTCCAGGCTATTCCACCGGTGATAAAAAATTTGGTCATTGTAAATGTGTTGGTGTTTTTTGCGCAGAATATTTTTGAAAACAGTCCTTCTATCAGGTTAGAGAATCTTTTTGCCTTGCATGATGTGCATTCGGCCTTCTTTAAGCCTCACCAATTGATAACACACATGTTTATGCATGGTGGTATTGGTCATTTATTCTTCAATATGTTTGCGCTTTGGATGTTTGGAAGTATGCTTGAAAACGTATGGGGATCAAAGCGCTTTCTTATTTTTTATATGATTTCAGGTTTGGGTGCGGCTTTTTTGCACCTGGGTGTTTTGTACTTTGAAATGGAACCCATTATGGATGTGTTCCGGCAGTTACCCGCTGACCAACAATCCGAGCTTCTTTATTCCCCGCAATTCAAAGTAAATACTGCAACCGTTGGGGCTTCGGGAGCTGTATTCGGCTGTCTGGCTGCCTTTGGATATCTTTTCCCAAATAGTCTTTTATATATTTACTTTCTCTTTCCCGTTAAAGCAAAATGGTTTGTGCTTTTCTACGCGGCATTGGAGCTGTGGTCGGGCGTACAAAATACGGCCGGCGATAATGTTGCCCACTGGGCGCATTTAGGCGGCGGCCTGGCTGGATTTTTATTGGTATTGTATTGGAACAAAAGCAATCGCCGGAATTTTTACTGATCGGGGCAACATTCCTTAAGATTATCTGTTAATTTACTGGTCCTTTTACCGGAATCACTTCTATTCTGTAAATGGTTTTGTAAATTCATAAAAACTTTTCCGTGCTACGAGAAGATCGCTATAGAAAAAGATTAATGCTGGGGCAGGATGGCAACTCGCTGGTTATTTTACTGGTCATATTAGCAGTGGTGTTTTGTATTTTTAAATTCATCTATATTGCCCTGTGGATGTCGGGAATGGACCAGGCGTCCCTTCACAAAGCTTTTTATGTAAATATTTTTAATTGGTTTAATCTCCCGGCGGATGTAAGCACATTGAGTACCCGGCCCTGGACTATTATTACATACATGTTTATGCATGATGGGGTATGGCATCTTTTGGGAAATGTACTTTGGCTTTGGGCATTCGGGTATATTCTACAGGATTTAACTGGTAACAATAAACTCATTCCTATCTTTCTTTATGGTGGATTTGCAGGGGCCTTCATATTCGTACTTACCTATAATATAATACCCAGACTTCCCGTGGCAGCCACCTTGGAAGGTGCTTCAGCAGGGGTGATGGCAGTAGCTATCGCCACCACGGTACTGGCCCCATCTTACCGTATATTTCCAATGCTGAACGGGGGCATTCCTTTATGGGTTCTAACCATCATATTTGTCATCATTGATTTTGCCAGTATCCCGGTTAGTAATACGGGGGGTCATATTGCACACCTGGCTGGTGCTGCTATGGGATTTGTGATTATAAAGCAACTCCAACGCGACAGTGACTGGACCATCTGGATCAATAAGTTTTTTGATTGGGTAGCAAATCTTTTCAATCCCAACAAAAAAGAATGGAAAAAAACCGCTCGTCAGAATTTTTACTATAAAACAGAGGGCACCCAACCTTTTAAGAAAATTCCGAATATTACTCAAAAGCGTGTTGATGATATACTCGATAAAATTAATCAGCGCGGTTACCGTTCTTTGACTGACGAAGAAAAAGAAATCCTGAAACGCGCCAGCGAAGCAGATAACTAATTTTATAATGGCGGGAACCTTGAAAAGATTTACCAAGCGGTTTTTTATAACCTGTAATATCATAGTGGTTATAGTGTACCTGCTCGCCTGTTTCATACCTTATTTAAATGCAGGGAAATACTGGCCTATTGCCATCCTGGGACTTGGCTTCCCCTTAATGCTGATCTTATTAATCCTCTTTATCTTCTTATGGGCTATTGTTCGTTCCCGATGGGCATTTTTCTCCTTGCTGGCATTAATAATAAGCTGGCAACAGATTTCAGTTTTCTTTGCTTTTCGAACGCCACCTTCTGCAAAAACTCTGCGTCCCGATAACTGCTTGCGTATTTTAAATTGGAATGTATCAAGTTGGGATGAAGCCAACAAACATAAAAAAGGTGGGCAAAGTCATCGCCGGGACATGCTGGCTCTTATAAAATCGCAGGATGCGGATATTCTCTGTCTCCAGGAATTTTTTGAATTTGAATCTTCTAATTTTTATGAACCCAATATCCCGGCCGTAAAAGCCATGGGTTATCCCTACTACTATTTTGTGCCGCATTATTTTCGATATCAGAAAGCATACCGGATGGGAGTTGCAATTTTTTCAAAATATCCCATTGCAGATACCGTTGTAGTGCCATACGAGCAAAATTCTGCTGCCGATAACCTGGTATACGCTGATATAAAAATTGAAGGAAGAATGATCAGGTTCATGACGACGCATCTTCAATCAGTCAGGTTTAACTCTGTTGATTACGAAGGGATCAACCGTATTAAAAATACGGAAGACAATTCTTTGCAAGCGTCTAAAACCATTCTTTCAAAAATCATAACGGCTTACCGGTCGCGTAGCAGCCAGGCAGAGCAGGTTCGGGAGGAAATTGATAAAAGTCCCCATCCGGTTATTGTATGTGGCGATTTTAATGACGTGCCCAACTCCTATACATACTTTACGATCAAAGGCGATCTTAATGATGCCTTTATTGCAAAAGGGGCAGGTGTTGGAAAAACCTTACGGATACTGGGCCCCACTCTTCGGATCGATTATATACTGGCAGATAAAAATCTACCCATTAGCCAGTTCAATAAGTTGAACGTTCCTTATTCAGATCATTACCCGATTGTGGCAGATATTTTATTAAAATAAGTGACCGGGAGGTGATTATTATTCTTAGCACTTACTGGCTGGATACATTTATTTTTGCAGCACTTTTTACCGAACGTTAATCACAGGTTATGTCTTCATTAAAAGTTTATAATTCTTATACAAGGCGCAAGGATGTTTTTGAATCCATAACTCCGGGGCATGTTGGTATATACGTTTGCGGGCCTACGGTGAGTGGGGAAAGCCATCTCGGACATGCGCGTCCATATATTACTTTTGATGTTATATACAGATACCTGATGCATTTGGGTTACAAGGTCCGATATGTTCGTAATATCACCGATGCGGGCCATTTTGAAGAGGAGGGCAGGGAAGCAGAAGATAAGATCGCTAAAAAAGCAGTGATAGAAAAACTGGAGCCGATGGAATTGGTTCAGAAATATACCAATCTTTTCCACTGGGCCATGCGTGCATTAAACAACATTGATCCCAGCATTGAACCAGCGGCTACGGGGCATATCGTTGAACAGATCACCATGATACAACAAATCATGAGTGAAGGATATGCTTACGAGGTCAACGGATCTGTCTATTTTGATGTATTGAAATTTGCAGAGAATTATACTTATGGCAAACTCAGCGGCCGTATTCTTGAAGATTTGCTTGAAACCACCCGCGATCTGGAAGGCCAGGATGAAAAGAAGAACAAACAGGATTTTGCATTGTGGAAATCAGCGCCTCCCGAACACCTGATGCGCTGGCAAAGTCCATGGGGTGAAGGTTTCCCCGGATGGCATATTGAATGTTCCGCAATGTCAACTAAATATTTAGGAAAGCAATTCGATATTCATGGAGGTGGAATGGATTTGCAATTTCCTCATCATGAAAGTGAAATTGCGCAAAGCACCATCTGTAATAAACATCTTCCTGCCCGTTACTGGATACATAATAATATGATTACGGTGAATGGCAGAAAAATGGGGAAGAGTTACAATAACCAGATCAGGCTTACAGAAATGTTCAGCGGCAATCATCCTTTGCTGGAAAGAGCCTATAGCCCGATGACCATCCGGTTTTTTATACTGCAAACACATTATAGAAGTACCCTTGATTTTGGGAATGATGCACTGCATGCAGCAGAAAAAGGATTAAAACGTTTGTGGGAAGCCTATGATGCATTGCAAAAAATTCAGGGAGTGAATGAAACAGCTGATGATAAGGCGTTGGATGAAAAAGTACGGCGGCAAATTCTGGAAATGGATGCCTTCATGAGCGACGATTTTCATACGGCCAAAGTTCTCGCAAACATGTTCGACCTGGCTCCTGTTATTAATTCAATAAAGGATAAACACATACCCCCGAGTGCGATTAGCAAGGGAACGATGGAATTACTTCAATCCTATTTTAAAAACTACCTGGAAAATATTCTCGGATTAAAGGATGAAACCTCCGCTGATGACGGTAAGCTAAGTGGGGCATTGGAGTTACTGATCCAGATACGCAAGGATGCAAAGGGAAGAAAGGATTATGCTACCTCTGATAAAATCCGCAATCAGCTTCATGAATTAGGAATTTTAATCAAAGATGAAAGGGATGGAAATATGTCTTACACTTTTGCCTAGCATTTTATTTGTGGTTGCATTTAACTTTGATGCTTTGATTGCCAATACGGCACGATAATTTAACAGCTTACCTAAAATTTGATTTTGGTATGGACTGATACTTGGCAAAACCTCAGTTAAATTAATCGATTATGAATAAAAGTGGACCAATCATTGTAATCGAAGACGATTTTGATGACCAGGAAATTTTCGATGAAATTTTCAAGGAACTTAATTACCAAAATGAAGTTATTTACTTTATAGATGGTTTAAAAGCACTTGACTTTTTAACCCACTCCCCTATTGAACCTTTTATTATTCTTTCAGATATTAATATGCCCAAGTTAAGTGGCTTGGAATTAAGAGAACAAGTTCATAACAATGAAGATTTACGATTAAAATGTATTCCTTATTTGTTCTTTACTACAAGTGCAGAGCAAAAACATGTTATTGACGCCTATTCGAAATCAATTCAGGGATTTTTTATTAAACCTGATAACTATGAAAACTTTAAACTCAGTATAAAAAAAATTCTTGAATACTGGCAAGAATGCGTGTCTCCAAATTATATTAAATAAAGTAACTGTATGGATTATACCATTCATCTCAGTAAAGATAAAAAGCTAAAACAACTCATTAGCGAGAACGAGGCGTTTACGCTTAAAAAAAAAAGAATATTTGCATTTATTTGTGCGCTTCAATAATGAGCCAGCAATTATCTACCAAGGTTGCAGCAGTTATCTATAAGCGTTTTCTTCATTTATATGGAAACAAAGAACCTACGCCACAAAAAATACTCGAAACTTCCCCGGAAACCCTCCGTTCTATTGGATTGTCAAATGCCAAAGCCGCCTATGTTCATAACGTAGCAAGGTTTGCACTAGATAAAGGCATGAATGTAAAGCTACTCAATCGCATGAGCAATGAGGAGTTGATTGAATATTTTACTGCCATCAAAGGGGTTGGTAAATGGACCGCAGAAATGTTGCTGATGTTTGCGTTGGGAAGAGAGGATGTATTTGCTGTCGATGATCTGGGTATTCAGAATGCCATGGTTGGGTTATATCAATTAAATAAAGAGGATAAGAAGCAACTTAAACTCGAAATGCTTCGGATTTCACAAAAATGGAGTCCATACCGCACGTTTGCCTGTTTGCATTTATGGCATTGGAAAGATAATATTCCAACAAAGAAATAGTTTAATGGCAGAGCACGCTTACGGCGAACTGGGTATCATTGTTCCAATATATTCCTCAATTTTCTTTCTCTCGAGACAAGTTAAAAGGGCTTTCAATGGCATGGTTTTTTTCATTGATGAATCATTCAGTTAACTAAATTTTTCAATTCTCAAAATCACATGTGTATGAAAAAGAATTTGTCAATGGCGGGTTTCGGGCTTGTCACCATGGGGCTCCTGATGGGCTCCTGCGTTTCGAAAAGAAAATATATGGAAGCACAAACGAGCGCTTCAGAACGTTATCGCACGGATAGCGCTCAATGGGCCGACCGTTCAAACACCATGCAACAGAATATGACTTCCCTTGAACAGAAAAGTACAAACTACCAGAAACAAATGGATAGTTTTAAGACTTCTTCAATGAACTATCAAAAGCGTTGGGATAATTTTCAATCAACGTATACACAACAGTCATCTTCTGTCCAGCAATTACACGAACAAATTCATACTGCCATTGATCAGTATGTAGAAGCAAGCAATGTAGAATCGCGCAATGGTAAAGTGTATGTAAATCTTCCTGAAAATATGTTGTTCACTTCCAGCGGATCCACGTTGAGTGCAAAAGGAAAGCAGGCGCTGGATAAATTAGCCACCGTGCTGGCTGCCAGCGAAAATTTCGAAGTGGATATTGTTACATCGGCGGCGTATTATAACAATGCGGGTACAGCCAATAGCGATGCGGAAATGAATAATTCATCGGACATGAATAACAGCACGATGAAGAAAAATCACAATAACAATGTCAATCCGAATGCTACAACGAACGACAATAACGCTACCAATCGTAATGCGGATGACAACGCAAAGGCACAGGAATCTACTGAGGATAAAACAACACAGTCAACAGCGCAAGCGAATATTGGTGACAGTGCATATCCTGGAAGTGGTTCGGTTACTAAAGGCAAAATGAAACAAGATCCGGCCAAAAATAAGGCAGCTGCAAAAAGCAAAGCAACTCAAAAAAGTAACACAGCGGGCACTGCTAAAAATAATCAGGGCGACAGATCCATGAGCTTTAAATCAAAGCCAAAGGCTATGAAGACAAAAGCCACAGCAAGCAAAGCTCCAAGCTGGAATTTGAATGTTGCAAGATCTACCGCCATCGTTCGTCAGTTAACACAAAATGGTTTGCCACAGGCGCGGATTGTAATTGCAGGACAAAATGGAAAAGGTACAACAACCAACGAATGGGCCTCAACCAATCGCGGTTACCAGATAGTCCTTACTCCTAAAATGGATTCATACTATCAGATGATGCAGGAAGGACAGGGAACTACAAGTATGAAATAAACATCGAAAGAGAATATCAAATTATTCAACAAAAAAAACGCTGGGCTTACTAAATGCTCTGCGTTTTTTTTGTTATATAGATCCTATCAAACCATTGTTTATCCTACTAGCGCCTATATAAATTATTTTACGAGTTTTAATTCCTGGATAATGTTTGTAGCACCACCCAGTTTATCAATGCACCACAACACATAACGGACATCTACACAGATAGTACGGTTAAGATCCTTATCAAAGGCAATCTGGTGGCTTAAAGCCTCATAATTGCCATCAAAAGCAAGGCCTATCAGATTTCCGCTGCCATCAATAACGGGAGAACCGGAATTGCCCCCCGTAATGTCGTTTGTTGTAATAAATCCAACAACCAGATCATTGCGTTGCTTGTCGACGTACTGTCCAAAATCTTTTTTACGGGCCAGCTCAATGAATTTTAGGGGCAGATCAAATTCATAATCGCCCCGTTTATACTTGTCCATTATTCCTTTCATAGTAGTTACATAGTCGTACTTCACAGCGTCACGTGGCTGATAGCTTTTTACATTTCCATAGCTCAACCGCATGGTAAAAGTCGCATCCGGGTACATCTTCTTCGCCTTTACAGGATCCATTTGCATGATACCTTTTAAATAAAGCCTGCCCAGATCATTATTTTTTGCATTGAATTGTTGGAAAAGGGGCAGGTATTTGCCTTGCCAGTTTTTTAAAAAAGCACTGGCAATAACATAAGCAGGATCATTTTGCAAAACGGTACCATCGGGATTTGTCACGAAACTATTCCATTTGCTATCGTTTAACAGCATGGTGGTAAGAAACACATGTGTTGCATATTTTTTAAAAGTTGCTTCCTCTTTCAGATCGCCAAAACTGCCTTTGGTACTTTCTAAAAAGCCGATAGGATGCTGATTTTTATCAATATCATTATAGAACATCATCAGGGCGGTACCGACAATATTCTGGTCTGAAATTTTATTTTCTGTTTTTAAGAATTCAGTCCGCGATTCAGCAGCGGATGCAATGGCATTCTTAATGTCTGCAGAACTTCCTTTTTTCACAATAGCATTTTCTACCTGCTGCAGGGATGCAGCAAAAGCAATCAACGGAGAACCCATAATTCCTTCGCTGATGTAAACCTGTTGTTTTGAGTAGGGCCTCCAGGCCTCATATCCTTTATCCCATTCGGAGAACAAATTTTCATACTCCGGTTTACCCTTGGTCCAGTTTAAAAAAACAGCTTCATTGGCTTTCTTGCGATCATAAATGTTATACTTGATGAGTTGTTTGGTTTCGCCATCAAAAAATTTCCAGTAGTTCGCAATAGAAGCATAATCTCCGGCCAGTTTCAATTTAACAGCCGGGTCTTTCTTCATTTCTTCGAACATATACTTGAGCCTCATATCCCGCAACTTTACCAAGGAAGGATTGTTGATATCAATTTTTTGTTTCACGCCAAAAGAAGTTTCATATCGGTTGGTGCTACCGGGATAACCATAAGTCATTGCATAATCGCCATCCTTAATTCCTTTAAGGGATACCGGTAAAAAGTATTTGGGTTTTAAAGGAATATTCTCCGCACTATAATTGGTAGGCTTTGCATCCTTGCTCATGTATACACGAAAAACCGAGAAATCACCGGTATGACGCGGCCATTCCCAATTATCCGTATCTCCGCCAAACTTGCCAATACTTTCCGGCGGAGCACCTACCAAACGGATATCGTTGTAACGTTGATATACAAAAACTAAAAATTGATTGCCCTTGAAAAGAGCGCTGACTCTTGCAATAATATTATTGGAGGCATCAGAATATCTTTTGTTGACTGAGGCAATGGCAGAAGCCACGGAAGCAGTTCTTTCTGATCCGGAGAGTCCTTTCGCCGAGTCTTCAATTTCTTTGGTTACGTCTTCAATCTTAGTAAGAAATTCGGCATATAAACCCTGTGCAGGGATTTCCTCTTGTTTGTTTTTGGCCCAGAAGCCATCTTTCAGATAATTGCGTTCAACAGAACTCGAGGAAGCAATGATATCATACCCGCAATGATGATTGGTAAAAATAAGTCCTTCATTGCTGACGATTTCTCCGGTACAAAATCCCCCGAAAATTATTACCGCATCTTTGATGGAGGCCTTGTTCATATGGTACAACTGATCTTTGGTAAGCTTAAGACCTTTTTTTACCATGTCATTATATGCTTGCTCACCAAGCAAAAGAGGAAGCCACATGCCCTCATCTGCATGGGAACGCAATAAGGAAACAACCAATATAAAGGATAACAGAATCTTCTTCATGTATATAAGTTTTAGCGCTAACAAACCTAACAGGAAAATTTGAATTATGTTGTTTCCGGTGTCGGAAATTGGCCAGATACAGGAAAGGCATTAAAATAATTCATACAACCGGTTAGCCACGAATTACACGAATTAACACGAATAAATTAGTGGTAATTTGTGGCCAAAAAAATTGAAGACCTCTAACCAATATTTTTTTTACTTTAGTTATAGGAGGACGGACCTGTTATTTTATAGTTCCTGCTCCTCTAGATTTATACATTAATGCCATTTATATGATTGCCACCACAACACACAGTATAGAAGGAAAACAAATCACCCAATACCTTGGGGTGGTTACTTCGCAAACCATTATAGGAGCAAATTTTTTTAAAGATATTCTTGGCGGACTTCGTGACATTTTTGGCGGTCGTAGCGGCACTTATGAAAAGGTGCTTGATGAAGCTAAGGGATATGCTCTGAGCGAGCTAATACAAAAAGCAAAATCTATGGGTGCCAATGCCGTTGTAGGAATTGATCTTGATTACGAAACAGTCGGTTCTAATGGAAGTATGTTAATGGTCAGTGCCAGCGGTACGGCTGTAAAGATCAATTAGTTTAATGTGCTGATTGCTAATGTGCCGATTTGCTAATTGTGTTCAAGGCTGGGCATTCAATGTTTTCCATAATAAATCCTTCAGTTCAGTTAGTCCTTGCTGCGTTATAGAGGAAATAAAAATATGCGGAATTTTTTCGGGAAGCTCTTTGGTAATAGCGGACTTCAATTCCTGATCGAGCATATCGCTTTTGCTGATAGCGATGATGAATTGTTTATGGAGTAGTTCAGGATTGTACTGTTCCAATTCTTTTAGCAGGATATCGAACTCTTTTTTGTGGTCGCTGCTATCGGCGGGTATTAAAAACAAAAGAACGGGATTCCGTTCAATATGCCGTAAAAAGCGATGGCCTAAACCCTTTCCTTCAGAAGCGCCTTCAATGATTCCAGGCAGGTCGGCTATGCAAAAACTTTTACCATCCCTGTATTCTACCATTCCTAATTGAGGGGTTAATGTGGTAAAAGCATAATCGGCGATCTTCGGTTTGGCAGCTGTAACCACCGAAAGCAGCGTCGATTTACCCGCATTGGGAAATCCCACCAGGCCTACGTCAGCAAGGACTTTCAATTCAAGAATTTTCCAGGCTTCCTGACCAGGTTCCCCCGGCTGCGCATGTTCAGGTGCCTGGTTTGTTGGTGTGGCAAATTGCGCATTTCCTAACCCACCCCGGCCGCCTTTTACCCACACCACTTCCTGCCCATCTTCCAGGATCTCTGCTTCATTTTTGCCCGTTTCTTCGTCTTTCGCTATTGTACCCAACGGAACATCAATAATGATATCCTTTCCGCTTCTGCCGGAAGAATTGTTTCCGCTGCCACCTTCTCCATTTTCAGCCAAAACATTTTTATAGTAACGCAGATGTAATAAAGTCCAGAGATTTTGGTTGCCGCGCAAAATGATATGTGCGCCGCGTCCCCCATCACCACCATCTGGGCCCGCCTGGTCATTAAATTTAGTACGCATAAAGTGTTTGCAGCCTGCACCTCCATGCCCGCTTCTGCAAAATACCCGTATATAATCTATGAAAT
>Ga0136634_10000657_pt1 | contig 14480 bp, 8 predicted proteins | sample AntDrymUQ8332106_2_FD_104654 | JGI IMG/M metagenome (GOLD analysis project Ga0136634, IMG submission 104654) | Polar desert sand microbial communities from Dry Valleys, Antarctica - metaG UQ833 (21.06) | ecosystem: Environmental > Terrestrial > Soil > Desert | place: Antarctica: Dry Valley... | reverse complement strand
CGCCCTGGTCATCTGCGAGCTGCTCGGCGTGCCCTACGCGGATCGGGAGGACTTCCGGCGCTGGTCGGATGAGGCCGGCGACATGACCGACCAGGCCCGCTCGTTCGCCGGGCTCGCCTCGCTCTGGCAGTACATGAACGGCCTGGTCGCGGCGAAGCTCGACGACCCCGGCGACGACGTGCTCTCTGCGCTGGTCGCCGCGCACCGCGCCGACCCGGACGGGTTCAGCCTGGACCAAGTCGCGCAGCTGGGTGCGGCGCTGCCGTTCGCCGGCCACGAGACCATGGTCACGGCGATCGACGCCGGCGTCGTGCAGCTCGCGACCCATCTCGAGCAGCGCGACGCGCTGCGCCGCGACCCGTCGCTGGTGCCTGCCGCGGTCGAGGAGATCCTGCGGATCTCCCTGCCGTCCTCGGACGAGGTGCCGGCGGACAGCGATCGCGCGTATGGCCTGGCGCGATGGGCCAACGCCGATCTCGACGTCGACGGCGTCACCATCCCCGCAGGTGACCGGTGCTGCTAGGCCTGCGGCAGGCCAACCACGATACCCGGCTGGTGGGCGATCGTCCCGGCTTCGACATCGCTCGCCATCCCAACCCGCACCTGACCTTCGGGTACGGCCCGTACTTCTGCCTCGGCGCGCCGCTGGCCCGCCTCGAGCTGCAGGTCCTGCTCGCCACCCTGCCCGTCACCTGGTGAACGATAAGCGTGGTTCACCTTGCTGGCGTGGACACCATCTGACCCGTTCACCCGGCAGCGGCCCCGTCCCGCCGTCCACCGCGGACGCCACGACGCCCAGACCGGTGCTGCTGGATGGGCATTACGTGGTGCGGGAGGTGGTGCGCCACGCGTTCGGGGGCGGGGTGTACCGGGTCACGAATGAGTGCACCGGCGCGTCCGTGATCATCAAGCAGGCGTGCCCACCCGCGGGTGCCGACGTGACCGGGCGGGTTATCCGCGACTCGCGGCGCCACGAGGCGGCGATGCTGGAGCGGTTCTCCGGTGTACCGGTTTGCTCAGGCGCTCATCTCTTGGGTGGCAATCTGGGCCGCGAGCGCGGCACGGGAGGAGACGCCCAGTTTGGTGAACGCCGAGCCGAGGTGACTTTCGATGGTCTTCTCGCTGAGGAACAGCGTCGCGGCGATGGCTCGGTTGGTGCGGCCTCCCGCCACCAGCAGGGCGATCTGCAGCTCACGGCTGCTCAGGGCGGAGATCCCCGGCCCGGACCGGCTGCGCGGGCCCGACGCCGGCATCCGACGGCCCAGGCGGCGGAGCTCGCGGGTGGCCTCGGCGCGCAGCTGTTCGGCTCCGCAGCGCAGTGCGGTCTCCGCGGCGGTGCTCACCGCCGTCAGTGCTGCTGCGCGCTGGCCGTACGCGGCCAGCGCCCGCCCTGCGACCAGCCGCGCGCGGGCCGCGTCCAGCGGGTTGTTGTCCGCCCGGTCGAACTCTCTGACCGCCTGCTGGGACAGGCTCGCTGCCTCCTCGGGTCGTCCCAGTGCGAGCAGGACCTGGGCCTGGGCGAGTGCCGGGTACCCGGCCGCACACGGCAGGGCACCTTGCTGCGCGATCTCCTCGGCGCGATCCGCCCAGCGGCGGGCATCGTCGGGCCGGCCCGCCCCGAGCGCGGCGCGGGTGAGCAGCTCGTAGAGCATGACCTGCGTACTCGGGTCGAACAGGGCCAGCCGCTGGCCGCCACCGGCGTCGAGTACGCCGTCCACGCATTGCTCCGGTCTTCCGGCGAGCAGGTGGGCCTCGGCGGCGACCGCGCCGGCGAGGGTGCCGAACAGTCCGGGCACGTCGCGGGCGCGTTCCGCGATCTCGGCGCCTGCCCGGGCGGCCTCGGTGGGGTGACCGGCGGAGATCGTCACCCGGGTGCTGGTGATCGCGGCGAAGAGCGCCAGGTCGGCGCTGCCCGACACTCGGGCAAGGTCCTGGGCCTGCTCGGCGTAGTCATGCGCCTGGATCAGTCGTCCCATCCGGCGCAGCGTCTCTGCCTTGGCGATGAGGAGCCCCGCGTGCAGGTGCACCTCCGCCCCGGAGCGACACAGCTCCAACGCCCGTTCCTGATCCCGCAGCGCCCGGCCGTACCGGGCGAGCATCACGTTCGTCCAGACCAACCAGAGGACGGATTGAAGCTGCTTGGCGAGAGCGAGGTCGGAGCAACGGTCGAGCAGCTCGACCGCTACGTCGGCCGCGCGCCGAGCGGCCGTGGCGTCCCCGGTACTGGCGTGCACGAACGCCAGCACGGCGCAGCCTCCGAACTTGCCGGTCCCACCCTCGGCCGAGCCGGCGACCGTGCGCGCCAGCGCGGCCGCCTCGGCCAGCTCGCCGCGCAGCAGCTCGAGGCCGGCCAGCTGCAGGACCAGATCGGCATCGGCCAGGCCGGGCTCCTCGAACGTCCTGCGCAGCAGCGCTGCCGCCTCGTCGCGCCGGCCACGGAGCTGGTGCACCGCTGCCGCGGTCCGCACGGCGCGGCGCGCCACCGGGCGGGAGCGCTGGCGCAGCAGTGGCAACGCCTCGGAGACCGCGTGATGGCTCTCGGTCAGCAGACCGGCGGTCATCAGGCACTCGGACTGGGCCAGCAGCAACCGACCTCGTCGAGCGGGATACCGCCGGTCCTGCGGCAACAGCCGCAATGCCACGCCGTACCAGCGGGCCGCGGTCGTCGGCGCCCGCCAGCGCTCGGCGGCTGCCGCGGCGACCAGCACCCGGACCACCGAGTCGTCCCCGGTCGTGGCCGCGTGGGTGAGGTGGTGGGCCAGCCGCCCGGCGGGAGCACGATGGGCGGTCAGCAGCTGCGCGGCCCGGGCGTGTGCACCACGTCGCCAGCCCGCGCCAGCGGACTCGTAGATGCCCTGATGCACGAGCTGATGGCGGAAGCGCAGCTGGCCGGACACAGCGTCGGCGCGCAACAGGTCGGCGTGTACCAGCGCGTCGACCGCGGCGTCGACCTGCGCACCGTCCAGCTCTGCCACGACGGGCAACGGTTCAGGATCGAGCTCGATGCCCAGCACGGACGCGGCGTGCGCGACCAGCCGTACCTGCGCCGGCAGCTCCTCGAGCTCAGCGGCCAGCGCGGCACGGACCTCGGCCGGCAGCGCTTGCTCCGTCGACCAGGTGGCCGCTCCGGCGCGCGCCAACGCGAGCAGATACCGCGGGTTGCCCTCCGCGGTGTCATGCAGTCGTCGAGCCACCGGACCCGGCGTGTCGGGGCCGAGCAACCGTGCGCTCTGCTCCATCGACAGCGGACCGAGCTCGACGTAGCACGCCACGCCAGCCGTGGTGGTGCCGGCGAGCACCGCGGCCAGCCGACCGGGCACCTGGTGCGGGCGGAAGGCCAGTGCGAGTACCACTCGCGACGGTGTCCGCAGGTGGATCAGGTGCTCGATCAGCGCGACGGTGTCGGCATCGGCCCAGTGCAGGTCGTCGAGCATGACGAGCAACGGACGGTCAGCAGCGCACCGGTCGAGCAACGCCCCGATCGCCAGCTGGCGCATCCGCGGCGACCCCGCACCCGGCACTGCCGGATCCTCTCCCCGCAGGATGACCGCGAGGGTTGCGGACAGCTGGACCGGAAGACCCTCGACCACTGTCGGGTCGGCCAGCACCAGTGGGTCGAGCGCGTCGACGACCACCGCCAGTGGGGTCTCCCGCTGCTGGGGTGTCGCCCGACCGGCCGTGATCCGCCACCCTCGGTCTTCGGCGCGGCGGCACACCTCGGCGAGGAAGCGCGTCTTGCCGATACCTGGTTCGCCGACGACGACGAGGACGGACACGGTCCGCTCCGGACGGCACAACGCGACGTCGACGGCACCCAGTTCCGCATCGCGTCCGATGATGTCCTGGCCTGCTACGGGCTGCACGAGAGTGCGCATGGAAGGTTTTCCCCTCGTTCCTTCGGCGGCTGTGCTCTGACGGCCTCGGCGTCGCCCCGGGGGAAGGCAGCCTTCACGACCGATCCCGACACCGCCCACCCTCGACGGCCCGCTGGTCCGGCCTACAGGCAGGCTACCGGGCCCTGCGCACGCTCGCCGCTAAGTCGATCTCCGAGGTTCGTGGGCTTGGCTGGGTAGGGGGTGGCGAGGGATTTCCCCGATCCTCCACTGCAACTCCAGCTGCGACGCTGGAAATCGCCAAGAGCTCTCTCGGCACATCGATGGACCTCTCGAAACGAGAGACGACCCTGATCCGACTCAGGAGATCACAATGAGTGTGGAAGACACCACGTCGCCGTCAGCCGACTCGGCCGATGCGGTCAGCAGCCAGATCGGACGTCCTCCGGTCAACGTCCAGCAGGCCGCAGGCACGAGCCAGCAGGCGATCCAGTCGGCGGTGGACGCCTACCGCCAGGATCTCGGCGACCAGCGCCAGGAGATCAACTGGGACGGCGTGCCCGATGACCGCGCCGCGCCGAACCTCTTGCCCGCCGACTTCTTCAACACGACCGTGCCAAGGGGCGTGGTGTTCGCGACCCGCGGGACAGGCTTTCAGGTGAGCGCCAACGCCGGCGTGGCACCGATCGAGTTCGACAACATCAACCCGACCTACTCGCGCCTGTTCAGGACGTTCAGCCCACAACGGCTTTTCACGCCACTCGGCAGCAACGTCATGGAAGTGGACTTCTTCGTCCCCGGCACCTCGACGCCGGCTACGACCAACGGGTTCGGCGCGGTGTTCACCGATGTGGACCGACCCGGGACCAGGATCGAGTACCGTGACGAGCGGAACCGGCTGCTCTGGAGGTTCGACGTGCCGGCCAGCCCCGGTCGGGAGACCCTGTCCTTCCTCGGCGTCCGCTTCCTCGACCGGCGAGTGGCGCGCGTGCGGATCACGAGTGGCAACACCGTGCTCGGCCCGGACGAGCGCGCAGACCGCGATCTCGTGGTGATGGACGACTTCATCTTCGGTGAGCCGACTGCGCTGGGCGAGATCAACCCCTAGCCCGAGCCTCCTGGCTGACATCGCGACGAGGGACGTCACAGACGCTGTCCGATCACTCCACTGTGGCGATGGGCCGCGGACTCCGGTGGAAGCGGAAGCGCAGGATCAGATCGGCCCACCGGCTCGTGCCGGACAGGTCGACGTGCTGCCACTCCGGATGCCCGGTCAGCCAGGTGTCGAGCTGGGCGCGCTGCGCGGCGACGCCGCCGTCCGTCGTGGCGTCCCGCGCCGCGGGCAGGGTCGTCACGGCCGCCAGGTGCGGGAACATCGCGTCCGCCAGCGCCGGCAGGCCGGTGGCGATCGCCAGCAGCACCGCGACCTGACCCTGGTCGGGCAGCGCCCAACCCCGACCGCGGCCCATCGCGCGCAACAGCAGGTAGACGTTGACGAACCGCTTCACCGCCCGCGGCGTCGAGCCGATCAGCGGCGTGATCTGCTCGAGCAGGCGGAGCTCGTCGGCGGTGACGGTCAGCCTGGCGGCCTCCAGCCAGGGCTGCTCGGCCTGATCGGTCACGCCGAAGGACTCCACCAACTCGACGAACGCCGGCAGGTCCACCTCGGGGACATCGGTGGCACCGACCCGACCGTCCTGCTCGCCGGTCGTCACGTCGGGCGTGGTCACGTTCGGGGCGAGCAATCCGCGCACCATCTGTCGTCTGACGTCCGGTTCGAGTGGGCGGACCCAGAACGGCACTTGGAAGATCTTCTCCAGGTAGTCGGCGGGCACCGCAGCGTCGGCCCCGAGCTGGCTGTAATGCTCGGCGAGCGAGGCCTCGAGCCACCGGGCGTCCACCGCGACCACCACCACGAACAGCGGGAACGCCAGCAGCAGGTGTACCGCCTCCAGAACCTTGACCACCAGGTGGGTGGGGCAGCGGTCGAGGTCGTCGATGTAGAGCACGATCCGGTCGATCGCGTGCTGCTCGTCGATCCCCGAGTCGTCCTTGTGCAGTTCGGTGAGGAGCCGGGACAGCCGCTCGAGGTCTTGGCGCACCAGCGCCGGGACCCCGAGATGGCGACGGTAGTCGTCGCTGGCGACCCGCTTGTCGACGAACTCGGCGAGCACGCTGCTCGGTGTGATCTGGGCGAGCTGCGCCTCCAGCTCAGCGACTGACGCGGCGAGTCGCTGTTCCTGTGCCACCGCCGACTCCAGCGCGCGCTCGGTCTCGGCGACGACGACCTCGGCGGCTCGGACCTCCTGGTCGAGCTCCTCGCGTCGGACGTCGAGCTCGGCGTTCAGCTTGGCCTGTGCGTCGGTGACCGCGCCGAGCGTGCTGGAGAGCAGCGCGGCACCGCGGGTGGCGTAGACGGTCAGGCCGGCCAGGAGCCCGGACACGCTGGCGATCGCGTTCGACACCGCCGAGACGTCCAGCCAACCCGACAGGAAGCTGATCGACGGGCCGAGCGCGACCACCGCGACCAGCGCGAGGGCGTAGCGCCAGCCCCCGGTGCGCAGCGCGCCGAGCACCGGGCCGGCACGGGTCAGGGTCTCCCGGGTGCTCGCCAACGCATTCTGCAGCTCGGCCGCCTGTTCGCCCACCTCGGCCAGGCCGGTCGTGGCGCGGATCTTCTGCTGCAGCTCCGCCGAGGGTCGCCAGCCGCGGAACGAGTTGCGCCGACGTGCGCGTTCCAGCTCGGCGAGCGTGCGGTCCCGCTCGCCTGCTCTCTCCTCGACCGCCTGCTGTGCGGCCTGTTGCTCGCCGGCGAGCTCATCGCGCCGCTCGAGGGCACGCTGGTGCTCGGCGGTGTGCGCGGTGATCTGGGTGAGGTACTCGCGGCGGCGTGCGTCGAGCAGGTCGTCGGCGTCGCGCTCACCGGCCCGCCGCAGGTTGCGGAACAGATGCTCGAGCAGGCTCGCCCACAGGTTGCCCTCGACGTACTGCCAGGCGTTGAACTCGACCTGGGCGATGGCGCGGTGAAACGGCGGGTGCTCGGCGGTGGCGGTGACCAGCCGGTCGATGCGACGCTGCACGCTGCGCAGGAAGTAGCTCTTGCCCGACCCCCAATCGCCGAACAAGCCAACGGCCAGCGGCGGAGTGAGCGTGCGAGAGGCGATCAGGTAAGCGAACGCGTCGACCTCGGCGTGCAGGCCCACCAGGTCGGCTGGTTCGTTCTCGGCCCACCGGGTCGGCGGCTCGTCCGGCGCCAACGATGCCAGCTGAACCTCCGGACGCCGGTAGGGGTGGTGCTCGCGCAGATACTCGACGTAAGTGCTGCGCTGCCCGAGGTGCTCGCGGCAGGACCCCAGGACCGGATCCGGGTCGACGCTGCGGTCGGTCAGCTCCCGGCGCAACGCCGTCGACGCCTCGTTGCTGGTCTCCAGTAGCGCCCCGAATAACATGGCGAGGTCGACCAGGCCGTCGGCGCTCGGCGGCATCTCGGTGAGGGCGTGGTCCAGCACGTGTTCGACTGGTGGGTCGGTCGGCGGAAGCGTGCCCGCGGGGACGGCGTGCTCTGCAGAGAGCAGCGCATTGGGCGAGTACCGGCGTGCTCCGCCGTCGCCGAGCACGGCACCGAGCGGGATCTCGAAGTGCTCGAACAGCCATCCCACGGGGCTGTCCTGCAGGTGGGCCAGGCTGATCCCGGCGAGCAGGTCCAGCGGATCCACCACCGCGCCGGACGGGTCGGTGCCGCTGCGGGTGAGCGCGGTGGCCCAGGCCCAGCGCCACGCGGCCTGGGCTGGACTGGTGAGCCGGTCCCAGCGTGGGTCGGAGGCCATCTCAGGTGAGGGGGAGGATCGGGGCGTCGCTGGGCAGCCTGCGCAGGTGTGGCTGGTACGGGGCGAGGTCCGGCAGATCGGTCGCCTCGAACCGGCACAGCCCGATCGCCCACCAGAGACCGGCCGGCCGGCCGGCCAGCTTGTAGCTGCCGTTGGGGAGCAGTGCGGCCCAGCCGTCTTCGGAGGCGACGAGGGTAGCGAGCGGCTCGCCGGTGGCGGGGTCCCACAACCGCACGCTGCCGTCGTCGCTGCCCGAGGCCAGCCACCGCCCCTGCGGATCCACCGCCAACGCCCGCACCCCGCCGGTGTGCCCGGTCAGGGTCCGCACCGCGCCACCGGTGACCGGATCCCACAACCGCACGCTGCCGTCGATATGGCCGGTGGCGAGCAGGTCACCATCGGCCAGCGAAGCCAGGGCGAGCACGGCGGAGTCGGTACCGAGCTGGGCCTGCGCCGACACACCGTCGAACGCCGCACCGAAGGTGCTCGCTGAACCGCGGAGGGAATCGGGTCCGAGGTCGGCGCCCACCAGCACCGCACGGTCCAGCCGGGCGCCGTCCAGCCGGGCGGTCCGCAGGTTCGCGCCGATCAACCGCGCCCGGCGCAGGTCCGCATCCCGCAGATCGGCTCCTGTCAGGTCGGCATGGTCCAGCCGGGCCGCCACCAGCCTGGCCCCGCACAAGTTCGCGCCGCGCATCCGCTGGGGCAGCACAGCGCCGGAGAGATCGGTGTCCCGCAGGTTCGCCGCACTGAAGTCCTGTGCCGACAAGTCCTGCCCGGCGAGATCCGCCCCCGCGTAGTCCACCGCGGCGACCGCCACACTACGCCGCTGCAGGACCCGTGCCGCGTTTGCCTTCGCCACCGACTCGGCCTCGCCGCGCACCACCCGGCTCGCCCAGGCGATGACCGCGTCGTTCCCAGCCAGGTCGCAGAGGAAGTCGACGGTCAATTCACTCAGCGGCCCGGTCGCGAGCCGCTCCTCGCCGGCGCCGACCCGCGCGTCGAACACCTGCGCGGCCCAACGGGCCACCAGCCACTCAAGCACCGACCGGTGGATGAAACCGAACATGTCCTCCCCGACTCGCACCAGCACGGTCCCGGAGCCGACCGCCTGAGCCGCCTCACCCGGCTGCATCTGCAGCCGCGTCAGATCGGCCACCATCGCCGCCGCACTGCCCAGCTCGGCGGAGCGGACCGCATCCGCCCCGCTGCGCCACAGCCGCACCGCGACCTCGCCGAGCGCGTCCAGCCGCTCGTCCACCGACAGCGGCGTCGCGCCGCCCGGTTCGTTCTGCCGCTCGACCTCGTGCTCGAGCCAAGTCCGCAGCAACCGCTCGTAGAGCAACCCGGCGGTGACAGGCTGGTCACCCGCGGTCAGCTCGGCCTCGGTGAGCAGCCCCGCCCGGTACCAACGGATCATGAAGCTCAGCATCCGCGGGTTCTCGGCAAGGCCGAGCAGATCGCGAACCTCGCCGAGCAGCCCGAGGAAGTGCTTCGCTGCCACCTCGTCGTTGAAGTCGCCCGTCGCGAGCCTGCGCCGCTGGCTCGAATCCAACGGGAGCAGCCGCATGATGCGCGAGCCGGGCAGCGCCTGCGCCTGGCCGCCCAACGCCGTCCGCACGTCTCGGTCGGTGGCGAAGTACTGGTGGCGGCTGGTGACGACGACCTTGGCCGCGCCGCCCGCAGCCTCACGCAGCGTGTCGAAATGGGCGACCACCCGGGCGTAGTCGATCCGCTGGGCCAGCTCGTCGAAGCCGTCGAACAACAGGGCGATCCGACCCTGCCGCAGCAGGTAACGGAACGAGGCGCGGTGGTAGCTGTCCACGTCGGCCATGTGTTGGGCGAGCAGCTGGTCCAGCGTCCGGCCCTTGGTCAGTTCGCGCATCGTGACCAGCACCGGCACCAGCTCGGCGTCACTCGCGAGGCGGTCGGCCAGCGCGCGCAGCAGGAACGTCTTGCCGGTACCGAAGTCGCCGAGCACCAGCACGAAACGGGGACCATCGGTGCGCAGCCAGGTCATGATCTGCTCAGCTGCGGTGGTGAGTCGTTCGCCCGGATCGTCCAGCTCGGACCACCGCTTGTCGACGTGTCGCGCCAGCGGGTACGCCGGATCGGCGTGCAACCGTCGGGTCTGTGTCGCGACGTAGTCGTGGTGGTGCCACACCTGCTGGTACTCGTCGAAGCTGCGCAGCCAGATGGCGTCCCCGGCGGCGCTGAACGCCTCCGGGCTCGCCGGGCCGCGATGTACCAGCTCCGGCCCCAGCTCGGTCTGGGTGTGGACGCAGACACCGTCGTGAAAGCGCGCCACGTCGCCCGCGCCCAACGGCCCGTCGTGCGCGCCGACCAGGAGATCCCTGGTCCAGGGACCGCGGGTGTAGCGCACGACGAGGTGGTCGAACGCCTCGCCGTCCCGGCCCCGACTGCGCTCGACGATCTCCGCGCCGGCTGTCGAGCGATCCTGGTCCACCCGCAACCGGCAGATTTCCCGGACCTGGCTGAGGAAGTCGGGGCCACGCCGTTCGACGTCCCGACCGTCGAACGGAGAGCTCCTGCGGTCCATGGCATCGAATCGTAGAGCGCACGGTCCAGCGGTCGGCGCGCCGATCACGATCCACGAAGGCGTCAGGAGAGCCCTCGTGCGGCTCCCTGGGGCCAGATGATCTCGATCGGTACGCCGCCTGAGCGCGCGTACTCCACTACTGCCGCGGTGCCGCCCTGGTCAGCGCCGCTCTGCCCGTCCCATACGGCGAAGAGCGTGTCACAGGTCGACACCAGTACGTCGTTGGCGGCTTCGTACGCTGCCCGGTTGGCCTCGGTGAAAGGCATGACGCGCACCGTCGTCGCCCGTCGCAGCAGCTCGTCGAACTGCGGTGCATGGTCGGACTTGACCTTCTGCTCCCGATAGCCGGCCGCTGGCAGCACCACTTCGAGCTTGCCCCCGACGTCGAGCACAGCTTGGGCGAAAACGGAGTCAGCCCCCCGCGCAATGCAGCTGATGCCGGTCAGCTCGTCGCCCGCGTACGGCGACAACGCGTCCGTCACCGCCTGATAGACCAGGTGACGCTGATCCTGGGTGGGGAGGCGATCAGCGACTTTCAGGGGATGCGGCATCTGGGTCCGGTGACCGGGGCGGTGGCCTCGACCCCGACGGTGTGGCGGGCGTTGTCCGAGACCGGAGAACAGCAGTTGACCGGGGTGAACGTGGCGGTGACGGAGTTCCGGCGGTACTGGTGGGGACCCTCGCCGCCCGTCCCGAGGGCTTCCCCTGGCTACGCGTCACCGGTCGGGAGCTGACGGGGGTCACGGTGGTGGACCTGGACGCCTCGATCGTGTTCGCCGCCTCGGACAAGGAGAACGCCCTGCCCACCTACAAGGGTGGTGTGGGGTTCAGCCCGAACCTCGCCGGCTGCGATGACACGGACGATCTGTTGGCGCTGGACCCGCGTGCGGGCAACGCCACGTCGAACTGTGCCGCGGACGACATCGCCCTGCTCGACGTGGCGGTGTCGCGGCTGCCCGAGCCCTATCGGCAGCAGCTGTTGGTGCGCATGGACGCCGCGGGGTTCTCTCACGCCCTGCTCGAGTACATCGCCTCCGGTGGTGGGGTGCCGGGTCGGGACTGGGAGTTCTCGGTCGGGTGGTCGTGCACGGATACTGAGATGGACGCGATCGCGCGCCTGTCGACCGCCGCGTGGACCGCGGGGATCGACCAGAACGGTGACCTGCTGCCCGACACCTACGTCGCCGAGTTGACCGGGCTGCTCGACCTCCGCTCCTGGCACGACACGATCCCCGGGTTGCGGATCCTCGTGCGCGACGAGCCGCTGCACCCTCGCTACCGCAAGCGCGCCACCGACCGGGAGAAGCGGCTCGGGCGCCGCTTCCAACTCATCGCCACCCAGGTCGGACAGATCGCCTGGCTCGATGCCCGCCACCGCTCCCACGTCCACGTCGAGAACGACGTCAAACAGTCCAAAGACCTCGGCCTGGAACGCTGGCCCTCCCGGCACTGGGCGATCAACGTGGCCTGGACCCAGATCGTGGCCCTGGCCGCGAACCTGCTCGCCTGCTTCCGCCATCTCGCCTTACCCGCCGGTGAGCTCCGCGACGCGGCCCCGAAGACCCTGCGCTACCGGCTGTTCCACCTACCCGCCCGGCTGACCCGCGGGCAACGCAGACGGTGGCTGCAGCTGCGCGCGGACTGGCCCTGGGCCCACGACGCGGTCACAGCCCTGCCCGCGCCGACCTGACCACCACCCCGCCACACCGACGACCCTGGAAGGACCCCGCCCGGAGTGTGGAACCCGGCGCCCCGGCGCGACAGTCGGACCCTGACCCTGCCCACGAACAGAAAACCATGATCAAAATCACAGGGCTGTAGTTCAGGGACAGGTCCGTTACCCCCGTGAAAAATCAGGTTGGGGCCGTCCTCGGCGACGTCCAGCCCACATCTTTTCCGCAACACTAGTTAAGGATCCTCGACTTGATCACTGGGAGCGAGCTGCAGTCCGAACAGCCGCGCGGCGTTGCCATAACAGACTGCGCGCAACCAGTCATCTCCGAGATTTAGGCGAGCTAGCGCCTCCAACTGGTGAGCGTACCGGTAGGGAATGTTGGGGAAATCGCTGCCGAGCAACACCTTGTCGCCGAGCGCGCTAACACGACCCAGCAATGATAAAGGGTATGGGGAATCGTCAGAGATGAAGTCGGTAAACGCCATAGTGGTATCGAGGTGAACCCGCTCATAGCGTTCGGCGAGCGCTAGGAAATCCGCGTATTCCGGCGCTCCCATATGGGCAATCACAGCACACAGACCAGGGTGACGGTGTAGCACCTCGCCAAAGATAACGGGCCCGGTGTAGGAGCCCGGGGCAGGCCCCGAGCCTGCATGCACTACGACTGGAACGCCCACTTCAGCTAGTTGCTCCCAGACAGCATCCAGCAGGGAATCTCGGGGATCGTACCCACCCACCTGGAGATGCGCTTTGAAAACCTGCGTACCACCCGCAATCTCGGCCGCGACATAGGATGCCGCCTGCGGCTCCGGGAAAAATGTCGCAGTACGTAGGCAGTCCGGAACGCGATCAGCGAAGTCCGCGCTCCAGGCATTGAGCCATTCAGCCATACCTGGCTTGTGCGGATAAATCATTGCAGTGAAACGACGGACTCCAAGGCCTCGCAATATTTCCAGCCGACGTTGCTCGTCCGTTCGATACATAATTGGCCACTCTCGTCCTAGATGCGGCCCGACTGCATCTAGGTACGCCCATACCTTTTTCAAGACATTTTCGGGCATGAAATGAGTGTGTACGTCAATGAGCCCTACAAGCCCCAGTCTACGCCAGAAATTTGGTACTTCATCGTCTACACGGGGACCAGGTACGTTCACCCGGTCAAGGATAACAGATCAGAGAGATCCTGCGCGGTAGCGTCGTCAAGCGTTGAACTTTTGCAGGTGGAGGGATGTGGCTGGGCCGATGGGAGACCCGGTGGATCTCTGCATCCAGGTCGGGTGGTGGGTGAATCTGCGGCGCAGAGCGTGCTCACGGGCGCCGGTGGAGTAGCCCCGAGCAGTTGGTCAGCGTGGTAGCACCCGACTGTGAAGGCGTCGTGGGTGGTCTGCTCGGTACGTACGGCGACGTGGAGTAACTCGGTGAGGTCGTCGGCCATCTGGAGGGCCCAGGGTAGGATGGGGGTGGCGGTTGGCGCCGTCGGCGGAGAAGGCTTTACCCAACCCACCAGGGGGAAGGTGCCACCAGCAGCGCTGGATCGCGATCTCGGGCCACAGTTGCTCGATAAGGTCGGTGATCTCCACCTCGCCGTCTGCGACAGCCATATCAGAGGTGGGAAGTCCAGGCGGCGGGCGAAGTCCCCCGTCGCTTCGCAGTGTGGGCAACGGTGCTGGCAGGTTCGGGTCGGGGCCCACCGTGGTCCGCACACCGCGTCGATCAGCCGCTCCTGTGCGTCGGCCGTCGCGGACCCCAGGACCTGTGGGAGAACCTTACGTCGCATCGGCACCGCCAACGACTCGAACTGGAGCCCACGACGATCCAGCGCCGAGGGCTTCCAGCTCGACTGTCACGGTCAGGGTAGAAGCAGACATCGACTACCGACTCCTCACACAAGTGGATCAAGCGACTGCGCTCCTACTTGATCAGCCCTGAGAATTCATCGAGATCTTGACAGTCGGCGTGTCGTGACAGCGAAAAGTGCCCCTGAGCTGGGAGAATGTGGCTGTCGATGGCCGCATCCGGACAGTTCGAGGAGCACTTTTTCAGGTGGAGCTTAACGCGTGGTCGAAGGATCTGACGGTGGAAGTGGCCGGGCACGGTGTCGTGTCGCATGCCGGGTCGGCGGTGCTGCGGCTGCTCGCGGACGGGACCGGGTTGACCAAGACACTGTCCACGACGCTGTCCCGACAGGGGTTCACCCCGCTGCACGACCGCGGTCGGGTGGTGGTGGACACCGCGGTGTGCATCGCTGACGGGGGGGGCGGGTGTTGTCGGACCTGGCCGCCCTGCGTGACCAGGGTGAGTTGTTCGGGTCGGTGGCCTCGGAGGCCACGCTGTGGCGGGCCCTGGACGAGATCGGCCCGGATCAGCGCGACCAGATCGCCACCGCGCGGGCGACGACCCGCCGCCGGGTGTGGGACCTGATCGCGGACCGCCACGGGGGGATCCCGCCGTGGCGGGTCGCTGACGGGGACCTGGGGAGGACGATCGTGATCAGGATGGACGCCACGATCCAGATCGCGCACAGCGACAAGGAAGGCGCGGCCGGTACGTTCAAGGGTACGTTCGGGCATCACTCGTTGGCCTCG
>Ga0136634_10000656_pt1 | contig 14508 bp, 15 predicted proteins | sample AntDrymUQ8332106_2_FD_104654 | JGI IMG/M metagenome (GOLD analysis project Ga0136634, IMG submission 104654) | Polar desert sand microbial communities from Dry Valleys, Antarctica - metaG UQ833 (21.06) | ecosystem: Environmental > Terrestrial > Soil > Desert | place: Antarctica: Dry Valley... | reverse complement strand
TTCCAGTTGCCGGGTCAAAGTCGCAGATATTCAACTGGCTAACCTCATTGCGTCGCAAGGCATTACCCCAAAGTAACCGCAACAGAGCATAGTCACGTTTCCCTGAGAGTGTGCCGCGATCGCAACACTGCAACACCCGCTCAAAAGTAGGGGCATCAATCCCAGTCGGATCGCGATATTTGGCGACTTTCTCACCTTTAATATCTCCCAAACTATAATGGCAGACCCCCAACTTACGCCCCATCTCGACTAGAGACTTAATAGCAGCCATCCGCCGATTAACCGTCGCCTCTCTCAGTGGGGCCGCTCTTCCCTCCCCCTTAATCAGTTTGGCTTTGTACTTCAGCACCACCGCCACAGCCTGACGTTCCTCAAGGTGTAAGAACTCAAGAACACTATCAGGACTTGCCTGCTGTCCAGTCATAGTTTTAAAAAAATCGTTGACATCTTTCTCGTAGGCACGGCGGGTATTTTCAGAGCGCTTGTCAGCTAAGAGTTGTTGGAGCACGTCGGGGTCAGTGTCGAGGGTTTCAAAATGCCTATTAAATTTAGCCTCAAGAGAGGCCTCAAGATTGACAGTCAAGAGTTCGCTGTTCATAATTATACGGTATTGATAAGAGATATTTCCGATAACAGTAAAGGAAAATAGACCCCCACAGTTACAGAACTGTTAGGTAACTGTGGGGTGTTGTCAAAACAGGCTTAGCTGTATTGCCTCTGATTGTTGTTTCAGTTTTTGATTTTTAATTACTGTTTTGATGACCTTTTTCGCCTCTGCCAATCGCGCCTCAAAAATTCCCGGCTCATCACAGCGCGGGTTGAGTTCAAAACCCCAAGCATAAAGCGCACCATTGCAAACAGCATCAAGCAGCAACTCACCCGCCGCCGTGCTGAATTGCCACGCCCCTACTTTTCCGAGAGGGTATTCACAGCCGCAATAGTTATCAATATCGCCGCAATAGTGGAAGGCTAAATCTATCAAAGCTTGCGCTTGTTCTAGTTGTGATTTGCTTAACCATCATGGGTAATTCATATTAAAAGGGCGGTAGCGAACCGCCCAAAACGCTATTGTTTTTTGATTTCTGGAATTAGCTTGAGAATGGCGTAACTATTACCTGATGGTAATTTGATGGTTTCACTTGCGATTGTTGCGTTTATCCCCCCACCATTTCTTCCAACAAAGGTGATGTGGTTGTGCGCGTACCCTTGTCGATCCATTTCTGCCCAAAGGCGATCGCCATTACCCCGATCACTCAATAACCCTAAAAACTCAAGCCCCATCAGATCCTTGTTGAGTAATCTGCAAGCCGCACCCGACGCAGCTATGACTTTCTTGGTGCTCATCTCAACAACCACAACAGCGACACTAAGCCGATGGAAGAAGGCGCGAGCTGCATTTAGCCACAAATACTCCTGGCTCTTCCTTTTTATTTGAAAACGGTTTTTTTAGACTGAGTTGGGGAGAGCGAAAAATCGCCAGATATTCACCATCAGTAGAAGCGATCGCGCAAGTACGCTGCCTGAAATTGGCAAATTCTTCAATTAGCGTTGAATTGGGGGAGTTGTTGTTTTTCATTTTAGTGATGATAGGAGGGATTTTTCGGGCTTCATCCAAATTGAGCACGGCTGATGGTTTTTCTATGCCTTGCAGTTGATCAAATTGTTGTAATTCACGAAAGTGTGATTGCATTACAATCATGATTTTTATTGCTAAGTCACTTTTGATTACTGAGGCTTTGGTTGCCTGTTGTTGGGAGTGTTCAATCTCTAAAATTCTGACGAAGTGTTCTAACTCTGCATTATCCAGATGCAAACGGCTGACTTTCCCACTACCGAAGTTAACCTCTGTCATTTGTCGGGCTTCCTTAGTTTTGATGCCCAAAGCTTTGAGTAGGTTATCGGAGCGGGTCATTATCTCAGCTCGGAGCGGGTCTACAGCTTCGGTGATGGTGTCGGTTGTGGGTGGTGGTGTGACAGTGGCGTGAGCAACTTCCCAATCAATTTCAATTACCCGCAGTTGGGGCAAGTCCTCAACTCCAAATATGGGGATGATGCGAGGTGTAGGAGTGCTCACGCTCGTAGCCCCGGTGATTGTGTCGGTCGTGTCGCTGTCTTGTAGCAGTTCAGCTTGTAACTCCCAGTAACTTGCAAGCTTGGCAAGCTTGGCAAGCTTGGCTTTTTTCTCTGCCTTGACTGCTTTGATTTGGGCAGATAAGGTTGCCTCGATGGTTGTCAGTATGTCGATTTTTTGGGCTAGCATGGTTTTTGAATCCTGTTTTGGGGTTTACCGTCGCCTTTTGCGTCCAAACTTCAGGCGGCGGTTTTTAATTGCTTGTATCTATACTAGCTTAGTGCTAGCAGTTTGTCTATAGGTAAGGCAAAGAACTGTCACACTAGATTTAATCCTTAGTAGCTTTTATCTCATCTTTCAGCGCTTGTAGTTCAGCTTCTACGGCTGCTTTGCGGCGTTCGTTCTGTGCTTTGCGTTCTGCGATGTTCCGTTTGGCTCACGCCACTTCACGGCGGCGGATTGATTCAGGCATTAGGGTGAAGACTGCGTGAGCGCTGATGACTGCGCCTGTGATGTTGAGTGCGTTTTGTATTACTTTCATGGTGGTTATGTTGTAAGGTTCGGGTTGCTTGTAGCGTTCGGGCTTGTGTCGGTTGCCCATGTAATTAACTTAGCATTATCGCTAGCGTTTTGTCTAGGGTTTATCAAAGAAAGTGGCACAAGTGGTAGAAAGCTTTGTGGGGTAAGGAATTTAAGGAAAGTGGCACAATCAGGATAAATTTCTAGGGATAGTGCTAGGATAAAGCTAGTGAATTAGGTAATTTTATGGTAGAGCGAGCGCAACTAAACATCAGATTTGATGGCAAAGGCGATATTATTGAAGCGATTAGAGCAGCGGCGGCGGCTAATGATGAGAGCTTAAATCGGTTTTGTATTAGGGTTCTGGCAGAAGCTAGCGGTGTAGCTAGTGAGTCTGCTAGAGCTATCGCGCTAACCCCTGAGATTGAGGCTTTGATTGAGGCTAAGGTTGCGGCGGCTGTGGAGAATGCGATCGCCCAACTGAAATTGGAAGAGGACTCAACGCCAAAAAAGCACCCATCACTGAGAGCGGCTTAACAGCGAACAAGTTAGGGGCTTATCTGAAGATTGACCCGGCTGATATCAGTCGATACAAGAAAAAGCTGAAGATAGCCCCTGCTTACAAGGCAGTGCTCGATGGATGGGAACTACGGGGTAATCTGTGGTATCCCAAGCAATAAGAATCTTTCAGCAAGGCTCACGCCCTCACCCACTAACTATCAATTGACCCTGCATGGGTATTTCATCCTTGCAGGTATAGCGATTAAAGAATGACCTCCAGATGCTTAATTTCTATGAAGTAAGCGCGGCAAATGCCATCGATTTTGATTTTTGCTTGGCCACCAGTAACTTCAAGCACCTCGCCAGCCCTACCCCCATAAATATCTGAAGCCTCAAGTGCGATAGCAACCCTTTCTCCAATCTTCGGCGTGAGCAGAGTCTTAAGTGCTGTGCTCACGCTTTCCCCAAGGGCTTTCCAAATTTTCCCCTTATCCGCCGCGCCGCCCTTGCAGAGGGTTTTATATTTTTTATGGACTGCTCACGCGAAATTCCGATCTTTTCTTGTTACTGCCTCTTTCAGGAGAGCACCCATCTCAAGTTCTGGATCGTTTTGAGTGTCAACATCCGTCAACATAGATGGTGTAAGGGTTTCAGGCTCACCCGCCTCCTCAACCTGAAACTTCGCAGGAGTTGCAGGTTCACCCGCATCCTCAAAATGTTGACATTGTTGACGGTTTGTTGACGGTTTGTCAACATCATCAACACTAGGCGGGGTAAGCGGTTCAGCGTTTTGTTGACAATGTTGACGCATCTCTATAGATGTATCTTTTTTTGAGGGTATGCCAGTTTCTTCAATTGGAGTATTTTTTGAAAGTGTGAAATTTTTGTCAACATTGTCAACAATTCCATCAACAATATATGGAGTATGGTTTTGAGTATGTTGACAAACCGTCAACATTTTGTCAACATTGTCAACATTTTTTATGGGAGAGTAGACCTTACCATCCCAATAACCGTATCCTGCTGTATTCCCCAAAACCTCGCACCACCCGCGTACTTGTGGCATTGGGGTATCCTTAAATTTCCTGATGCCAGCCTTTATATCGCGCGGCTCAACTGCCTTCCCTTTCCGCTTAGCGAATTCGTGTATTGCTAGCATTTGCTCTGTGAGGTCTGCGACTTCGGGGTTCTGGGTACTGTGGAATAGAATCCATTGGTGTGTATAGTATCGGGTGAGCTGTATCGCGGCCCTGACTGTATCTGGCTGAATTTGACCCAATGGTTCCTCGCCTGCCAAGGCCGCATTAATAAGATGAAGCCAGAGGCAGAAGCGACCGAAGTAGGTTTCAAGTTTGGGGTAAACATTTTGAAGTCCTGTTATGTTCGTCGCCAGCAGTTCGCGGGTTAACTCATGTTGAAATTCTTGCCAGAGAGCTTTAGCTGGCATTGCTAGCCCGTAAATTCTCGAATCCTGACTAGCTAGAGCCTGATATAAATCGGTCAAGGTTTCACTCAGTCCCGTCTCAGCGTCGTTGCTTAAGTCGATGAACGACGGCGGCGCGGGTGAAATATCAATTAACCAACGAGCCCAATAGCCAGCCGCATCATCAAAGTTACCCATTAAATTCTTGAAGGTAGCCGTCTGGGTGCTCCCGGTGCGGCAAATGTGCGGGTTGGCAATGCAGGTGCTCCCGGACTTCCGATCAACGATTAAGGGTTTACCATTAAATTCGCTTAAGTCGAGTTCGCAATCATCACCTTTACCACTGCGGTATTTATTTAAACTCGTGTAAAATCCACTCCCCTCATCCCGGTAAACCAAAAAGCCATCGGGGTTTTGACCATGAATATCGGCAATAGCTTCTGGCGTTGCATCGCCTAAAATATATCGTTTTCTGATAGGTGGTTTTGGTGGCGGTTCGTCTGCGCGTTCTTTTTTAGCCTTCGATTCATACTGACGCAATTCCTCCTCATATTCAACTTTCGATTCATTGAATTTATCCGCCTCTTCTAATTCCATTTTGAATAATGGGTCAAGAATCGCGCTCTGTGCGGGGGTCTTTTTTGCGCCCGTATTGGCGATAATCAATGTCCGAAAAATTGCCGACTGCTTATAACCAGATTTGGGATTAATCATAATCTTGCTTTCAGCCTTAATGCAGCTTCCACTAGCCGCAATTAGGGTAGTAAAGAGCCAAGATGCTGATGTGGGCATAGCTTCAGCCGTTTCTATTAATTGCCTTGCTAGTTTCCCATTGTCACCAATTAGATAATCAATCGGGTTAAGAGTGTTTGTCCGCAGCCGTGCAATTTCCTTTAGAGTTTCTGCTTGCTGTGGTTTCTCAGTATCAGATTGATGTTCCTTTTTAAGAGCTTCATAATACTCTTTGATTGCGCTTAGAGGCCGTCCGGTACAATAGCATAATGCGTTTAATTGCTTTTTTACTTCTGAATTTTTCGGGTCATCCTCTATAAGCTTCCTCAGCTTATTTTCTATATCATTCTCAGATAGCCGCTGAACTGCGGGGTGAGGGATTATATTTGATTGCGGCTTTAAAGCTGCTGTTCCATTCGTTTGATAGGTGGCTTTATTTTGGGTGCTATCGCGCTTCAAGTAATGATTCCAATACCAGGCGCGAACGCAATTATCAACCCCATCACTCTTACAAGCAGGCGTTGGGTTGTCGCGGCTGGCAGACTTCCAAACTGTATCAATCTCTTTTTGTGGCAATGGAGGATTGCAGCAGCGATTAAAATCCGCAAGCAAGCTCTGAGCGTCACCATCAAAATTTTGCCCAATTGAATTGAGATAATTAACAGTGCCAATTAAATCCCGTGCTAATTTTGCCGCTGCATCGTTGCGTCCGCCTTCACTCACACCATTAAGTAAGTCGCGCGAACTTTTGGCAAGGCATGATTTCAAGGGAATGTTGGCAGGCACAGGTATGGTGATATTCTCGTAGCGCGGCGGTTGCTGTGCGTGCTGCGTTGGGAACTGTATCGGCGGCGGTAATTCTTGCAACACTGGCGGCTCTGAAATCATTTGCTCTATCAACCACAGCGGGGCCTCAGCAATTGGAGTATCCGGCCCATTAATCCAGGTGTAGCGGTCAGTTGTTGGGTGTACAGCGGGCGGCAAAACTGACTGCAATCCATCCCACCGAAGCTCTAGATTTTGATCCTTGCCATTCTCGTCCTTTATATGAGTGTTAAACTTGCGGGTTTGTACCTTATCCCGGTAAATTTCAGGCATTCTGAGTAAACTTTGTCGCCGCTTCTCTATACCGCTAGTAAATGAAACAGTGTGGGGTATTTCTCCTAATGATTTCCTGTATTCCACAGCCGCCGGCCCATCTTCATCAACCGCCACGATGTCGCCGCTGATTATCCCAGTAATCAAGCCGTAGCCCATAGCCCGACCGGATTGTATCTCGCTGATAATTGCTTTTCTGTCGAGAATTTCGCTCTGCCAAGCTTTTTTATATGGCCGCTTATTCCCATCTACCGGGGTTAATTGCCAAGTTTCAGGCAATTCGGAAAGCGCTTCGATTAGTTCAGTTTTGCGCTCTTGACTGAGGGGGTTTTTTGTGCTATCATTAGCCATGATATTTACTCCTGATTGATTAGTTTTACCCCCTTATTTTCCGAGGGGGTATTGTTTTTTTGAATGCGAAAACTGAGGCGAACGGGGTGCTCCCTCGCAAAAATTAACTGCTAATTGCAGTCGATAAAATTGGGGTGGATTGGCTAATTAATTGCTCCCTGATTTTTTCGCACTCAGGACAACCAGGGGTGAAGTGTGCCGGCACCATGCGGCCTTCATGTACTAAGCTCGAAAAAGCGGCTTTAGTCAACCATTTCAGATGATTGCCACACCGAATGCAGCAGAGAGCGCCTTGCAATGAGCCGGGCTTAGGATTAAATTTTGAAACTGTGCAACCGCATTTCCGGCATTTGAGGGGATTCTTTCTGCCATAACTGGGGTTCGTTACGGGATTTACTTCAACGGCGGGATGTTGTTTTTGTGTAATTCGTAAATCAGTTTTTGATTGGCGATTTGTTTTTGTGTTACAATTAGTCATTGGTTTTGTTTCCTGGTTGGTTAACAAAACCGCTTTTTTGCAGAGAAAGTTATATAAAAACGTTTTTAGTGTCACCGGGTTGACAAAAGCCACGTTTTTTGATAAATTGAGTTCAATTATTTTGAACCCGCGCAAAAGCGGTAAGAAATGTTGCGATGACGCCAAATCAACGCAACAATTTAATTTTTGATGGATTTTCGCTTCAGTTTCATAGATTTCCCTCACTTGAATGATTTTCGAGTATTTTCTCACCAAAGCGCTCAAGAGGAGCGATTATTTATCCTTTGGTGAGTGTTTATTGGTGATGCGGATTTTTCGTCAATCGCTTTGATTAATTGCATCCGAACCCAATTACTGAAGCTTCTGCCCTCATTTTTTGCAATTTGAGTGGCTTTACCGCGCAATTCGGGGTCGATTGCGATCGAATTAGATAGGAATTTTCGCGCCATAGTTAAAGCAGTTAGCAACTACTAACAATATACAACTAATTCTAGAGTTTGCGATCGCCTATAGCGATCTTTTTTTAAATTCATTTTAAGTTTGTGTAAGTCCGCAGCCCAAATTAGACTTGACAGGACAAGCGAAGGGTCTACATATTTAGATAAGTGTTATTAAGGAGGTAAATAGCATGAAATCCAACAATGTAGAATTTACAGAAGTCAATCCAGAAGCAAGGCGAAATAGAATAGATAATTTACAAAAGCAAGTAGAAATAGCTCGTCGGAAACTAAAAAAGGTGGACGAATCAGAAAACGAGCTTAATTGAGCGATTTTGACGTTCACTACCGTTGTGGGTATTGTGTGAGTGTTGATTCTACGCAAAAAGCTTTTGATATGAGTCTTCACTCACTAATAACTCCCTAAATTAGTTTTATCCGCAATAAATACACCTTTTCTACAAAAGTGACGCATCATATCTGGTTTTATTGGTTTATAAGGGCGATCGCGCTCCAATCGCTTGCATAATTCAGTCAAAAGTCATTTATCTTCCACATTGGTCTGTTTTATAAAATATGTGCTTAATTCTAGTTCAACTCACGCAAGAGGCAAGCCAGCGCCAAAAATTTGTTCTGCCGTTAGTTGCAATTCTGGAAATGCAGCCGATTCAATGCGATCGCTTCCTCTAAACTGACTGACCTGATACTCCCCGTCTACGAGTTGGCAAACTGAGAGAGTTGGTTGTTTGGGATTGCCGATAAACCGCCTGCCACCCAAACCGAGGTAGTCCACAATCCAGTATTCAGGAATCCCCATTTCTTCATAATCCCTAGCTTTTGTGAAATAGTCATCACGCCAGTTCGTACTTACGACCTCAACAGCCAGTCGCACCGAAGCCCCCGTTGTGATGATGGATTCTTTCTTCCAGCGAGGTTCGTTTTGGAGCGAGGTTCGGTCTAGGACTATTACATCTGGCGTGTAGCCTGATTTGTCAGCAGCCGACTTAACTATGTACTCTTTCGGCACGAGGTAAGGCAATTTTTGTTGCCGAATTTCTAAAAACACTTCGCCGGAAATGAAACCAGCTACATCCGAATGGTCGCCAGTCCCTAAAGGCATTTCAATAATTACTCCGTTGTGTAGTTCGTAGCGATGTTCTGAATTTTCTGGATACCAAGCAACGAACTCATCAAACGTGACTGTTTTGGCTATGGTTTGAATCATAAAAATAGTTCGGTAAGTGGGAAACGAGCGTGGCTTTAGCCCTGAGAGTTTCAAGGTTTTTCCTTCACTAGACAGTTGCTAGACATCAACTAGACACCCGCTTGGCTTTTGCTGATGTTTTACCCCCCCCTCCTCTTTAACTGATTCCCCAACTTAGAGCGTTGATACAATTCCATAGCCCGTTGATGATCCGGGCTATCAAGATTTAGTCCAGCTTTTATTAAGTCATCTATCAATTCTTACATAATCCAATTGCTCAATCTCAGACATAGCAAGCAGTGCAGAGATTGAAGTGCCAAGGTTAGCTGCGGTGAATGGCATGAACTGAATAAGTCCAGTAGCACCTGATAAGCGGTTTTGGTTGGTGTGCGAGATACCAGATTCAAACTGCATAATCGCCATGAGGTGATTTGGGTTAGCCCCTAATTCTTTGGCGTGAGCTACAGTTTTGCTTAAAAACTCAGGTGATTTTTTGGTTTGCCACTTCGGGTCTAGGCTGGCAGAAACATTGGCAACGGCGGTGATGGGGTTTTGTCCAGATGCGATCGCCGTAGTAGCAGCGTTTACTACAGTCATCGCCTTTTGTGCTGGTTCTGATTTGAGGACTGGAGGAATTAATATATACGACACAACTAAGGCGATCGCTCCCCAAGTCACAAATCTAAAATCAAACTCATCCCGATGCTTAATATTGTAAATCGTCATTTTGCACCCTCCGGCAATTTACCAGTTAAGGCTGCATAAACATATCCGCTATATGGTGCAACTTTCGCCCCATCAGTCCCACCCGTCCGCTGTTGAAAATGCAAATGCGGGCCAGTCCCGGCAGTCCCGGATTTGGCTCACGCAGTCCCAACCTTTTGAACTCCACTACTACATTCGCCTGTTGGGAGGTGGACGTAATCAAAACTAATGCCCCACTCCGGTACTGAGTAACTAGCAACCCAACCCCAACGTCCATTGCTCCAACACCGAACATTTACAGTCCCTCCGGCTGGCCCAATTGCATACACTAACAGTTCCGGGAATTTTTGATACAGATAATCAGCTTTTACCGTAAATTGGGAACAGTTTAGCCCAATTATTTAAGTGTGCGTGGGGGTCATTCACTTCAGCTTTATGGCCGCAAAATAGCACCCGCAATAATGCGATGTTGATTTAATAGCCGTTCGATTTGGTCTAATTTTTGGCTAAATTCTTCAGGATTTGATTGAGTTCTGAATTGCTGGATGCGCCAACCTGCGATGACTTCCAATAGCTCTCTGCTGTCGATTGCTGTACCCCGAAAAAATCCGATTCACCCATTGCATTAGCGACTTCTGCTAAGGAATTAGCGCGGCGGTTCATCTCTGAATTAAAGATTACTTGCTGCACCGCCATCTTGCCATTTAGCCGTCCGTCTTGCTCTGCCAAAGCTTCTAAAATTCCAAGCTCCTGACCCTCAGTGAAGCTCTGTTGCAACCGGGTATGAGCATGATAATTAAACTGTTCATTCTCAGCAGCGATTGATTGGCTTAGTTGTTGCTGCTTTACTGAGGCAATTGATATAGAAGCTGGCGGCGCTGCGGGTGTGCTTTCCGGTTTGATTTCAAGCTCTCCCTTAGATTCACAATCCGCTGCTGGTTTTAGCTGTGGCGTTTCATCAGTGGCTTTTAGCAGTTCGATTTGAGCTTCTGTTAAGGGTGCATCCGATTTGATTTTTAACCCTTTCTGTTGTGCCTTTCTGATTAGGTTTCCCAGTGGGGTTTTAAGGTTTTTTGCTAGTTCCTTGAGTGTCATATTTGAAATACTCCTTAAAGAATTGTTGATGGTTGTAAAGGTGTTGGTTGTGGCCCAGATGGTTTTTTAAGTCCTCCAACGTTGGTTTTGGCGTGAGCCCCATCCATTGCTTAACTTTGAGTAATGCCCACATCTGGTGAGCATTCCAGGGCTTTCCAGCTTGCCAGCCATCGGAGTAATCTGGGATGGTTTCAAGCAAAATCAAGTCCCAGTTGTATGCGGTTTGTCGGCAAACTTTCAGCCGACAGGCGATGAACTCACTCCTGAGCCAACCCTGCTCTGTACGTGATTGCCTAGCCTTAAATTGCCTACTGGTATAGGGTTCGGCGGTTGCGGTGTACGCGGTTGCGGTTGACATGATTTGTGTCTGGTAATGTGCGTCTAGTGCTTTAGTTTTTAAAAAAAGCGACTAAACTATTGAGTTTTTTGTTTTTCGATTGCTTACCCGGTTTGGAGGGAGGCGGTTGGAGTGTGCCAGGGGGTAGGGTGGGATTTGTCCCAATTTCACGAAAAATCTCTCCATCCTTGATTACCGTGTAACCAAACAAGGCTCACGCCTTCAGTTGCTCAAAATCCCAAGATTCCAGTAAGGGAGTGGTGATAGCGAAAGGGCCTGATTGTGTAAGCATGAGAAATGCTCCTAATTGATATGGTTTGGGGCAAAGCCTCACCCTTTAGATTCGCAGTCGCAGGGTGAGGTTTTTGATTATGTAGATACTGTATCATACCGTGTTAGAATGTAGCAAGGTTTTTTGTTAAGTTTTTTACGGTAAAATACTGTGTAGTTAATTGATATGGAAACAGATACTTTCACATTGGGCAAAAGAAAACTCGAAGCCATAACCGCATATATCACACCAGAGCTAAAAGAATCTCTGGAACGTTGGGCTGCCAATGATTCGAGGTCAGTTAGTAGTCTGATCACTCATTTATTAAACCAAGCTGTTCAGAACAAAACTGAGGAATTTAAGTAGCGCGGCGCTCAGCAAACAACCTCTCAAAAGGGATAAAAATGTCACAACCATCAGAGCCATCAGAGCAAAGACTTGACGGCCTCGAAACAGAATTTAACCGCAAAACCAACATCTTGCTGGATGAAATAGTAGTCCTGAGAGATGAGATGGAGGGTTTAACCAGGCGCGTTAGTCAAATAGCGGACGGTCAGCAGCTATTACAGGAAGGACAACAGCAAATGCAGACAGCTCGCGCCAACCTGTCAAATTTAATGGGACAAATAGCCGAAGCAGCAGAAGTACACAGGGTAGAGTTAGCTCAAAACTCCAGTGCTGACAGAGCTTCCGTTCGAGAAATTGCCGACAGCGTTGCCACCTTAGCCACCGAGAATCAACGCATCTGGGAATATCTGCAAAGTCAAATTCGCACTCAAGGCAACGGACACAGCTAAACTGAACAGCCTAAGTAGGCAAGAGCCCTAACCATTGCAAGTCTAATTCCGGCAAAAGTGGCAATTCATATATACCAACGGTTTAAGCCTTTATGGAGTTCTTTGTATGATTTTGGCAATTGATTTGGGATTAGATTCCAATTACGGGAATTCCCGTAATTTAGACAAGGCAAGGGTTTCAGCCAAAAAAACAGCTAGAATGAAAATGTAGATGCTTTATGTGTAATTGGCGGTGGTGTTTTTTAAAAACATCGCCGCTGTATTTTTAGCGATCGCACAACCCAGAGTTACAGGTTACACGCCCCGGTGCTATGGGCTGTGGCTGATGTTTTCGTCAACTTCGCAATCAATTCTGATTTAGTTAACAGCCCGTAATTCTTGATTTTTGCCGCCTTTGCCCTTAGCTTTAGTTCCCTAATTCCCAAAGCGCTGTAATCAGTTGTGTCATGTGAAATTTTATCTATTGGTGTGCTAGGCGGTGGTGTAGCTATCGCGTCACTTGTCACAAGTGATTTTACTTCCTCTAACTCATCCCTAACAGCTTGTAACTGAGACTTAGCTCAGCATAATCACGCCCGAGCCTTTCCAGTTCTGTTTGAGCCTCAACCTTAGCCTTACGCTCCTCACCCCTTTTTAGCAATAGTTCCCGGTTCCTTTCTTCAAGCTCCGTCTGTTGCTGTATCCGCATAGATTTTATAGGAACCGCTCAAACCAGGCAAAGTGGAATAAATGGGCGGCTATCGCGTCGGCTGTGACAGCAGCTTGTCAGATTATTGAAAAAATACTACCTGCTCGCACTTGAGCGATTCCCAAGTAGTCCAGTTAGTCCAGTGGACTAATAAACCCTAATTAAATCAACACTTACAGCCCTACTCATTGACAACACCAGTGGACATGATAGACTCGTCTAGTAGACACGCTGGACACGCCCACTGGAATGAACGCAGAAATTGATACTTACCCCGTTGGCGAACTGCCCGCCCGCTACAAGTGAGGCAAGCAAGCCATGTACAACCGACTCGAAAGCTTAGGAATCAAGCCTGAGAAAATTGGCAACCGCAGCTTCATCACCGCAGAAGAAATGAGCTGGATGAGCGTGAGTGATTCTGTTTTTCTCAGACTCTAAATTCTGCACTTACAGGTCTTACCAGTACCCATTGCAAGTGGCACGGTATCACAGCCACACAAACAGCAATAACTTAGCTCAAGGTTTTGGTAAAGAAGCAACTCAAACAGGTAGTGGGGTTTTAGAGAAGAAATCCCGAAAAGCAATCTTTTGTTCTTCTGTGAGATAAGATTCCTCGCTAGCCGCCAGGTTGATAAACTCATCAGGAGTTCTGTACTTAAGATTTAAGATTTCTACTCCTATTACCTGGTTATTTTTGTCGAAGTCCCACACTATACCAGGTGAACTTTCTTCGGAGTCTGCGATTTCACCCTCCGATAGGGTGAAATAGGCTGCATCCGCCTCTGGATCGTGTTTTAATTCAATTTTCATAATAGACCTCGCTTGTGCTTGCTTGTTGCATTTCTATCAAAATGTGCTGTAACAATTTTCCAAGGCTCTACAGTGAAATTGTAAACTACCCGTAAAATACGATCATCCTTTTCAGGTATAACTCCATAAGCAGCCCGAAGCTCCGGATCTTTATCATCTGGTTTTGTTTTGATGGGGGACTGGAGAACTTGCTCGCGCCATTCCAATTTGATATTACGTTTGCTCACTTGTTCGGATGCGTGGTCAGTTAGCTGGTAAGGAAAATTGTTCATATTGGTACTCCTATTTATGTACAGTCCTCAGTCTTACCCACAGGTGGATGTATGCGGTGAGCAAGTTTGACCTTATGGGTAAAGCCGAGATACGAGCCAAATAGGAGAAGACGTAAACTTTTGTAACAATGTCAACTTGACCGCAGTTACCACCTCTAATAGCTGTGGCTGAGGCGTGCGCGATCGCCCTCAAAACATAGAGTCAAGCAATTCTGAAATATCGCGCTGGTCACGGCCCCGGTTATCGTCGTAAATCATCAGGGTGTCTAATTTCCGATGCCTGCTTAACTTCTGAACTTTCCTAACATTGCCATCAGTCGCATCAAGCGCCGCCGTAATCGCACTGTGCCGTATCCGGTGAGGACTCATCTGCTTTTTAATCCCAGCTTTCTCGCTCATCCTGACAACAATTTTACGAATGCCATCACCCGTCAACCGATGGCCTGAATTGGCAAAGTCCAGGGCTACAAACAGCGGGCCATCACCGGGGGCAACAGGTTTTACAGTCAACCAATTAGCGATCGCCACAACAGTCGCCGCCCCCAAATCCACAACCTCAGACTGAGTACCACGCCCCTTACCCAAAATTATCAGAGTTCCAGTTGCCGGGTCAAAGTCGCAGATATTCAACTGGCTAACCTCATTGCGTCGCAAGGCATTACCCCAAAGTAACCGCAACAGAGCATAGTCACGTTTCCCTGAGAGTGTGCCGCGATCGC
>Ga0136634_10000655_pt1 | contig 14512 bp, 11 predicted proteins | sample AntDrymUQ8332106_2_FD_104654 | JGI IMG/M metagenome (GOLD analysis project Ga0136634, IMG submission 104654) | Polar desert sand microbial communities from Dry Valleys, Antarctica - metaG UQ833 (21.06) | ecosystem: Environmental > Terrestrial > Soil > Desert | place: Antarctica: Dry Valley... | reverse complement strand
CGCCTCGGCGCCCGGGTGAGCGACGTGATCACCCAGGATGGTCGTGCTGTCGGTGTTGCACTCGAGGACGGGACCGAGTTCCGCGCCCCGGTCGTCGTGTCGGCGCTCGACCCCCGACGTACCTTCCTCGACCTGCTGGACCCCCGGGAGCTGCCGGCGGACCTGGTCGAGAACGTCGAACGGATGAAGTTCCGGGGAGTCTCGGCCAAGGTCAACTTCGCTCTCGAGGGACTTCCGGTCTTCCCCGCCCTGCCGCCTCTGCCCGGCGGAGGGGGCGTCGACCACTTCGGCGGGTTCCTGAACATCGGCCCAACGATCGAGTACGTCGAGCGAGCCTTCGACGCCGCGAAGTACGGCTGGTACAGCGAACGTCCCTTCATCGACGCCTCGATCCAGTCGGTCGTCGACCCGGACATGGCCCCGCCCGGCAAGCACGTGATGTCCTGCTTCGTCCAGTACGCGCCGTACGAGCTGCGCGGCAGCGACTGGGAGACCGAGCGCGAGCCGTTTGCTGACAAGGCGCAGGCCGTCCTCGAGTCACACTTTCCCGGGTTCGGCGATCTGGTGCTGCACCGCGAGGTGGTCACGCCGGTCGACATCGAGCGGGTCACCGGGCTCACCGAGGGCAACATCTTCGCCGGCGAGTTCCTCGCGCCGCAGATGTACTTCTTCCGCCCAGCCCCAGGCTGGAGCCAGTACCGCACCCCGATCGACGGCTACTACCAGTGCGGTTCCGGCACCCATCCCGGCGGCTGCGTCATCGGCTCCCCCGGAAGGCTGGCCAGCCAGCGGGTGCTGCGAGACGTACAGGGATCCACGGTGCGGTCCTGACGTTGCCAGGTGCTCGGCCGTCACGACGTACGGCGGCGCGGCGTCGTCACTCTCACCTACACGGCGCTGCAGTAACGAGGACGCTGCGCCATCTCCCGGACTGGCGCACCTAACCCGAGTACGCCACCTCGGTCTGCCACTCGGCCTCGTCCTGGCCGGCGGCAGCGAAGATCGCCTCGGCCACGCGATCGGGCGTGAACGCACCCTCGCGGGCAAGGGTCCCGCGGACGGTGACGGAGACGGCCCGGATCCCGTCCGGCTTCAGCGTGGTGTCGATGCTGTGCAACAGGTTCCGCAGACCGGCCTTCTGGACGCCCAGGCTCGCGGCCTCGTTCCAGGGCTTGTCGGCAGCCATGCTGCCCGTCGCCGTGACGCGCCCACCAGCCGACATGAAGCGCCTCGCCGCCTGCAGTGCGGTGAGCAGCGCACCGACTCCCAAGGTCACGTCGGCGGCGAGCTCCTCTGAGGTCAGCGCCAGGGGGCTCTTCTGACGAAAGGCACTCGGGTTGAAGTGGAGAACGTCGATGCGACCGGTCTCCTCCCCGAGGCCGACCACGGCCGCCGCGAACGCTTGGGCGTCGGTGATGTCGACGGCCCTCCACAGGGCGCCCACACCCTCCGCGCGCAGCGACCCGCCGAGCTCCTCCAGGACGCTCTCCTCCAGCCCCACGAGAGCCAGGTCGTACCCGTCGCGGCCGAAGCGCCGCGCCACAGAGCCGCTGACTCCAGGTCCGGCACCGACCACCAGCACCACGCGTCTGCTCACGAGATCCACCCTAGACCGAGGTGCGCAATCGAGGGCTACGTCACATAGACTGCGGGCCGACCGGGGGTCACGACCCAGGGTAATTAGGGGGTTCCTTGAGGGACGTCGAGGCTCAGCTGATCCATGACATGCAGAACACGGCCATGGTCCTCCGGGAGGCCGCCTCGCAACTGCACGAGAACGGCGACACGCTCCCTCCCGGGGTGGTGTCGCACCTCACCGAGATGATGATTCGACGCACCGACATGCTCGTGCGACTTCTCGGCGACCTCTCGACGTGCCACCTCGCCGAGCGCGGTGAACTGGAGCTCTCCCTGCAGCGCGTCTCGCTCTCGGACATCTGCCAGGAGCTGCTGACCGAGCGTCAACCCGCAATCGGCGCGTTCATCACGATCGACGTCGCGCAGGACGCGGTCGTGATCGCGGACCCGACGCGGATCACCCAGGTGCTGGACAACCTGGTCACCAACGCTCTGCGCTACGGCGGCCCGAACGTCCACGTGAGCGTCACCCGCGACCCAACCAGTGTCCGGCTGACCGTCAGCGACGACGGCGCAGGCGTCCCCGACGAGCTGGTCGACACCCTGTTCCGTGCCTACGTCCGGGGCCCGTCGTCCCAGCGACTCGGTGGCAGCGGCCTCGGGATGCTGATCGTGCGCCAGCTCTGCGAGGCCATGGCCGGCAGCATCGAGTACGACGGGACGCAGGGCAGCCGCTTCACCGCCACCTTCCCCGCCCTCCCGGTCCCCACCGAGAAGCTCGGCCCCGATGTGGCCGGAGCGGGGCACTCAGTGGCGTTCTGGCACCTTGAGGAGAGCCTCACCGAGGACCTGGTCGGCTACGTCGCCAACGGGCTCGCTGCCGGCGAGGCCGTGCTGGTCGCGGCCACCCCCGCGCACCACAAACGCCTGGAGTCAGGGCTGGCCGCGGTCGGCATCGACCCGGTCGCCGCGATCGTCTCCGGCCAGTACCTCCCGCTCGACGCCGACTCGCTGCACAACGACCTGCCTAGGCTTCACCACATCGACCGGGGTCGCTTCGACGTGCTCATCGGCGACACCGTGGAACAGATAAGTCGTCGCTGGCAGGCGTTCCGGGTCTTCGGCGAGATCGTCGACCTCTACTGGCGCCAGAGCGACGACCGTCTGGCGCTCGAGCTGGAGGCGTGCTGGAACGAGCTGCGCTTCAGGGTGCCGTTCCCGCTGCTGTGCGGCTACGAGCTCGCTCCCGGTGAGAACGCCGGCGCAATCTGCGACTGCCACGACCTGGTCGTCTCTGCCTGACGCACGTGCAGGAGCAGCGCGCGCGAACAGCGACGCACGGCCTGCGCAGACCAGAACGCGTCGCTCGGCGTTGGTGAGCGGGTCAAGACGTGAGTACCCGGTGGGTCTCGCATGCGATCTCGGTCGCCTCGGAGGCGGCGACCACCACGGTGTGCACTGGCGCGTCGGCGGTGCCGATGGTTCGATCAGATCTCGTGAGCTCATCCAACCCCCAGGACTCTCACCTCACCCCTCGGGGGCATCGAGGGGGGCGTCGTCCGTGGTGACGTCGGGACCGGGTCCGGGCGTCCATCTCCAGTCGCGGATCTCGGGCAGGTCCTCGCCATGGCTCTGCACGTAGATCTTGTGCTGGATCAGCCGGTTCTTCAGCTCTTCGCGGGCTGACCCTGACGTGGCCTGCAGCCGGTCGACGCGGTCGATCACGTCGATGGCGAGGTTGTACCGGTCGAGCTGGTTCATCACGGTCATGTCGAACGGCGTGCTCGTGGTGCCTTCCTCCTTGTAGCCACGGACGTGGAAGTTCTCGTGGTTCGTCCGCCGGTACGTCAGCCGGTGGATCAGCCAGGGGTACCCGTGGTAGGCGAAGATCACCGGCTTGTCGCGCGTGAACAACGAGTCGAAGTCAGCGTTGGACAAACCGTGCGGGTGCTCGCGCTCGTCCTGCAGCCGCATCAGGTCGACCACGTTGACGAACCTGATCTTCAGGTCCGGGCAGAACCCGCGCAGCAGGTCGACCGCGGCGAGGGCCTCCATGGTCGGCACGTCGCCGGCGCAGGCCATCACCACGTCCGGTTCCGCACCGTCATCGGTGCTCGCCCAGTCCCAGATCCCGAGCCCCTTGGTGCAGTGCACGATCGCGTCGTCCATCGAGAGGTACTGCGGGGCAGGTTGCTTGCCAGCCACAATGACGTTGACGTACTGCTTGCTCCGCAGACAGTGGTCGCCCACGGAGAGCAGGGTGTTAGCGTCCGGCGGCAGGTAGACCCGGACAACCTCCGCCTTCTTGTTGACCACGTGGTCGATGAAGCCGGGGTCCTGGTGCGAGAAGCCGTTGTGGTCCTGGCGCCACACGTGCGAGGTGAGCAGGTAGTTCAAGGACGCGATCGGTCGCCGCCAGGGGATGTCGTCGGTGACCTTGAGCCACTTGGCGTGCTGGTTGAACATCGAGTCGACCAGGTGGATGAACGCCTCGTAGCAGGAGAACAACCCGTGCCGGCCGGTCAGCAGATAGCCCTCCAGCCAGCCCTCGCAGGTGTGCTCGGAGAGGATCTCCATCACCCGCCCGTCGACGGCCAGGTGGTCGTCGTACGGCAAGGTCTCGGCGTTCCAGGTGCGGTCGGTGACTTCGAGGATGTCCTGCAACCGGTTCGAGTTGTTCTCATCGGGCGCGAACACGCGAAAGTTGTCCATGTTCTTCGCCATCACGTCGCGCAGGAACGTGCCCAATACCCGGGTCGACTCGACGGCCCCGGTTCCCGGGGACTCGACGTCGACCGCGTAGTCCCGGAAGTCGGGCAGCTTGAGGTCCCGCATCAACAAGCCCCCGTTGGCGTGCGGGCTGGCGCTCATCCGGCGTTCGCCGGCTGGATGCAGCGCGGCGATCTCGGGCATGGGCGCACCGTCCGCACCGAAGAGCTCGTCGGGCCGGTAGCTGCGCATCCACTGCTCCAGCACGTCCCGGTGCGAGTCGTTACCGCGGGCATCTGCGAACGGCACCTGATGTGACCGCCAGCTGCCCTCGATGCGCTTCCCGTCGAGCTCCTTGGGACCGGTCCAGCCCTTCGGGGAACGGAGCACGATCATCGGCCACGGACGCCGCGAGACCGGCTTCCCGGGGCGGGCCGACCTGGCCTCGTCCTGGATCTCCTGGATCTGGTCGAGGCAGTGGTCCAGCGTCCCTGCGAACGCCTGGTGCATCTCGCGCGGGTCCGAGCCAGAGACGACGTATGGCGTGTGGCCGTAGCCGCGCAGCAGCGAGGTCAGCTCGTCCTCCGGGATGCGCGCCAACACCGTCGGGTTGGCGATCTTGTACCCGTTGAGGTGCAGGATCGGCAGCACTGCGCCGTCTCTGCGTGGATCGACGAACTTGTTGGAGTGCCAGCTGGTGGCCAGCGGACCGGTCTCGGCCTCACCGTCTCCGACGACGGCAGCGACCACGAGGTCCGGGTTGTCGAACGCGGCCCCGTAGGCATGGGACAGGGCGTACCCCAGCTCGCCGCCCTCATGGATGGATCCGGGAGTCTCCGGGGCGACGTGGCTCGGGATGCCGCCCGGGAACGAGAACTGGTGGAACAGCCGCTGGATCCCGTCGGCGTCGAGTCCGATGGCCGGATAGACCTCACCGTAGGTGCCCTCGAGCCAGGCGCAGGCAACCAGGCCTGGGCCGCCGTGGCCCGGGCCGATGATGTACATCATGTTCGTGTCGCGGGCCATGATCGTGCGGTTCAGGTGCGCATAGACGAAGTTCAGTCCGGGCGTGGTTCCCCAGTGGCCCAGGAGCCGAGGTTTCACGTGCTCGGGCAGCAGCTTCTCGCGCAACAGGGGGTTATCCATGAGATAGATCTGGCCGACCGAGAGGTAGTTCGCGGCGCGCCACCAGGCGTCGATGCGTGCCAGTTCCGCCTTCCCCAGCGGCCGTCCCTTGATGGTGCTCTTCGTTGGCTCGGTTCTACTCATCAGGTGGTTCCCTCCAACTGGACGCATCAGTTCGCGCATCGTGGCCTGTCCTGCCACATCATCACCCACGCCGTCCGGTCGTGCTGGGTGCGAGCGCGAGCGGATGGCCGCGGATGGGCGGACGCAACGGCAGTGGGCACAGGCACCAGACCCCTTCGGGACCTTTGGCGGTGATGAGGGGCCTTCGTGCCGTACCCCTGATTCTCGCTGTGCGATCACATGGGGGCAGACACCGCGCAGTAGCCATCCACAGCTCGCCGGACGCCCTGCGGCCACAGAGACACCGTTCCCGATGGCCGGTGGAGCTGGGCTGCTCGGTGTACCGCTCTGCAAAGCCCGGCGCGGATCGATGACCGAGCACGGCCGGTCCCTGACCACAAGTGAGAGAAGACGCAGATGACATTCCATGTGGACTCAGAAGTCGGCGAGCTCAAGCAGGCCATCGTGCACCGGCCTGGCATCGAGCTCGCGCGACTGACCCCGAACAACGTCGACGAACTGCTGTTCGACGACGTGATGTGGGCCGATCGTGCGCGCGCGGAGCACGACGCGTTCGTCGCGCAGCTGGAAGGTCGTGGGGTGGTCGTGCACCACTTTGCAGACCTGCTGGCCGAGGCGCTGGACGAAACCGGGGCGCGGGAGTTCGTGCAGGACCGGCTCACGACCGCGACCCGGTTCGGCCGCGCTCTGGACAAGCCGCTCGACGAGCTGGTTGGCACCACGCCGGCAAGGCTGCTCGCCGACCTGCTCATCGGCGGGGTGCTGAAATCCGACGTGAGCGGGCGCCTGCACGAGCCGAGCCTGCTGATGGACTGCCTGCGAGCCGACGACTTCCTGCTGCGCCCGCTGCCGAACCACCTGTTCCAGAGGGACAACGCAGCCTGGATCTATGACGGCCTCTCCATCAATCCGATGGCCAAGCCCGCTCGCAAGCGGGAGACGATCAACTCCCGTGTCATCTACAACTTCCACCCGATGTTCCGCGACGCCGTCATCCCGTTCTTCTACGGCAACGACTCGCTCTCCCACGAGCCGGCGACGATCGAGGGCGGGGATGTCACCGTGATCGGCAACCGGTCCGTGATGATCGGGATGGGCGAACGTACCACCCCCCAGGGCGTGGAGGCGCTCGCACGTGCGCTGTTCTCGGGTGGGTCGGTGGACACGGTGATCGCTGTGGAGCTCCCACGGGAACGGGCGTTCATGCACCTGGACACGGCGATGACAATGGTGGACAGCGACGCCTTCAGCGTCTACCCCTACCTCCCCGAGCAGATGCGCTCGTTCACGCTGTTGGCCAGAGGCACCGGCGGGGACTTCACCCTCCGGGAGGACCCCGACCTGTTCGCGTCGGTCGCCGAGGCACTCGACCTGGACAAGGTCCGGGTGCTGCGCACTCCGATCGATCGCATCGGTGCCCAGCGGGAGCAGTGGGACGACGGGAACAACTTCCTGGCCGTCTCACCCGGCGTGATCCTGGGTTACGAGCGCAACACCACCACCAACCGGTACCTGACGTCCGAGGGCATCGAGATCATCCCCGTCGTGGGCTCCGAGCTCGGGCGTGGTCGCGGCGGACCCCGATGCATGACCTGTCCCATCGAGAGAGAAGCAGTGGCCTGACATGACGATCAACCTCAAGGGCAAGAGTTTCGTGCGCGAGCTGGACTTCACCAGCGACGAGTGGCGCTACCTGTTGCAGCTGACCAAGGAGCTCAAGCTCGAGCAGCGCAGCGGTCCGCAGCGGCCCCGGCTGGAGGAGGCCAACGTCGCGGTGATCTTCGAGAAGGCCTCGACCCGCACCCGCTGCGCCTTCGAGGTCGCAGCGCACCAGCAGGGTGCCCACGTGACCTACCTCGACCCCTCCGGATCCCACATGGGACACAAGGAGTCCGCCAAGGACTCGGCCCGCGTCCTGGGGCGGATGTTCGATGCCATCGAGTACCGCGGGTCCTCGCAGGCCACCGTCGAGGCGCTGGCCGAGTACTCTGGCGTGCCGGTGTGGAACGGACTCACCGACGAGTGGCACCCGACCCAGTCGCTGTGCGACATCTTCACGATGCGTGAGCACGCCCAGAAGCCGGACACCGAGATCTCGTTCGCCTACGTGGGCGATGCCAGGAACAACGTGGCGAACTCGCTGTTGATCGCCGGCGCGATGATGGGGATGGACGTGCGGATGGTCGCGCCGAAGTCACTGTTCAACCCACCGGACGTCGTCGAGGCAGCCGAGGCGATCGCTGCGCGGACGGGTGCCAGAATCACCCGAACCGACGAGCCCGGAGCCGGAGTGGACGGTGCCGACTTCGTCTACACCGATGTCTGGGTCTCCATGGGTGAGGCCGAGGAGACCTGGCAGGAGCGCATCAACCTGCTGCTGCCCTACCAGGTCAACAATGCCCTGCTCGAAAAGACCGGGAACCCCGACGTCAAGTTCATGCACTGCCTTCCCGCGTTCCACGACCGGGGGACCGAGGTTGGCGAAGAGCTCTTCCAGAGCACCGGGCTCGACGCACTCGAGGTCACCGACGAGGTATTCGAGTCGGCGAACTCGATCGTCTTCGACCAGGCCGAGAACCGGATGCACACGATCAAGGCCGTCATGGTCGCCACCCTGGGGGTCTGACGTGCGCGTCGTCGTCGCGCTCGGCGGGAACGCCTTGCTGCGACGTGGTGAGCGACCGGACGCTGCGCCGCAGGTCGACCAGGTCGCACACGTCGCCGGGCCGCTCGCTGCTCTTGCCAGGGAACACGAGGTGGTGATCGTCCACGGCAACGGCCCGCAGGTCGGCCTATTGGCCCTGGAGAGTGCCGCCGACCGTTCCCTGACCCGGCCCTACCCGCTCGGCGACCTGGTCGCCGAGACCCAGGGTCTGATCGGCTACTGGCTCCAGCAGGCCATCTCCAGGCATCTCGACACGCCGGTGGTCACCCTCGTCACCCGGACGGTGGTCAGCGACGACGATCCGGCGTTCGACGCCCCGACGAAGTTCGTGGGCTCGGTGTACACCGAGGAGGAGTCCAGGCTGGTCGCCAAGGAGCACGACTGGGACTTCACCCGGGACGGAGCGGGTTGGCGTCGGGTGGTCCCGTCGCCACTCCCCCAGCGCATCGTGGAGACCGGGACGGCGGATCTGCTGCTGCGCAGCGGTGTCACGGTCGTGCTTGCAGGCGGGGGCGGCGTGCCGGTCACCGAACGGGCCGACGGTCTCCAGAGCGTGGAGGCCGTCGTGGACAAGGACCTGGCGGCGGCTCACGTGGCCGCGGATCTCGCTGCTGACCTGCTCGTGATCCTGACCGACGTCCCGGCCGTGATGACCGACTTCGGTACGCCACGAGAGCGGCCGATCCATGAGGTCAGCGTGGATGCGCTCGATGCGGTCACGTTTCCACCCGGCTCGATGGGACCCAAGGTCCAGGCTGTGTGCCAGTTCGTCCGCGCCACCGGAAGCCGGGGTGCGATCGGGTCCCTCGAGAACCTCGCTGCCGTCTTCGCCGGCACCTCGGGGACCCAGGTACGGAGCTGACAGGTCGGCCTCGGCGAGCCCAGGCACGAACGGAGGTAGCCCACGGCAGCGTCTCTCGTGCTGATCCTGGCCGGCGCGTTGGGCACCGAGGGCTGCAACTTCTGCCCGCCGGGCCCCTGCCTCACCGGTCGAGGAGGCTCGCGGCGGTCGTGTGCACGAGCGGCCCCAGCATCTCGAGACGCTCGTCGCTCACGCGCGTGCCAGGGCCCCAGATGCTGAGTACGGCGACCAGCCGCCCGGCGCTGTCGAAGACCGGGGCCGACACCCCCCAGGCCGACGGTTCGTACTCGCCCCGGCAGGCTGCGAAGCCGCGAAGCCGGACCTGCCCGAGCTCCTGCTCGAGCGCGGCGATCGAGGTGATGGTGGTCTCGGTGAACCGCTCGAGGCCGCGTCGATCCGGGCGGGCAGGCAGCGCGACGTCGCCGAAGGCGAGCAGCACCTTGCCCGTCGACGTGGCGTGCAGCGGGACGGTCTGACCCAGCCACGTCGCCGCAACGATGGCCGGAGGGACCACCTCCTCGACGTAGGTCAGAGCGCCCTGGCGCCAGACCGCAAGGGCCGCCGTCTCACCGGTCTGCAGGCTGAGTCGCTCCAGTCGCGTCCGGGCGAGCGCGATGATCGTGTCGGTGCCGGCTGACTGGGCCATGTCGACGACCGCGACGCCAATCGACCACCGCCCGCTGTCCCGGCTGCACGAGACGACGTCGTGCGCCGCCAACGTGTGCAGGATCCGCCAGGCCGTCGCCCGGTTCAGGCCGCACGTCTGCGCAAGCCGTGCGGCGGTGCAGTCCTGGGGGGATGCCGTGGCGACGGCGCGCAGCAGCAGCATCGCGCGGTCGACTGACTGCACGCGAGGCGTCCTCACCACTGGCGCCGACTCGTCCACGCTGAAACCTCCGCAGGACTCCTTGACGGTCCCTCCTGTGGATCCGTATGTTCGCATAGTAAACGGAACTGTTCATATTGTGAACGAACGCGGAGGCAGCAGATGAGACGGATCATGAATCGCAAGGTGATGATCACCTGCGCCCTGACCGGGGCGGGCGACACCGTGGGCAGGTCCGAGCACGTGCCCGTCACCCCCGAACAGATCGCGGAGTCCGGCATCGCCGCGGCGCGGGCCGGGGCCACGATCGTGCACATCCACGTGCGCGATCCGCAGACCGGGCAGGGCTCGCGCGAGGTCGCGCACTACCGCGAGGTGGTCGAGCGGATCCGCGCCAGCGACGTCGACGTCATCATCAACACGACCGCGGGCATGGGGGGCGACCTCATGCTCGACCCGCAGAATCCCACCGACTTCGTCGAGGGCACCGACCTCGTGAACGGGGTGGAGCGGCTCAAGCACGTGGAGGAGCTGCTGCCCGACATCTGCACGCTCGACTGCGGCAGCCTGAACTTCGGAGACGGCAGCCTGGTCTATGTCAGCACTCCGGACATGCTCCGTGACGGCGCCAAGCGCATCCAGGAGCTCGGTGTGCGCTGCGAGATGGAGATCTTCGACACCGGCCACCTGTGGTTCGCCCGGCAGCTGGTGGAGGAGGGCCTGATCGACGCGCCGCCGATGTTCCAGCTCTGCATGGACATCCCGTACGGTGCGCCCGCGGATCCGGCCCTGCTGGTGACCATGGTGGACCAGCTCCCCGAGAACGCGGTGTGGGCCTCGTTCGCGCTCGGGCGGATGCAGATGCCCTGGGTCGCACAATCCGTGCTGCTCGGTGGCCACGTCCGAGTCGGACTCGAGGACAACCTCTACCTCAGCAAGGGCGTCAAGGCGACCAATGCACAGCTCGTCGAGCGGGCGCGGACCATCGTCGAGGCGATGGGTGCAGCGGTCGCGACCCCCGACGATGCTCGCGAGATCCTCGACCTCAGGCCGCGGAACTGATGAACACTCCTCCGGTCGCGGTCGAGGACGTCCGCACCGTCGGCTGTGTCGGGGCCGGTGTCATCGGAGGCGGCTGGGCGGCGTACTTCCTGGCACATGGCTACGACGTTGTTGCCTGGGACCCCGCACCCGATGCCGGGCAACGCCTGGGGCATCTCGTCGACGCCGCCTGGCCCGCACTCACCGAGCTCGGACTCGCCGAAGGGGCCGACCGGTCCCGCCTGCGCGTCGAGCCCATGCTCGAGCTGGCCTTGGCGGAGGCCGAGTTCGTGCAGGAGAGCGCGCCGGAGGACCTCGAACTCAAGGTGAAGCTGCTCGCCGAGATCGACGCTGCGGCGCCGGAGGGCATCGTGATCTCGTCCTCGACATCTGGCTACGCGATGAGCGAGATGCAGGTCGCGTGCGCCCACCCCGAACGCACGATCGTCGGGCATCCCTTCAACCCGCCCTACCTGATCCCGCTCGTCGAGGTCGTGGGCGGGAGCCAGACCTCGTCCGAGGTCGTCGCCTGGACCTCCGACTTCTTCCGGCACGTCGGCAAGTCGGTGATCACCATGGACCGCGAGGTGCCCGGCTTCATTGCCAACCGCCTGCAGGAGGCCCTCTGGCGCGAGGCGCTGCACATGGTCGCCGAGGGCGAGGCGACCGTGGAGCAGATCGACCTTTCGATCACTGACGGCCCGGGCCTTCGCTGGCCGATCCAGGGGCCGATGCTCACCTTCCACCTCGCCGGTGGACAAGGCGGCATGGCGCACATGCTCGACCACTTCGGTCCGTCCCTGAAGTCTCCCTGGACGCGGCTGCTCGCCGCCGAGCTCACTCCCGAGCTGCGTGACGCGGTCGTCGACGGTTGCCACCGCGAGGCCGACGGACGCACGATCGACCAGCTCGTCGCCGAGCGCGACGCAGGGGTGATCGCCGTACTACGCGCGTTGGGCCGCACCACGTGACCGAACCGGTCGTCTGGACCGAACCGGTCCTGGACGAGTGGATCGACTACAACGGGCACCTCTCCGAGCCCTACTACGTGCTGGTGTTCGGCCATGCCACCGACGAGGTCATGGCCACGATCGGGCTGGGGCCGTCGTACCGTGAGGCGGCGGGCGCATCGCTGTTCACCGTTGAGGCCCACCTCCGCTACCTCGACCAGGTCGGACCCGGTGAGCGGCTCGAGGTGCGTTCGTGGCTGATCGGCTCGACGCCGAAGCTGCTCTGGATCTGGCACGAGCTGTGGTCCGCGGGCACTCTCCGGGCGACCGAGGAGATCCTGGGCGTGCACGTCACCGGCAGTTCATCCACTCCGTTCCCCGACGCGGTACGGGCGCGGATCGAGACCGCGCTGGTGGCCACCGGGCCCGATGCCTCCCGGGCGATCCGGATCGGACCGCACTGAGCCACCCTCCGAGCACCGTCGATCGGCGCGCGGATGGTCGAACGCGCTCCGCTCCAGGACTGGCTGACGGCCACCGCGGCTGCTGCCCTACTTGGCGTGCTCGACCTGGTCACCATGACGGTCAACGTGACCGCCTGGGTCGGGGCGCAGGGTGCCACTGCGAAAACTGCCGCTGAGGACCGCGGTCCTGGGAGAGTCTGGTCTCGACGCAGCTCGGCAGCGGGTCCAGACTGGGAAACGAGGCTCGACACGTTGGTGCCGATCTGTGAGTTCGCCTCGCAAGGAGGGCGCATGGCTTCCGGGTTCCATGGCGGCAGCCGGTCGCTGCAAGACCGCTTCGACACGCGAGCGTTGGCTGACCGCATCGACGGTCTGCTGGTCAGCGACACCATCAGCGAGGGTGATCGCGCCTTCATTGAGGATCGCGACATGTTCTTCCTCGCGACGGCCGACGCTCAGGGACGGCCGACGTGTTCCTACAAGGGCGGCGAGCCCGGGTTCGTGCGGGTGTTGGATCCGGGCACGTTGGCCTTTCCGAACTACGACGGAAACGGCATGTACCTCTCGGCCGGCAACGTTCTGACCAACGGCGACGTGGGGATGCTGTTCATCGATTTCGAGCGGGGCCACCGGATGCGGCTTGACGGCACGGCGAGCATCGACCACGACGACCCGTTGCGGGAGGATTACCCGGAGGCGCAGTTCGTCGTCCGGGTCCGTGCGCGAGCGGTCTTCCCGAACTGTCCCCGCTACATCCATCGCTACGAGCTCGTACGGCGGTCGCGGTTCGTGCCGCGCAGCGACTGCCTGACCCCGGTTCCGGAGTGGAAACGCTCCGATTGGGCGGTCGATGCGCTCCCCGAGCTCGACCCGGCCCGCGATCCTGGTGAACGTGACGTCCTCGGGCGATGACATCTACCTTGCCCGAGGTTGGCAACAACGCCGTTGCCGGTCTTGCCGTCACAGACCGTGCTGTCCGCTTGTTCCACTTGGTCCAGCGTACGGCGTGCAGGTGAGGGTGAGTGGCCGGGTCCAGAACGACGATGACTCCCTCTCAGGGCCAGTTGCAGCGGGAGCACAGCTGGGACCTTCGACCCATTAGGTGAATCCAACCGACCCTGCCTTGGCGGATGTTCGGGCGACATCGTGTAGACCATGGACCCGATCAGTCACAGCGTCGAAGGTAAGACCCTCCCTCATGCCCACTGCCGCTACTGCGACCAGGAGATTGTCGAGGTACCCGAAATCGGCTGGCTCGACCCTACACCGGGCGACACCTACGACCTGTGTCCCAGCAGTCCCTACGCCGATCACGAGCCGAGCGACGCACGCGGCGATACCAGCAGTCACTCTGGACCTCTGCGCTGAATCACACAACGCCCATCCATCCTTTGTCAGCCAACGATAACGATGTGAGACTCTCCGCACCGGGCTGGCGTGATCCCCGTGGCGTGGTCCAGCTGATGTGAGAGTCCTGGAGCCCATGATCTGGGCGAGGAGGATGATCACGATGAATCGTCACTGGCACACCGCTGGACCACCGGTACCTTCGCTGACGCCGACGAGTGGCCGTTGGTGAGACCGCATCCGTCGTCGTGGTCGGCGAGGTTCGTCGGACACATCTGCCCGGTGCATGGGCGGGACCGGGCGAAAGTGACTGACTGACTGTACAGTTAGCCAAATTAGGTTCCGACCCAGGAGTCGCCATGACCACCACCGAACCGATCCGCGAGACACTACCGGGAGCGGCGTACCACTCCGAGGAGACCTACCGCATCGACCAGGAACGGGTCTTCTTCCGCAACTGGATCTACGTCGGCCGGGCAGAGCGGCTGCCCAAACCGGGGTCGTGGATCCGCATCGAGATCGGCGGGGAGAGCCTGCTGGTCGTCCGTGGCAAGGACGAGCAGATCCGCGGGTTCTACAACGTCTGCCGCCACCGCGGATCGCGCATCTGCGACGACGAGCAGGGCTTTGCGCGCTCCCACCTGCGCTGTCCGTACCACGCGTGGGGTTACGCACTCGACGGCACGCTGGTCACCACCCCGATGATCGAGCGGCGCGAGATCGACCGCGAGAAGACCTCGTTGTGGCCGGCGCGCACTGACGTGTGGGCGGGCTTCGTCTTCGTCAACCTCTCCCGCGAGG
>Ga0136634_10000654_pt1 | contig 14549 bp, 12 predicted proteins | sample AntDrymUQ8332106_2_FD_104654 | JGI IMG/M metagenome (GOLD analysis project Ga0136634, IMG submission 104654) | Polar desert sand microbial communities from Dry Valleys, Antarctica - metaG UQ833 (21.06) | ecosystem: Environmental > Terrestrial > Soil > Desert | place: Antarctica: Dry Valley... | reverse complement strand
TTAAAATCCCGGACCTGTTCCGGCGGCATGTAAGCGATCGTACCCGCAACATCTCCAACCATCGTAACGCCGCTCATTCCTGTTTGTTTATAACTCTTTGATAATCCGAAATCAGTCAATTTCGCGTGAGAATCCGGAAAGTCGCCGTCAACCAGAATGTTTTGCTCCTTGATATCCCGATGGACAAAGCCCCGGCCATGAGCGAAATCCAGCGCAGACAGTGTTTGTTCGATAATTTTTACGACTTCCTTGTAATTGAGCTTGCCGCCGCGATATTTGGCAAGTTTTGATGCGTCCATTCCGCTGACGTATTCGGTAACGAGATAAACTATGCCGTTGTGAGTTCCGTGCTCGATGTAACTCACGATATGCGGATGCCGAAGCGAAGAAGCAACTTCGATCTCACGCAAAAACCGTTTTAGCGATTGATCGCTGACCGCAACTTCCGGCAAAAGGGTTTTGATCGCCACCGCACGTCCGTCCTTTTCCGAGCGGGCAAGCATTACGCTTCCCATTCCGCCCTGGCCGAGGACGCGCATCATTTGATAATTCGGGATCGGCTGTGGATTCTTCTTTAGTTTGTCGCGGCAATCATCGCAAACGAAAGAAAGCTTTGCATCGGGGCGTGACGCTTCGGCGCTGGACGGTACACCGCAGTTCAGACACAGCACGGTAATCAAAGACGGCTCTGTATTATCAGAGATTCGAGGTTTGGACGAAGAGTACGAAGTAACATCTGCGGCTACGCCTACTTCAAGTATAGTTTCGCCGCCCTGGATGCGGTCACCCTGCTTTAAGTGAGCAGTCTCGACACGAATTCCATTTACAAATGTGCCGTTGGTTGAACCCAGATCGCGTAGAAAGCATGCCGGCGGGGCGATTTCGAGAATGCAGTGGTGTCTAGAAAAAAAACGGTCGTGCGGAAGGCAGAATTGCGCATCTTCACTCCGCCCGATCATAAAAGTGTCGTGCTGTTCGAATGTGAAATCGCGCCCGGTTTGTGGCCCTGCGATGACATGCAATGTTACACGCATTTACAAGAGTATAGTTAATTTGATGTTATCGCGCCACTAGTCCGAATATCAGGAAAATTAACGATGCCAGAAATGTAACTATCCCCAGAACCATCCCGGCGACAGCCATCCCGCGGCCGGTGTATTGGTTAGGGTCTTTTTCGGCGTTTCTCATGCCTAAAACTCCGATAACTACGGCGGGAAGACCGAGCCATATGCCGCCCTGGCAGCAAACCAGAACCACCGACGCAAGCCCGAGGGACAACGCGATGTAGGGCAAAGTTTGATTGCGGGTTTGGTCGTACATGTTCATTCCAACTTGTTGATCGCCGTAGACAGGGCTTTGGTTTTGCCACGGAGCAGGTGGTGAATGCACTTCCCGATCCATCTGATTGGTATCACGCGGCTTATTCAAAACGACGGTCGGCGAGTCATCCATAAAACCCTGCGGCCGCTCGCCCGGCAATGGTCGAGGAGCGTCGTCAGCCAGATAGGCAAGAAGCTCGCCGTCTTCGAGACAAAAATTGATGGCGGCATCAGAGTAAGTTTGCCCGCAGCGGGGACATCTTTTCATCGTCAGATTCCTATCGCAATGTGAAAGTTAAATCTTTAGAGTCTTGATATTATACGCATATGAACGAAGGAATGCGATCACAAGTTCCGAGTTCCAGACTACGTCTTTCGAGTTAAGAATTGAGATCCGTGCATTGAAAACTTTGAACTCGGAACTAATTTAGAGTGTATCCGCATCGGCCGCAGAATTTTATATTTGGCGCATATGATTCATTGCACCGCCGGCAGATTCGCTCGGCTTGGGGCGGCAGATTTAGCTGATGATTCTGTAAATAACCAATTGCTTCATTTTTGGAAGCTCCTGTATTGAGACTAATACTCAGACCGCACCGACCGCAGAAACGTGAATTTTCAGGCAGCAAATTCGAGCATCGGGGACAGGGAAACGCATCTGGCGATTCGCCCGCACTGACTTGATTGAAGGAACGACTGCCGCAGCGGCCGCAAAACCTAACTCCCTCCGCAAAGCGCGAGTTGCAATTCGAGCATGCAACGATTCCGGGCATCAAGCTGGAATGAACGTCGCCGCTGCTGCTTCCTTGCGACGGTTGGCTGTCCGCTGCTCGAACGGTTTTTAGATGGGCCTGAATTACCTGTTCATTGGCGCCTTCGCGAATCTCGATTACGCGTTCGTCGTCGCGTTCGCCCGGCTTGGACACCCGTAAAATATGCTGACCCGCCGGAATATCGTTCAATACTACACGTCCAGAACTTCCTATACTTCCCTTTCGCTCGTCATCGACGTAAACTTCGGCATTGACAGGAGCCAGAACCACAAGCTTTGAAATACCTGAGCGTCTGCCTTCCACGACGTCTTCTGCTGCCCGTTCCAATTGGGTAATCCAATCCGAGACCGTCACCGGACGCTTTGCCGCCTCAATTTCAAGAGACTGCATGATCACCCTTTCGACATCAACCGGAATGTCCGATCTGATCGAGGAAAGCGGCGGCGGCTTGTGCATTATTTTCTGCATCACAAGCTGCATCATATCTCCAGTAAAAGGAGTTTTCCCGCCGAGCATCAGATACGCAATCGTGCCGAGCGCATATATGTCCGAGCGAGCGTCGACACCCGTTTCCGGCTGCATCTGTTCCGGCGACATAAATTCCGGCGTCCCGATTATGCCGCGTGATGATGGTGTTGCGTTCGAGCTGAAATCCGTAACGGTTTGATTGATGATTTTTGCAAGTCCGAAATCGCCCACTTTGATAAAACCGTCGCCGCCCTTTCCCTTCTGCATCAGGAAAATATTTGCGGGCTTTAGGTCGCGGTGCAAAATCCCGATGTCATGCGCGGCATCGACGCCATCCGCGATTTGCCGCAATATTCCCACCGCACGCTTGACCGGAAGAGTTCCCTCCCGCCGCAGCAGCTTGTGAAGCGTTTCGCCCTCGACATATTCCATTACGAGATAAAATATGCCATCAGATGTCTCGCCGAAATCGGTAACGCTTACAGTATTCGGGTGTTGTATCGACGCTGCCGCCTGAGCTTCACGTTCAAATCGTACAATCGCCTCTCCTTCCTGAAGATCGTCGCTGTTCAGGATATCCTGCCGAACTGTTTTTACAGCAACTTTCCGCGTAACAAATTTTTTGTCATCCGCGAGATACACTTGTCCCATTGCGCCTCGGCCGAGACGGCTTACAAGAAAATATCGTCCCGCAAGAAGCTGTTCGCCGGGCAAAGAAAAGCGCGTGGCAGTCTGGTCCCGCGGGCAGATGCTCACTTCATCGCCGAAACATAGCTCGCACTTTGGACATTCCTTCATTCGTCTCTATTTTGAAGGAAAACGGGACTTTAGCCAAACGTCGGGCGCTCAGCGCAGCATTTTCCGGTTTTGGACTTTGAATTTCTTTATTGTTATAATTTTTGAGTTTTCGGGTCGTTAGCTCAGTTGGTAGAGCAGCGGACTCTTAATCCGCGGGTCGCAGGTTCAATCCCTGCACGGCCTACCAGTAAAAACGGACGCCTTTTGAGGCGTTCGTTTTTTTAATCGTTCTGAGTAAGTTAACGTTTTTAGCGTGTCCTTGTACAACAGGCTGTAGAATGTTGCGTCTGTCTAACGCATCGGGCAGAAAGTGAAAGCTCAGACGCTTGCTAAGCATCCGATACATTTTTCAACGCTGTTCGCATTGCCCTGTCTGTTTCCTTCAAATCTTCTTCCGTATGTGCCATTGAGACAAAACAGGCTTCGAATTGCGATGGTGGAAGATATATACCGAGTTCGAGCATTGCTCCGAAATAGCGAGCAAATTTTTTCGTATCTGATGTTTTTGCCGTGTCGAAATCGACGACTTTTTGGCCGGTAAAAAACAATGTGAACATCGATCCGGCACGATTTAGGGTGTAATCCAAATCGACTTCTTGGATTGCTTTTAAGATAGTTTCCGCCAAATAGCAGCTTTTTTCCTCGAGCTTTTGATAAAAACCTTCGTTTTCATCAATGATTTTGAGCGTTTCCAGTCCCGCAGCCATTGCCAGAGGATTTCCAGATAATGTTCCGGCCTGGTAAACCGAACCGGAAGGCGCGATCATTTTCATAATATCGCCGCGTCCGCCGTATGCACCGACCGGTAAACCGCCGCCGATGATCTTTCCGAACGTCGTCAGATCCGGAGCTATGCCGTAGATTTCCTGTGCTCCGCCTTTTGCCAGGCGAAATCCGGTCATTACTTCATCAAACACAAGCAGAATTCGCTCGCTCGTGCAGAGGTCGCGTAATTTTTGCAAAAAATCCTTTTCAGCAGTCACGCAGCCCATGTTTCCGGCAACCGGCTCGATAAATATCGCGGCAATCCGGTCTTTGTTGCCATCAATAAGGTCGTAAACCGATTCGATGTTGTTGTATTTTGCGTTCAGCGTGTCCTTTGCTGTAGACCGCGTTACACCGGGACTGTCAGGCAAGCCGAGCGTTGCGACGCCAGAACCGGCTTTGCTTAGAAACGAATCGCCATGTCCGTGATAGCAGCCTTCGAATTTGATGATCTTGTCCCTTTCTGTAAAGGCGCGTGCGAGCCGCATGGCGCTCATCGTAGCCTCAGTGCCGGAATTTACCATACGAACAATCTCAATCGAAGGGACAAATTTTTTTATCAGCACCGACAGATCGATCTCACGCTCATTGCTTGCGCCGAAGCTCGTTCCGGACAGCGCAGTCTCGCGCACAGCTTCGATTACCCGCTCATGAGCGTGACCGAGGATCATCGGTCCCCACGAACCGACGTAATCGATAAATTCGTTCCCATCAACATCCGTCATTTTTGCACCTTTCGCGCTTTGGATGTAAAGCGGGTCGCGCCCTACCGATTTAAATGCCCGCACCGGCGAATTCACGCCGCCGGGCATGTGTTTTTGAGCTTCCTCGAATAATTTAGAGCTTTTTGAGGTATTCATTTTTGGGGTGTTTTTCTTCGGAATAGCTGATATTGATAACCAATAAGTTATCAATTATCAGCTATCAGTTTTCATTTATTCCGAAAAAAGTATTTTATTCTTTTGAAATAAGTTTACTCGCTTCCTTCGCAAAGTAAGTGATAATCACATCCGCACCGGCGCGTTTTATCGCGGTCAGGACTTCCAACATAACTTTCTCGCCGTCGATCCAGCCGCGCATCGCAGCAGCTTTGATCATCGAGTATTCACCGCTGACGTTGTAGGCCGCTATCGGGATATTGAAATTTTCCTTTGTCCGTTGTATAACGTCGAGATACGAAAGTGCGGGTTTGACCATAACGATGTCCGCTCCTTCCTGAATATCTAGAGCTATCTCGCGAAGCGCTTCGTCGGAATTTCCATAATCCATTTGATAAGATTTGCGGTCACTGAACTGCGGCGCGGATTCCGCCGCTTCCCGGAACGGGCCGTAAAAAGCAGACGAAAATTTCGCCGAATAAGCCATTATCGGTGTTTCGTCAAATCCGTTTGCATCCAAAACTTGCCGGATCGCTCCAACACGCCCGTCCATCATGTCGCTCGGAGCGATCATATCCGCGCCGTTTTGAGCATGCGAAAGCGCCTCTTTCGCCAGAAGCTCGAGAGTTTTATCGTTCTGTACATATTCGTTTTCAACGACGCCGCAATGTCCGTGCGAAGTATATTCGCAAAGGCATACGTCGGTTATAACCATCATTTCGGAAAAGTCTTTTTTTATCGCCCGGAGTGTTTTTTGGATAATTCCGTTTTCATCATACGCACCGGAGCCGACCTCGTCTTTCATTTCGGGAATGCCGAAAAGCAGGATCGAACTGATGCCGATCGTTTGCAGTTCCTCACACTCGCGCAGGACGTTATCCAAAGACATCTGAAATTGACCGGGCATCGACGAAATTTCCCTTTTTATACCGGCGCCTTCAACGATAAACAGCGGATAGATAAAATCTTCTTTACTGAGTGAGGTTTCACGGAACATGTCCCTCAATACCGAAGTCTTTCGTAAACGCCGGATCCGCGTGACCGGAAAGACGGGTTGAATCTGCATTTTGCTCATTTTGTAATATCCAACTCAAGGTGCCAGTTCAATCGATTTCAAGAATATGCCTGCGAAATTCGTGAAATATCTTGTTTCCCAAGCTTTTTCGCGTATTTCGCGGGCAAAATCTTATTTCTTTCATAACCGGCAACTTGGTTATTTAGCTCTTTATGAAGTTCGATACTGCGTCCCCGACCGCATAGCTATTTTTCACGCAGTCGCCAGCCGAAATTCCTTTGTAAAAATTGCTGCAAAAGAAAATTCCTCGATGCGCATTTTCAAAAACTTCGATTGCTCTTTCGATCTTATCGTAACCCAGCTCATATTGCGGAATCGCCCTCGGCCATCGTTTAATATGCCTGAAAGATGGAATTTCGCTCAGGCCTAAAATATCTTTCAGTTCGGAATAGACGATCTCAAATAGTTCTTCGTCAGATCTTTCAAAAATATCCGGATTACGTGAACCGCCGACGAAACTCGTCAATAAATGATACCCGTCCGGCGCGCGATTCGGGAAAACCGAAGAATTCCAGATCGTCCCGAGGATTTTCCTTTTTTCAAAACTTGGAACCAGAAAACCGAAACCGTCGAGATTCTGCATGATGCTTTTTTTTTTAATACCGAAAAAAACCATCGCAACCGGCGGATAATAAACGCTTTTGAACTTTTTGCTTAAATTCGAGTCGAGGTTTTCGATTAGTTTTGCAGCGGTAGCGGCCGGTGTGGAAATTATCAGAGCGTCGAAAATTTCTTCAACTTGACGGCACTCCGACATCTCGCCGGCAAGATGCCGGAGTTCCGTCGAAACCGAGATTTTGCCGTCGTTTATTTTTTCAATTCGTGTAACTTCCGTATTTGTTTTTATGTATTCGCCCAAATTTTGTGCGAGTTTGTCAGTCAATGTCTGCACGCCGTTTTGAAATGAAAACGTGCGCGGAAAATCTTTGTCAGCTTTTTCGGTTTTTGAACGAAGCGAACCGAAGAGCAAACTTCCGTATTTTTTTTCGAGTTCGTAAAGACGCGGAAACGCCGCTTTGACACTCAAGTTTTCAGATTTTCCCGCGTAAATTCCCGCGATAAACGGGTCAGCCGCTTTTTCGACGATTTCGCGCCCCAGACGGCGTTCAAAAAATTCGGCAACCGATTCATTTTCAGGCGATTTCGATCTCACAAACGGTTCCTTCAAAAGCCTTAGTTTCGCCTTCAAACTGAAAAACCCGTTCGCCGCGATTCTCGCAACGCTCATCGGCAGCGATTTGAGTTTGCCGTTCTGCAAAACATAGCGTTTCGTATTCACTTCGTCCGCCGCCAAAACTTCCGTATCGAGTTCCAATTCCCGAATCAAATCAACCAACCGCGGCGATTTCAGCAAACTATTCGGAGCATATTCGATCAAAAAGCCGTCAATCCTGACGCTCTCAATATTCCCGCCGACTCGTTCGGATTTTTCAAACAACGTAACTTCAAAACCTTTCTTTTTCAGCAAAAAAGCGGCAGCCAATCCCGAAATGCCGCCGCCGATGACGCAAACTCTTTCCATTATTTTGCATCGCCCGTCGTCTACCAAATCGTCTGAACGAAATTTGAACTTTGGCCATAATCTTTAAATTCTTCTTCGAGATGTTTCAACTCATCTGACATAAGTTCGGCTAAGTCCGCTTCAATCAATTGTGTGTATTCTGCACCATTTTCTTCACGCTCACGCAAAAAATAAACAAAATCCACCACTTCACGCTGACGTTCGGGCGACAAATGTTTTACTCCGGCGACAATGATTTGTTCATAACTCGTTTGATTCATATATGAATTTTAACAGACTTAATTTTCACATTAAACATCTATTGCACGGCTAATTTTTTTTCGTGGCTGTTTTGGGTTTGTTCACGGCTAATTTCTTTCATCTTTAGAAAAACAAGCTGCGCGAGCGCATCAATGAATTTTTCCGAATAGTTTAACCCTTCCGTAACTTCAAACTGTTCAACACCGGCCTCTTTAGCAAGATGCCGGAACTCGATGCCGACTTCATACAGGGTTTCGAGATGGTCGGAGGCGAAGGCGATCGGTACGATGAGCATATGTTTCGAGCCTTTTTTCGCCAGATCGTCAATCGTCGCGGGTGTCGACGGCGTGAGCCATGTTTGCGGCCCGACTTTTGATTGAAAACATAGGTGATGCGGATTTTTCCAGCCGCCGCGAATCATCACTGCAGCGACGGTTTCGCGGATATGGCCGGAATACGGATCGCCTTCGCGGACGAGCTTCATCGGCGTTCCGTGTGCGGAAAATAATATGTCGACCTTTTCGCGAATATAGGCGGGAAATTTTTCCATGCCTTGATTTACTCTTTCGACGCAGGCATCAATATACGGCGGAAAATCGTAATAATACTCGACCAGCGTCCATTCGATATCGGTATTGCCGCGCAGATTTAGCTGTTTTTTCCATTCTTTGAGGCTGGATTCGGTAGTCGCTTTGGAGAACTGCGGATAGAGCGGAAGCAGAATGACTTTATTGATTCCTTCGCGTTCGAGATCGTCCAAAACTTCCTCGGTAAATGGATGCCAATAACGCATTGCGGCGAAAACGCGGGTCGGAAATTTTTCGTTCAGTTTTTCTTCCAGAAGTTTTGCTTGTCCGAGCGTAAAATCCTTTAGCGGTGATTTGCCGCCGATCTGCTTGTATTGTTCCTGAATGCGCGGGTGCCTGCGGCTGGATATAAGCTTTGCTAGTCCTTTTCTGAAAAGGAAGCTTCCCGGAAAATTTATAATGTCGGGGTCGGAAAAAAGATTATATAAAAACGGTTCGACCGCTTGGAGCGAATCGGGGCCGCCAAGATTTAATAATACAACTCCGATTTTTTCACTCATAAATTATGTTTTGAGTTCACGCTTCAGCTTCAGCGTGTTTCTTCGCTAACCATAAGACACGCTGAAGCGTGAACTCAGAACTTAAACCGTCTTTGAAAATATGGGTTTCTCGTTAATCATCTTTTCCAGATATGCATCAAAACACATTGCAACGTTTCTGATTATCAGAATTCCCGTTCCTATTATTTTGATTTTATCAGGGTTGTTTTCCGCAAGTCCGTCCTTGAAAAAAACGTCCAGCTTTCTGATATCACCGGCAAAATAATTATCAAAATCAATGCTGAATTTTTGCTCGATGCCGCGTTTGTCGATTTCCAGATGACACATCAGCTGCATGATCGTTTCCTTGCGGATATGATCATCGGGCGTCATGCGATACCCGACATTTGTCGCTACTGAGCCGCTGTCAATCCGGGCGAAATAATCCTTGAGATTCTTTAAATTCTGTGCGTAAATATTTTGAAACTGGCTGATCGCGGATAGCCCGAAAGCGTAAACGTCGCAGCCCGCTTTTGTCGAATAGCCCTGAAAATTACGATAAAGCGTGTTATTTTTTTGAGCCACTGCAAGCTCGTCCGCGGGTTTCGCAAAGTGATCCATTCCGATGTATTCGTAGCCGGCCCCGATCAGTTTCTCGATCGTCATTTTCAAAATGTAGAGCCTTTCGTCCGGCGACGGAATCGCTTCGGAAGGAATTATATTTTGATGTTTTTTTAGCCACGGAACGTGAGCGTAGTTAAAAACGGCGATGCGATTGGGCGATATATCTATAATTTTATCAACCGTAACAGCAAAAGATTCCCCACTTTGAAAAGGAAGGCCGTAGATAAGATCGAGATTGACGCTGTCAAAGCCGAGCTCGCGTGCCCATTCGACGGTTTGCCGTGTAATTTCCTCGGATTGGACGCGATTGATCGTTTTCTGCACCCGAATGTCGAAATCCTGCACGCCAAAACTCGTCCGGTTAAAGCCAATCTCGCGGAAAGCTTCCATATGCTCGCGGGTGAGTCCGCGCGGATCAATCTCGACGCTCGCCTCAATATCCGAATCAAAATCAAATTTTTTACGAATATAATTTCCCATGTCCAGAATTTCTTCCGGATAGAGATATGACGGCGTACCTCCGCCCCAATGCATCTGGACGATCTTTCTTTCCAAAGAGATCATCGGCCTTAATAGCTCGATCTCTTTTTTCAAATATTCATTGTATTCGCGGATCATTCCGCGGTCGTGCGTAACCATCATATTACAGCCGCAGAAATAGCAAAGCTTTTCGCAAAACGGGAAATGAAAATAAAGCGACAGGTCAGTTGCGTTCGAATCTGCGTTTGTATCGATTATTTCACGGCTAAAATCTTCCGCCGTAAATTCGGGTGAGAAAAGCGGAGCCGTCGGATATGACGTATAGCGCGGTCCGGGCTGATTGAATTTCTTCAAAATCTCAATATCGATTCCACTGAAATTGTTCATTCTAAATATTTTGAGTTCACGCTTCAGCGTGTATTAAAGTTAACGAAGAGACATGCTAAAGCGTGAACTCAGAACGCCGATGATATTTGAGGCTCAGTTGTTTTACACAGGTTACCATATACTGCGCATTCTCAACGGGAGCTTTTGGCAAAATTCCGTGACCGAGATTGAAAATATGGCCACTGCCGCGGCCGAATTTGGCAAGTATCTTTTCTGTTTCTTCCTTTATCCTTTCCTTCGGAGCAAAGAGAACGCACGGATCCAGATTGCCCTGTAAAGCTTTTTTTGTGCCTATTTCGGCCCTTACCTTGCCTATATCCATCGTCCAATCGAGGCCGAGAACATCACATTTCAGCCCGGCCAATTTTTGAAACGAATTTACGCCTTTCGCAAAAACGATCACGGGAGCACCGTTTGTTTCCAGCCTATCGCAAATGTATCTAATGTATTCGAGTGAAAATTCCTCCAAATCCCACGGTGACAAAATTCCCGCCCATGTGTCGAAGATCTGAACGGCGTCGCAGCCTGCCTTGATCTTTGCGTTAAGATAATCGATTACGGCGTCAGCCAACAGCAGCAGCAGCCTATGAGCGGCAGCGGGTTCGCTGTAAATAAAACTCTTTATAATTTCAAAGCTTTTGGAACCCTTGCCTTCGACCATATAAGTCGCAAGCGTCCACGGCGCGCCTGAAAAACCGATTAGCGGAACGCGGCCGTCAAGTTTTTGCCTGGTCGCCTCAATGGCCTTCATCACATAATTCAGCCGTTCTATGACGCCGTCAGTCTTCAAGGCACGAATGGCTGTAAGATCTCTTACTGGAGTTTCGAAAACAGGGCCTTTTGATTCGAGTACCTCGAGCTTCATTCCCATTGCCTCCGGAATCACAAGGATATCCGAAAAGAGAATTGCCGCGTCTACGCCGATTATATCAATGGGTTGGACAGTTACCTCGCTTGCAAGCTCGGGAGTTTTGCAAAGTGTGAGGAAATCGGTTTTTTCGCGTATCGCACGATATTCCGGCAGATAACGCCCCGCCTGGCGCATGATCCAAACCGGAGTCCGTACGGTATCCTGGCTTTTGCAGGCTCTTATAAAAATAGAATCTTTACTCAATATTAGTTATGTGTTCCGCCAGAGCCATAGCAAAATCCCGAGCGCTGGCCCTTGGTGATATTAGCTGCACGTTAAAACCGGCTTCGCTCGCTCTTTTCGCGGTAGTGTCGCCAATCACGGCGGTTTTTATCGCGATCGCATCTTCCGAAATGAATAATTTTATATAGTTATCTATTCCCGACGGACTAAAAAAACAGATCCAATCGATCTCGCCCCGGTCGAGCTTTTCCCGGATCGCTCGGCTGGTTTTATTGTCCAGCTGATTTTCAATCGTTCGATAAACTACGATCTCGTCAACGACGGCTGAGTTCTGCAAAAGCGCCGATATTGTCCGCATGCTTTTATCGCCGCGGACGAAAAGAAATTTTTTGCCTAGGAATTCCTCTTCTTTAAAAGATCGAATAAATTCTTCCGCCGTGTTCGCCCTATGCGAAAAAACAACTTTATAATTTGTGTTCGCAAAACAAAATTTCGTTCTGTCGCCTAAAACGTAAACTTTCCCTGGAAATCGCCGCGCTTCATCGCCTGCTTCGCGAATAAAGATTTCCGCCGCAGTTGGACTAGTAATAAACAGCCCGTCGTATTGATTAAGCGTTCGGAGTTTTTCATCGAACTCGTTTAGATCTTCAACCGGCTCGGTGCTAATCAAAGGAAGATTCAATACTTCAAAACCGTTTTGTTTCAGAATCGAGCTGAAATCGTCGGCTTGCCTGATGACCAAAACAACAGGTTTATTCATTAAATTACAGCTTCTTCTGATTCAGCGGCATTACGAGCCTCCGACAACAATATGTCCGCACCCTTTTCGATCAGTATAATGCCCAGCTGTTTTCCAAGAGCTTCCGCCATGTCTTTCGTGCCGCTTACCGTCTCGCGTAAGTTCTCGGTGCCGTCCAGATTTCCCGCCATGCCTTCAAGATGGATCGTCTCACTTTCGAGGCGGGCAGCCGCACCTACCGGCACCTGGCAGCCGCCTTCGAGCTCGCGTAAAAAACTCCGTTCGGCTGTTACACAAATTCGTGTTTTCTCGTCATCAAGCTTTTCGACCAAGCTACGCGTCGAGGCATCCTCATCCCTTATCTCGACCGCAACGGCTCCCTGGCCCACCGCCGGAAGCATGATCTCAAAGGGAATTATCTGCCTGATATGCGAATCAAGGCCCAGCCGGTGCAGTCCCGCGAAAGCCAGGATCAACGCATCCAGATCGGATGTCGCAAACTTTTCCAGCCGCGTCGGAACGTTTCCCCGAATCTCGACAACATGCAGATCGGGACGATAATTCAATAGCTGGCTTCGGCGGCGCAAGCTTCCCGTTGCTATCTTCGATCCCGGCGGCAGGCTGTCAATCGAATCATATTTTTTGGAGATCAGAACATCATTGGATATTTCTCTCTCCAAAACCGCCCCGATGGTCAAACCTTTGGGCTGGGCGGTTTGCAAATCTTTCAGACTATGAACTGCCAGATCGATTTCGCCATTCAAAAGCGCCGATTCGATCTGTCTCGTGAATAACCCCTTGTCGCCGATACTTGCCAGGGGAACATCGAGAAGCTTATCGCCCGTGGTCTGGATTATCTTGATTTCAATGGTTAATCCGGGAAAAATTCCTTCCAGGTTCGCTCTGACAAAATTGGTCTGCCACATGGCAAGCTCACTGCCGCGTGTTCCTATGATCAATTTATGCTTGGACATTCGACACCTTTGCAGCGTCGATTTTCATTGACTGAAGCTTTTTGATAAGCTGCACATGATTTATCAAATCGTCCCGCACATTGCCTTTATTCTGCATCGCGAGTTTATGAAACTCGGACACATTCCGGATGAGAAATTCCTTTAGGCTCAGCATCTCCGCGATCGTGGCCCGGTCGGGCTTGGCATATGTTTTTGGGAGCACGGGCATTAAAGCAAGAGCGTAATACCACATTAAAAATTCGCTCATTTCTTTCATGATGAGCTTTTTCACTACGGGTAGGTCCTTCATTCGGCGCTCGTGATTATGATCGAGAACGGCGTGCAGATCGTCGATATTTTTCAAAATGACGTTTTCATTTTCGGCCACGCCCGGATCGATGTCACGGGGAACTGCAATGTCGAGCAGAAGAATTTTGTTGGACTGAAAAAGAAGATCGTCTTTGTGAAGAATCGGCTCCCGCGAGCTTGTCGAACTGATAACAATATCCGTCTCACCAAGATGATTTTTGAAATCTTCAAAATCGATTATTTCACTTTCAAAAGAATGATTTTCGTAAAGCTTTGCCAGAAGATCCTCGGCATGAGCACGCGTGCGGTTTGTTATAAAAATTTTGCCGGTTTTTTGTTTTATCAGACACTCGGCCGTCAATTTCGCCGTTTCGCCCGCACCGACGATCAAGACCGATTTGCCTTTTATCGAGCCGAAAGTGTCCAATGCAAGCTCGACAGCGGCCAGGCTTATCGAAACCGCTCCTTTATGAATCGATGTCTCGCTGAAGGTTTTTTTGCCGATCTTGAGCGCACGTTGTGAAAGTTGGTTCAGGATTTTCCCTGTCGAATGATTGTCTTTTGCAAGGGAATAAGCATTTCGTACCTGACCAAGAATTTGCGAATCGCCAATGACCTTGCTGTCCAGGCTGGTTACCACATTGAAGAGCTGTTGACACGCCGCGCATGAAATAAATGTGAAGAAATGCTCACGTTTGACCAGCTCTTCCGCTCTTTTGAATTTGATCACCAGATCTTTGTAAAAGTTGAGGTCGAGATCAGCCTGCCCGGAAACACCATAAATTTCTGTGCGGTTACAAGTCGATAGAACAACGCATTCCGACAAAGTATTCTTCAATTCCGCCAGCAACCCGGGAACTTCAGATTCCCGGATATAAAGCTTTTCTCTAACTTCTATAGATGCTGTCTTATGATTCAGTCCAAAAGCGAACAGCATTTGTTGGTCGGCCATCTTTTGCAATGATTTTTAACTTTTCTTCAGATCAAGAAGTACGAACAAATATTATAAGCAAGAGTATATAGAAAAATTCCTGGAATTAAAGTGAAAACTTAATATATT
>Ga0136634_10000653_pt1 | contig 14554 bp, 12 predicted proteins | sample AntDrymUQ8332106_2_FD_104654 | JGI IMG/M metagenome (GOLD analysis project Ga0136634, IMG submission 104654) | Polar desert sand microbial communities from Dry Valleys, Antarctica - metaG UQ833 (21.06) | ecosystem: Environmental > Terrestrial > Soil > Desert | place: Antarctica: Dry Valley... | reverse complement strand
TCAGCCCTTAATTCTGTATACCCTGGTTCATGTAAAAATTTTAACTGGATATCACCGCCATAATATTTACGCGGAGCGATCTTACCTTCATTTGATAATGTTGAATCTCCAACAAACATTTTAATTCCATTTATATCCTGTGTTGTAAACCGGTAGCGTGTATTTTGAACCATTCCACCATTTAAATAAGATATGCCAGCACTGATTAATGTCATTTTCGAAAGCTGTATGGGTTTTAAAGATAAACGGGTGATAAGATCCTTGTGGCTGTCAAAATCGGATGTGGCTGCAAGCCCCTGGCCATTAAAAAGGCCTGCATCCAGTTTTAAATTATACAGTGGGTGATCTTTTTTTCTTGGCTCAAAGGATATCATGGCTCCAAGGTCGCGTTCGGTTTTTAATAATAACTGGCTTAACCTTCCCCTTTCCGGGCTTTCCCTGTCAGAAGATGACAAATTCAATTCATAACTGAAGGGACGTGCAAACATGCCGGCAGTTATTGCAAAAAGTTTATATTTATTTTCAAATATCCTGCCCCAAAAATCCCTTATTACCACACCTCTTTCTGTACCATCAAACTGAAAAACAAACTGAACCGAGGGGCCCTTTCTTTCAGCAAAATGGATATAATCAAACCGTATCCTGCCCCTGCGTAACATAAACCTGTTATTTACCAGGGGTGCAAAATCTCCGCCACTAAAACTTTTTATTCCTTTTTCAGAAGCAAACTGAAATTGTGGTTGTATGTACCCGCTTATCCTGATTTTATCGAATTTGTGATAAATAGATAAAAGGCCTTTACCCACATCTTTACTTGTATCAACCATATCCATCAGGAACTGGGCTTTCACCAAAGAGCATATGATTAATAATAAACATGTTGATATAATTTTTCTCATTATCATAAAAGATTAAATTAGAAATCAATAACAATTTACTATTACTTCTGTGTTAAGAAATTATTACCAATTATTCTTTTAAAAAGGTTAGGAGCCTTAATTCTAAATTTGCGAAAATTCATACTTATGGCATTAAACTCAATTTTAAAAATATTTTTACCTAAAGACAGGGTGTTCTACCAGTTATTTGAAAGTGTTGCAGAAGAATTAGTGAAAATGGGGGAAAAGCTAAAAGAGGTTGTGAATGAACCAAGCTTTGAAGTTCGTGCAAAACTTATAAAAGAAGTGGAAGACATGGAGCATGTGAATGATGAACTTACTCACCGGATATTTACTGAATTAGGAAAGAACTTTATAACCCCATTCGACAGGGAAGATATTCATGCACTTGCTTCGGCCCTGGATGATATTGCAGATTATATTTATGCCTCTGCTAAAAAGATAAATTTCTATCATGTAGATCCGGACGAAATTGGTTTTAGAAAGATGGGAGACCTTATAGCAACAGGTACGATCCAGGTACATAAAGCAGTAACGGAATTACGTAACATGAAAAATATGCGGCATATCACAGATGCGCTTGTTGCTATTAACAGTATTGAAAACCAGGGGGATGATATATTTGATATGAGTATTGAAAGGCTTTTTGCAACTGAACCAGATGCGAAAGAAGTTATTAAAAAAAGAGAGATTTACCAGGTAATGGAGATAGTTACTGATAAATGTGAAGATGCGGCAAACGTAATAGAAAGTATTATCATCAAATATACTTAAAGAAATACTTTCAATTAAATCTTCATTCAAGGCCAGGGTTAAAAGAATTAATTTATGTCAACACTTTTAATTGTAATTATATTTCTTGCACTTACGTTTGATTATATTAACGGATTTCATGATGCTGCAAATTCAATTGCAACTGTTGTTTCTACAAAAGTTCTTACTCCCTTCCAGGCCGTAGCATGGGCCGCTTTTTTTAATTTTGTTGCTTTTTTTATATTTAAAGATCATGCTGTTGCCAATACAATTGCAAAAACCGTAAAATCAGAATTTATTACTTTACCTGTGATCCTGTCGGGGCTCATTGCGGCCATTATGTGGAACCTCCTTACCTGGTGGTATGGCATTCCTTCCTCCTCTTCCCATACATTAATTGGTGGTTTTGCCGGAGCAGCCATTGCCCACGCTTTTGACAAAAAAGGTATTATAGGCCTGTCACAGATCGTAGAGGATAAAAAAATCATCCAGATCATTTTATTTATTTTTCTTGCGCCACTCATAGGAATGATAATATCAATGTTTATCACAATAGTTACCATTAACAGGAATTTCTGGCTGCGTGTAGTCATCATTGTTATTGTAACGGCGTTAACATGGATTATGTTCAATTATTTTCAGCAGGTAAAAATCAGGGAGAACCTTGTAAAATTTTATAAAGTTGATAAGTATGAAGAAGAGGCTGCAAAAGACCCTTTAAAAAATGGAAAACTCCTGGAGGCTACAAAAACCCTGGATGAGTCAATGATCATTGCAGCTGATTATAATAATATTGGGGCAGAAGAAGTATCAAAAAGAATAGAGGAAAAAGGGCTTTTGACAGATGTTATTTTCAGCAAGTTAAAAGATGAGGTAGGAAAAGTATATAAACTTGACAGCCTTAAAAAGATTTCTGAAAAGGACTATGCATTTAAACCCTATACCGATAGCTTAACCAAAAAGCTGGACGAAACCAAACCCGCTCTTGCAAGGTATGGGTCAATAAGTAATTTAATAATTGCAGAAAGTGTCGGAAATATACTTGCGTTTACCCCGGAACAAAGACTCAGTGTTTTAAACAATATCAATAAATATGATGTAAGGAAAGACCTTCAAAAACAGATAAAAAAAGCTGACAACACATACATACGCTATGGCCTTGCCATCATATCCCTCATTTTTATTCTGGCTTATTTTTATGTTGATATTATAAGAAGGCCAAGCGCATTAAGAACAGGTAAGATGTTTAAAAAGCTGCAATTGCTTTCTTCAGCAATATTTAGTATTGGTCATGGAGGCAATGATGCTCAAAAAGTAATGGGAATTATTGCAGCTGCAATGGTTGCAGAAGGTGCGTTAAATGATATATCCAATATGCCAAACTGGATACCATTGGCTTGTTATACTGCGATTTCCGTGGGAACCATGAGTGGTGGATGGAAGATCATAAAGACAATGGGAACTAAAATAACCAAAGTAACACCACTGGAAGGTGTAGCTGCAGAAACATCAGGCGCATTAACCTTGTTTATGACAGAACAAATGGGAATACCTGTTTCAACTACCCATACTATTACAGGGGCTATTGTAGGAGTTGGGGCAGTAAAACGCTTAAGTGCTGTACGTTGGGGTGTTACTGTAAATTTAATCTGGGCATGGCTTCTTACTATCCCTGTAAGTGCGATGGTGGCAATGGTTATATACTACATATCTAAAATATTTATCTAAAAAAACCTGTTTTAATTAAAAGGGGTGCGAGCATGCGTGTTTTTTTGTTTTCTTTGCATCATTAGAAGATATAACCATCATTAACAGGATGGATCTTTATGGCGAAAAAAATATTTGGAACACATGAAAAAAATCCTGGTTACTGGCGGCTGTGGATATATTGGCTCTCATACTATTGTTGATTTAATTGAAAATGGATTCCATGTAATTTCAGTAGACAACAATTCCAGGAGCAGGCCGAATGTACTGGAAGGAGTGGAAAAGATCACTGGAGTTAAAGTAAAAAACTATACGGTAGACCTTTGTATTTTTGATGATACCCATGCTATATTCCAGGAGAATCCCGACATACAGGGAATAATTCATTTCGCTGCTTATAAAAAAGTAGGGGAATCTGTGGAAAAACCTTTAATGTATTTTGAAAACAATATTAATTCCCTGATCAATATTTTACGTTGTGCTGATGAATTTAATATTCCACATTTTGTATTTTCTTCTTCGTGTACTGTTTATGGCAACCCGGAAACCATTCCTGTTACAGAAGAAACGATTTTAAAACCCGCTGAATCACCTTATGGATATACAAAACAAATAGGTGAAAATATTGTGCAATATGCAGCCAACAGCAATAAACTCCAGGCTGTATTATTACGGTATTTCAATCCGGTTGGGGCTCATCCATCGTTGAATATTGGGGAAATTCCAATTGGTAAACCCGCTAATCTTATCCCCGCAATAACACAAACTGCAGTAGGCAAGCTGCCGGAGATGAAAGTTTTTGGAAAGGATTATCCAACAAAGGATGGCACTTGTGTCAGGGATTATATACATGTCTCTGATATTGCCCACGCTCATACCCTTGCATTGAACTATCTTATAGAAAAAAATTATGCTTCTAATTGTGATGTATTTAACCTGGGAAGCGGATCCGGTTTTACCGTCCTTGAAGTGATTGAAACTTTTGAAAGAGTAAGCAAAAAGAAATTAAATTATAGTTTTTCCCAGAGAAGGCCAGGTGATGTTATTGCCATTTATGCCAATAATGATAAATCCAGGATTTTATTGGGCTGGAATCCTGCACTTACTCTGGAAGATATGATGCATACAGCGTGGGAGTGGGAATTAAAATTGCAAAAAGATCAAAATATGTTCAGCGGAAAAAATGTTGAATTAAATTAATTTTTGTTATTAATAAGTACAATAAATATTATGTTTAAAGACATTCAGGTAACAGGAAATAAAGATACAAGAAGCGGTTTTGGAGATGGAATACTTGAAGCCGCCCGTGAAAATGAAAATATTATCGCACTGACTGCAGACCTTGCCGGTTCTTTAAAACTCAATGGATTTATAAAAGAATTTCCTGAAAGATTTATTCAATGTGGCATTGCCGAAGCAAATATGATGGGGATCGCAGCCGGACTAACAATTGGAGGTAAAATCCCTTATACGACAACTTTTGCGAATTTTTCTACGGGCCGTGTCTATGACCAGATCAGGCAAAGCATTGCTTACAGCGGGAAAAATGTAAAAATATGCGCCTCGCATGCAGGGCTAACTCTTGGGGAAGATGGTGCAACACACCAGATACTCGAAGACATTGGAATGATGAAAATGCTACCAGGCATGACCGTTATTGTACCTGCTGATTATAACCAGACGAGGGCTGCTACAAAATCCATTGCAGGTTATGAAGGTCCGGTCTACCTAAGGTTTGGCCGCCCGGTTTGGCCCATTTTTACAAAAGAAGAAGATTTTAAAATTGGAAAGGCTCATCATATATCAGAAGGAAAAGATGTTTCTGTTTTTGCATGCGGCCATTTGGTATGGATCGCCATTGAAGCTGCCAGGATACTGGAAGAAAAGGGGATCAGTGTTGAATTGATAAACATACATACAATTAAACCCCTGGATGTTGAAGCAGTTGTAGCTTCTATAAAAAAAACGCGTTGTGTTGTTACAGCAGAAGAGCATAATATTTTTGGAGGCCTCGGAGACAGCATTGCACAGGTGGCCGCCAGGAATTTTCCGGTGCCTGTAGAATACGTTGGTACCAATGATACATTTGGAGAAAGTGGCAAACCCGCTGAGCTATTGGTTAAATATGGTCTGGATGCAGCACATATTGTTGCTGCCGTTGAAAAAGTAATGGCAAGGAAGGGATAATGTGAAGCTATATGTGCCGGTATCAGATTAAAATTATAACAGTATTTAACTCTTTGATAAAAAACCAGTCTTTAGATTGGTTTTTTTACATTTGCTAACTTCGATTATTATGACGGAACAATCAGATGATAAGGAATTGCTTTTTCAATTTAGGAATGAAGCAACAAAGGAAGCCGCATTTACACGAATAATAAAAAAATACCAGGAAAAAATTTACTGGCATATCAGGCGAATGGTTGTGGAACATGAAGATGCAAATGATGTAATGCAAAATATGTTCATAAAAGTCTGGAATAATCTTGAAAATTTTCGTGAGGATAGCCAGTTATATACCTGGCTTTACAGGATAGCCACAAATGAAAGCCTTACATTCCTGGAACAACAAAAAAAACGCGCCTCAACTTCGTTAAATGATGAAAACAGCCATCTTACCAATAAATTACAGGCAGACAAGCATTTTGATGGAAATAAACTTGAATGGAAATTACAATTGGCAATTCAACAACTACCTGAAAAACAACGCGCTGTATTCAATTTAAGATATTATGATGAAATGCCATATGCTGAAATGAGCCGGGTCCTGGAAACCAGTGAGGGTGCTCTGAAGGCCAGTTATCATCATGCAGTTAAGAAAGTTGAAGATTATATACTAAACCGTTAAACTAACAGCATAAATTTTCGTCCAAACAAAGCATGAATTTCAATAATGACATATTAAATGAGTTAAATAACATCGGTCCGGCATTGGTTCCTTTGCAAAAACTGAATGTCTATACTGTTCCTGAAAATTATTTCGAGAATTTCAGTGATTCTATTTTATTAGAAATAAACAATAAGGGTTTTACAGTATTACCTGTAGAAGCAATTCATACAATGGATGTGCCCGCCGGTTATTTTGATAACCTTGCTGAAAATATATTAGCTAAAATAAAAACTTTACAGCCTCCCACTTTTGCCCAGGAATTAAAAGAATTATCACCTGCATTATATGCTACTGGCAATGATAATGTTTTTAAAGTGCCGGGGAATTATTTTAAAGACCTGCCTGAGATAATATTAAGCCAGGTAAAAAGGCCAGCCAGGGTGGTGGTAATGAAACAACGTACTACATTTGCCCGATATGCTGCTGCGGCTGCTATTTCGGGGATAATGGGATTGAGTTTGTTCTCTGTTTTAAATAATAATAATAATACAGTAAAAAAGGAACCATATATTGCTTCCGTAATAGTTGAGGCAAAAAATATTATACAAACAAACAGTTTTGATAAAGTTTTAGAGACTGTAACGGAAGATGAAATAGTTGGCTATTTACAAAACAATGGCGAGGATGTAAAAACTGCTTTGGTTGCAGCCTCAATTGAAACAAAGGAACTTCCATCTGAAGATGATTATATTACTAATGAAAATACACTTAATAATTTTTTGGAAGAACTGAACATAAATGATTACGCGAATTAAATTTTACCCCATGAAACATCTATTACTTATTTTATTTATTTCACTCTCAAGCTTTGGTGTAATACAGGCCCAGGAACCGCGGGAAGTGGATCCTGCAAAACGAGAGCAAAAGATCAAAGCGCTGTATGTTGCTTATATTTCCCAGGAACTAAAGCTTACAGAAGAAGAAGCCCAGAAATTCTGGCCGGTTCATTCCCAATTTGATTCGGAAATCAGGGCAGTGAAGTCTGAAGACGCAGAGCTGGACAAGCAACAATCGGTATTAAATATCAAAAAGAGATACCAGGAACGCTTTATTAAAATACTGGGAAATGAGCGTTCAAACGATTTTTTTAGAAAAGATGCAGAATTCAGGAAAAAACTGGTGGAAAGGTTAAGAAATATGAAGCAAAACAATATGAAACAGCGTCAGCTGATGAACAGGAACTAAATTAAGTTTAAAAATAATATAGGCCGTTTCGCAATGCGAAGCGGTTTTTTATTTTTAATGCAAGTCCACGAAAAAAAATTTTACAATATTTCTATACCCGGAAAAAAAAATTAATAAAGCTTGCTTCTTATTTTTTTTCTTATATTTTTGTGGCAGGTGTTTTTCATAGGTTAGCAACGGCCAGCTCTTTCCAGGGCAGGCCTCCTTTTTTTAACGCCTTAATTCCGGGGTTTTAATATCGTGATAAAAAAGAAATGTCCATCGGTCTTTCATACTTTCTTCCCACCACTGAGATCTTAATTCCATACTTTTTTTTCCATCAAAATCATATTTAGCAATAAACCTGTTTTTCATTTGTTGTAATTGTGATGCAACATCACCACCAAAAAAAATAACGTCTTCATCTTCCCGGATCCAAAAAACAGTAAGATATGGAGTATGTCCTCCGGCAGTTTCAAAATAAATTTTATCGTTTATATAACCTGCGTTTTCTTCCATCATAATCAGTTGAGATGATGTTCTTAATATATTAAAATCCGGGAGCTGATAAGAAGGCATTCCTTTTTCAGATGCATATTCAAATTCTTTTTTATTTATATAATAGAGCGCATTTGGAAAACTGAGCAGGCAATCTGTTTTTGTTTCTCCTTTGCTTATCCCTCCTGCATGATCTTTATGCAGATGTGATAATAAAACCCTGGTGACATTTTCCGGTTTAATGTTATTATTTAATAGAGACTTGTGAATCTGTAATACCCCATCTTTTAAAAACCCCAGTCCTGTATCTAAAATAATTATATCCTCTTTTGTAATCACCACAAAAGGCTGTATCTCTACCAGCAGGCTGCCCGCGGGCCTTTCCTGTAATTTATCTTTGTCTTTATCAAAGGGAATGAAGACTTTAGTTTTATCAATTGTAAAGCTTCCTTCACTTAGTGGTATTATTTTCATCCTGTAAATTTATACCTCCAAAAACTTACCTCAACACCATTTGCCTGTCGGCATCTAATTTAATAAGTATAAATATGAGTATTGTAAAAGTGAGTAAAGAAGAACCACCATAACTCATGAGGGGAAGTGTAATTCCAATAACTGGTGCCAGACCTATCGTCATTCCAATATTAATTGCAATATGAAAAAACAATACCCCTGCCACAGAGTATGCATATACCCTGCTAAATGTACTTCGTTGTCGTTCGGCAATAAAAATAATACGCAATAGAATACCAATGTATAGCATCATTAATATGGTGCTGCCAAAAAAACCAAAGCTTTCTCCCAATGATGTAAATATAAAATCGGTATGTTGTTCCGGTACAAAATCTCCCTGTGTTTGTGTTCCTTTTAAAAAACCTTTTCCAAAAAATCCACCGGAACCTATTGCAATTTTCGATTGCTTAACATTATAATTTTCTGTATCATCTTTATTTCGTTTTGGCTGCGGCGCATCTATTTCGAGTATGGCAGTTTTCGGGTCTACAAAGGGGTTATCCCTTCCAACCATACTAAAGATGCGGTCTGCCTGGTATTTTTGAAAAACATGCCTGAACAAAAAAGGAACTGCAACACCTGCAAATAAAACACTCAGCATCCAGAGTGATAAAATAACCATCAGTAACCCCCGGTTACGTTTTATTTTCCGGCGAAGAAAATAAATACATAATAATGCCAGTACTGATAAGCTTATAGTAAGTGTAAGGGGTGGAAATAATAATGTTATAATTAGCAATATCCCTAATGATGCTCCAAAAATGAGGTAGCCGGGTGGCAACCCTTCCCGGTACATCGGTATTAAAAATGCAAAATATACAAGAGCAAGACCTGTTTCATTTTGGAGAATAGAAAATACTACCGGGGTAAAACATATAGCGGCAGCAATCAACTGTACGCGTGTTCTTGTAAGATCAGTATCTACAAAAGATAAATATTTTGCAAGGGCAAGAGCAGTAAATATTTTACAGGTTTCAACAGGTTGCAGGTTCATAAAGCCAAGAGGAATCCAGCTCCTTGAGCCATTCACATTTTTTCCAATTACAAAAGTAAGCAGCATTAATACAACACCTGCAATGTATAAAATATTAGGTGTGGCAGTAAATATTTTGCTATCAGTCAATAAAATAAATATGGCCATTATAATACAGATACCCAGATATAATACCTGCTTACTATAATTTTTTTTAAACCCCAATATGGTAGAAGAGAAATCATCAACAGGTTTAAATTCTACTGAAAAAATACAAATGAGGCCAATGATTACAATGATTGCATATAACCATATCATTACCCAATCGATTCCTTTGGATATAACAGGCTTGTTCTTATACATGCTGCAAAATATACTATGATGTTATATATTAGTCCTTAACCAATGAATCTTTTAATACAGCACGTTTTTTTTCCTGCAAAATAGCTTCCCTTATAATTTTAGAACTGTCTTTAACAGGTACGTTGTTTTTGGTTTTATCCTTTTTAAGTTTATCCAGGGCCTCAGTATCATCTTCATCCTGTGCCAGGCCTATTGTATCTTTTATGTAACGAATATACCCTTTGGATATTAAATAAGCTGAATCCTTTAGATGTAGCAGGGAATCCTGGGTGCGCATTGCTTTAACCAGTCTTGGAGGTATAAGATTCATTTGAGAAATGGCTTTAACTTTATCATTCCGCTCTTTACCGCTGATAGAATCATTCAGGTATTTTTCTATCATCAGGCTTGCTATTGGAGCAGCGGAGGTAGAACCAAAGCCCGCATTTTCACATATAACGGCAATGGCTATACGCGGATTTTGCCTTGGTGCAAATGCTGCAAAAAAAGCATGATCTTTTTGCTTCACTCCCCTGTATGCATTTTCAACTGTACCGGTTTTACCACAAACAATAATACCCGGAACTTTTGCAAACCTGCCTGTACCGCTTTCCATCACGCCCTGCATGCCATCATGCACTGATTCAAAAACACTATCATGAATATTAACAGCGGTATGCTTTTCCTGAAAACGGGTTAGTAACCCAAATACATCTCCACCTTCAATAGAATCTACCATATGTGGAATCCTGTACCAGCCTTTATTAGCAAGGTAGGCCATTTCATTTGCTACCTGCAGGGGAGTAGTTTCTACTTCTCCCTGGCCAATACTTACAGAGCGGAAAGTGCAGAAATTCCATTGTCCTGATCCATAAATTTTATTATAAGTGGCAGCAGTAGGTATGCTGCCTCCCTTTTCGGATGGTACATCCACACCAAGTTTATGACCCAATCCAAATGCCCGCATATACCGGGCCCAATCATTCAGGCTGCTATCTACACCCGGATATTTCGGATTATTGATCACTTTCTGCATCACGTTAGCAAAATAAGTATTGCAGGAATGAGTAATGGCTCCTTTTAATGCCCACACACCGGGATCAAGGCAACGCATTGGCCTTCCACATCCATAGAATGCGCCACTACATGAAAAGTTTGTGGTAGGAGTGATCACCCCTTCCTGCAGGCCAACCAAAGCCTGTAAAGTTTTAAACGTTGAGCCTGGCGAATATAAAGCCCCAACTGTACGGTTCAAAAATGGTATCCGCGGATCCAGTAATAATTGCGCATAATGTTTTTTTCTTTCTGACCCGGTGAGTAAACGTGGTTTATATGTAGGGCTGCTGATCATTGCCAATACACCACCAGTTTGCGGGTCAATCGCTACGATTGCTCCAACCTTATTTTCCATCAACAACTCTCCTAATTCCTGGAGTTCAATATCCAGGGAAGTGTACATATTTTGTCCTGCAATTGCAGCGGTATCATATGCTCCATTTTCCAGCCGGTCTGTAAGACGGTTCTTATTATCTCTTTTATGATATTGAATTCCGCGCTGCCCCATCAATACTTTTTCATAGGTAATTTCCAGGCCGGTTTTACCGGCATAGTCACCTGATACATATCCTTCACCGGGATGTTTCTTTAAAAAATTGGTATCTACTTCCGATAAGTAACCCAGAATATTTCCTCCGGCATCATAAGGATAATTTCTTACCGGTCTTTCCTGCAAAAAATACCCGGGTGCAAATTTGTAAAGATTTTCAGTAAGCTTAGCCATCTTTTCCTCACTGAGCAAAGGTTCAAAAACAGATGGCCGGTAACTTTTGTTTTTTATTATGGCCGTCAAAATGCGTTTCCTGAATTCAGCTGTATCGATTCCAAGAATGTTACAAAGCAATAATGTATCGGTAGAACGGATCTTTGCAGGTACAACCATTAAGTCATATATGATCATGTTTTGAAGGATTGCTTTTCCTTTACGATCGTAAACAATCCCCCTGTCAGGATAAATTACTTTCCTGAAAATACCCTGATCATCTGCCAGTGTTTTATATTTTGATGAAACAACCTGGAGAATGAAAAGCCTGGCAATGATGATCACAAACATGGAAATGAAGATCAGCCTTATTACATTTTTTCTTGACTGGTTAAATACAGGCACCGGGTTATATTATTTTTGATTTCCTGCTACTGGATTGGAATATTTTCCTTACCGCAAAAAAGTAGAACGAAGTTATTATCAGTATATTTTAAATAGTGTTGGTTCTGAACCTTTGTTTCCTGGTAAAAATAAGTTCTGTAATCAATACAAGCAATATGCATACCGCAGTAGACAGTAAAGTCTTAATTAAAAAATACCATACATTTCCAAACTGCCATGCTTCCAAAAGAAAAAGCCAGCCATTATGAATAAAGCTTAAGACCCCTGCATACATCAGGTACGGAATAATTCCACCAAGGCTTTTTATTGATGGTTCTTCATAATTTGTATCTGACCCTTCCTGCGGGATAAGTAGATTGATCAGGAAAGGTCTTATATATGCTATTAAAACACAGGCAGCAGTATGAAAGCCCGGGTGGTGCCGGAAACTGTCTAAAGTAAATCCAAGGAGGAATGCGATTATCATCTGCAGGCTCCTGTTCATATTGAATGGCAGCCATAAAATGAACAAAAAATAAATATAAGGAGTAATCATCTGGTGCAGGTGGATCTTATCCAATACATACACCTGGAATAAAATGAATAAAATCAGCCTGACAATATATTTTACTAAATCACTCATTAAATAATTACATTATTAAAGCTGCTTTTTTACTTTTTCCAATAATTTATTAATAGGCTCTTCCTGTGCATTATCAATCCCGTAAACATATTGAAGGTTATAAAAATTTGCAGAAGAGCGAATCCTTATTTTAACAAAGTTTGATCCCGGATCTGTAAATACTCCTTCAACCCTTCCAATGATCATACCTTTTGGGAAGGTAGTACTGAAGCCACTTGTAATAATGCTATCCCCTTTACTGATCTTAACTCCTTTTGCTATACCCGACAACGTAATAATGTTGGGCTCTTTTCCATCCCAGTTCAACGTTCCTGTTTCACCGGTCTTCAATAATTTGGCACTGATACGGCTGTCTTTATGCAACAGGCTCATCACTACTGAGTAACTATCACTTACCTCTGTGATAATTCCTACCACTGCATTATTTGGATCAACAATGCCCATTCCTTCCCTGAAATTACTTGTACTGCCTCTGGATAAAACAATAAAATTATTCTGTGCAGTAACAGAATTAGCTGCTACCCTGGCATTCATGTATGTGAATTTCCTGTATTTTAATATAGAATCGATCTGTATTGAATCAATTACTGTTTTCGTAACAGTATCCGGAAGTTCAAAATTAATTTTAAGCTTATTATACAAAACCTCGTTTGCCCTTAACAGTGAATCATTGGTTTTCTTAAGCTGGAAATAATTCTCGATGTTACTATAACGATCATTGATTTTTCCTGTTACCTGGTTGGTAAAGTTTCCAAATGCAGCTTCATGGTATTTACTGGTATGTACTATAAAATAGATACTAATGATCTGCAATATCAAAAAGAGAAAAAAATTAAAATAACGCCGGATAAAAAGGAAGATATTACGCAACTGCGGAAAAAATTTTATTGGTTATACAACGGCCCGGTAGAGATGCAATTATTGAAAGTAATTTCTGTAACCTATCTCATTACAAATGGATACCTGTCATAATTTTTTAATGCGATGCCTGTACCTCTCACAACACTCTTTAACGGATCATCCGCAATATGAACGGGGAGTTTTATTTTTGCTGTAAGCCTCTTATCAAGGCCACGGAGCAATGAACCACCCCCTGTAATATATAAGCCCCTGCGATAGATATCCGCTGCCAGTTCCGGGGGGGTTGTTTCCAGGGCTTTTAAAATAGCTTCCTCAATTTTGAAGATACTTTTATCCAATGCTTCAGCAACTTCCTGGTAACTAACCATAACCTGTTTTGGAATTCCCGTAACAAGGTCACGGCCATTTACAGGAATATCATCCGGCGGATTTTCCAGGTCTTTCATTGCAGCACCTACCTGGATCTTAATCTGTTCTGCAGTACGCTCACCGATCAATAAACTGTGGTAGCGACGCAAAGCTTCCATGATATCAGCAGTAAATTCATCACCGGCTATCCGGATACTCTGATCACAAACTATTCCTGCCAGAGCAATAACAGTAATTCCGGTTGTTCCTCCGCCAATATCAATGATCATATTTCCAACGGGTTCTTCCACATCAATTCCAATTCCAAGAGCAGCAGCCATAGGTTCATGTATCAGGTAAACTTCTTTGGCACCTGCCTGTTCTGCGCTATCCCGGACGGCACGCTTTTCTACTTCTGTGATACTGCTGGGTATGCAGATCATCATTCTCCAGCTGGGTGCGAATAAAGGTTTTTTAGGATAGATCATTTTGATCATTTCCCTTATCATTAATTCTGCAGCATTAAAATCTGCAATAACACCATCACGCAAAGGCCGGACGGTCCGGATACTTTCATGGGTTTTTTCATGCATCATCAATGCTTTTTTTCCAACCGCCAGTAAATTTTTAGGATTATTCCGGTCAAGTGCAACAATGGAAGGTTCATTTACTACTACTTCATCATTGTGCATAATCAGGGTATTTGCTGTACCAAGATCGATTGCAATTTCCTGAGTGAAAAAATTAAAGATGCCCATATTTTTAATAAGATACTGCGAACGTGTATAATGCCTGCAAAGTTGATGAAAAATAATGGATT
>Ga0136634_10000652_pt1 | contig 14555 bp, 11 predicted proteins | sample AntDrymUQ8332106_2_FD_104654 | JGI IMG/M metagenome (GOLD analysis project Ga0136634, IMG submission 104654) | Polar desert sand microbial communities from Dry Valleys, Antarctica - metaG UQ833 (21.06) | ecosystem: Environmental > Terrestrial > Soil > Desert | place: Antarctica: Dry Valley... | reverse complement strand
GCCTGCGGGGCGATCGCGCAGCCGGCTGCCCGGATCGTCGAGCAGCACGACGACTGGGATGTCGACCTACACCCGCTTCCCCCGCTGTTGCACAACCAGCCGCACCTGATCGCGGGCGAGGTCGAGCAGCTAGCGCTGACCCTGCGCGCGTCGTACGACACCGTGGTCGTGGGGTACGCCGACTGCGGCACCTACGGCTCGCTCGACGAGGTGTGCGAGCGCCTCGGACTGCAGCGGCTCGAGGGGCTGCACTGCTACGACGTCTACGCCGGCGCCAGCCAGATCGAGACCTTCTTCGCCGACCAGCCCGGCACCTACCTGCTCACCGACTTCCTGGTGAAGTCGTTCGCCCGAACGGTGGAGACCGAGCTCGGCCTCGACCGGTGGCCCGAGCTGCGCGACGAGTACTTCCGTCACTACACCCGCGTCGTCTGGCTGGCCCAGGAGCAGACCCCCGCGCTGCTCGCCGCCGCCGAGGCCGCCTCCTCGCGCCTCGGCCTCCCCCTCACCGTCGTCCCCACCGGCAACTCCGGCCTGGAGAGAGCACTGGAGTCGCTGATCTCTGCCTAGAGCGTCGGAGGGCGCCTGCAGCCGGCGCGCACGGGCGGCTCAGCGGGTCCGGTAGCGCGCGTAGACCAGCCCGCTCTCGAAGGCCCGCTCCTCGACCAGCTCGAGATCGAGCCGCACGCCGTCGGGGAAGAACCGCTTGCCGCCGCCGACCACGCTGGTCGTCATGAACAGGTGGTACTCGTCCACCAGCCCGGCAGCGATCGCCTGCGCGGCGAGGTGGGGGCCGTCGACGGTGAGGTCCGCGTCCGCCTCGGCCTTGAGCCGGCGCACCGCGTCCGGGTCGAAGCTCCGCTCGATCCGGGTCTTCGCGCTCGACACCGACTCCAGCGTCGTGGAGTAGACGACCTTCTGTGCGGCCTGCCAGTCGCGGGCGTACTGCAGGATGTGCGGCGGCGCTCCGGGCGCGGTGTGCGCGGTCTCCCAGAAGACCATCGTCTCGTACATCCGCCGGCCGTAGAGGTAGGTGCCGACCGGGCGGAAGAGGTCACCGACGAAGGTGTGCACCTCCTCGTCGTCGGCTCCGGTGCCGAGGTCGCCGTCGGCGGCCTCGGCGTACCCGTCGAGCGAGGTGATCATCGAGTAGATGAGCCTGGCCATGCTTCTCCTTCGGTTCGACCGCGGATCAGCGGTCCTGGAGGCACAGACCGTGCGAGGCCCCCGAACTCATCGATCGGCCGGGCGACGGGCCCACCGTCCGTCAGGAGAGCCGCCCCAGGAGCTCCTGGCGCCAGGCCTCGGTCTCGGCGATCTGGTTGAACGTGAAGATGTGCAAACCCTCGATCCCGGCGTCGGGGCGGGCAGCCGTGGCTGCGCACTCCTCGAGGAACCGCTGACCGGTGAAGCCACCCGGTGCGGCGAGCCGGGCGAAGGTGCTCTTGTGCTTGGCCAGGAACCGGGTGGACTCGCCGACCCCGATCTTGGTCGCCATCGCGAGCAGCTTGGTCCGGTCGATCGGGCCGGGCATCCCGAGCAGCACCGGGGTCGTCACCCCGCGGGCGCGTAGCCGGGTGACCCAGTTCTTGATCGCGTCCGCGTCGAAGGTCAGGTTGCTCACCACGTGGGTGGCGTGCCGCCGCTTGTCCCACATGGCCTGCACGGTGAGGTCGTCGGTGATCTTCGGGTGGGTCTCGGGGTAGCCGGCGATGCCGACCTGCTCGAACGGCTGCGCCAAGGTGGCCAGGTCCTCGAGCAGGCTGAACGCGTCCGGGTAGTCACCGACCGGGTCGACGTCGCCTCCGGGGACGAAGACCCGGGTGATGCCCGCCTCACCCAGCCGCGTCCGGATCTCCACGAGCTCTGGGCGTCCGCTGATCATCCGCGCGGCGAGGTGCGGCACTGCGACGTAGCCGTCCTTCGCCAGGGTCTCGGCGAGCGCGAGCGTGGCCTCGAGCCCCTTGGCCCCGGACGCGGTCACCGTCACCGCGACATCGCGCGGGACCGAGGCGAGCACCTTGTCCTCGGTGCTGGCCGTCGGCAGCACCTCATAGCGGGCGTGGGTCAGCAGCCGCTGGATGGTCTGGTTCCGAGGACCCGTCTTGTTGCGCATGGTGGAACCCATCTCGTATTACGCACCGCTGATGAGTCAGGCTACTGCCGCTCGTCATCCCGGGACAAGGGTGGACGAGACCGGGTTTCGGGGCCAGGGGACGGCTAGTGCCCCGCGCGCAGCTGGGTGTCGAGGTCGGCCGGGTCGTCGGAGCCGTCGACCGGTACGACGACGACCGGAACCGCGGCGTTGCGGACCACCTGGTCGGCCGTGGACCCGAACAGCAGACCCCGGAATCCGCCGGCCCCACGGGAGCCGACGACGAGCATCTCGGCGCCGGCGGACGCCTCGAGCAGGCGCCGCCCGGAGGCGCCGTGAAGCACGTGGCACTGGACGTCGAGGTCGCCCGGCAGCCCCAGCTTGGCGACGTCGGCCTCGAGCCGCTTGAGCACTGCGGCCTCGAAGTCGGAGAGTGGCGGAACGTAGCCCGGCTCGGCCGTCGCCGGCCGGGGTGAGGAGGAGATCGACCAGGTCCGCAGCACGTGCAGCGTGCAGCCCAGCCGTCCCGACAGCCGGGCAGCCCAGCGGACCGCCTCGCTGGATGGCCCGGAACCGTCATGCCCGACGAGCAACCCGCCGTCGAGCTCGAGCTTGGTGGCTACCTCGATCATCTGCTTCTCCTCACCAGATCCGGATGCGGTCAGCGGGGTCGAGCCAGAGCCCGTCGCCGGGCTCGGTCCCGAAGGCGGCGTGGAACTCGTGGAGGTTGCGCGCGATGTTGGCGCGGAACTCCGGTGGGGAGTGCGGGTCGGTCGTCAGGAACTGCTGCGCCAGCTCGTTGCGGCGCTTGGTCCGCCAGACGTAGGCCCAGCTGAGGAACAGCCGCTGCGGGCCGGTGAGGTCGTCGCGGGTCGGGATCTCCTCGCCCTCGAACGCGATCAGGTAGGCCTTGTGCGCGATGGTCAGCCCGCCAAGGTCGCCGATGTTCTCCCCGACGGTGAGCGCACCGTTGACGTGCTCGCCCGGGAGGTCGCGCGGCTCGAACGCGTCGTACTGCTCGATCAGCGCCTTGGACTTCACCTCGAACGCGGCCTTGTCCTCGGCCGTCCACCAGTCGTTGAGGTTGCCGAGCCCGTCGTACTGCGCTCCCTGGTCGTCGAAGCCGTGGCCGATCTCGTGGCCGATCACGGCCCCGATGCCGCCGTAGTTCTCCGCCGGGTCGGCGTCTGCGTCGAAGAATGGCTTCTGCAGGATGCCGGCCGGGAAGCAGATCTCGTTGGTGCCTGGGTTGTAGTAGGCGTTCACGGTCTGCGGCAGCATGAACCACTCATCGCGGTCCACGGGGGAGCCGATCTTGTTCAGCTCCCGGTCGGTCTCGAACGCGGTGGCGGCCAGCACGTTGGCGACCAGGCTGTCGGGGCTGATCTCCAGCGCGGAGTAGTCGCGGAACTTCTCCGGGTAGCCGATCTTCGGACGGAACGTGTCCAGCTTCAGGTAAGCCTTCTGCTTGGTCTCCTCGCCCATCCAGTCGAGGTCGGTGATCGAGCGGCGGTAAGCCTCGAGCAGGTTCGCGACCAGCTTGTCCATCATCTCCTTCGACCGCGGCGGGAAGTGCCGCGAGACGTACTCGCGCCCGACCGCTTCGCCCAGCGCGCCCTCGACCAGACCGACGCCGCGCTTCCAGCGGGCACGTAGCTCGGGGGTGCCGGACAGGGTGCGGCCGTAGAAGTCGAAGTTGGCCTCGACGAACCCGCTCGAGAGGTACGCCGCCGCGGTGCGGATGGCGCGCACGGTGAGGAAGGCCTGCCAGTCCTCGAGGGTGGTGTCGGCGAGAACGGTCTCGAGGTGGGCGAGGTAGGACGGCTGCCGGACCACCGACTCCGCGATGGTGTCCTCGCTGCCGCCGAGGGCGTCGACCCAGCCGTCGAAGTCGAAGCTCGGCAGGGTCGCCTTGAGCTCCTCGATCGAGGTCAGGTTGTAGGTCTTGATGACGTCGCGGGTCTCCGCCCGCTCCCAGTGGCCCTTGGCCAGCCGGGTCTCGAGCGCGAGCACGCGAGCGGCCGTCGCCTCGGCGTCCGGTTGATCGGCGAGGGCCAGGATGCGCGCGAGGTAGGCGAGGTACTTCTCACGGATCTCGGCGAACTTCTCCTCGCGGTAGTAGCTCTCGTCGGGCAGGCCGATGCCGCCCTGGACCACGTTGACGACGTAGCGATCGGAATTGCGGTCGTCGGAGTCGACGTACGACCCGAACAGCCCCCCTCCGCCGCGACGCTCGAAGAACCCGAGGAAGGCCCCGAGCTCGGAGACGTCGGTGAGGTCATCGATGCGCTGCAGCAACGGAAGGATGGGCGTGTGACCGAGCTGCTCGACCCTCTCCTCGTCCATGAAGCTGGCGAAGAGGTCACCGATCTTGCGCGCCTCATCGGCACTCTCGGCCGTGTTGCCGGAGAGCGATCCGTCGGCGCAGGACTGGATGATCTCGCGGACGTGCTCCTCGGCGGTGTCGGAGAGCATCACGAACGGACCCCAGGACGAGCGGTCACCGGGGATCTCGGCGGTGTCGAGCCAGGCCCCGTTCACGTGTCCGAAGAGGTCGTCCTGGACGCGGATGTCGGGGTTCATGCCCTCGCGGGCGTCGTCGAGGATGGTCACGCGGCAAACCTATACGTGCCGCCAACGTCTCGCGGTCGTAGGCTGTCGCGCCATGACCCCCACACCCGCGCATGTGTGCATCATCGGTGCGGGATCCTCGGGCATCGCCGCGGCCCAGGCACTGCACTCGAACGGCGTCGCCTTCGAGTGCTTCGAGGCGGGCAGCGGGGTCGGCGGCAACTGGCGCTACGACAACGACAACGAGATGTCCTCGGCCTACGAGTCGCTGCACATCAACACCTCGCGGCAGATGATGGCGTACGCCGCGTTCCCGATGCCCGACTCGCTGCCGGACTACCCGGACCACCGGCAGATCGCCGGCTACTTCGACGACTACGTCGACCACTTCGGGCTGCGGGAGCAGATCACGTTCCGCACCGAGGTGACCAAGGTCGAGCCGCTTGGCGACGCAGGCGGAGACCGCTGGGCAGTCACGGTCCGGTCCCGCGACGGCGGTGAGCCGAAGACCCGCAGGTACCGCCACCTGATCGTCGCGAACGGGCACCACTGGGACCCGCGCTGGCCCGAGCCGTCGTTCCCTGGCGCCGAGACGTTCCCGGGCGAGCAGATGCATGCGCACTACTACCGGACCTCGGAGCCCATGGTCGGCAAGCGCGTGCTCGTGCTCGGCATCGGAAACTCCGCCTGCGACATCGCGGTCGAGTCGAGCCGGGTGGCCGCCTCCACGGACCTGGCGATGCGGCGCGGCGCCCACATCTTGCCGAAGTACCTGTTCGGGATGCCCACCGACCACCTCACTGACTCCCCGCTCGCCCGCGGCCCGCTCAAGGTGCAGCAGGTCGCGATGGCGGTGATGTTGCGCCTCTCCCAGGGCAAGGTCACCGACTACGGGCTGCCCGAGCCGGACCACGACGTGCTGCACGCGCACCCGACCGTGAGCCAGGACCTGCTCAACCGTCTCGGCCACGGCGACCTCGCCGTGCGGCCGAACATCGACCGGTTCGAGGGGTCGAAGGTGTTCTTCACCGACGGTGGTTCGGGCGAGTACGACGTGGTCGTCTACTGCACCGGCTACAAGGTGAGCTTCCCGTTCTTCACTCCAGCCGTGGTGCGCGCGGACGACAACCACATCGACCTCTACCGGCGGGTGGTGCACCCGGACCACCCCGGTCTCTACTTCCTCGGCCTGATCCAGCCGCTCGGCGCGATCATGCCTCTGGCCGAGGTGCAGGCGGCGTGGGTCTGCGACCTGGTCAGGGGAGCGGGCGCGCTTCCGGCGGTCTCGGCGATGCGCCGCCAGATAGCGGCGTACGACGCCAACCTGCGCAAGCGGTTCGTCGCCTCCAAGCGGCACACCGTCGAGGTCGACTTCCACAGCTACCGGGCGGAGATCAACAAGGAGCGCAAGCGCAGCCGGCGCCGAGCCCGCTGGGGGACCGCCGGAAACGGGTAGGGGTGACGTTCTCGGCCGCTGCAACACCCCAAAACGACAGGGAACACCCGACTGCCCCTCCCGATTGTCGTCGCAGAATAAAAGTCAGGCTTGACTGTTTGTTGGTCCGGGGTCACGATTGCTCGGGTGACCAGCACCAAGGTTTCGACGGTGCGCGTGCCGCAGGAGGAGCGCACCCGCGCGATGCGGCAGCGACTGCTCGAGGCCACCGTCGACTGCCTGGTCGAGCACGGCTGGAGCGGCACCTCCACGACCCTGGTCTCACAGCGCGCCGGGGTGAGTCGCGGCGCCCAGCTGCACCACTTCCCGACCAAGAACGACCTCGTCCTCGCGGCGGTCGAGCACCTCAGCGAGCTGCGCGGTGACGAGCTGCGCGCAGCGGCGCGGGAGCTCCCGACCGGGAGGCGGCGTACTCGCGCGGTCCTGGAGGTGTTCGCCGACCACTTCACCTCGCCCGTCTTCACGGCGGCCCTCGAGCTCTGGGTGGCGGCGCGGACCGACCGGGTGCTGCACGGGGCCGTGGTACCTCTCGAGCAGCGGGTCGGCCGTGAGGCCCATCGGATCGCGGTGGAGGCCCTCGGCGTGGACGAGGAGCAGCCGCGGGTCCGCGAGCTGGTCCAGGCGACCCTCGACCTGGTCCGCGGTCTCGGGTTGGCTAACACGATCTCCGACGACACCGCGCGGCGACGCAGGATCCTCGACGCCTGGGCGCACACCCTCGACGCAGAGCTGAGGCAGGGATGAGCGCGACCGACAAGAACGCGGTGCTGGAGCGGGTGCTCACCGACCTCGCTGCCGAGGGCGCAATGCTGGAGGCGATGGTCGAGCCCCTCGACGAGGCCGGCTGGCGTACGTCGACCCCGGCGGCCGGCTGGGACATCGCCACCCAGATCGCCCACCTCGCGTGGACCGACGAGGTCGCGCTGGCGGCGGCGACGGACAAGGAGCAGTGGGATGCCCTTGTCCTGGAGGCGTTCACCGACCCCCTTGGCTTCGTCGACGCGCAGGCGCTCGAGGGTGGGCAGGCCTCCCCGGCCGAGCTGCTGGCCCGATGGCGAGTCGCCGGCCCCGCCCTGCACGAGGCTCTCCGGCGCTACCCCGAGGGCCAGAAGATGCCGTGGTTCGGCCCGCAGATGAGCCCGACCTCGATGGCGACCGCCCGGTTCATGGAGACCTGGGCCCACTCGCTCGACGTGTCCGAGGCGCTCGGCATCGAGCCCGAGCCGACCGACGGGATCCGGCACGTCACCCATCTCGGCGTACGCACCCGCAACTTCTCCTTCGGCGTGCACTCCCTGGAACCGCCGACCGAGGAGTTCCGTGTTGAGCTGCGTTCCCCCTCGGGTGAGCTGTGGGAGTGGGGTCCGGCGGAGGCGAACCAGTCGGTCCGCGGGTCGGCGTACGACTTCTGCCTCCGGGTGACCCAGCGCAGGCACCGCGACGACCTCGACCTCATCGCGGTCGGTCCAGACGCCGACCGCTGGCTCGACATTGCGCAGGCCTTCGCCGGCCCGTCCGGCGAAGGGCGGGAGGCGAGGAAGGAATGAGTGGTTTCGAGACGCCTCCTTCCTCGGCTCCTCCACCAGCGGTGCTCCGCGTCGGGAACTGCAGCGGCTTCTACGGCGACCGGCTCTCCGCCATGCGCGAGCTCCTCGCAGGAGGCGACCTCGACGTCGTCACCGGTGACTACCTCGCCGAGCTGACCATGTTGATCCTGGGCAAGGACCTGCTCAAGGACCCCTCACTGGGCTACGCCCGCACGTTCGTGGAGCAGGTCGGGGACTGTCTCGAGCTCGCGCTGGAGAAGGGCGTGAAGATCGTGTCCAACGCCGGAGGTCTGAACCCTTCTGGTCTGGTTGACAGACTCACCGAGGTCGCCGACAGTCTCGGCCTCTCGCCGAGGATCGCCTGGGTCGACGGGGACAACCTGACTCCGCGCGCTGCCGAGCAAGGTCTCGCGGGTGCCCTGACGGCCAACGTCTACCTCGGTGCCTTCGGCATCGCCCGCGCGCTCGCGGCGGGTGCCGACATCGTGGTGACAGGCCGTGTGACCGACGCCTCCCTCGTGGTGGGACCGGCGAGCTGGAGGTTCGGCTGGACCCCCGGGCAGTACGACGAGCTGGCCGGCGCGGTCGTCGCGGGGCACGTCATCGAGTGCGGCACCCAGGCGACGGGCGGCAACTTCTCGGGGTTCCTCGACCTGTCCCGGGACGCCCGGCCCCTCGGCTTCCCGATCGCGGAGATCAGCGCGGACGGCAGCTGCGTGGTCACCAAGCACCCCGGCGCGGGTGGTGTGGTCTCGGTCGACACGGTCACGGCGCAGCTGATGTACGAGGTGCAGTCCGAGCACTACCTCGGCCCCGACGTCACGGTTGACCTGACCACCATCGAGCTCACCCAGGACGGCGAGGACCGGGTGCGGTTGTCCGGTACACGCGGCCAGGCACCCCCTGCCCAGCTCAAGGTGTGCGTCAACGAGCTCGGCGGCTTCCGCAACCAGATGGAGTTCGTGCTCACCGGACTGGACATCGAGGCCAAGGCTGCGTGGCTGCGCACCCAGTTGGACGGGCGGATCGACGCGGCGTCGGTGAGCTGGTCGTTGGGCCGCCTCCCCGCCCCGGACTCCGAGACCGAGGAGGGCGCGTCCTGCCTGCTGCGCTGCGTGGTCAAGGACGACAACGCGGCCGTTGCCGGGAGGGACTTCACCAGCGCGGCGGTCGAGCTGGCGCTCGGTTCCTACCCCGGCTTCACGATGACCGGCCCGCCTGGCCCGGCGTCGCCGTACGGCGTCTACCGGCCGGCGTACGTCGACCGCAGCGCGGTCACCCACACCGTGCATCTTCCGGACGGCTCGACCGAGGTCGTTCTCGACCCGCCGGTCGCGTCGCAGCCCGTCGTGAGCACCGGGACGGACGCGACGGTGGCCCCGGGAGTGGCCGGGGTCCCCGACGACGCGATCACCAGGCGCATCCCGCTCGGCACCTTCGTACACGCCCGTTCCGGCGACAAGGGCGGCGACGCCAACGTGGGTCTGTGGGTGCGCGCCGGTGAGCACCAGGTCGAACGCGCGCAGTGGCTGAACCACTTCATCTCCGAGGACCGCGTCCGCGAACTCGTGCCGGAGGCAGCCGACCTCGAGGTCGAGGTGTTCGCGCTGCCGAACCTGTTCGGCGTGAACGTCCTGATCCACGGACTCCTCGGCGAGGGAGTCGCGGCCAGCGCCCGGTTCGACCCCCAGGCCAAGGGTCTCGGTGAGTGGTTGCGCTCACGGCTGGTAAGCATCCCGGAGGAGCTGCTGTGAGTGGGACTGGGTTGCCAGTGAAACCGCCGTTTCCCCCGCGTCGCAACGGTGGGAAGCGGCAGCCTCAGTGGGGCAGTGGAGGCACGACGATGACCTTGACTGACGAGCAGCTGGCCCTGCAGGAGTGCACCCGCGAGTTCGTACGCCGGGAGGTCGAGCCGCATCTCCAGGAGTGGGAGGACGCCGGCGAGATCCCGAGGTCGCTGCTCGACTCGATCGCGTTGCAGGAGGCGCTCTTCGAGGCCGGGGGCTCTTCCCCTTTTGGCAAGCCACTGATCTCCCGCCAGGTCGTGCGGCACAAGCTCGTCGAGATGCACAGACAGCTCGAATCGGCGCGGGTCTGCACGCCATGAGCGACACGGCCCGCCGAGGCGTCGCAGATTGCGGCCCGGACAACGCCGAGGCGTCGCAGACTGCGGCCGCCGAACCTTCGCGACGTGAGTCGATGCTTGCCAAGATCGCCGACCTCGACGCCCAGCACGCCGTCGCCGTCGCCGGCGGAGGTGAGCGCTCGGCCAACCGGCACCACGACCGCGGGAAGCTGATGCCTCGCGAGCGGATCGAGTTGCTCGTCGACCCGGGCAGCGCGTTCCTCGAGCTGTCCCCCCTGGCCGGCTGGGGCTCGGACTTCACCGTCGGCGCCAGTGTGGTCACGGGCATCGGCGTCATCGAGGGCATCGAGTGCATGATCACGGCGAACGACCCTTCGGTGAAGGGTGGCGCCTCGAACCCGTTGACGGTGAAGAAGATCTTCCGCGCGTCCCAGATCGCCGAGGAGAACCGGCTGCCCACGGTGGCGCTGGTGGAGTCGGGGGGTGCGGACCTGCCGACGCAGAAGGAGATCTTCATCCCCGGCGGCAGGCTTTTCCGCGACATCACCCGGTCCTCGGCCGCCAAGGTTCCGACCATCGCAATCGTCTTCGGCAACTCCACCGCGGGTGGTGCCTACGTCCCGGGCATGAGCGACTACACGGTGATGGTCAAGGAACGGGCCAAGGTCTTCCTCGGCGGCCCGCCGCTCGTGAAGATGGCCACCGGTGAGGAGTCGGACGACGAGTCGCTCGGCGGGGCGGAGATGCACGCGCGCACCTCGGGCCTGGCCGACTATCTCGCTGTCGACGAGCACGACGCCCTGCGGATCGGGCGGCGGATCGTGGCGAGGCTGAACAAGCAGAGGCCCGCAATGCGCGACGCCTCGGCGGCTACTGGACCGCAATCTGCGACACCTCGGCGATTCGTGGAGCCGGATGGCAGGGCCGACGACCTGCTCGACCTGATCCCGACCGACCTCAAGGAGCCGTTCGACCCCCGCGGGGTGATCGCGCTGGTCGCCGACGGTGTCTCGGCGGACAACGGCGTTGTCTTCGACGAGTTCAAGCCGCTCTACGGCAGCTCGCTGGTCACCGGCTGGGCGCGGATCCACGGCCACCAGATCGGCGTACTCGCCAACGCACAGGGCGTGCTCTTCAGCGAGGAGGCCCAGAAGGCCACGCAGTTCATCCAGCTGGCCAACCAGATCGAGGTACCCCTGCTGTTCCTGCACAACACGACCGGCTACATGGTCGGCAAGGAGTACGAGCAGGGCGGGATCATCAAGCACGGCGCCCAGATGATCAACGCGGTCAGCAACAGCACGGTGCCGCACATCTCGATCATCATGGGTGCGTCGTACGGCGCGGGGAACTACGGCATGAACGGCCGCGCCTTCGACCCGCGGTTCCTGTTCACCTGGCCGAGCGCGAAGTCCGCGGTGATGGGTCCGGCGCAGCTGGCCGGAGTGCTCAGCATCGTCGCGAGAACAGCGGCCGGGGCCAAGGGCGAGGGGTACGACGACGCGGCCGACGCCGCGATGCGCGAGTTCGTCGAGGCCAGCGTCGAGGAGCAGAGCCTGCCGTTCTTCCTCTCCGGGATGTTGTACGACGACGGCGTGATCGACCCGCGGGACACCCGGACGATCCTCGGGATCTGCCTCTCCGTGATCACCGCCAACCGGCCCGTCGAGGGCACCGACCGCTTCGGCGTCTTCAGGATGTGAACGGGCCATGAGCATCAACCGACTCCTCGTCGCCAACCGAGGCGAGATCGCCCGCCGGGTCTTCGCGACCTGCCGGCGACTCGGCATCGAGACCGTCGCGGTGCACTCGGACGCTGATGCGGATCTGCCGTTCGTCCGGGAGGCCGACGCGGCTGTACTCCTTCCCGGCAACAGCCCGACCGATACCTACCTGCGTGCCGATCGGGTGCTCGAGGCTGCCCGGCGATCCGGAGCGGACGCGATCCACCCTGGCTACGGGTTCCTCTCCGAGAACGCCGACTTCGCCCGGGCCGTGATCGCTGCCGGCATCACCTGGGTCGGTCCTGCCCCGGAGTCGATCGAGCAGATGGGCTCCAAGATCGAGTCGAAGAAGCTGATGGAGGCGGCCGGCGTGCCGGTGCTCACCAACCACAGCGTCGAGACCGCCACCGGGAAGGACCTGCCGCTGCTGGTCAAGGCGTCTGCCGGCGGCGGGGGGCGCGGGATGCGCATCGTGCGCACGCTCGCGGACCTGCCCACGGAGATCGCCACCGCTCAGGCCGAGGCGGAGTCCGCCTTCGGCGACGGCACCGTCTTCGTCGAGCCCTACGTCGAGCACGGTCGCCACGTCGAGGTGCAGGTGCTCGGGCACCGCGACGGGGTTCTCGTCCTCGGCGAGCGCGACTGCTCGATCCAGCGCCGACACCAGAAGGTGATCGAGGAGGCACCCGCACCCAACCTCGCGGACGCCGTCCGCTCCTCCATGCACGAGGCCGCGCGCGCTGCCTCCGCCGCGATCGACTACCGCGGCGCCGGGACGGTCGAGTTCCTCTACGACGTCGAGTCCGAGCGCTTCTTCTTCCTGGAGATGAACACCCGGCTGCAGGTCGAGCACCCGGTCACCGAGCTCGTGCACGGAGTCGACCTGGTCGAGCAGCAGCTGGTCGTCGCCGAGGGCCGCCAGCTCGACCTGCGGGTGATCGGAGAGACCTGCGGGCACGCCATCGAGGCGCGGCTCTACGCCGAGGACCCAGCACATGACTGGCAGCCCCAGAGCGGCCTGCTCACCCGGTTCGAGGTCCCGGGCGTCTCCGGCGTGTTCGACCTGCTCAACCGCCCCGGCCTGCGCCTGGACTCGGGATTCGAGTCCGGAAGCGTGGTCTCGACGCACTATGACGCGATGCTCGCCAAGGTGATCGCCTGGGCGCCATCGCGCGCCGAGGCGGCCCGACGCCTGGCCGACGCGTTGACGCGCGCTCGGCTGCACGGCGTGGTCACCAACCGCGACCTGCTGGTCGCCAGCCTGCGCGACCAGGCGTTCCTCGAGGGCGAGGTCAGCACCGACTTCTTCGAGCGCCGGGGCATTGTGCCCGCCGATGAGCAGCTGCCACCCGTCGAGCACCTGTTGCTCGCGGCGGCCGTCGCGTTGGCGGAGCAGGACCGGTCGGCCCGGCGCACCCAGGCCACGATCCCGGTCGCGTGGCGCAACGTGGTCTCCCAGCCCCAGCGCACCGTGTTCGTGGTCGGGAGCCGAGAGAGCCAGGAGCATCCGGTCCAGTGGTACGGCGGCCGGGACGGCTACTCCTGCGCGAACGGTGCGACTCGGGTGCTCGATGCATCCCCCGAGAGCGTCATCATCGAGGTCGACCGGATCAGCACGGAGGTCCTCGTGGCGATCGGTGAGCCGGCTGCGTCCGGGGTCCGCGACGTCCACGTCGACTCGCGGTTGGGGTCGCTGCACCTGCGTGCGCTGCCGCGGTTCGTCGACCCGGCCGACGTCGTCGAGGAGGGTTCGCTGCTCGCCCCGATGCCCGGCACCGTGATCGGCGTACGTCTCGAGGCTGGCGCCCGGGTCACGGCCGGACAGCCCGTCCTCGTGCTCGAGGCGATGAAGATGCAGCACACCATCAGCGCACCCGCGGACGGCGTACTCACCGAGGTCGCCGTCGCAGTGGGCCAACAGGTCGCGTCCGGCGAGGTGCTCGCTGTCGTGACCGCACCAGGCAGAGTCGAGCCGGAAGCAGAAGGAGAAGGAGAATGAGCAGCTTCACCGAGTCCGAGGAGCGACAGACCCTCCGCAAGGAGGTGACGAGGCTCGCCAAGACCTACGGGCGCGAGTACTTCACCCGCTGCGCGCGCAACGGCGAGAAGACGACCGACCTGTGGCTGGCGATCGGCAAGGCCGGCTACCTCGGGATCAACATCCCCGAGGAGTACGGCGGCGGCGGTGGCGGCATCGGCGACGTCGCCGCCGTCTGCGAGGAGCTGGCCGCCCAGGGTTGTCCGCTGCTGATGATGGTCGTCTCGCCGGCGATCTGCGGAACCGTGATCAGCCGCTACGGCACGCCGGCGCAGAAGCAGAAGTGGCTGCCCGGCATCTGCGACGGCACCGAGACGATGGCGTTCGCGATCACGGAACCCGACGCCGGCACCAACTCGCACAACATCACCACCACCGCGCGGCGAGACGGTGACGAGTGGCTGCTCAAGGGCCAGAAGATCTACATCTCCGGCGTGGACGAGGCGAAGAACGTGCTCGTGGTCGCGGTCACCGAGGACGCACGGCATCAACTGGGAGGGCCGGGCAAGCTCAAGCCGTGCCTCTTCGTCGTACCCACTGATGCGCCCCGACTGAGCTACACCGCCATCGCGATGGAGATCGTCAGCCCGGAGCAGCAGTTCCAGGTGTTCATCGACGACGTCAGGCTGCCCGCCGATGCGCTCGTCGGCGACGAGGACGGCGGCCTCGTTCAGCTGTTCGCCGGGCTGAACCCGGAGCGGATCATGGCCGCGTCATTCTCCACCGGGCTCGCCCGCTACGCGCTCGACCGGGCCACGGAGTACGTCAAGGGTCGAGAGGTCTGGGGCGCTCCGATCGGCTCGCACCAGGGCATCGCGCACCCCCTGGCACAGTCCAAGATCGAGATCGAGCTTGCCCGGCTGATGACCCAGAAGGCATCGGCGCTCTACGAGGAAGGCGACGACATGGGCGCCGGCGAGGCGGCCAACATGGCGAAGTACGCCGCTGCCGAGGCTGCGTGCGACGCTGCCGACCGCGCCGTCCAGGCCCACGGGGGCAACGGCATCACCCAAGAGTACGGCGTCGCCGGCCTCCTCG
>Ga0136634_10000651_pt1 | contig 14558 bp, 15 predicted proteins | sample AntDrymUQ8332106_2_FD_104654 | JGI IMG/M metagenome (GOLD analysis project Ga0136634, IMG submission 104654) | Polar desert sand microbial communities from Dry Valleys, Antarctica - metaG UQ833 (21.06) | ecosystem: Environmental > Terrestrial > Soil > Desert | place: Antarctica: Dry Valley... | reverse complement strand
ATTAGGAATTAAAAAATGCAAATTGCGAAACTAACTATTCTATTAGCATATTAGCCCTATCTCTGTGTCTCCTCTGTGTTCTCCGTGGTTATCGTAAGGCCTAAAGAGAATACAGAATACAGAATACAGAATTCAGAATTAAGAATATAAATTGATTAATCTGGTAAATTAGGAATTAAAAAATGCAAATTGCGAAACTAACTATTCTATTAGCATATTAGCCCTATCTCTGTGTCTCCTCTGTGTTCTCCGTGGTTATCGTAAGGGCTGCACTAAATACCCGCTGCAGTTGTATAACCACAGAGAACACAGAGGAGACACAGAGAACACGGAGGGCACGGTTCGGTAGCATATCAACTACTATGGTCGGCTACGATTACCCATACATGATTGATTTTCCGAAATATCAATGTATAATGACCTTTCAAATCACCAACACTTCTTTTCAAAAACCATTTGCCTACTACAAAAAAATACTCGTCGGAAAGCTTTTGAACTTTTATAATATCAAAGGCCAGCTTCCCCATTTTTGCGGTATCATTGTAATTCCTCTTGTAATTATTTAAGGTATTTTGATATCCATAGGTTATTCCACTCTGCCCGATAAACATTAAAGAATCATTGTGCCAATATCCTTTTACAAATTCATCCAGGTTGCCCTGGTTCCAATGCCGAATCTGGTCATCAAGAATCTTTACAATGGATTTCTCATCTGCGGATTGAGAATATGCAACCTTATGAAAAATGCAGAACAACAATAATATAAAGAATGGCTTACTCATTTGATAAATTATTTCAACGATTTCTAATTTACATCAATTGTTCTGTATAATTGGACTGTACAGAATGCAATAAAAGAACAACGAGGGCTATGAACAACCTTTTCTTTTAAAGAATAAAAAAAGCCGCTCCTCATTGAACGGCTTTCTATAATCAAATAATTTCTGTTCAGATCATCAGGTTCTTCATATAGGCTGCATCTGTTTCAGCACTTTTGATCGGTGTACTTCCTTCGTACTTTTCCTGTTCAACAATATAGTATTGCATGCCATTGTCTTTAGCAACTTTAAGAATAGCAGGGAAATCGATTGATCCGGTACCAAGGTCACAGGAAGCGTCTCCTTCCTTAAGAGCAGCTGTTTTCATCCGGTCTTTAACATGGCACAAACGGAACCGGTTGGGATACTTTTTTAACCAGGCAGCAGGATCGGCACCGGGTGTTACTACCCAAAAAATATCCAGTTCATAATCCACTGTATCGGCGTTTGTATTTTGCATTAAAATATCTTGCGGCATTTGTCCTTCAAGCTCTTCGAATGTATACGCGTGATTATGATAGGCAAATCTTAACCCATTTTTCTTACAGATATCTCCAAGCTTATTAAACTTATCTGCAAATTTTTTATAATCCTCCACCGTTTTCTGCGGACCGATATAAGGAGAGATCAAATACTTCATTCCTATTTCTCCCGCTTGGGCAGCCTTCTTTTCAAAATCTTTCTCAATATTACAATGACTGGAAACAAATGTCATCCCCAGATCATCCATATATTTTTTAAAATCGGTATGAGACATCCCCCAAAACAAACCTTGTTTTCCCTCAAATCCTTCTACCTGTTTATATCCAAAGGATGCAACCTGTTTTAAAATTCCCTTGGGATCCTTTGGAAGGTCATCGCGTAGGGTGTACAGTTGCAGACCAAATGCACTCAAGGGCTGACCTGTTGCTGCGGCGGTTGCGGAAGAATCTGTTTTTAAAGAATCAGATCCATTAGCGTCGGTTGATTTGGTTTCATCATTACAAGCCAAACCACCAATAGCAAAAGAACTGGCGAGCAAACCACCGGTTTTCAAAAATTTCCTGCGATCGTATGTCATGTTAATAAATTAATTGAATGATTAATTGAGTCGGGAGTCAGGAACAGGAGTTGAGAGATATAGGCTGTCTCCAGACTTCTGACTAACCACTTCCGACTATATATTAAATTGCCCACGCCTTATCCCCTTTGTTGTAAGGTATGCATCCATCGTACCTCCCGGGAGATTCCATATATCGCATTGCTTTGGTAGCTCCGATTTCTGAAGTAAAGTAACCGAGTAGGGTAAGTTCTTTCATCATTCTAAAATAGTGATTCGGATCATCATTCTTTTTATTTTTAGCATGGTCCTTCTGCTCTGTATCCAGCTCAACCAACAAGGCATGCCGTTGTTGTGGAGAGCACTCCATGAAAGATTTGTCATTCTTCTTCTCACAGGCTGCCTGCAATTTTTGCATCCCTTCCGTAAAAATTTCTTGGTCCTTTTCTGTATAACAATCTTTAACCATGACGGTCATAAAAGCACCAACCCCCGCAGCCTTCGCTCCCGGAGAGCCAGCCGTAACGGGGAGAATGGTTTCCGCTATTTCATCCAGGTAAGCTATGTCTTCGGGCCGAAAATCCAACCCGGTCATTCCTTTCTTATCTGCAGGTTTACATCCTTCCAGGAAAATATTGGCACCGATTACAGTGCCACCCAGTACCCATGCAACCCTCGATAAAGCTTCGCGTCTGTTCATAGTTTTTATTTAGCGTTCCGACTAAAGATTTTGTTTTTTTAATTCATTTACAGCGTAGGCAGCAGCCCTTGCTGTCATAGCCATATAAGTGAGTGACGGATTCTGGCAAGCCGCTGAGGTCATAAAGGCTCCGTCTGTTACAAAAACATTCGGTGCGTCCCAAACCTGGTTCTGTTTGTTCAATACCGATGTCTTTGGATCCTTTCCCATCCGCGCTGTTCCCATTTCATGAATACCCATTCCCATAGTGTATTCATTGTCGTAGGTTTTGGCATCTTTCACACCTGCAGCTTCCAACATTTCCCTGGCATCTTCCATCATATCTTTCCTCATCTTCTTTTCATTATCTTTTATCTCGCAATCCATTGCCAAAACCGGTAAGCCCCATTTGTCTTTTTTGTTTTTATCAAGCGAAATGGTATTCTCGTGATAAGGCAATGTTTCGCCGAATGCGGTCATTCCCATTGTCCAGTTTCCCGGTTCTGTTAATGCATCTTTATATTCACCTCCAATACTCATTTCAGCTACATCCCTTCTCCATCCCTGGCGGCTTGCACCACCCTGATAACCAAATCCACGGATATAATCACGTTTATCGCCGTTTACATTGCGGAAACGGGGTATGTAAATACCATTGGCCCGACGACCATAGTAATATTTATCGTCAAAGCCTTCGACTGTACCTCCAGCGCCACATCTGAAATGATGATCCATAACATTGTGACCCAATTCACCACTGCTACTTCCCAGTCCGCCGGGCCAAACATCAGTGGCCGAGTTGAACAACACCCAGGTAGAGTTAAAAGAAGAAGCACACAGAAAAACTATTTTCGATTTGAATTCATAAGTCTTGTTTGTTTCTGCATCTAGTATCTCCACACCGGTAGCCCTCTTTTTGTCTTTGTCGTATAATACTTTTGTGGCAATGGAAAACGGGCGGAGGGTAAGATTACCTGTTTTCACGGCAGCAGGCAATGTTGAGGACTGCGTACTGAAATAAGCGCCAAACGGACAACCTAACCAGCATTTGTTGCGGTACTGGCAAGCCGTTCTTCCCCCGTGTGCAACGGTAATATTAGCGACCCGGCCAATGGTAATCAACCGTTGCCCTTTATAATGTTCTTTAACTCTGGCAGCCACATCTTTTTCCACACAATTCAATTCCATGGGAGGTAAAAACTGTCCATCTGGCAATTGGGGTAATCCATCTTTGTTACCGCTGATACCGGCAAATTTTTCAACGTAATCGTACCAGGGGGCTACTTCGTTGTATCGTACAGGCCAATCTATAGCAATACCATCTTTTGCATTGGCTTCAAAATCCATTGGGCTCAGGCGATAACTTTGCCGGCCCCACATCAGGGAGCGTCCCCCGACCTGGTAACCCCGATACCAATCAAAACGTTTTATTTCAGTATAAGGACAATCTTTATCATTGGCCCAGAAATCGAGATTCATTTCATTCAGGGGGTAATCTCTTTTAAGCACAGGATAATTATCTATCATTTCCTGCGTACGGCCGCCACGGTGCGGAAACTCCCAGAGGCCTTTGGTCGCATTTACATAATCTTTAATGTGCTCAAGATTTCGACCGCGCTCCAGGAGCAACACTTTTAATCCTTTTTCAGTCAACTCTTTCGCGGCCCAGCCGCCACTAATGCCCGAGCCCACTACAATTGCGTCATATACATTATCAGCCATAATACTCACCCTCCTAAATCCGCCCCAACGGGAGGACTTTATTTCTTGTTTATTAATTTATAATTAGATGGATAATCAAATGTCAGTGATTTCTCTGTTAGTATGCTTAGCACCTGCGATCTCTCTTTAAAGAAGGTTAAAAGTTTTAAACATCGCAAATCCTGACAGCATTTTTTAGAGCTGCCAATTGTCCTTCTGTTTCTTTTGCGGTTGGTATGAATTCCTGCGCGAGATATCCTTTAAAACCGGTTTCAAGAACAGCCTTGATGATTGCAGGATAATACAGTTCCTGTGATTCGTCAATTTCATGACGGCCTGGTACACCACCGGTATGATAGTGGGCGATGTACTGATGGTTATCTTTAATCGTTCTGATCACATCCCCTTCATCGATCTGCATGTGATAGATATCATATAACAATTTGAAATTGTCTGAACCGATCCGTTTTGCAAGTTCAACACCCCATGCCGTTTTATCGCATTGGTAATCCTTGTGATTGATTTTGCTGTTCAGTAGTTCCATAATCACTATCACCCCGTTTTTTTCCGCCACACTCATAATTTTTTTCAATCCATCCGTACAATTCTTCCATCCGGTTTCATCGTCCTTACCCCGACGGGCACCGCTAAAGCAGATCAGGTTTTTATAACCTGCCTTCGCTACCAGCGGAATCATCTCTGTATATTTTTTTATCAATTCTTCATGAAACTTGGTGTCGTTCCACCCATTGTCAATGTTTAGTTCCGCCCCATTACACATCGATGAATCAAGGCCATATTTTTTTAATACAGGCCAGTCTTTCGGTCCCACCAGATCAATGGCTTTGAGGCCTATTGCTTTTGCCCCTGCGCAAAATTCCTCCAGCGGAATGGAATTATAACACCACCTACAGGCAGAATGATTGACGTTCCCTTTCAAAATAAGTGGTTGATTTTTTTCTGACGATTTGAACGATGATAGTATCCCGGCTGTGCTAACAGCGGCCGTACCTGCTATCATATTCTTAATAACTCCTCTTCGGGATGATTTGTTTGACATACTAATCGTTATTTGAAATTACAAAATGTAAAGATAAGGATCTGTAAAGGTGCTGTGAAACTTTCAGATACTGGATACTGGAATTTGATTTTTAATCATCTGGTATCCAGCATTCACTCTACGCCCCCACCGGTGTCAACTGCTGAACTTTTTTCCTTCCCCGCATATAAAACACAAGCCCGGTAAAAGCAGCAATTAAAATGATAGGGATTATAAGGGTTGCATTTAAAATTTCAGGACCCGCGGCCTTCTTGGCTTCATTCAGTGCATTTGCCATATCGGAACCAGGGGCTGCGGCATTGTACTCGGCCGGGCTTGCTCCGCCAGGCAATTTCCCGGATAGTAATTTATCATAATGCCCACCCATGAACATCATATATATTGAGACGGCAAACATGCCTGCGCCTCCCATAAAGTTTAATCCTACAGCGCCCGTCTTCGGTAAGTTTTCAGCTACAAAACCAAGCATCGTAGGCCAGAAATAACACACGCCCATCCCAAACACCAATGCCCCTACAAAAAGCATATTACCAGAAGTATGCCCCAACATATACAAACCCAATGCAGATAAAATTGCCGACATTAATAAAACGCCCTGTGGGGAAAAGCGATGCACCACCGGTTCTGCCAACCCTCGCCCGACAACCATCACGCCAGTTGTAAGTGTAAGGATCAATAAGGCGTTGTCTGTAACATTTCTCAACAACACATCGATCCATTGACCCGTAAACAGTTCCGTGATTGCTGTACCCAACATACAGATGATCATAAAAATAAAAAGTGGTTGTAACAAAGAAGTATACATTTCGCTCGTTGAAACACCAGCTGCTACTCTCTCTGTAACCGGGAATTTTAGCTTTGAAAACAAATAGCCGTATATAAGGGTTGGTATTATCATTGTAGCAACCTGTATTTGCCAGGGTTCAAATCCGCCAAAACCGCCAAAACCCGCTTTGTTATAGAAATAAACAATTAAAGTCCCGATAAAAATTCCTCCGGGAAACCACAAATGAAAATGATTGAGCTTGGTTGTTTTATTCTCCGGGTACAATGCAGTAACCAGCGGATTACAGGCAGCTTCAACAGTTCCATTTGCAATACCTATAAAAAGAGTTGAGATGAACAATGACCAGAAGGGATCACCAAAATTTCCGGCAAAAATAGTAAGCAGTATCCCCACGAGATGAAATATAAAAGCAAATACAAGCAGTCTTTTCATTCCAATAATATCCACGACCATGCCTCCAATAATTACAGCTAAAGGAAATCCCCAAAATGCTGTAGCCGCTATAGTTCCCAATTGGGTAGCACTTAAATTAAATTCAGTACCCCATTGGCTTAACAATCCTGCACGTATCCCAAAGGACAATGAGGTTACTAAAAGTGCTAAACAACTGGCCCAAAAAAGTTTGTCGCGTTGAATGGTAACTTGCATGGCAAAGTAAATTTTGGTTATAAAATCGTTAGAATGAAGCGTAAGAATTCTGAGCTTTGAACTATTCTATGGAAGATCAATAATAAATCACTTCCATTAAAATCAATTCATAAATGTAATTTTTTTTATTTTTAAACCGCATTCTTCTTTAACTTCCTTTTTACTTCAAACAAAAATTCATGAATAGAAAACTACGTATGGGAATGGTAGGCGGAGGCAAAGATGCTTTCATCGGGGCCATTCACCGAATTGCTGCCAATATGGACGGGCTGATCGAACTGTCCTGTGGAGCGCTTAGCATCAATCCCGAAATCGCTGTTGATTCTGCCAGATCATTATTTCTTCCCGAAGAAAGAACCTATCTCACTTTTGAAGAAATGATCAAAAAAGAAACGCAGCTACCTGCAGAAAAACGGATGGATTTTCTAACCATCGTTACACCAAACTTCGCTCATTTTCCGCCTGCCATGATGGCCTTGGATAATGGTTTTCACGTAGTGATCGAGAAACCAATTACGTTTACGCTGGATGAAGCAAAACAATTAAAACAAAAAGTGGATGAAACGGGATTGTTGCTTTGTCTTACGCATACTTATTCCGGATACCCTATGGTAAAGCAGGCTCGCCACATGGCACAAACCGGTGTTTTGGGAAAGATCAGGAAAGTATTTGTTGAATATCCGCAGGGTTGGTTAAGCAAATTAACGGAACGCGAAGGAAATGCCCAGGCTGCATGGCGTACTGATCCGAAAAAATCGGGTAAGAGTGGTTGCATGGGCGATATCGGAACACATGCTGCACACCTTGCTGAATACATTACCGGTTTAAAGATCACGCATCTTTGTGCGGACCTGAATATAATGGTAGAAGGAAGAGCTCTTGATGACGATGGCAATGTATTGTTGAAATTTGATAATGGGGCAGCAGGTGTTTTGATGGCGTCCCAGGTAGCCGCCGGCGAGGAAAATGCTTTAAAGATTCGGATTTACGGTGAAAAAGGAGGTATTGAATGGGCACAGCAGGAGCCAAATACATTGCTTGTAAAATGGCTTGAACAGCCTGCCCAGATTTTGCGTGCGGGCGGAAACTATGGCGACCGCTTGTCTGGCTTTGCAACACACAACTGTCGCACACCCGGTGGCCATCCGGAAGGATACCTGGAAGCATTTGGAAATATCTACAGGAATTTTGCTTTGACTTTATCAGCTAGTATTGATGGAAAAGAAGCTTCTAAAGAAATGCTGGATTTCCCCAGGGTAGAGGAGGGAATCAGGGGAATGGCGTTCATTGATAACGTGGTTGCGTCCGGTCAATCGGATAAAAAGTGGACCGAATTTTCACTCTAATCCACATCGATGGAGATGAATGAAATTACCCAGGTAATCATTCAAGCGAGTATTAAAATCCATACCGATCCTGGGCCTGATTATGAGAATCTGTCTATAAAGAAATTCTATATTACAGGCTCATAAATAGAGGATTGAATATCTTAACACAAAGTCCCTATTCCAGTTTTTATGAAGAATAAAAAATGGATATAGGCTTTCGCGCAGATTTAATTGTAGAAAAATTGGTTATCGTAGAAATAAAATCAATAGAAGTATTAGCGCCAATCCACCCAAAAATTATGTTGACCTATTTAAAACTTTCCAAATTGACAGTGTGACTAATTATTAATTTCAATGTAGCATTACTTAAAAATGGAATTAAGAGGGTCGTAAATAATTTTTGAGGGCTTTTCTTTTGAAACAAGGAGTTCACGCAGAGGGCGCTGGGATCGCAGAGGAATAAATGCAACAACCCATATTGAATAATAAATAATTATTAACCCCCTGCGCGCTCTGCGTTCTCTGCGTGAAACCTTCTCCCAGAGCAGCAGACCGCAACGAAAAAGTACTGAAATGCAAACAATTAAAGGACCTGGAATTTTTCTGGCGCAATTCATGGGTGATGAAACCCCATTCAATTCTTTACAGTCCATTTGTACATGGGCAAAGAGTATTGGTTTTGTTGGTGTTCAGATACCCAGCTGGGATGCAAGATGTATTGATCTGAAAAAAGCTGCAGAAAGTAAAACCTATGCCGATGAAATTCAGGGCATTGTTCATGAGTCTGGCATGGTGATCACAGAATTGTCAACACACCTGCAAGGGCAGCTGGTAGCGGTACACCCTTCGTATGATGCCTTATTCGATGGGTTTGCGCCCGAGAGCGTCCGCAACAATCCGAAAGCACGAACCGAATGGGCCGTGCAGCAATTAAAGTATGGCGCAAAAGCCTCTCAGCATTTAGGATTGAATGCGCACGCTACATTCAGTGGCGCCTTGCTCTGGCCAACAGTTTATCCATGGCCGCAGCGCCCTGCAGGACTTGTAGAAACCGCCTTTAAAGAACTGGCCGATCGCTGGTTGCCCATATTGAATTATTTCGATGAAAGTGGTGTGGACCTTTGTTACGAAGTACATCCGGGGGAAGATCTTCATGATGGTATTTCGTATGAAATGTTCCTGGAGCATACGGGTAATCATTCGAGGGCCTGCCTGCTGTATGATCCGTCTCATTTTGTATTACAGTGCCTGGATTACCTTGAATACATAGACAATTACCATGACCGCATTCGCATGTTCCATGTAAAGGACGCCGAATTTAATCCTACTGGTAAACAAGGCGTGTATGGAGGTTATCAAAGCTGGATCAACCGCGCAGGCCGGTTCCGTTCACTCGGCGATGGACAGGTGGATTTCAAATCCATCTTCAGTAAACTTTCAGCATATGATTATAAAGGTTGGGCCGTGATGGAATGGGAATGTTGTATCAAACACCCGGAAGCAGGAGCGAAAGAAGGCTCAGTATTCATAAAAGATAATATCATTCGTGTAACTGAAAAGGCGTTCGATGATTTTGCCGGTACGGGAAGCAATGAAAATTTCAATCGTTCTCTTTTAGGATTGAAGTAACTTGCCCGGTCTGATGTCTCGTAGAACCGATATGATTTAAAATAATTCCAAACTAATATTTTTACAAATGAAAAAGTTTTTAATTGTTCTTGGTGTTAGTGCCATCGTGTTCGCATGCAATTCTTCTGATGAAACAAAAACTACAGATGAAAAAATGCCCGATACGGTCGCCGCCACTCCTGCTATTCAAAATGAAAAAGGTCTTGAGTTGATTGGAGCGAGTGATTGCACAACCTGTCACATGATCGATAAGAAAAATATTGGCCCTGCTTATACAGATGTTGCTCAAAAGTATGAGAACACTGAAGCTGTGATTGATACGCTTGTCAGTAAAGTAATAAAAGGGGGGCAGGGAAATTGGGGCGCAGTACCAATGACGCCTCACCCAACTTTACCGGAGGCTGATGTCCGTGAAATGATAAAGTACATTTTATCCTTAAAAAAATAATTTCATGAATAAAGTCCTTGTAGTACTGGTGTTCTTTTTTGTGTCAGTTTGTAGCTCTTCCCGGGTTTGTTCTCAGAGTGCAAAACTAAATACTGTGTCCGCGAAAGATCAGCAGGACGGTTGGAAATTATTGTTTGACGGCAGTACGAAAAATGGGTGGCATGTATTCAATAATCGAACAGACGGCGCAGCCTGGAAAGTAGCGGATGGGGTTTTATATCTTGATCCCAAAGCCAAAGGGCCGAAAGGCGAAGGCGGTGGAGATATTGTTACTGAAGAAGCCTTTGAAAATTTTCATTTGAAACTGGACTGGAAAATAGATTCGGCCGGCAATAGTGGTATTATTATACAGGCCCAGGAAGATTCAATGTACCGCACGCCCTGGCTCACCGGGCCTGAAATCCAGATCATCGACAACAATGCACACAAAGACGCAAAGATTACAAAGCACCGTGCCGGTGATTTGTACGATCTGATAAGTTCTTCAACCGAAACAGTTAAACCCACCGGACAATGGAACCAGGTAGAAATCATCCAAAACAATGGAAAGCTTGAACTGTATATGAACGGAACGAAGGCGGTATCAACTACACAATGGGACAATGAATGGACGCAATTGGTTGCCGGAAGTAAATTCAAGACTATGAACGATTTTGGCAAGTTCCGCAAAGGGAAAATAGCCTTGCAAGATCATGGTGATCGTGTATGGTTCCGTAATATCATGATTAAATCTTTATAAGCTCAACGATTGTATGAAATCACTAATATTTTTTTTAGGAATTGCTTTGCTATGTGGTTGCCAGGAAACACCTGAACCAGAACAAACACCTTCATCTTCAAACGATACTACCGTGAATGCAACAACGGCTCCTGCTTCGAACAATACATTGACCGCGGCCGAGCAATCAGCGGGCTGGAAATTATTATTCGATGGCAGCACAAAAAATGGGTGGCATGTGTACAATAATAAAAGCGATGGCGCGGCCTGGGTTATAGCGGATGGCGCATTGCATCTTAATACAAAAGAAAAGAAAGACGGAAAAATTGCCGGTGGCGGAGATATTATAACTTCAGAAGAGTACGATAACTATCATCTCTCATTAGAATGGAAACTGGATACGGGTGGCAATAGTGGTATTATTTTCTATGTAAATGAAGATGCCAAGTATGAGAACACCTATTTTACTGGTCTTGAAATGCAGGTTCTCGACAACGAACGTCATAAAGATGCACAGATCAATAAACATCGCGCTGCAGATTTGTATGATCTGGTTAGCAGTTCACCCGAAACAGTAAAGCCGGCAGGTGAATGGAATAAGGCTGAAATTATTTCTAATAATGGTGTATTGGAATTTAGACTGAATGATACAAAAGTGTTGTCCACTACATTGTGGGATGATAACTGGAAGAAAATGGTAGCAGGCAGTAAATTCAAGCAATGGCCAGATTTCGGAACTTATAAAAGTGGAAAGATCGCTTTACAGGATCATGGCGATCCGGTATGGTACAGGAATATCAAGATTAGGAAATTGTAGTTTGAAATCAATGAACAGAGGCATGCCACGGTTCAAAACCGTGGCATGCCTCTGTTTACACCTTCGGTAGCTTATACCCGTTATGATACTTCGCCATCATGTATTTTTCATTCACAGCATTATCCGTGAATTTTCCTTTGGATTTGTCCCAGGTTAATTTTTGTTGCGTACGGAAAGCAATATTGCCCAGTTGACAAACAGTAGCAATATGCGCACCTGTTTGAATTGGACAATTCAGATCTGTCAATTTCCTTGACTTCACTACATTCATGAAATTCTCCATATGTTTTTGAAGTCCATTATCGGTTGGTTTCCTTCTTTCTACCACCGCTTTATTGGCACTTCTTTTTTCTTCAATTACTTCCCATCCGCCACGATCCATTTCCAGTGTTCCATTGTTACCGATAAACGCAATACCATGATCCTTTCCAAACAGGCCGTTGTCGATTCCCATGGCATGGTCCCATATCAGATTAAATTTATCGAACTCATACAAGGCCCCCATCGTATCAGGTGTTTCCTGGGATAGTTCCGGATAGGCAAAATTTCCTCCGAGGGCACTCACTGATTTTGGCACATCTGCATTCATTCCAAATATGGCATAATCCATCAGGTGTACGCCCCAGTCGGTCATCAAGCCGCCAGCATAGTCCCAGAACCAACGAAAATTAAAGTGAAACCGGCTCGCATTGAACGGGCGTTTCTGAGCGGGTCCCAGCCACATGGCATAATCAACGCCGGCCGGAGGTTCTGAATTTGGTCGTACGATGTCGGGCTTCATCCAACCCTGGTAACACCATACTTTAACCGTACGGATATTTCCCAGTTGCCCCGTCTTTATAAAATCAACAGCATCTCTGAAATGTTGCTGGCTACGCTGCCATTGACCAGCTTGTACCGCCTTGTTGTAACGCTGCTGGGCGGCAACCATTGTTCTGCATTCTTCAATAGAGTTGCCGACCGGTTTTTCAACATACACATCTTTACCAGCCTCGCAGGCATGGATCATTTGTAAGGCATGCCAGTGATCGGGTGTACCAATAATTACTACATCAATATCTTTTTGATCGAGCAACTGCCTGTAATCATTGTATACTTTCAATTTTGAGATATCAATATTTAGTTTGACAAGGTCTGCTTTTCTTTGATCGATCACATTCTTATCTACATCGCAAATTGCTACCAGGTTTACACCGGGGATTTTTAAAGCGGCAGTGGTATCAGCCCATCCCATTCCCTTAATTCCGATAGACCCGATATTAATCTGATCATGGGGGCTTATCCGGCTTTTAAAAATGGCAAAAGCATTGTTATTTATGGAGGAAGCAAGCATTCCGCCGGCCATTAAAGCAGAAGAATTATATAAAAATTTTCGACGTGAACTCATAAAAAGTATTTGAGATAAATATTATTTTGCCAGGTTTTTATTTATATAGGAAAAGCTTTTTGCAATACTTTCCAGCGGTGGGCCAGGACAAACATCCTGCTCTACAAAGAAATGTTTCATTCCACTCAGTTTTGCCTGCGCAAATATGCTTTTAAAATTGATGGCCCCATTTCCCACCTCGGTGAAATATTTTCTTTCTGTTTTGTCCATATCTTTTACATGCCACAAACTGTAGCGGCCAGGAGAAGCCTTAAAAAGATCAATAGGATTATATCCGGCTTTCACTGCCCAGTAGATATCCAATTCCATTTCTACCAGCTTAGGGTCTGTCTCTTTTAATAATACATTCATTCCTGTTTGTCCACCCAGATCCTTGAATTCAAAATCATGATTGTGATAGGCCAACTGCAGTCCGGCTGACTTTGCCATTTCCCCCGCCTGATTCATTTTTTGGGCAAACACTTTAAAGGTGTCAGCAGTCTTCCGATTTTCAGCATCCAGGGAAGGAATCACCACGTATTTCTGACCGATTGCTTTTGCATCATTTAATAATGAAAGCCATTTTTCCTGCCATTTATCTTCGAAGAAAAATCCGCCGCCAAAATAATGACCGCTGGGTGAAGTTAAACCCACAGATTTCAAAAACTGCGCGAACTCACTGGCAGGCATACCGAAAAATTTTCCGTCCCGGTAGCCGAATGTTTCCACTTCCTTGTACCCCAGGCCGGCTACTTTTTCAATAGTTCCTTTTGCATCTTTGCTGATCTCATTTCGAAGTGTATACAGCTGAACCCCAATTGATTTCTTTTCCTTAAAAAAATCCGCAGGGCCAACCAGAAGACCGGCAGTAAATAGGGATGATTGTTTTACAAAATCACGGCGTGATGGCATGTCAAATCGTTTAGTTAGAATGGAAGTTACATAATTTAAGCACTTGCCAACTTCTCATTCATTTTTATTTGAAGGAAATCTATAAGGCAGGCTTATACTGCGGACGCGCTGGCTGCATCGGCCTCGGAACACAAAATAACAAACCAGGAAACCATAATCCAGAACAGGCAATCTTTCATTTCAGGATCTTTTATATCTATAAGGCCGCGATTTTTTGTTGAAAAATTTTTTGATCTTATTTCAATCAGTGGTCGCTCCCTTCTGTTGAACCAGGTCCATTTACTTTTCCATATACCCGTTGATCTGAAGACAAAAGAATTTTGATCTGCGTCCATAATACTGATCTTACTCCTCCAACTCACATCAAACCGCATATTATATGCTTCATGCGATGCAGACGAGATTTCGATGTAGTGTTTCCAGAAACCACCACGCCGGATTGAAAATTCTTTACCCTGGACAACCGCAGTGGCCTTTTTTATATAAGATTTTTCATAATCAAGCTTACCGATGATCTGACTATCGGCCATAAACTGGTACGACCGCTTCCACCAACCGGCTTTTACAACCTGTACCTGTATTTTGGAGGGAATTTTTATAGTCATAGT
>Ga0136634_10000650_pt1 | contig 14587 bp, 8 predicted proteins | sample AntDrymUQ8332106_2_FD_104654 | JGI IMG/M metagenome (GOLD analysis project Ga0136634, IMG submission 104654) | Polar desert sand microbial communities from Dry Valleys, Antarctica - metaG UQ833 (21.06) | ecosystem: Environmental > Terrestrial > Soil > Desert | place: Antarctica: Dry Valley... | reverse complement strand
TAAAAGATGGTTCCGCAGCGGCTATATATGGTACTCGTGGATCTGCAGGGGTAATCATTATAACCACCAAATCCGGTATTTCGGGGATACCCATGATAGCGTATAATTTGTCAGGAACAATGGAAGCGCCAGCCCGCTTTACTTCGCATATGAATGCTGATGAATATCGCAAACTAAAACTGGGGAATGATTATGGAGCTTCAACAGACTGGAATAAGGAGATAACCCGCAAAGCGCTTTCGCATGTACATAACCTTTCGTTAAGCGGTGGCGCCAAGGGCACATCCTACAATGCTTCTGTTAATTTCAGAAATAATGAAGGTGTTGCGATCAACACAGGAAATCAACAATTCAATGGCCGGTTAAATCTTATCCAGAAAGCCCTAAAGGATAAATTGGTATTCAATATAAACATGAACTCAACCCGCAGAAAATCTCAATTCGGAAATTCTGCAGCTTTTAAATGGGCAACTATTTATAATCCTACTGCTCCGGTTTATAGCGAAGACCCCCGATATGATATAACCGGAGGGGGCTTTTTTGAAAATGCCGGTATCCTGGACTATTTTAATCCTGTCGCTGCATTGCTTCAGAATACAAACTCCGGTGAAACAAAAAGATTCAATCTTTCTGGTTCGGCGGAATATGAAATCATCAGCGGATTAAAATTTTTGGTCAGATACGCCCAACAGACTTCGAGTTTCAACGGGTATAGCTATTCGCCCCGGACAGCCCTATCCGGTGGCGGTTTTCAAAAACATGGCCTCGCCAGTAAACGTGATGATGAATCATTTAATCAATTGTATGAAAATACCATCACGTATAATAAGCAGATCAGCAAATTTGATATAGGTCTTCTTGCCGGATATTCTTATCAGGATTTTCTCAATCAGGGATTTCAGGTAGGTGCCGGTGACTTTCTTACTGATGCTTCCAGCGAAAATTTTAATTCGGCACTTGATTTTCGCAACGGCCTTGCTACAACCTCCAGTTATAAGAACGCGAGCCGGCTGATTGGTTTCTTCGGACGTCTGAATCTGAACTTCAATAATTTTGCTTTTTTCCAGGCTAGTCTGCGGAGGGAAGGTTCTTCCATGCTGGGGGAAAACAATCAGTGGGGATATTTCCCCTCGGTAAGTGCAGGACTGGATATCAGTCAGCTTGTAAATATTCCAGCTATTAACAATCTCAAGGTCAGGGCAAGTTTTGGAATTACAGGCGCCTTACCACCCAGCCCTTATCTTTCACTTGAACGCCTTACTAACCAGGGCGGTTCCTATTATGCCGGTAATGGAACTTATTTACAGACTTATGCCACTTTTGTAAATCCAAATCCAGACCTCAAATGGGAAAGAAAAGAAGAAATAGACCTGGGTGTTGACTTTGCGCTCTTTGGTTCAAGGTTGAGTGGAAGTTTCGATTATTTCAGCCGCCGCACAAAAGATCTCATCTTTAATTTAATCGTTCCCTCTCCTCCTAATTTAAATCCAACAACATGGAAAAATATTGGTGAAATAAAAAATAACGGCGTTGAACTGTCTTTGAGCTATGACATAATCAGTGGAAAGGATTTTGCCTGGACCACCGCGATGAACTACGCCACCTACAATATTACCCTGTCAAAACTCGATGAATCGTTAAAAGATTCTTATGTTGGCGCAAGTACACTTGGATCCCCCGGGTTCAGTGGACTGCAGGTTACCCGTGCAGTGCCAGGCGAACGCATTGGCACTCTTTGGGGAATTAAATATCTCGGCTTAAAAGCAGATAGTACCTACCTGTTCGATGACGGCACAGGAAAACCTGCTGCCTTTGCAAATGCAAAAGAAATGGTTCTTGGAAATGGCCTGCCCGATTTTGAATTCGGTTGGAACAACACAGTCCGGTATAAAAATTTTGATCTTAATCTATTTTTCCGTGGCTCTATTGGTCATCAGTTGATCAATACTTATAGGGCCTTCTACGAAAGCCCCAAGCTCGTGGGTTACAATCCTGTCAATACCAAATATTTCAATCCAGCTTTGAAGGATGGTAAAAAGTTCAGCAGTCTTGAGGTTGAAAAGGCATCTTTTGTGAAGCTTGATAATGCTACGATCGGATATAATTTTCCCGTTTCCAGCACTACTCAAACAGGGCTTTTCAAAAGCATCAGGGTGTATTTCACAGGTCAGAATTTATTTACCATTACCAATTACACGGGAGTCGATCCTGAAGTTCGTTATACAGATGTAAACGATAACGGGTCCCTCAATGTGCTGGCACCAGGTGTTGATAGAAGAGAAACATGGGTCTATACAAGGGCATTTACGGTAGGGTTCAATTTTGTGTTCTGATTTTCAATTTTATTAAACCTAATTCATTATAAAATGCGATTTTCAACTATTACAAAATTTGTTGTTGCAGGCTCGGCGCTACTCATAACATCCTGCACGAAACTTGACGAGAGTGAATTGCTGTATGATCAGGTAACCACCAAAAACTTTTACCAGACCGACGCCGAGCTCGCGTCTGCGGTGGGTGGTGCTTATGCGCCCATTTATTCCTACTCCAATTTTTATTTTATTTTAAGTGAAACCACCACAGATGAAATGGTGGTGCCACAACGAGGTAGCGGTTGGGGGGATAATGGTAAATGGGTCAGATTTGCTGACCATACATACACCCGCTTGTCGAACAATACTGATGGTGAAATTAACGACGCCTGGACCTGGGCTTTCGGTGGCGTTGCGGGGTGTAACAAAACGTTGTTGGCATGATCGAAAAGTAGCTCACCGGCTGCATTAACATATGTCTCAGAGTTGAAGGCTTTGCGCGCCATCTACTACTACTGGCTGCTGGATCTTTACGGAAATGTGCCTATCGTAACAGATTTTACAAATACACAACCCCCTTCTACCAAGACGCGAAAAGAAGTTTATGATTTCGTAGAAAAAGAATTGCTGGAAAATATAAGCAATCTGCCAAAAACGGGCCCCGCAGACGGGCCTAATTACGGGCGTGTTAATTACTATACAGCAATGGCGGCGCTTGCTAAATTATATCTCAACGCAGGAGTATTTACAGGCACCGCCCAATGGCAGAAGGCAAGCGATGCCTGTAATACAATCATTAATTCAGGCTTGTATTCACTGGCTCCTTCGTACCTGGATAATTTTAAAAGAAACAATACCGGTTCGCCTGAATTCATCTGGGCTATTCCATATGATGGAGCAAAAGCATCCGGATTTTCTTTGCATGCTAATACGCTACATGGTCTGAGTGCGCGAACGTATAACCTGGTTGGAGGAGCATGGAATGGTTTTTCAGCAGTGCAGGAATTGTATCAGTCTTATATTGATCCCTCACAAAACCCGGGCGTTCAGGGAACAGTGATCGGGCTTGATCCAAAAGGAACGCCAACACAGGGAACACTGGATAACCGATTGACAAATTTCCTCGTGGGTCCGCAATATGCCGCCGATGGGATTACAAGATTGATAGACGGAGCAGCAGACGCTTCTGATCCGGATGGACAGCCGCTTACTTTTACTCCGTATATAAACATGATTGCCCCGGACTGCTGGCAGCAGGCAGGTGCACGCATCAGCAAATGGCAATTTTATCAGGGAATGAATTATAATCTGGATAACGATATGGCAATTTTCAGATATGCAGATATTCTGCTAATGAAAGCGGAATCTACTGCAAGACTAAGTGGCAACTGGAACGATGGAACAGTACTGGCTACCGTAAATGATATAAGGTTAAAACATGGGGGATCGGGCCTTTTTCCTTTAACCTCATTGACTGCTGCAAGTTTTTTGATGGAACGTTCGAGGGAAATGGCTTTTGAATCAGTAAAAAGACAGGATATGATACGCTTTGGATACTTCAATACATCTCGGAGATTCAATACTGCTGATCCATCAACACATGTCAATATCTTTCCTATCCCCGAAGTGCAGATTAACGCGAATCCAAACCTTCGTCAGAATCCCGGGTATTGATGGTATCTGATTAAAAGATCTCCCGAAATGAACCCCAGAATAATCCGCATTGCCTGTTTTATTTGTTTGCTTGCAAATGGATGCAATACCGTATCCGACACTGAGCGTTATCGGGATCTGGTATCGACTGAACTGAACACAGGCGTTAAAAAAAATTCAATTTTTTTGGATCTTACATTAGGGATGAGTGAAAAAATTTTTTATGATTATTGTTGGAAGATGAACAACAAAAAATTATTTTTCAACAGCCACGATAACAATGCCGTAATCTATCAGGTGAATGAAGGCCTGAAGTCAGAAGCTACTTTCAGGTTTACCCCTGAATTTTATCAGGCCCAACTATATAAAATCAGTGTGGATGCACATTATGATGCGTTTGCACCCTGGAACCATAATTTATTTGCCGACAGTCTTCAAAAAGACCTGTTGCGATTATTCAATAACTGGTATGGACATAACCAATATCTGATGATAAAGAATGCATCAGAAGAGAAGTCATTAATAAGAATTGACGGCAACAGGCAGATCAGGATTAAGAAAATGAATGAAAAAGATATAAGAATAGAGTATACCGATCTGTTTATTGAAAAGTTATTTCATGCCAAGGTTTCATCGTAGTGTATTTCCTGAATTCCGCGTTTTCACTTTTTGCATTCTTGCAGGATTGCTTTTTACTACCTGCAGACAGAAAGTAAAAACGAATGCTGTCAAATTATTTACCCTTCTTTCTTCCAATGAGACAGGGATCGATTTTATTAACGAGCTTGTATTTGATGAAAAATTTAATATTTATACATACCGAAACTTTTATAATGGTGGAGGTGTTGCATTAGGTGATATAAACAATGATGGATTAACGGATATTTTTTTTACTGCAAACATGCAACCCAATCGTCTTTATCTGAATCTGGGCAATTTTCATTTCAAGGATATTACTTCTTCCTCCGGCATCATAAAAAAAAGTAAATGGTCTACCGGTGTCAGCATGGCTGATGTGAATGGGGACGGACTATTAGATATATATGTCTGCAACAGTGGCGATGTGAAAGGTGATCACAAAAAAAATGAATTATATATCAACGACGGCAACCTCCATTTCACAGAAAAAGGAGAAAAATACGGACTCGCAGACCAGGGATATTCAACTCATGCTTCATTCTTTGATTTTGATCGTGATGGTGACCTTGACATGTTCTTATTAAACAATTCATTTAAATTAATAGGAAGTTTTAATCTTCAGCAGAATGAGCGAAACAACAGGGATTCGTCCGGAGGGCATAAATTCTTCAGGAACGATGGAAATCATTTTGTAGATATCAGTGCTGCTGCGGGAATATATGGAAGCGCCATCGGTTTTGGTTTAGGCGTTACAGTTGGAGATGTTGACAATGATGGAGGGATGGATATTTATGTATCCAATGATTTTTTGAAAGAGATTATCTGTACATAAACAAACACAATGGAACTTTTACTGAATCACTTGAAGAGCAAATGACCAGCATCAGTTATGCTTCCATGGGTGCCGATATGGCCGATATTAATAACGATGGGCGTGCCGACATTTTTGTAACAGAAATGTTACCAGAGGATGAGGTGCGTTTAAAGACAAATACCAATTTTGAAAACTGGGATAAATATAAACTTAACCTGAAACAAGGCTATTATCATCAATTCAGCCGCAACATGCTGCACATCAATAACGGAGATCATTCTTTCTCTGAGATCGGAAGAATGGCAGGTGTAGATGCTTCTGACTGGAGCTGGGGTGCATTGATCACTGACCTCGATAATGATGGATGGAAAGATATATTTGTCTCTACCGGTATCTTTCAGGATTTGACAAATGGCGATTACATACGATATATTTCTGACCGGCAGGTAATGCGTGATATTCTTACCAGTAAGCATCGAAACAAAAAACTTATCGAAGCAATGACTTCGAATCCTGTTTCGAATTATGCATTCTGTAATAATAGTGATTCCAGTTTCACGAATCGGGCAAAAGAGTGGGGTTTGGATAATCCTGGCTTTTCAAATGGTGCAGCCTATGGTGACTTAGACAATGATGGCGATCTTGATCTGGTAGTTAACAACGTGAACATGCCTTCATTTTTATATAGGAACAATGCGAATATTATATTTCCGGATCGGAAATACCTGAAGGTAGTATTACATGGACAAGGGTCAAATCTGTTTGCTATTGGCACAAGGGTTACCCTTTTTTTTAAGGACAAAATGATCTGTCAGGAACAGATGCCCACCAGAGGTTTCCAGTCAAGCATGGATTACCCGTTAACTTTCGGTCTGGGTAATTGTTCGCTGATAGATTCTGTGGTTGTCAATTGGCCAGACGGAACTCATTCTGTTACCCATAATGTACTTACAGATCAAATGATCGTACTGAATCAATCAAAAGCATTGCCCGCTGGTCCTCCTCAAATGGAAGAAAGAAATATAATGTTTCAGTCAGTAGAGCATAATTACGGGATCGATTATTCGCATAAGGAGAATAGCTATACAGATTTTGATCGTGAGAAATTGATGTTTCATATGTTGTCTACGTCAGGGCCGCCGATGGCAAAAGGAGATGTGAACGGTGATCAGCTCGAAGACCTGTTTATTGGTGGTGCAAAAGACCAGGCACCCGCTTTGTATGTGCAGCAAACCAATGGCAGATTTATTCGCACCAATGAAAGGCTCTGGGAAAAAGATAAAGAGTGTGAGGATACAGATTGCCTGTTCTTCGATGCCGATAATGACGGCGATCAGGATTTGTATGTATGCAGTGGAGGAAATGAATTTTCGCCAAATTCAACCGCTCTTGTTGACCGTCTGTATTTAAACAACGGAAAAGGCTCATTTAAGAAATCTTCACAATTGCTTCCGGCCGGTGGCTTCGAAAGCAGTTCCTGCGTTACGGCAGCGGACATTGATGGGGACAATGATCTCGATCTTTTTGTAGGTATCAGGCTGAAATTATTAGCATATGGATATCCCTCAAAAGGTTACATTCTTCAAAATGATGGTCGTGGAAATTTCACAAATATCACCGCACAATCCTGTCCCTTCTTGCAGTCTACAGGAATGATCACTGATGCAGAATGGTTTGACTTCGACCGGGATAACAAGCCTGACCTGGTATTAACAGGAGAATACATGCCAATTACGATATTGCACAATGAAGGTGGAAAATTTATAGATCAGACTAAATTGGCAGGATTGCAACATACGAACGGTTGGTGGAACAGGATTGCAGTAAAAGACCTTGACGGTGACGGATTTGTTGATATAGTGGCGGGCAATCATGGATTGAATTCCAGATTCAAAGCAAGTCCGGATAAACCAATAACACTTTACGCTGCTGACTTTAATGATAACCAAAGAATTGAACAGGTGTTGTCCTGCTATAATGGTGATGAGTCCTATCCGATGTCCTTACAGCACGATTTGCTTGCAGTTGTACCCTACCTCAGGAAAAAGTTTCTAAAATACAGCGATTATAGTGGAAAAACCATGCAGCAAGTTTTCGGGCAGGATGCGCTCGACCGATCTAAGAGAAGTGAAATTTACCTGCTTGAAACTTCTGTGATCCTCAACAAGCAGCATGGAAATTTTAAGATATATCCTTTGCCAAAGGCTGCCCAACTTTCCCCCGTTTATGGAATACTGATCGATGATTTTGACAAAGATGGTTTTCAGGACATTTTACTGGGAGGCAATTTTTTTGAAAGCAAACCCGAAGTTGGCATATATGATGCCAGCTATGGTTTGTTGCTTAAAGGCAATGGCAAGGGATATTTTAATCCGGTTTTCTGCCAACAGTCCGGCATCGATATAAAAGGGGCAGTGCGATCCATTGTTCAGATAAGAATAAATGGCAAAAAATGCCTTCTCTTTGGTCGTAATAATGATAAAATAATTCTGCTTGAAAAATCGGATCGTTAAGGCTTTACTGATGTGTTTAGTATTTGCGGGTGTGATAAGTTGCCAATCAAAGCAGCCGATTGTGCTTTTTTCTGCTCTCAATGCAGATAGCACGGGCATCCATTTTGTGAATCATATTGATGACACAGGAGCTGTGAATATCCTGGATTACCTATACTACTACAATGGAGCTGGGGTGGCGATTGGAGATTTTAATAATGACAGCCTTCCGGATATATACCTGGTTTCAAATACAGCTTCTAATAGTCTTTATATCAATGAAGGAAACTTCCATTTTAAAGATATTACAAAACAAGCCGGAGTTGCCGGGACTGGAAACTGGAATACCGGTGTAACCCTTGTAGACGTGAATGCTGATGGCTATCTTGATATTTATCTGTCAGCTGTTGGCGGGTACTTAAGCTTTCAAGGCAGAAACCAATTGTTTATTAATAATGGAAAACTTGGATTTACCGAAGAAGCCATGAAATATGGGCTGGATATAACCGGCTTTAATACACAGGCAGAATTTTTCGACTATGATCTGGATGGTGACCTGGATATGTTTTTGGTTAATCATTCAGTTCACTCTTCCGATGTTTTTCAGAGTGCAGAAATAAGAACAAGTCATAACAACGCCGCCGGCGACAAACTATTCAGGAATGATCTTACATCTGATGCGGCGGGCTTTATAGAAGTAACAAAACAGGCGGGCATCTTTTCCAGTGTATTAGGTTATGGACTCAATGTTTCAATTGCAGACATGAACAGGGATGGATGGCCGGATATATACGTGACAAATGATTTTCATGAAAATGATTACTACTATCTCAACAATAGGAATGGAACCTTTTCAGAGATGAACCAACAGGCATTTGCACACGAAAGCCGGTTCTCGATGGGAAGTGATATCGCTGATCTCAATAACGATGGATGGCCGGATATCATAACGCTTGATATGCTTCCTGAAGATGAAAAAATTCTCAAATCAAGCGCTGGTGATGATCCCTGGGATATCTTTAATATGAAGTACAATATCGGTTACCACTACCAGCTATCAAGGAATTGTCTCCAATTAAATACAGGAAAGGGAATGCATTTTAGCGAAATCGGGTTGTATGCCGGTATAGCAGCTACTGACTGGAGCTGGGCTCCCCTCGCAGCTGATTTTGATAATGATGGTATCAAAGATATTTTTGTAACGAATGGTATTCTACGCAGGCCAAATGATCTTGATTTTATAAAATTCAATTCACTTACGGGAAGATCACCTTCGCCTCCTGATGATAAAAAAATCATTGAACATATGCCGGATGGTGCCGCTGTCAATTATCTTTTTAAAGGAACTGACAGCCTCCGGTTTATCGACAAAAGTCTTGAAGCTGGTCTGAAAACTAAAGGATATAGTTCCGGAGCCGCTTACGCTGATCTCGACAATGATGGCGACCTTGATCTTGTTATCAACAATATGAATGCCAAGGCGTCCGTCTTCCGGAACAATACAAGAAAAACTACAGTTGGCAACTTTCTGCAGGTGAAATTGAAGGGGAATTCCCAAAATCCTTTTGGAATAGGTGCAGAAATATCAATCAGAACCAAAAACCATAGTCAATACGCTTATATGAATTGCAGCAAGGGATTCTTGAGCAGTTCACTACAGTATCTACATTTTGGAATTGGGGCAGATTCAATCATCGATGAAATAACAGTTACATGGAAAGATAAAATGACAAAAACACTTCGGAATATCAGCGCAAACCAAAGACTTTATATTTCGCAAGATCAGGCAAAGGAAACCGCTCCGTCGTCCATGATTATCACCCCCGCACTGGAAGATATTACAGGCGAGTTTCATTTCTCTTACAGGCACAAGGAAAATAATTTCAATGATTTCAGTGTCCAGCCTTTTATTCCGTATTTGATATCCAGACAGGGGCCCGCAGTGGCTGTAGCCGACGTGAATGGCGATGGGAGAGAAGATATTTTCGCAGGAGGTGCCAGAAACCAAAGTGCCGGCTTATTTATTCAGGAAGACAATGATGTGTTCATCAAAACAAATGATAGCTTATTTATAAGGGATGCCGGGAGTGAAGACGTCGATGCACTCTTTTTCGATGCCGACCAGGATGGCGATCAGGATCTGTATGTTGTATCAGGAGGAAACGAAAACTCATCTTTGGATTCCCGAGATCGACTATACATGAACGATGGCATGGGAAAATTCAAGGCCTCCAAATTCCTTCCTTCATTAATCGGCACAAAATCAGTCGTCACCAGTGCCGATTTCAACCGTGATGGCTTGCCTGACCTTTTTATTGGTGGCAGATCCGTTGCAGGGAGTTATGGTGAGATACCAGTATCTTATTTATTAATTAATGAGGGAACGGGCAAATTCAGGATCGCTGAAGAATCTGAAGCGGCTGGCCTCAGTAAAATAGGGATGGTAACTGATGCAAGCTGGGTTGACTTTGATAATGACACCTGGCCTGATCTCGTTGTAGTGGGTGAGTGGATGCCAGTGACCATTTACAAGAACCACCAGGGAAAATTAACGGATTTTACCAACCAGGCGGGAATTACTTTGACAAAAGGTCTATGGCAACATCTTCAGATCACCGATCTGGATAAGGATGGATATTATGACCTGGTCGCCGGCAACCTTGGCGAAAACACAAAGTTGAAAGCAAGTATAAAGCATCCATTGTGTATGTACATGATCGACTATCCGCACACTGGGAAAAAAGAGCCTATCGTTGCATATTGCAAAGATGGCAAATACTATACTATGTTGCTGAAAGAGGAAATCGAACGTCAGCTACCGGCAATTAAAAAAAAATATCTGAATTATTCCGACTTCGCGGGTATGTCTGTTGAACAGATTTTCGGAGATGAGATCAGCTACTCACCAGTACTTACTGCACACACACTTTCAACAACCTTTTTTATAAACGACCGGAAAGGTAAGTTCAAAATTACATCGGCCCCCTTCGAAGCACAATATGGCACAGTGTTTTCAAGTTTTTCGGATGACTTCAATAAAGACGGGTTCAATGATCTGTTATTGGCGGGAAATCTTTTTGGAGTGGCACCATTCGAAGGAAGGTATGATGGATTAATGCCGATGATATTGCGGGGAGTATCGAAAACAAAGACAGCAAATTTTTCAATGTATTGTAATCTAAATATTAAGGGAGAAGTAAGGCATATAAAAAAAATTACCCTGGCGAATAATCGGGAAGCATTCATATTTGCCATTAACAATCAATCGCTACGCTTCCTTTCAATAGACCCTGCCAGTTTATAACCTGATAAAAGCATTGAGAACCCGACGGTATCAACGTGACAAAGCCTATCTCCACATTATTAATTATATTATGAATAACTACAAGTAATATTGTATTACTTCTGTAATTAACTGAAATTTCCCGGTTCCCTTTTTTTCATTATTCTATTTAAAATTGGTTCAAACACCAATGCAATCATGAATATAATTTGTATGAAATTTAATAGGGTCACACTAAGTTTTCTCCTCCCTTTTTTATTCAGTTGCTTCTCGTTGTGTCAGGCACAACGAAGCGGATTAAGAGTGTCTATTGTTGCCAGACCAGCTGAAAAGAACATTGTTGCCGGGCACTATGGGTTTGACAAAGGAGGAAATACATCAATTGCTTTTGACGCTGAAAATTCTTTTAAATGGTCAGGTCATTCTCCATACAAAGCCGAATCCTGGGGGTATTTTAATCAGGACAATCAGGAAATTCCCTATATCAAACGCGACAGGGATCTTGGACAAACTTTTACTTATGGGGAAAAAAATTCAAAGAAATTAAGAGCTATTACTGTGGCTACCGGCTATGGTACCAATGTAGTGAGGTCAAACATGTATGAAAAAAATATTTCCGTTCAGGTGTTTGAAGTTGCAGGCAATCCTCACATCCATAACAACGGATCTGACAGCACCGTAGAAGCCTTTAATGGATTTCCGCACAACAGAGTTTCAGATTCTATTTCGCATATACGTGACGATTATTTTATTGGGGAGGTATACACTTCTCTTGGTGTATTTACTGGAGCATCTTTTCCGGCGGAAAAGGAATTTGGTTTTTCGGGTAAGGACAGCGAGGTGCCGCCAGATCATCCTAATCTAAAGGGAAAATATCTGCGATTCGTTTTGCCGGAAAATAGCAACATCGGTTTAAAGCCTAAAAAAAAGTATGCGTTTTTAATCATGATTGATAGTGCGGGAACTGACTGTGGGTTTACGCTTGCCAACAATTATATTGGCAATTATCCGGGCGGCCATGCCATACGAAGAGATGGCAATGGCCGTTTTCTGCCCGTACGTGCAAATCCTCAAAAGGACTTTACTGATGCGGAAAACGAAAAGGCGCTTTCATCGGCACACTTTCCAACAAACTTTACCGAAAGAATCAACATTCCTGCGGGCACAAATGGGTATCCCGATGTGGACACATGGCGGGATTTGTTTTTTATCATAGAAGCTAATTAAAATAAAACAAATGAAAAGAATTTTCACAAAATTATTTTTCAGTTTTTTTTGCCTGGGTTTAATGCTCTCAAAAGCAGGCCTGGCTCAAAAAGATAATGCGCAAAAAAATGCAACGGTTAGGCCCAATATTATTTTTATATTAACCGATGATCAGCGCTGGGATGCACTGGGCTACGCAGGCAACAAATTGATTCACACACCTGAGATGGATAAGCTGGCGAGGGAAGGCAGCTATTTTAAAAACGCTTTGGTTACCACACCTATTTGTGCCGCCAGCCGCGCAAGCATCATTACGGGCCTCTATGAACGCACACACAAATATACTTTTCAATCAGAAGCCATTAAACAGGAGTATATGCAGCAGGCCTACTCTATGGTAATGAAGAACGCTGGATATTACACCGGTTTTTTTGGCAAGTTTGGTGTAAAGTACAGCGGTTTTAAAAATTTATTTGATGTGGCAGATGACTATGACCGCAACGGTGCATTTACAGATAGGCGTGGATATTTTTATAAGACCATCAACGGAGATACCGTTCATCTTACCCGCTATACCGGCCAGCAGGGGCTTGACTTTATAGAAAATGCTCCGGTGGATAAACCGTTTTGCCTGCAGTTGAGTTTTAGTGCACCACATGCACACGACAATGCACCGGATCAGTATTTCTGGCAAAATGAAACCGACTATCTTTTTCAGAATATGAACATGCCCGCTGCAGACCTTGCAGAAGACAAATATTTTAATGAATTACCGGAGGATGTAAAAAAGGGGTTCAACCGTCTGCGGTGGACCTGGCGTTTTGATATACCTGAGAAATACCAGCATAGTGTAAAAGGGTACTACCGGATGATAGCAGGCATTGATCTCGAGATTGCGAAGATCAGAGCGGAGCTGAAGAAAAAAGGGATTGAAAAAAATACAGTCATTATTCTGATGGGCGATAACGGATATTTTCTCGGGGAGCGGCAACTTGCCGGCAAATGGTTGATGTTTGACAACTCCGTACGGGTGCCGCTAATTGTTATGGATCCACGGGCAAACAAACATCAAGACATTGAGGAGATGGCATTCAATGTGGACGTTCCAGCAACCATGGCAGATCTTGCAGGCGCACAAATACCCTCAAGCTGGCAGGGAAGCAGCCTGCTGCCTATAGTATCAGGCAAAAAAAATACAATACAAAATGATACGGCGCTCATTGAGCATCTGTGGGAGTTTAAAGAAATTCCTCCCAGCGAGGGAGTAAGAACAAATGAATGGAAATATTTTCGGTATGTAAATGATAAAACTATTGAATACCTGTATAACCTTAAAGCAGATCCCAGGGAAACAAAAAACCTGGTGAGTGATAAAAAATATAAAACACAGTTGAATGCATTGCGCAATAAGCTTGAGCAACTAATTGAAAAATTTCATGATCCGTACAGCGGTTATCCCGCGGGCCTTACTACAGATTTTAACAGGCAGCAAAATGGAATTGTTGTAAAAAACAATACGCCATCCTTTAGCTGGGTGGTGCCTCAGCAGGCAGAGAAGCAGTCTGCTTACCAGTTGTTAGTGGCATCTTCAAAAGAAAAGTTGGCAGCTAATATTGGCGATATGTGGAATAGCGGTCAGGTGAGAGGGCCAAAGTCTGTAAACATTTTGTATAAAGGAACGCCACTGAAAAACGGTGCAGATTATATGTGGAAAGTAAGAATTTGGGATGCCGACAACAGGCTGGGTGAATATTCTCAGGCACAGTCTTTCAGTTTCAATCCCGCAGAAGTGGGTTATAATAAATCAACACAGTTTCAAACAGACCGCATTGCTCCGCAGAAATTTATATCCCAAAACAATAATGGTTATTTTATTGATTTTCGAAAAGATGCTTTTGCAAATATGGAATTAAATTACATCGCAAAAAAAAGGAAACGCTAATTGTTCGGGTGGAGGAGAAAATAAATAACGGAAGGATAGACAGGGATCCGGGCGGCAGAATTCGGTTTCAGGAGATACAGTTCAATGTCAGTCACTATAAAACGGTTTACATGCTGACCCTAAAAGCAGATGCCAGAAATACCAAACCCGGTGCAGCTATACTGCCTTCATCATTCCCTGTGCTTATTCCATATCGCTATGCAGAAATAGAAGGCGCTACCCAAAAAATAAATGAAGGGGATGTAG
>Ga0136634_10000649_pt1 | contig 14591 bp, 13 predicted proteins | sample AntDrymUQ8332106_2_FD_104654 | JGI IMG/M metagenome (GOLD analysis project Ga0136634, IMG submission 104654) | Polar desert sand microbial communities from Dry Valleys, Antarctica - metaG UQ833 (21.06) | ecosystem: Environmental > Terrestrial > Soil > Desert | place: Antarctica: Dry Valley... | reverse complement strand
GATATTCTGATGAGTAAGGAACGCAAGAATTGCATGTGCACCGCCATGTTATATGATCCGAAAGATCATTTTGAGCCTGAAGAAACAACAGAAGACTTTAAAAAACATTCCAAGTTGTATGAACGCTTTATGCAGATCAAACAATGGAAATTACTAAAGCCTTTTCTAAAAAAAGATAAACCGATTAAAGGCGCGGGTTCCATAAAGTCAATATTCCAATACTTTTTCAATTTTTAAGTTCTCTGCCAGAAGTTGAGTAGCCACGAAGGTAATAAGACACAAAGTTTTGAATTAATAATTTGTATTCCTTTGCGTCTTACTGCCTCCGTGGCTAAGAATTCGAAACGTAATCTCAAAAAATAATTTAATGAATAAATCATCAGGTGGAGGCAAGGTTGTACTTGGATTTAGCGGAGGGCTTGATACATCTTATTGTGTTAAATATCTCACTGAGGATAATGGATACGAGGTACACAGCATCATTGTAAACACAGGTGGTTTTTCTGAAGAAGAATTACTTCAGGTTGAAGAACACGCCTACAGGCTGGGGGTAAAAACGCATACGGCCGTCAACGCGATTAAAAGCTATTACGATAGTATTCTCAAATACCTTATTTACGGAAACGTTTTAAAAAACAATACCTACCCGTTAAGTGTAAGTGCTGAACGCCTCAGCCAGGCTCTCTATATCGCCGAACATGTAAGAACCCTGAACGCCGATGCGGTAGCCCATGGCAGCACCGGTGCAGGGAATGACCAGGTTCGGTTTGATATGATCTTTCATATTATGATTCCCGGCATTCCCATTATTACCCCTATCCGCGATTTAAAATTGAGTCGGGAAGACGAGATTGAATATTTAAAGGGTAAAGGCGTTGATATGAATTTTGAAAAATCGATGTATTCCATCAACAAAGGATTGTGGGGAACGAGTGTAGGGGGAAAGGAAACACTTTCTTCTAAGGGCATGCTACCAGAAGATGCCTGGCCGACACAAGTAACAAAATCAGATTCAGAAGAAGTGAAGCTTCATTTTGAAAAAGGCGAATTAAAAAAAGTAAATGATAAAAAGTTTCATCACCCCAGTGAAGCCATTCAATATTTACAAACCATTGCAGGTCCGTATGGAATAGGGAGGGATATTCATGTGGGTGATACTATTATAGGCATTAAAGGACGGGTAGGTTTTGAAGCAGCTGCACCTATGGTCATTTTGAAAGCACATCATGCGCTCGAAAAAAATGTACTAACAAAATGGCAATTAAATCTGAAGGACCAACTGGCACAATTCTATGGTAACTGGTTACATGAAGGTCAAATTCTTGATCCTGTAATGAGAGATATTGAAGTATTCCTGGAGAATTCGCAAAGGAATGTATCCGGGGATGTATTCGTACAACTTATGCCCTATCGGTTCCAGGTTACCGGTATTGAATCGCCTTATGATCTAATGAGCAGCAAATTTGGCAAGTACGGAGAAATGAACAAGGGTTGGAGTGGAGAAGATGTCAGGGGATTCTCAAAAATTTTTGGTAACCAGACCATGATCTACCACCAGGTAAAAGAATCAGCGGCCTCCTCCCATCCATCCAGGGGAGCGGTCTAAAAAAATATTTATGAGTAATCAAAATATTATTGGCACTAACCAGGCTTCCCCATCCATGGAGGGAGGTTTGAACAGAGCCATAAAAGCAGGTATTATCGGCGGAGCAGGCTACGCAGGAGGTGAGTTGATAAGGTTGCTGGTTCACCACCCCCACTCAGAAATTGTTTTTATCCATAGTAAAAGCAATTCTGGAAATTTCGTCTACGAAGTGCATGGTGACCTTGTTGGTGAAACAAATTTAAAATTTACCGGAGAACTCAATGATAATATTGATGTTCTATTTTTATGTGTGGGCCATGGAGAAGCAAAAAAGTTTTTGCAGGAAAATAAAATCAATGCGAACATAAAGATCATTGATCTGTCGCAGGATTTCCGGATCCATGAAGAGTCAACGCTTAACGACCGGCAATTTATTTATGGACTTCCTGAACTTCAAAAAGATAAAATTAAAGCAGCAGGTAGTATTGCTAACCCGGGATGTTTTGCAACTGCCATCCAGTTAGGATTGTTACCCCTTGCTCACGCAGGATGGCTAAAAGATATTTATACAACCGGAATTACAGGTTCAACGGGTGCAGGTCAAAGCCCCTCGGCTACTACACATTTTTCGTGGCGAGCCAATAATATCCAGGCATATAAAACTTTAACTCATCAGCATCTAAATGAAATCGGTCAATCATTGAGACAACTTCAACCTACAAACAATATTGAATTGAATTTCGTACCCTGGAGGGGCGATTTTACAAGAGGTATTTTTATCAGTTCACAATTAAATAATGAGGAAGAGCTTAACAGCCTCAATAACTTGTACGAAGAATATTATCGCGATCATCCTTTTGTCCATATCACAGATTCTCCTGTTTTTTTAAAACAAGTGACAAACACGAATAAATGCGTGATCCAGCTGGAAAAAACGGGCAACAAACTGGTAGTTCATTCTGCCATTGATAATTTATTAAAAGGCGCCAGTGGACAAGCCGTACAGAATATGAATCTGATGTTTGGCGTTGATGAATGTGCCGGATTGAAATTAAAAGCAAACTTTTTTTAGTGGGAGCTGTGAGGAAAAGAGTTTGAGTTTTAAGGTAATAAATGTGTCCGAATGCGTGATTATAAAAAGATTGAGGGCTGTAAAAAATTTCATGAATTATATATGGATATCAAAAAGAATGTTGATGCAGTTAATAAAATGATTAGTGAAGTTGGAGCAATCCTTATTGCCTTTATTAAATTTCTAAGAAAAAATCATTCGTCGCATACCTTAAACATCAAACCTCACTCCTTATTATGAAATTATTCGACGTATACCCAGTGAACGACATAATAATTACCAAAGCGAAAGGCTCTTATGTCTGGGACGAAAACGGGGAACAATACCTGGATCTGTATGGCGGCCATGCCGTAATTTCTATCGGCCATACTCATCCCCACTATGTACAACGCATTACAGAACAATTAAATAAGGTTGGTTTCTATTCAAACTCTGTTAAGATCCCGTTACAGCAGGAGCTGGCAGAAAAGCTAGGGCGCGTTTCCGGCAAAGAGGATTATCAGTTGTTCCTGTGTAATTCCGGAGCAGAAGCCAATGAGAATGCTCTGAAACTCGCTTCGTTCTTCAATGGAAGAAAAAAAATTATCGCTTTTTCAAAATCGTTCCATGGGCGTACTTCATTAGCAGTAGCGGTAACAGACAATCCAAATATTGTTGCGCCGGTAAATCAGACAGACAATGTTGTATTTCTGCCTTTTAATGATGAAAATGCATTAGAAAATTATTTTAGTGAACACGGAAAGGAAGTGTCTTCAGTAATCATTGAAGGCATACAGGGAGTTGGAGGTATACATATCGCTACGGAATCTTTCCTGCAAAAAATTCGTAAGCTCTGCGATGAATACGGAACCGTATTCATTGCCGATAGCATACAATGCGGTTACGGACGTTCGGGCAAATTTTTTTCACACGATTATGCTTCTGTGAATGCAGATATCTATAGTATGGCAAAAGGGATGGGCAATGGCTTTCCGGTTGCAGGTATCATCATTGCTCCTCTCATACAACCAAAACATTATATGTTAGGGACCACTTTTGGCGGCAATCATTTAGCATGTGCCGCAGCACTTGCTGTATTGGAAGTTATCGAAAAAGATAACCTCATCCAGAATGCCGAATCCCTTGGCAACTACCTCATAAAAAAATTAATGGAGATCCCTGAATTGCAAAATGTGCGTGGCAGGGGATTAATGATTGGGTTTGATTTGCCCCCAGCATTAAAAGATTTAAGAAAAAACCTTTTATGGAAACATAAGATATTTACCGGGGAAGCAAAACCGAACGTCATCAGGTTATTGCCTTCTCTTGCCCTCCGTCAAAAAGATGCGGATGAATTTTTAGAATCCATTCAGGAAGAGATCCATAGTATTGTTTCATCGCCAAATCCTGTAGCATAAATGAAGAATTTTATTTCTGTGAATGATGTTCAGGATCTTGATCAATTAATCAGTAAAGCACTGGAATATAAAATCAATCCTTTTAAAGATAAAAATCTTGGCATCAACAAACGCATCGGATTATTATTTTTAAATCCCAGCATGCGTACACGATTAAGTACGCAGATCGCGGCTCAAAACCTGGGAATGGAAGCAATCGTTTTTAATGTAGGCCAGGAAGGATGGGCTATTGAATTTGAAGAAGAAGCGATCATGAGCGGCAGCACGGTAGAACATGTTAAAGATGCTGCTCCTATTCTGGGCAAATATTTTGATATTCTCGCAATTCGTACATTTCCTTCATTAAAGAACAGGGAAGACGATTACAGTGAACTTTTCATAAACCAATTTATTAAGTACACCGGCATCCCGATTGTAAGCCTGGAGAGTGCCACCTTACATCCTCTGCAAAGTTTAACCGATATATTAACCATTACAGAATACTTAAAATCTCCTCCTTTTTTGAATGATGCCGGTGGTAAACCTCCCAAAATTGTTCTAACCTGGGCTCCCCATGTCAAACCTTTACCCCAATGCGTTGCTAATAGTTTTTCCCAATGGGTGAATGCCTGGGGACGGGCTGAATTCATAATTACTCATCCTGAAGATTATGAACTTGATGAGCAATTTACTAAAGGAGCAACTATTACACTCGACCAGGACGCGGCATTGAAGGATGCTGATTTTGTATACGTAAAAAACTGGAGCACCTATCATGATTATGGCAGAATATATTGTAATGACCCGGAATGGATGCTGACTACAGAAAAACTTCAATTGACAAATAACGCCAAAGTGATGCATTGCCTTCCTGTTCGTAGAAATGTAGAACTGAGTGATGAAGTTCTTGATGGCACTAATAGTATTGTCACCCAGGAAGCCTCCAACCGGGTATGGGCAGCCCAGGCGGTATTGTCTACACTTCTAGGTTCTTCAGGAGGATTGAAATAGCTATGCATGAATTAATAAACATAATCAAAATAGGTGGTAACATCATTGATGATGAACATAAGCTATCTGCTTTTATAAAGAATTTTGCATCCGTTCCGGGTAAAAAGATTTTGGTGCACGGAGGTGGTAAACTCGCTACAAAATTAGCCGGGCGTTTGGGTGTTCCACAGAAATTGATTGATGGTAGAAGAATAACCGATGAAGAAACATTGAAGATCGTAACCATGGTGTACGCCGGTTACATTAACAAAAATATTGTAGCCCAGTTACAAGCCAACGACTGCAATGCCATCGGGGTATGCGGAGCAGATGCCAACCTGGTGCCTGCAACAAAAAGAAATCATCCCACCATTGATTATGGCTTTGCCGGAGATGTAAACAGTGAAGTACTTGGTGGCAATCGAAGTATTCGCAGTTGGCAGATCTTATTGAACAACGGATTAATTCCTGTTATCGCCCCGATTACCCATGATACGAGAGGCCAATTGTTAAATACAAATGCCGATACAATAGCACAGGAAATTGGAAAAGCATTAAGTAGTATATATGAAGTGAACTTGATTTATTCATTCGAAAAAAATGGTGTATTACTGGATGTGAATGATGAAAGCAGTGTCATTCCAAGTCTGAATGAAGCTTATTATCATCAATTAAAAAAAGAGCAGAAGATTTTTGCGGGAATGATTCCGAAACTTGATAATGCTTTTGAAGCGTTGAATAACGGCGTCAAAAAAATAATTATTGGTAAGGCTGAAGCCTTACCCGATTTAATTTCCGGATCATCCGGCACAAGTATCACACACACATGAATATTGAGCGTTTACACACACTTCAGCAGGATGCAATCCATTTGCTTAAACAGTTGATTGCAACACCATCTTTTAGTAAGGAGGAAGATAATACGGCGGATATCCTGGAGCAGTTCCTTGAATCAAAAGGAGTTCATTCCAATGTTTTCCTGAAAAATATATGGGCGAAGAATAAATATTTCGATGAAAGCAAGCCAACCATTCTCCTCAACTCGCACCATGATACAGTAAAGCCTAATAAAGGATATACCATAGACCCATTTACCCCCATCGTTAAAGATGAAAAACTTTTTGGGCTGGGAAGTAATGATGCCGGCGGACCCCTTGTTTCCTTAATCGCAACCTTTATATATTATTATGACAATCCCGATTTAAAATACAATCTTATTATTGCGGCTACGGCAGAAGAAGAAATTTCAGGTCATAATGGAATTGAAGCATTACTGCCGCGCCTCGGAAATATTGATTGTGGCATTGTAGGGGAACCTACTCAAATGCAAATGGCCGTTGCCGAAAAAGGGCTGATGGTTCTTGATTGTGTTGCCAAAGGAAAAGCAGGTCATGCTGCCCGTGAGGAAGGTGAGAATTCAATCTACAACGCATTCAAGGATATTGCCTGGTTTCAATCTTTTACCTTTCCCCGGGTTTCCGATTTATTGGGAGCTATGAAAATGAGTGTAACCGTAATTGAAACCGAAAACAAGGCACATAATGTAGTGCCGGCACATTGTAAATTTGTTGTAGATACGCGGGTAAATGAATTGTATACTTTTGAAGAGGTACTTGAAGTGATCAAATTAAATGTGCAATGTGAAATACAACCCCGTAGTACCCGGTTGCGCTCTACTTCTATAGCACTGGAGCACCCCCTGATACAATCAGGAATTTTACTGGGACGCACCTATTACGGCTCTCCCACAACTTCGGATAAAGCACTCATGTCATTTCCTACATTGAAAATGGGACCCGGTGATTCAGCCAGAAGCCATACAGCAGATGAATATATTTACCTGGAAGAAATTAGAAATGGAATTGAGCTTTATATTCGATTATTAAAGGATCTTTTATTTTGACAATAAATAGTCGTTTTTAAATCTACTTCACAATTTTAAGATATTCGATTGTAAGATCGACAAGCGGGATACAAACTGTAATGAATATCAAACCTGATAAAGTTTAACTTTCAATAATGAAACTCTGGAAAAAGGATAGCACCCATACATCAGAACTTATAGAGGAGTTCACAGTTGGACGCGATAAAGAATTTGATATTCTATTGGCTGAATATGATGTTCAGGGCTCTATTGCGCATGTAAAAATGTTGGGGTCTGCCGGACTGATGGCAGAAGCAGAAACTGCAGCTGCCGTGAAAGGCCTGGAAGAAATTCTGCTTGAAATTCATGATGCAACATTTACCATAGATGAAGGTGTAGAAGATGTACATTCCCAGGTTGAATTCTTACTGACACAACGAATTGGAGAAGCCGGCAAAAAAATCCATAGTGGTCGTAGCCGCAATGACCAGGTTGCGGTTGATATCAAACTTTATTTAAGAGCAGAGATCCTGAAAATAAAAGAGGAAGTAAAAGATTTATTCGATCTTCTCATTAACCAAAGTGAAAAATATAAAAATCACCTGTTACCCGGATATACTCATTTGCAGATAGCTATGCCTTCGTCTTTTGGATTGTGGTTTGGAGCGTATGCGGAAAGCCTGGTGGATGACCTGGAATTACTGGCAGCGGCTTATTCAGTTACAAATAAAAATCCGTTGGGCAGTGGTGCCGGATACGGATCTTCATTTCCCCTGAACAGAAAGCTCACTACGGAATTGCTCAACTTCGATACTTTAAACTACAATGCAGTATATGCCCAGATGACCCGGGGCAAAACTGAGAAAATTGTTTCGATAGGATTAAGTAGTGTCGCTGCTTCGTTAAGCAGGCTAGCGATGGATTGCTGTTTATATATTAGCCAAAATTTTGGCTTCATATCATTTCCCCCTGAATTAACCACCGGTAGCAGCATCATGCCGCACAAAAAAAATCCTGATGTTTTTGAATTAATTCGGGCGAAATGTAACCGCATCCAGGCAACACCTAATGAACTTACTTTACTGATCAATAACCTTCCTTCAGGATATCATCGGGATCTTCAATTGACAAAAGAAATCCTGTTCCCTGCCATCGAAACTTTAAAAAGTTGTTTGCAGATGACCCGGCTGATGCTACAAAATATCGAAGTGAAGGATCATATACTCGATGATGTTAAATACAAGTATCTGTTTAGCGTTGAAGCTGTGAATGAATTAGTGAACCAGGGAATTGCTTTCCGTGAGGCATACCAGCAGGTAGGCAACCAGATTGAAACCGGGAATTTCAATTTCGATTATAAAAAACAATTACATCATACGCACGAAGGCAGCATCGGCAATCTTTGTAACGACAGGATTATTGAGGAAATGAATAAAGTATTGCTCAAATTTTGATATGCGAATGACGCGAATGGTAACGAATTTACGCGAATAAATCAGCCCGATCCGGCCAGTTCCACGTCAGACCGTTGTGGTGTTATCGCCAACAACGCAGGATTACATTAAAAGTACAAACACGTTCTAAATCACCATTAACCTTAATTCGTTTCAATGAGCGCCCTTCGAGCACTAACGAAGTTTGCTTGCATCCACTCTGGATGGCGTATCCTTTCCTGCAACAATAGATTGAGAACTGATGGCAATAGCTTTGATAATTTCTGTCATATTTTTTATATCCAGCGTTTCTATTTCATCGTCCTGGGTATGGTAGTATTTTTCAACATCCATTTTAGAAGTGGAAAAAGAATGCGCGGCAACACCCAACCTGGCCAGCGTTGCATTGTCGGAACGGTAGAATAATTGCTGCTCAGGATATGGATCCGGATGGATCTTGAATTGGCTGGCTTCAAGATTCTTTTGCAATATCTTTCCCATATCTGTTTTTTCATAACCGGTTATATACGCAGAATTGGTTCCCCATTTACTTTGTGTACCAATCATTTCAATATTGAACATTGCCATTACTTTAGCAGGATCCATCTGTTGTGAAAAATATTGCGACCCGAATCCACCCGATTCTTCCGCAGTAAAAGCGGCAAATACCAGTGTACGCTCGTTATTGTTTAGCTTTTTGAAATACGTAGCCAGCATGATCACCCCCGTTATACCAGAAGCATCATCATTCGCCCCATTAAAAATGGAATCCATGGAGGCATTTGGCGTACTGACTCCAAGATGATCGTAATGCGCAGAAAAAATAACAAACTCCTCTTTTTTCGATTTACCTGGAATGATGCCTGCTACATTGGCTAATTTCATTTCGGTAAACTCATGCACCGTTTCTAATGAATATTTCGTAGGCAGTTTATCAGCCATTACAAAAAATACACTTTTCTCAGAAGGATATGTTTCCGGTTTATAAAGGGCAAGATTATTAAATATTTTTTCATGTGACCGGTCCACAATAATTAAAATATTTCTTTTACTCTGGATGAAAGAGCCGGGCCGGAATGTATCTGTTGCCCTGACCTGTACCATTTCAAACTTTGATTGATCGGTAATTTTTAAAATAGGTTTTGTGGTAAAGACAATGATATTTTTTTGAGGTATGGATGCACCATCAAAATTACCAACGGCGGAAATAAACCTGGGTTTTAGCATTACAAAGCGCTGCTGGTAATCAGTTAAATGATCCCATGTTTGTAAGCCTGCCTTTTGAAATTCGGTGGAAATAAATGCGGCAGCTTTTTCAATGCCCGCTGAAAGAATCTGCCTGCCCTGCATTTCATCCGATGCTAAAGTTTTTTCAATCCTCTCTACTTCTGAATGATTGATGATACTATCAATATGATTCTGTGAAAATGAGCATTTGAAAATGCTTAAAGCAAAAACTATTATAAGTACGTATTTCATAAATTATTTTATGAGTATTATAAAAAAACCTGGCTCAAAACCAGGCTACAACATGGGCGTTAATTGGAATTAATGAGCGCATGGTAACGCTAAAGGCTCATCATTTCTTTAAATTTGACGGTTTGCCGACGACTCACTTCTATTTTTTCTCCACCTTTCATTTCAAGTAGCAGTCCTCCGTTGAAATAGGGTTCCACTTTATCAATAAGCCTCAGATTAACAATATGCTTTCTGTTAGCCCTGAAAAATGTTTTTTCATCCAACCGTTCTTCCAAAGCATTTAGTGATTTTAAAATTAAAGGTTTATTGGGACCAAAATATACCTTAGCATAGTTACCCACGCTTTCAAACAACCGAATATCGGAGAGCTTTACAAACCAGCAACGTTCTCCATCTTTTACAAAAACCTGGTCTTGCTCACTTAAAATAGAACGATTGATATTCAGGTTCTGGGCTTGGTTTGGTTCACGCTCCTCCTGCAAATGGAGCTTTTGAATCGCATCCGCAAGACGTTTAGGTTCCACTGGTTTTACCAGATAATCCAGAGCATTCACATCAAACGCTTTTAATGCATATTCATCGTAAGCAGTTGTAAAAATTACATGGGGTGTTTTATCTAATTCACCCAGCATATCAAACCCGGTTTTACCGGGCATTTGTATATCGAGAAATATTAATTCGGGATTGAGGTTTTCGATTTGTTCAACACCTTCGCTGGCATTGGCTGCTTCTGAAATAACCTCAATTTCAGGAAATTCCATTAACAGCTTTTTCAGTTCATTGCGGGCAAGACGCTCGTCATCAATAATAATTGCTCTGATCATGTGACTTTATTTTGCTCAATAGGTATTAATACTTTCGCTTCCACTATGTTATTATACTGTGTTATTTCAAAATTAGCTTTTTCTCCAAACAATAAATGCAGGCGGTTTTTTGTACTGGACAATCCAAATCCATCTCCATTAATATGTCCATTCAAAAATCCTGAGTTCTGTACAATTAATTCATGGTAATTCCCTTTGAAGTCTGAAATCACCTTCACCATCCCCCCCTTCTCCTGTTTTCCGATTCCATGTTTAATGGCATTTTCTACAAGTGTTTGTAACATCATTGGGGGCACGGGCTGATCCAGTGTGTCTTCATCAATCTGATATTCTATTTGAAGCCGGTCTTCAAATCTTATATGTTCCAATGCCAGATAGTCCTTTACAATGTCTAACTCTTTTTCAAAAGGAACCGTTTCTGATTTTTCTGTTTGCATGCTACTCCGTAAAATATTGCTGAGTTCCGTAATGGCATTGCGGGCACGGGGAGGGTTTTCATCAATTAATGCCCGAATGCTATTCAATGCATTAAAAATAAAATGAGGATTGATATGCGATTTGATGGTTTTTAATTCCAATTCCTTTACAAGGGCTTCGAGCTTTAATGTATCGAGTTGCTGTTTACGGCTTTTGGTGATATAATGATAGAAATAGTAAATAAGTACCCAGGGCACAATAAAAAGGCCTATATCCATGGTAGTAGCGAGCAATCTAGAAGAAAAATTTAATTTACTGGATGCATCGGATAGATTAAAGAATTCTGAAAGCTGCACAAACAAAAGGCTACAGGTTAAACTGGCAATAATAATGGCCAACAATAACTTTGGTAACACCTTTTCAATGGGCTGTAAGAGCCAGTTTAATTGCCTGATTAACCAACGTAGCAAATGAGTAATCAAAATACCTATCGAGACCACTAATATGATCCGCATGAATAATACAGAGGATAATTTCCTTCCAAAGGTATATGCAAAAAACACGTAGGACAGTCCTACAAAACTCCATCCGGCTATCTGACAGAGCCAATAATTTGATATTCTATTAAAAATGGTCATGTTGGAACTCCACAAATTAAACATTTGCTTTACCTATACTTTATATTTAGGATATGTGGCTGAATAAATGTCTCATCGGTGACTATTGTAGGGCAATTGTCATAAATCGTCCTAATTTAACAAATGCAACTCTCTAAACAACATTCCTGAAGATTTTTTGTTAACAATACAATATACAGATAGCGTATTTTTGAATATTAAATGGATTAAATGGAGATCACACCCGGACTCTTACTAAAATTGATCAATTCACCCTCGGATCTCAAACAATTACCGCGCGAACAATTACATCAGTTATCGGATGAATTACGTCAGTATATCATTGATGTAGTAAGTGTACATGGAGGTCATTTTGCCGCAAGTCTGGGAGTAGTTGAATTAACGGTAGCACTTCATTATGTTTTTAATACACCCTACGATCAATTAGTATGGGATGTTGGCCATCAGGCTTATGGTCATAAAATTCTTACAGGACGCCGGGATAATTTTTCAAGTAATAGAAAATATCAAGGTCTCAGCGGTTTTCCTAAACGTAGTGAAAGTGAATACGACACATTCGGAGTTGGCCATTCCTCCACTTCCATTTCTGCTGCCTTAGGTATGGCAATGGCTGCGAAATACAAAAACGAAGATAGAAAAGCCATTGCCGTTATCGGCGATGGTGCAATGACGGCTGGTTTGGCATTTGAAGCTATGAATCATGCAGGGGTGGCTGATACCGATATGCTGATTATCTTAAATGATAACTGCATGAGTATTGATCCGAATGTTGGGGCTCTCAAAGAATATCTTACGGATATAACAACATCACATACCTACAATAAGCTAAAAGATGATATCTGGAAAGCATTAGGAAAATTGCCGGTTGGTAAAAATTTCACCCGGGAAATGGCGAGTAAACTGGAACACAGCATCAAAGGCTTTATCAATAAAAACAGTAATTTATTTGAAGCATTAAAAATCAGATATTTCGGCCCCATTGACGGCCACAACCTTACAAAACTTGTTGATACTTTAAAAGACCTTAAAAACATCCCAGGACCAAAAATATTGCATGTACTGACCGTTAAAGGCAAAGGCTATTCTTTGGCTGAAAAAGAACAAACCAAATGGCATGCGCCAGGATTATTTGATAAGATCACTGGTGAAATTTATAAAAAGAAATTTGAACTTCCCCAACCACCAAAATACCAGGATGTATTTGGATATTCCATTATTGAACTGGCAGAAAAAAATGAAAAGATTATTGGTATTACGCCTGCAATGCCTAGTGGTTCCTCACTAAAATATATGATGGAAAAAATGCCTGATCGTGCATTCGATGTTGGTATTTGCGAACAGCATGCTGTAACCCTGAGTGCAGGCATGGCTACACAGGGGATGAAGGTCTTTTGCAATATTTATTCGTCATTTATGCAGCGGGCATATGATCAGGTAGTCCATGATGCGGCCATTCAAAACCTGCCTGTTATATTTTGTTTGGATCGTGCCGGATTGGTTGGTGAAGACGGGCCCACACACCATGGTGCTTATGATATTGCTTACATGCGTTGCGTACCCAATATGGTCGTAAGCGCCCCAATGAACGAAAGTGAATTACGAAATCTGATGTATACGGCCCAACTGGAATCTACCTCTTCTCCTTTTTCTATACGTTACCCTAGGGGCGAAGGTGTGATGCCAGAATGGAAAACTCCATTTGCAGAAATCAAAATCGGAAAGGGAAGAAAATTAAAAGACGGTCGTGATATAGCTATTCTTTCCTTTGGCCATCCCGGGAATTTCGCGGCATCGGCAATTCGTGTATTAAGAACTGAAGGTATTGACCCGGCGCATTATGATATGCGCTTCGCCAAGCCGTTAGATGAGCAATTATTGCATGAAGTGTTTGGGAAGTTTAAAAAAATACTCACCGTTGAAGATGGAACCGTTGTTGGCGGTTTCGGAACTGCCATTGTAGAATTCATGGCCCAACATAATTATTCTGCCAGTGTTAAAATATTAGGAATACCCGATATTGTTATAGAGCATGGATCTCCTAAACAACTACACGAAGAATGCGGATTCGATGCAAAAGCAATCGCCGAAACAGTTCGTGAGATGTTAAAAGAGCAATTAAATGTTAAGACATTCATTTGAAATATTCTCTCAGAATTTTTTGCCGCCCGCCGCTATCCAATCGCTTTCACATAGCAGGGTCAAAACATTCGAAACAGGCTAAGCTTATCTCCGGACTAATCGTTAAATATTCTTTAAGTCAAATAATTACTTAAATTTTTTTATGAAAGAAGTTCAGTAAAGAATCTCTAAGAATGCTTAAGATTCTTTATGAAACATTTCTTCCTGCTTACCGGACTTCTGGTTGTGTCAAGTACTTGCTTTTATTTTTTTAAGTTACAGGAAAAGGAAATCAAATATGATTTAAATTCTTTATTGATACCAGATAAGGTTTCAGAACGATTGATTTCTCATGCCGGGGAAGCAAAGCAATTTGTAACAAAACATAGGTTTAATAATTCCCTATGCCTGCTCATTGATATGAGTATTGAATCCGGTAAGAACCGGTTTTTTGTTTATGATCTGAAGAAGGATTCTGTTTTGAATGCAGGACTCGTTACACATGGCCGATGCAACAAATGGTTAACGGGAAGAAAATACGGGAATGATCCTGGATGCGGTTGTACATCATTGGGAAAGTACAAAATCGGGTATGCATATAAAGGGCGATTTGGATTAGCCTATAAATTAAACGGATTAGACGCAACTAACAGTAATGCTTTTAAACGTTATGTAGTCGTCCCTTAAAAATACAAGTAATCCACAATTGGTAAGATTTTGAGGATAAAAAAGCGTGAAATAATCTGCATGAAAATTGAAATTTACATATAAAATCTTGCAGATTAAATTATGCTT
>Ga0136634_10000648_pt1 | contig 14601 bp, 13 predicted proteins | sample AntDrymUQ8332106_2_FD_104654 | JGI IMG/M metagenome (GOLD analysis project Ga0136634, IMG submission 104654) | Polar desert sand microbial communities from Dry Valleys, Antarctica - metaG UQ833 (21.06) | ecosystem: Environmental > Terrestrial > Soil > Desert | place: Antarctica: Dry Valley... | reverse complement strand
CCTGATTATTTAGTCGCCTGCGTCGGCGGCGGGTCTAATTCAATAGGGCTTTTTCACGATTTTTTGCCGGATGAGAGCGTAAAAATGATCGGCGTGGAGGCAGGCGGCTCCGGCTCCAAATTGGGCGAACATGCGGCGAGATTTATTGTGGGCAGCGGCGTGGGTGTTTTGCAGGGGACAAAAAGTTATGTTTTGCAGGACAACGATGGTCAAATTGCGTCCACACACTCGATTTCGGCGGGCCTCGATTACGCTTCGGTCGGGCCTGAGCATGCTTATCTGCACGATCTTAGAAGAGTCGAATATGTTTCCGCTTCAGACGATGAGGCTTTGGAAGCTTTCAAGCAGCTTTCAAAAACTGAAGGCATAATTCCCGCTCTCGAGTCTTCTCACGCGATAGCTCACTTAATAAAAATTGCCCCCGAAATGCCGTCCGACACGATCCTGATAGCAAATCTATCCGGTCGCGGCGATAAAGACGTTAATACTGTCGCCGGTTTGATGCAAAGGAATCAGGAATGAGCCGAATCCGTGAAAAATTTGCACAATTGAAACGCGATACCGCTAAAGGATTTATACCTTTCGTTACGGCGGGCGACCCGAATCTCGACATTTCGCGTGAGATTGTTCTGAAGCTGGCCGAACTTCGTGCTTCCGTAATCGAGCTTGGAGTTCCCTTTAGCGATCCAATGGCGGACGGCCCGACAATACAGCTTTCGTCACAGCGGGCATTGTTAAACGGCGTCAATATTCGGAATATTTTTGATCTTGTCAGCGACGTGCGGAAAAAAACTGAAGTACCAATCGTTCTGTTTAGTTATTTAAACCCTTTATTTCAGTTCGGTTTGGAAAAACTACGTGACGAAGCTGCCCGAATTGGCATCGATGGTATTTTGATTACGGACGTTATAGACGTGGAAGCAAATGAAATTAGCGATATGTTGGCGGAGAAAAGTCTTGATCTAATCTCGCTAATCGCGCCGACGACCAGCGACCAGAGGATCGAAAAGATTTCGAGCCTTTCCAAAGGGTTTATCTATGCCGTATCGCGTGCCGGCGTTACCGGCGCTCGTTCGGTATCGAGTTCGGCCGCGGAATCTCTGGTTACTCGTGCACGGAAGTATACCGATCTGCCGATTGCCGTCGGGTTCGGAATTTCTACACAAAGCCAGATTGAAGATGTCTGGCGGTATGCGGATGCAGCCGTAGTCGGCTCGGCAATCGTATCGGAAATTGCAAAGTCGAACGATTCAAGTCAAACCGTTCAGACTGTTGAGGCGTTTGTTACATCGTTGCTGCCGCAGGTTGCAAAAAGTTCGACCTAATTTTAATGTTAAAGTTCTCTCAATAAAGGAAATGGCTATTTATGCTGATTGTAATGAAATCCGACGCGACCCGGTCCGATATCGACCGCGTTGTCGAAATTATCAAAAAACTGGGCCTTCGCGGTCATGAGCTGCCCGGAGAAAGCCGAACTGCGATAGGTATTACCGGCAACAAAGGCTCGGTCGATCCCACGCATTTTGAAAATCTGACGGGCGTCGCCGATGCGATCCGGGTTACAAAACCGTATAAATTGATCTCGAAAGATTTACGGCCCGAACAATCTGTAATCAAGGTTGGAAATGGTTTTATCGGAGGCGGCGATCTGGCAATTATTGCCGGCCCGTGCGCCGTGGAAAATCCCGGCCAGGTTTTTAAAGTCGCTGAGGCGGTTGCCGCATCGGGTGCAAAGTTTTTCCGCGGCGGCGCGTTTAAACCGCGCACATCGCCATATGCATTTCAAGGAATGGGCGAGGACGGTTTGAAGATTTTGTCCGAGGTCCGCGAGCGGTTCGATCTGAATATTGTTACGGAAGCGATGGACGAACACGGCATCGATCTGGTCGAAAAATACGGGGACTGTATTCAGATCGGCGCACGTAATATGCAAAATTTTTCACTCTTGAAATACGCCGGGAAGACACGAAAGCCTGTTCTCCTAAAACGTGGTCTATCCGCAACGCTCGACGAATTTCTGCTTGCCGCCGAATATGTAATGGCAGAAGGCAACTACGACGTCATATTATGCGAGCGCGGAATCCGCACGTTCTCCGATCATGCCCGCAATACAATGGATTTATCTATTATTCCGGCTATACGGCGGCTTTCACATCTTCCGGTGATCGTCGATCCATCACACGGAACCGGACATAATTATATGGTAAATCCGATGGCCCGGGCCGGTGTTGCCGTCGGTGTTGACGGGCTGATAATTGAGGTCCATCCATGTCCCGAAGAGGCACTGTGTGACGGAGCTCAGGCTTTGACGCCATTACAATATTCGGAACTTGTTGATCAGGTTAGAAAAATTCACGATCTTGTCGGCGAAAAGACGTTTGCACAGGTATGATGCGAGCATTAAATTGAATGCCGAAGGACTCGTGTCTATGAAAGTTGACGGAGTTGATTACGGAACCAGACCGCCAGATCATCTTCAGAGATTGATCCTTCGGCAAGTCCTAGAAACATCGTGTAGGTCTCTTCACTCGAAGCGTCAAAATCGTAGCCGTTTAGATTCAGAAAAGTGACGGCGACGACCAATGCCGTTCGCTTGTTTCCGTCTAAAAACGGATGGTTCTTAGCGATGCCGAAAGCATAACTTGCTGCTAAAGCCGCCAAATCGACATTTTCGCCATAAGCCTCGAGATTTTCGGGCCTTGCAAGTGCAGAGAGCAGTAAACCTTCGTCGCGCAAACCATTTGTGCCTCCATGTTCCGCTATCTGCCGTTTATGCATAGCCAAAACAGAATTATAAGCAATCCAATCAATCGGCATAATTACTCGGCAAGCTTTCGAAGAACGTCCCGATGCTTTCTCATCACTTTTTCCGCAACATCCATTTGCCGTGATACAACGGGATCATAGGCCGAAAGTTCTATTCCGTTCTGTGTTTCTATCGCGTAAAGCATATCTCCCTTTCCAACACGAAGCTTTTCCAATATGTCTTTCGTAAAAATAATGCCGGCCGAGTTTCCGATTGTAGTAATTTTTAGCTTATTGGTCATATTACAACGTTCCTCCCTGATTAAATTTTAATTATAACCTACGTTATAACATTTTTCAATTCAAAAAAATCCGCGCGTGGTCCAGATACACGCGCGGATCTTGCTCTTCGCCTGGCGCCTTTTGCCTATTTAGCCAGGCGAAATCTCAAAAGACTATAAAACTGTATATAGCAGCCGGTCATCGCCGCGACGATCAGAAGCGTCAATGGCAGGAAACGAAAAGTTTCCGGTAAGACCACGCCGAGCGACTGTCTAAACAAAATACCCAGCCCGATCGCGAAAATGGAGATAACGATTCTCCCGAAAACCCAAGGGGTAAAGTCAGGCTTTTCACTGAGAGTATTTACAAAATACGGAAGAACGATAAGCATCGAGAGTGTTATTCCCGAAAGCACGCCGTCGATTCCAAACGAGAAAAGCGTTGTTCCGAAATCGACCGCCAGAAAGAAAAGGACAAACGTCGTGTCAATAGAGAAATTCCTATCTCTTAGTGCTGTGTCGTTTTGCATAGTTTTTAAACCATCAGATCTGAAAGTGGATATCCGCCGAAATCTGAATTAGCGCAATCTAAAAATCGAGATTATTTTGAGCCGGGCTTACTAAACTGCTTGTACGCCACCCGAAAAAGCTCTGAGAGAGCCTTTGCCGTCTCAGGCGTCAGTTTCTTGTCTGCTCGAAGGTGGGCTTCGATGATTTCGGGCGTCGCTTCGTGCGGATAATAAATCACTGGTTCGACGTTGTCCTCCATTTGTTTATTCATAACCCGGTCGATAGGCATGTCAAGCCAGCCTGTCAGGCGTGCGATGTTATCAGCGTCCGGTTTGCCGGTTCCATTCTCGATCCGGGAAAGTGTCGATGCGGAAACATTCGTTACATCCGCCACATTCCGCAAGCTCAAACCCAATTCATCCCGGCGGCGTTTTATCGCCTGGCCGAGCTCTGCCGTGTTTATAAAGTTGTCGTTTCTAAATGCCATATTGTCCTCCCGCCTCTATAAATTACCAGTATCATAGGTGCATTCTGCATTTCACGGATAAAACATAACACAACAAAATTTTAAATGCAACACTGCGTTTCACGCTTGCAACTAATAAATTTGTCTGATACAATGTTTCATAGATGGCACATCTTAAATTGTCTTGTTACGCAGGGAGCACACATGTTAGTGAATGAAGTTAGGCACAAATCATTTGAACAACGTGATAAACGCGCGCAGGCGATCGCGGCCATATTAGGTCTCGTACGTCGTGAACGCGATCATTTTCAGGTTGCCGTGCCGACATTGCGCGGAGAACAATTGTCTTATGAAGTAAGACGCGATGAAAACGGAGAGATTCAATGCAGCTGCACGGATTTTCAAAAAATTATCGAAAGTGAATCTGATTTTCGGTGCGAACATATTTTGGCGGTTAAACACGCTCTTGCCGCCGGAAACAGAAATGGAGCAAATGACAAGAGCATAACTGAGTCGCGCCAGTCTGAACGCGGCGAACAGAAGATTGAGGCCGATTCGACTAAGGCGTTAACAGGCAGACAGGTTGAACGCGAACAAATCGAACCGGCTCGTCTTAGGGACACAAAAGGAGAAAAAGAAATGAAACCGATACAAGTTAGAGAAGAGGCAGCGATTCAGTCCGAAAATATGGAATCAATCGAAATACAGGATAATGTTTTGAATTTTTCTACAACGCTTAAAGAGTTGAGAAAGAACGTTGATCCACACTTGGTAAAACAACGTGAAGGCTGGCGCGACCGGAATGGCAATGTGCAAATGGTCGATTATGTAGAATGGCACACGGTTGCGGACATTCTGGACGATTCGGCTCCCAATTGGGCCCACACCGTAAAAGACATTCGCCAAGTGGGCGATATAATGACAGTTACCGTTGCTATTACCATTGACGGCGTAACCCGCGAAGGCATCGGAACGGGTTTAGCCCAAAGCGAAATGGGAATTAAAAAAGCCGAGCACGATGCGTTAAAGCGCGCGGCGGTAAAATTCGGCATTGCCCGCGATCTTTATAGAAAGGAATCAGATACTATCGAACGCGAAGGCTCCGTTTCAACTAACGGCGATGACGATTTTCCGGCAAATCCGGTGGCAGCAAATCTGGTTGATCTGGTAACCGCAAAGCAGCTGGGAATGATCCGGTCTATCGGCCGCGAGATCGGCGTCGATGCAGATGAAGAGTGCCAAAAGCTTATGAGCTGCAAGACCGACGCTTTGTCGAAGAAAGCGGCCTCGGCTTTGATTCAGCATTTGCAGGAGATACAAAGGAAAGGCATTCCTGCACAAACACCGCTTCGCAAAGTAAGCTGATAATAGTTTTTCTCGATTTTTAATTGTTTCGAGTTGTGTTCGATCCGGCATGGTCTTCAGGATTGATCACAACTCGAACTTTTTCCAGCGCGATTTTTTTGGATCGCAACTTTTCACATCTGAAACCCGGATGTTATTCTGTGATAACAAGAGAAAATCGAATATGAGCGCAAACGAGGTTTTTGCAAAATTCATCGGTTCTTGGAAGGGCACCAACAAGCTTTTTTTGTCCTGGCTGCCTGATCCGCTAAAGGAATCGGATTCGACATTGACTGTTTCATTAAAGGCAAACGGCCAGTTCGTTGCGTTCGACTACACATGGGCCTACGAAGGCCAGCCGCAGGAAGGGTTGATTTTGCTTGGCTTCGATACAAACTCCAACGCGGCTCAGACTGTCTGGACCGATTCATGGCACAGCCGGAATACATTGATGCTCTCCGACGGTACGGTTGCGGACGACGGTTCAGTTTCCGTTCAGGGTTATTACAAAGTAACCGATAATCCCGATTGGGTATGGCGAACGGAGATTGTCCCAAAAGATCACTCGCTCAGAATAGTGATGTATAACGTTTCTCCCGAAAACATAGAAGAACTCGCAGTAGAGACTGAATTTTCTAGGGTCTAAATTAATCTGTTCGCCGCCGCTGGCGACAACGTGATTTGTCCGATTTGTAATTCATTTGGCTGGTCAATTATAGTTTTTCGTCCCGAGTACCCGTAAACGAAAGAGGTTCAGGAACTATCGGCGTCGAAATTGCGCCCATCATCGAAACACCATCCACCGAAGCGCTGATTACAAATTCTACGGTTTTTCCCTGCATTTCAGCTGCAGCCGTAGCCGATAGCTTTTTGCCTTTTATTTTGCCGTTAGCGATCTCGCCGTTCCCCAGCATTGTTTCTAATTTACCTGAAACAGTGTCGCCTGTTTGATCCAATATCAAAGAGACAGGCAGTTGTTGTCCCTGAAAATCGAGAAGTAGATTCCACTTGCCTGCGACCTGGGCAAACTCGCCGGGTGAATTCGCGCCGTATTCAGAAACATCTTTCGGTTTACCTTCGGTATCGAAAATTTCAATATTTTTGACGTACTGCCTTACCTGCGGCAGAATCTCTTCTGCATCGCCGACGATCACGATCGCCATTTTTTCAGGTGTAACATATTTTTTTGCAACCCGTTCGACTTCATCTACCGTAACCGCATCAATATTGTCGCGGTAAGTTTGCAGGTAATCGTCAGCCAAATTGTATAGTTGCTGAGACAGGATCAAATTCGTCAAGCCTTCCTGGGTTTCAGCCCGTATCGGAAAAACTCCGGTCAGAAAATTCTTTGAGTCTGCTAGTTCCTCTTCGGAAACTTTCTCATCGCGGATTCGATTCAGTTCATAAAAAAATTCCTTTAGCGAATCTCCGGTAACGGAAGTCCGGACTTCTGCCGTCGCTTCGAAATCGCCCGCAAGCCGTTTTGCATCTAACTTCGTATATGCACCGTAAGTATAACCTTTTTCCTCGCGTAAATTCATAAACACACGCGACGAAGCTCCCGCTCCCAAAACCTGGTTCATAACCGTTGCTGGAAAAAAATCAGGGTTATTGCGATCCAGCCCAATATTCGCCAGGACTATATTCGACTGTGCCGATCCAGGCCGGTCGACAATTGTCAGCGTGAGTTCATTTCGCATCGGCGGCTCCAAAAACTTGGCTGCTTCAAAATCTCCCATCTGCCAATTGCCAAAGTTTTCTTCGATTTCCTTAACTTGTTCGTCACGCCTCACATCGCCGACCACCACAAATACCGCATTATCCGGCAAAAGCTTCTGTTTGTGAAAATCTACCAAAGCTTTTCGAGAAAGTTTTTCAATATCCTCCGGCGTCGGCGAGATTTTTGCGTACGGATGCCCACCGTATAAAAGACGCGCTGTCTGTTCATTTGCAAGGAAGCCAGGCTGGGAACGCTGGAACTTTAAATTCTCGACAGTGTTGCGTTTGTAAAGGTCGAGCTCGCCTTCAGGAAACGTCGGCTGAAACACGATCTCTGACATCAAATCGAGAATATCCGAGCTATACAAAGATAATGCCGAAGCGGCGACGATGGTAAAATCGTCAGAAGAACTCACCGAAATATTAGCCCCCAGCCTTTCGATCTTTTCCGCCAAAGCAAGGCTTGTATAGTTGCGTGTGCCCTCAGTCAACATAGCTGCCATCGCCGAAGTCAACCCGCCGGCATCGTCAGGATCATTTACGTCACCCGAAAAAAAAGCGAGACGGTAACTGATGAGCGGCAGACGATCGTCCTCGAATATAACGATCCTAAGGCCATTTTCCAATGTGGTTTGGAAGGCTTGTGAAATGTTAAACGGCTTAGGAGCGAGCGGCTCGGGAGCAGTTTTACGAATAGCTACTGTCATATAATGTATTGCCAGCGTCTCACTCTCATGACAGCGCCGGGACGGACGGCGTTACTAACCAATTCCGGCGGGAATCACATCCAGTAAAGCTCGGTTTTCATTATTCAAATATTGATCGGCGGCATATCTGATCTGTTCGGGAGTAACAGCCAGTAATTGCTCCAGCTCGCTGTTTATCAATGTCGGATCACCGTCATAAAGTGCAAATTCCGCGATCTGCTGGGCTCTCGACTGCGACGATTGACGCATCCGCACAGTATCGTTGAAAAGCTGGTTATGCAATTTCTGGACCTCATCCGCCGTCGGTCCTTCAACCGCGATCTGCTGGATTTCCTTCATTATTGTCTCGCGGATTTTGCTCAGGTCTTTTTCAGGTTTAGGAATAGCACCGACGAAAATGCTTGACGGGCCGCGGCGCTCGTCCGTAAAGCCAAATAACTGTATAATCGACTCTTCGCCTTTTACAAGCTTTTGATAAAGCCGCGAACTTTCGCCATCGTAAAGCAGTTTGCCGGCGAGATAGAGTGCGTAAAATTCGGGCGAGCGGCGCGGCGGAATTTTCCAGCCAAGCAAAAAAGCAGGAAACGGAGCGAGCTTGTCTTCCCATTCCTTAAAAGTTTCAGCCACTTCCTTTGGCTCGCGGACATCCAGAGCGGGCGGAGCAGGTTGTGACGGAATATCACCAAAATAGGTTTCGACAAGCTGTTTTGCTTCCGCCGGTTCAAAAGCTCCTGACAACACGAGAACGGCGTTATTTGGAGCGTAATAGATTCGGAAAAACTCCTGTACGTCTTCGACAGTTGCATCGTCAAGATGTTCCATTGAACCGATGGTCGAATGCGAGTTCGCAAAATTCCGATATATCATTTCATTGATCAGATCGAAAATTTGTCCATACGGCTGGTTATCGTACCGCAGCCGCTTTTCTTCCTTTACGGCCTCCCGCTGATTGTCGAGGTTCTCCTGCGTTACGGCCAACGACCGCATTCTATCGGACTCCAGCCACAACCCAAGGGGAAGCTGATTCGAAGGAAGCGTTTCGTAATAATTTGTACGCTCGCTTGAGGTGGTGCCATTCATCGTGCCGCCGGCTTTCATCACGTACTGAAAATGCTCGGCCTTTTTCACGTTCGCCGAGCCCTGAAACATCATATGCTCAAACAAATGCGCAAATCCGGTACGGCCTTCGCGTTCGTTCCGTGAACCGACGTCATAGTAAACTGCAATTGCGACGACCGGCACTGCAGCATCCCGATTCAGCACAACACGGAGGCCGTTTGCCAAAGTGTACTGATCGATTTCAAGCGGAGGAAGATTAAAAGTTTCGGACATAATTTCTTAAGCTCTGAATTAACGCTTCAGTTTTTGCATCCATATATTAAGGATCACAGTTCAACGTCGGCTCGATAAATTATGAAAACATTTTGACTTATAAAAAGCAAAACTGAAATCTTACAACTGAAACGGAATTGCGTTTTTCACAAAGATGAAGTCTTTTCTAAATTCTCCCTAGCTATCGAATAAAGTGCAGATTTTACCTGAAACGGAGTCAGGTCAGGATGTTTTTCGAGCAATAGTGCGATCACGCCGACAATATGCGGGCAGGCAAAACTGTTGCCGGTCAGATAACGATAGCCGCCCCCGAGCCATGCAGTTCTAACATTAACGCCCGGAGCCGTTAATTCTATCACTTCCCCATAATGAAAGCCGAACTTCAACGGATCGGCCTCTTCACTTTTAATGACGGAGATCACCGACGACGAAAAGACAGACGGAAAACTGGGATGGGGCAGATTATTTGCGGCAGCTACGACAATACAACCGGCCTGATAAGCACGGTCGAGCAAGTCGTGCAGCGGGGAAAAAAACTGCGGCTTTGTCGTGCCGAGACTGAGGTTGATCACTCGATAACGCTTTTTGATCGCATGCTCAAGTCCGGCCAGAAACGCCTGCCCGTCGCCCAAACCGCCAGCACCGAGGACCTTTACGCTGTAAAACTCAGTATCGGGAGCGATCTTTGCGATAATTCCGGCACATGCAGTCCCGTGTCCTGCGGAATCACCGGCTTCCGACGGGTCAAAAACAATTCTCCTATTATCAAAACGCGCTTCGACGGACTCAACCACCTTCCCTTTTAGATCCGGGTGGCTTTCGTCTATGCCGCTGTCAACAATCGCAACGCTTACACCTTTGCCGCTCGCCGATTTCCAGGCGTGGTCGAGTGGAAAGTAAGTCGAAATAGATGAATAAGGTGTAGGTTCGTAATCTGAAACGGTCGTCATAAAACTTATACCGTCGGAACGCAGGCTCCCAGCCTGCTCCAGAGTCAGAGCAGGCTGGGAGCCTGCGTTCCGACGAGAAACGGAGCCTAAAAATTTAAAAAGGTCGTTTCACTTTTACTTTGAGAGAAACGTAATATCGATTCCAGAAGTTCCCTGCAGATTGTCCGCTCGGCCTCTCCTCGGCTCGCGATTTCCCTCATCAACACTGCAAGATCCAGCATCTCCCGATGCTCGGCCGAGTCGCGCAATCCTTTTAGCCAATCGCGCACATCCGTAATATCGTCCTTGTTTTCCCCGGCAAGAACTTTGTCGCCAAGATCGCGAAACAGCTTTGCCGATTCATATGCATTGACGAGCGAGGCGATCGCCTCGGCAAACAGCGCGGCTTTATCCATCTCGGCCGGAGTGAATGGTTCGAAAGGCGGCTCTCCGCGCCGGTTTATATATTCCAGCACGCCGATCACTTCGCCTTTATAGCTCAGCGGAGTGGCAAGTATCATCTGCGTCGAATAACCTGTGGTTTTATCGACTTCGGAATAAAAACTTTCTTCTTCTCCAACATCGGAAACAGCCATCGGCTGCCCGGAAGAAAGCACGAATCCCGCAATGCCTTTGCCCGCCGGTACCTTCAAATTCAGGAGCTTGACGGCAGCCTCTCCTGTGGCTGACAGAAAACGAAGATCTCCCTCGTCGCCGTCCCGAATCAGGACTGACGCCTCGTCCGAGTTAATATCTGCCGCCGAAACCTGCAAAAGATTCGCAATCGATTGTGTCAATGGCTCGGTTAAAACATTTGCAATATCTACCGTCTCAATTAACCGTTGGAGTTTTTCCGGGAGTCCATCCCTGTTCGCTTCGGTCATGAATAGATTTTCACCCAAAAGCCGACGTTAATCAATATTCATAATAAAATTCGCAAACTTGGAAATACGCTGCCATTGAAACTTTTGACTGACCAAAGAATAGATAAGCGGTCAAAAGGGCAATATCCGATTGCGTGGTCGAGCTGTGTGGTTTTTTGTATATGCACCCGAAGAATAGCGACTGTGCCGATAAGCTTTCGAGTTTGAAATAGCTGCGAATATGAAAAAATATCTCTCACTTATTATTTTGCCGGCTGTTTTGGCCGCTCTCGCCTTTTCACAAAAACCGAATACCGTTTCGCAGCCGCTTCGTGCCGAATCAGAGCCTTTCAGGATAAGCCCCGGCAGTTCCTTTGCCGCATCATCAACTGCCAAACAGGTTCCTACATCTCCGACGGCTGCAAAATTACTTGTTTCGGATATTGAAGTTGCTATGCAGGTCATCCGAGAGCATCATGTGGGCGGTGCGGTTATCGATGAAGCCTCTCTTGCAAAGTCGTCTCTTACATCGATGCTGCATTCGCTCGACCCGCATTCGAGCTATTATGACCCTGCCGAATATCTCGAACTGCTTGGCGGTCACCAAAACGAATATTCAGGTACCGGTTCGGTCATCTCCACATTTGAAAAAGACGGCAAGCTCGAAACCTATGTCGTTTCCACATTTCCCGGATCACCGGCTTCCCACTCAAATCTCCGCTTCGGCGATCGGATCGTGGCGGTTGATGGAGCTTCTATCTCCGGTGAAAGCTCCGAAACGGTTCGGGACAGAGTTCGCGGTAAAAGCGGAACTTTTGTAAATCTCACTATTGAGCATGTCGGCTTAAAAGCGGTCGAAACAATAGAGCTTCGCCGCGACAGCGTACCGCAACCTTCGGTTCCGGCTGCGTACATTATTGGCCGCGGATTCGGTTATATAAATCTTACTACCGGTTTTAGCCATTCGACAGCCGCGGAATTGGGAGCGGCAATAAAGGAACTTCGACAGCAGGGAGCCAAATCCTTAATACTCGATCTAAGAGGAAACGGCGGCGGAATTCTCGAACAGGCGATAAAAACGGCTGAGCACTTTTTACCTGCGGGTGAGCTAATCGTAACGCAGCGCGGGCGCTCCGCAAACGACAATCTTGTTTGGAAATCCGAAAATAAAACCGCAGAGCTTATGCCGTTGGCGGTGCTTGTCGATGAAGAAAGCGCATCGGCGTCGGAAGTCGTCGCGGGAGCGCTTCAGGATCACGACCGGGCGCTGATCGTCGGCGAAAGGACTTTTGGCAAAGGCCTTGTACAAAGCGTCTTGAACCTGCCGCTCGGATCGGGACTTACATTGACGACCGGAAAATATTTCACGCCTTCGGGCCGTTCGCTCCAGCGTGATTATTCAGACGGCAGTCTCTATAACTATTTCAATCATATGAATGAGACCGCTGCGAGCGAAAAGTTGAGGCTTGCAGCACGTACGGATTCCCGGCGTAAAGTTTATGGCGGCAGCGGCATCACGCCCGAAGAGATCTTAAAAAAACAACCCTTAACCTCGGTCCAAATTTCCCTGCTCGATCCGATCTTCTTCTTCTCGCGGGACGTTGTTTCAGGACGCGTCAACGGTTTTGTACGATACAAGGCCGACGGTCGCAGTCAATCCGTCTATCCGGCAAACGCGGGCGATTACGCCGTCAGCGACGAGCTTCTGAAATCATTTACGGATTATGCCGTCAGCGAATGGCGGTACCAGGAAACGCTGTTGAAAAGCCAAAGCTCCTACATTAAACTCCGCCTGCGTTATAATTTGGTGCTGGCCGCCTCCGGCAATGCTGCAGCCGAGCGCGTGCTCACGGAAAAAGACCCGCAGGTCGCAAAAGCAATCGAAGTTCTCCCAAAGGCCGCCGTATTCGCAGGTTCGGCAAACAAAACGATCAGCCGCCGGATAAAATAAAAAAAACTCGCCGAATTGTGTTCTCGGCGAGTAAGGTAGAAACAGGAGGAATTAGAAAGACTCGTAGAATTTGCCTAATTTCGGCAACGGCTTTCTGACTCAATAATAGAGATGCAAGCCATTCTAAACACGTTGCCCAATCGACGAAAAAAACTCCGTAATTCAATGGACTTACGGAGTTTTAAGTTTTGGGGGGAAGTTTTAGAAATTCAACTTGCCCGAAACTTGAATACGTCTTGCGAGACTTGTAACGCTCGTTCTTATCTCACCGAAAGTCGAGGAATTGAACACTGCATTCGGAAGCCCGAATGAAGCATTATTCGTCAAATTCAGGGCGTCAACGCGGAGAATGAAATTAAATTTCTCCGTGAAACGGAATTTCTTTGACAGCGATGCGTTGGTGTTGAAGGTGCGCGGAGCGATGAAATAATTTCGTCCCGTATTGCCTAATTCACCCGCAAGCGGCTGCGAAAACTTAGCCTGAGCCTCTTCGCTGAACCAGTACCAAACGCCGTTTCTCTCTACGAGCCCCCCGAGGTCACGCGGGCAGTCGTCGCAGTTCGCAAATGATTGATTGACATTGCTGAACGTACTCAATCCCGAGTAAACCGTGAACGGTCGACCAGAACCCCAAAATACGGTGCCCGCCAATTGCCATCCCCCGACAATAAAATCGAGAGCTTTAGGAATATTACCCAAAAACGCCGTCCCTCGGCCAAGCGGTATTTCCGCGACATATGACGCCTGAAGCACGTGCCGCCGGTCAAAATCGGAATGCGCGTAATTCAAGTTGCGGTTGTTAATGTCAAACGGAGTGCTGGATGCCGACTGCGCACTTCCCCTATTTGCGGTTGCAAATGTCGGGTCCCAGGAACGGGTGTCCTTTGAGACCGAATACGTGTAAGCTACCTGATAACCGAATCCGCTCGTCAAACGGCGTTTCAGGATAAACTCCAACCCGTTGTATCGGGAAAGGTCGTTGCTGTCCAATACATTCAACGAACCCGTGTACTGCGGAAAGCGTTGAAAGAGAAAAGGATTGTTAATGGTGCGGCCGATCAATTGCTGGGTAGTGCTGGTACAGCGCCCGGCGGTAACGTCGGCAGTCTGACAGGCTCTTTGCGAAACAAGGGCCGCTGCTGTCCCAACGCTGCCGCCGGTATTCGCCAGCGAAAGCGTCGTCGAAACGGCGGTGATGCCGCGAAAGGTTGCCGTGCCGGTATTGTTCAGAGGATTGCCGGTAAACAACAAATTAACCAGACAGGAGTTAGCTGTGGCGTTGTTGCGAAGAGTATTAAAGGCCTGTAAAAAGTTTTCCGGACAACGCGAATCCCTGGCGAGAATATCCACCTGATTCGAGTCGTAAGCTCCAAATAAATGAACCCCTCGACGGCCTATGTAATTAACTTCGAGTACATTTTTCCACCCTAGCTCACGCTGAATGCCGGCAAACCATTGATGATTTTCGGGATACTGCGTATCAGGATCAATGACCGTGATACCGGTCGTGGAGAATGCCGCGGGTTGACGCAGCTGGTCAGGTGTTTGCGTGGGAACAAGAGTTGGCAATCCATTTCGAATCAGCAGGTTTAGCCCCGCAATGCCGGTTGCCGACCCGCTTAAGGTGTTTCCCGGCGCACTCTGATAAATACTGTTGGCAAATACCTGTGACGGAAACCTGTCGTACGACAATCGGTAATTCGCGCGAATGGATGTTTTGCCGTTTTTGAACGGATCCCAGGCAAAGCCTACGG
>Ga0136634_10000647_pt1 | contig 14610 bp, 10 predicted proteins | sample AntDrymUQ8332106_2_FD_104654 | JGI IMG/M metagenome (GOLD analysis project Ga0136634, IMG submission 104654) | Polar desert sand microbial communities from Dry Valleys, Antarctica - metaG UQ833 (21.06) | ecosystem: Environmental > Terrestrial > Soil > Desert | place: Antarctica: Dry Valley... | reverse complement strand
TTTCATCGAATTACATCGCCAGTGTATTTCTGCAGAGCTTCAGTACCAATCTCCTGACGGTGGACACCTTTTTGGTAAAAAACCGCCGGCGCCTACCTGCCGAAGCTGATCTACGTTCTGTGAATATTGGGATCAACCTCGAATGGTTTAATACGGATTACAGGCTCAATCCCAGGAAAGGGAATGATTTCATAATAAATGCTGCGATCGGAACAAAGAAGATCAAAAAAAATAATGTCATTGTACAGCTTCGTGACTTCTTTAATCCGGCTTACAATTTTAATTCATTGTATGATACGGTAAAACTTAAATCATACCAGTTCCGCATTAAATTTTCGGAAGCACATTATTTCCGGCTCAACAGAATGTCAACCCTAAAAACAGCTATATCAGGTGGTTGGTTCCAAAGCCCCAATGTCTTTCGCAATGAACTATTTCAAATTGGCGGCTATAAATTATTAAGAGGTTTTGACGAAGAAAGCATCTTTGCTTCCCAATACGCAGTAGGTACTGTCGAATACCGGTATTTGTTAGGTCAAAATTCATTTTTATTTGGTTTTGTCGATATGGGATGGGTAAAAAATGCAGCACTGCCTGGCAATATAACCAATACATTTATTGGAGCCGGTATAGGTATGGCGTTTGAAACCAAAGCCGGCATCTTTAATATCTCCTATGCGAGCGGTAAAAGGAATGACGTTAAATTCAATTTGCGACAATCAAAAATTCATATAGGATATGTGAATTACTTTTGAATTTAAGTTCAATGTAAGGGGTAACCGGAGCTACAATATTTTTAGACTGTAAATAGACCAGGTGAAGAAATTTATTATCGTTTTTGTTTGTTGTATTATTATTTCCCTTCCTTCAAGGCAGCAAAACGGTAATGATTCAACAGGACAACAAAATGATTCCTTGTCTGATTTTTTAGTTGAAGACTCATTCCTGGAGCAAGATATGCCCAATGATTCCCTGAGTATACTTCCTGTTGATTCGGTTGCTATACACAATACAGTAATTCAGAAAAGGGAAATGATCGAGGCTTTTCAGCATGTCCTTAGCCAGCATCCTTTCCTGTCCTATTATAAAAAGCCTGGCGAGTCTAATCTTTATGTAAGAAAGCAAACTGATAATGAGACAAGATTTTATTTTCTGATAGTATTGCTGCTTTATTTCGCCTGTATCAGACTTTTTTTCGGAAAGTATCTGGAGAACCTTACAACCTTGTTTTTTAGAGTCACCATGCGTCACCAACAAATCCGGGAACAACTTTTACAGGCGCCTCTGCCTTCTTTGCTGTTAAACATTCTCTTTGTTATTTCTTGCGGACTGTACCTGTCCCTGCTGGCCGGGTATTATAATTTTACACTTTTTGGAAACTTTTGGCTAACCTTACTGTATGCAATAGGCTTTGTTTCAGGGATATATTTAGGAAAATACCTCCTTTTGGTGATTGCAGGCTGGGTTTTTAATATTAGAAGTGCAACAGGTACCTATATTTTTATCGTCTTCCTGGTTAATAAAATGATAGGGATTTTTTTATTACCAATGGTGATACTTCTATCGTTTCCCAATCAGTACTTATTGCCAGTTCTTATCCCTTTATCGTATGTAGTAATGATATTATTATTAGTGTATAGATTTTTAAATTCGTTCCGTCCGATCAGAAGCGAAATAAAACTAAACAGGTTTCATTTTTTTCTTTACCTTTGCGCCTTCGAAATAGCACCAATTTTGTTGATTTACAAGATGTTATTGACTTTTGTGGAAAGAAGTAATTAAATTTGCAATCCATACGTACAATATGGTTAAAAACGGGGTTAACACAAATACAAACCTTTTAGCGATTAAGAAAATCTTAATCACGCAGCCTAAACCGGATACAGACAAATCACCGTACTTTGAACTTGCCAAAAAGTACAATATCGGTTTAGATTTCCATCCTTTTATCCGTCTTGAAGGAATTCCCGCCAAAGAATTTCGAAAACAAAAAATCGAAATCAGTAATTACACGGCTGTTATTTTCACGAGTCGCAATGCTATAGACCACTTTTTTCGGATGTGCGATGAGATGAAGGTTATTATTGCCCAGGATACAAAGTATTTCTGTATTACTGAGGCGGTTGCTCTGTATTTACAGAAGTTTATTTTGTACCGGAAGCGAAAAGTGTTTTATGGCACGGATGGCACCAATAAAAGTATGTTTGATGTGATCAACAAACATAAAGAAAACGAAAAATTTCTCTATCCCTGTTCCGAAAATCAGCAGGATAATGAAATTGTGAATTGGTTGAAGACTCATAATTGTGGCTTTGCAACCCCATTCATGTATCGTACTATCAGTAACGACGTAAAGGATGTTTTCGGCCAGAATAGCTACGACATTATCTGTTTTTTTACACCCAGTGGCGTAAAGAGCCTTCTTGATAATTTCCCTGGTTACAATCAAAACGGAACCCGCATAGGCGCTTTCGGCAATAATACATCAAAGGCTGTGGAACAAGCTGGCCTTACCCTGGATATTATTGCTCCTCAACCCAAACTTCCCTCCATGGTGGCTGCTTTAGAGCAATATTTATCTGCGATACTGAATAAAAAATAGTTTCTAACGGGTTTATACATTCTATAGTATTCCTGGTTTGAATGTCTCGAACTGGATGTTATGGTTTTTCGTATAGCGTAGAAATGATAAACCTGATTTAGAAATACATCCAACCTATTTTTAGGTTCCCCCGTAAATATTTTGTGATACACCGTTTCGTATAGCCTCCCTCGATTGAACTTTAAATCGATGGCTGTGGTGGGCCGAGACTCTGAACCGTGTCAGGTTAATTAACACAAAATTTTCTTATCAAACCTTACATTTATAAACGAAGATGATTTTGTACAAATGTTATGATGATTGAAGAATTTGGCCCCGCCATGAGTGAATGGCACGGAATTTATACTATGTAGGGAGTGTTTTTATAATGGAAAGGACGGCAGGTATGGCGCTGAAAACTTCGTAATGATTTTTTACGTACTTTCATTTTCTTCTGTGATTCTTTATCCGCTACCCCGAGAATACCAATAATACCTATTGCAGGCAAGAAAAGATCAGAACAAGCGTTCTTGTATCTGATATTGTGTCAAGCTTGTCAACCTATTGTAAATGAGCCTGGTATATAGATAGATTTTGGTATATGTGTAAAACTTTAGAAATCCATTAAGACAATATTTTAATTTCAAATGTCGTTTACGAATGTACAATGTCATGTTATGTATTGCAGTTATCAAAAAAAAACTCTAAAATTGTGATGAAGTCGGTAAAAAACTATTTTTGTCCAATACCCTTAATATTTATGAAAATGAAAAACCTATCCGCTTTATTAATCCTTATTGTAATATTATTTACAATTGGATGCGGCAAAATTGGAAAAAAATCCGCAAAGGGTTTGCCAAATGATGGACAACTACACGGTGTAGCTCCTGGAGGCAAATACAACCTCACCAAGCCTCAGGGGATGGTATACATCCCACCTGGAACTTTCCACATGGGTCCCAGTGACGAGGATGTAAATTTTACGTTTACTGCGCGTAACAAGCAAATTTCCATCAACGGATTTTGGATGGATGCCACTGAAATCACGAACAATCAATATCGTCAATTTGTAAATTGGGTTCGTGATTCGATTGCTTCAACCTTAATGCAATATGGTAAAGAGGTTGACGGGCGGTTTTCTGTTGATTGGAAAAAAGCTCAGACAATCAAGTGGGGTGATAAATCGACAGTAGAAAAGATCGATCAAATGATCCTTACGCCTGAAAACCGTGTTTTTGGTAAAAAAGATCTCGATCCCAATAAATTGGTATACCACTCTGAAATTTTTGATCTTAAAGAGGCTGCTCGCAGAGAAAATGCCAGTAAGCCAAGATCTCAGTTTATTGTGAAAAAAGATGTTTTGATTTATCCCGATACACTGGTATGGATACGTGATTTCAGCTATTCCTATAATGAGCCTGCTGCAAAAAGATATTTCGCTCACCCTGCATTTGGCAATTACCCTGTTGTAGGCGTTAGCTGGAAACAAGCTTCTGCTTTTGCGGAATGGAGAACTCATCTGCTCAATTCATTTCTGGAGTCGAAGAAAAAAACGACCGAATCTGATTTCCGCTTGCCAACAGAGGCTGAGTGGGAGTATGCTTCCCGTGGTGGCCGTTCACAGTCTATGTTTCCATGGGGTAACTATTACCTGAGAAACAGGAAAGGATGTTTGCTTGCCAATTTCAAACCAGGTCGTGGTAATTATCCAGAAGACGGAGGTTTTTATACTGTACGTGCCGATGCCTACTGGCCAAATGATTTTGGTCTGTATTGTATGGCTGGTAATGTTGCTGAGTGGACCTCTTCCTTGTTTTATGAAGGTGCCTACAATTTTCAACACGATATGAATCCTGATATTCGTACGAATGCAAAAGATTCTGATCCTCCACGGATGAAGCGAAAAGTGATTCGTGGCGGAAGCTGGAAGGATGTCGGGTATTACCTTCAAACCAGTACTCGCAATTACGAGTACCAGGATACTACCAAATCCTATATTGGTTTTCGTACCGTTGTTGATTTACCAGCTACCCGGAAGCGTTAAATTTCTGTTACCAGGTAATTTAAAATCGACAATTCCGTTTACTTATTGATTAGATAAACAAATCAAAATATTTTTATTCTTATAACCCTTAATCCGTTTCAAAAACCAATTAAATCTATTAAACCATGGCTGGAGTTTCTAAATCTACTGAAAGACTGGTAAATGTAGTCGTCTGTATGGGTGCCGCAATTGTAATTTTCGGCGCCTGGCAAAAAATCACGCATCAACCTTTAGCTGATTTCTTCCTTACTGCAGGACTGATCACTGAAGCTATTATATTTGTTGTTTATGCAATCTTGCCGCCTCCCGGTTCAGAAATGCATGCTATTGCTGAGGCTCTTCCCAAACTAGCTGGTAACGCCAATTCTTCTAATCCGGCGCTGGCTAAAATGGATAAGATGCTCCAGGAAGCTGATATTACTCCAGCTAATCTTAACCGTTTAAGCGATGGATTTAAGAAATTAGGTACTTCAGTTGATAAGATTGCTGATGTTTCCGATGTTGTTAAATCTACCAGCGATTACTCGGCAAAAACAAAAGAAGCTACATCGGCTTTAGACGCGATGAAAGTTGCATACCAGGGAGCTACCGCTACTATGGGACATTTCAATACGGCAGCAGATAGTACCAAACAGTTTCATCAGCAGGTTCAGGTATTAACCAAAAATCTTGGTTCTTTAAATGCTATTTACGAACTGGAGTTACAGGATACCAATAATCATCTTAAAGCAATGAATAATTTTTATGGCAACCTGGTTACTGCTTCACAAACCATGCAGGGTAGCGTTGATGATGCAAAACGTGCTCATGAACAAATCGCAAAACTTGCCGGTAACCTGAGCAACCTGAATACTATTTACGGTAATATGTTAACTGCTATGCAAGGACGTGCTTAACGCACTCTTTTCATATCAAGTTATCCTCTGGCTGAAAAACATTGTTTAAAAGTATTAACCCAATTCCATGTCATTACCAAAAGAACCCAGGCAGAAGATGATCAACATGATGTACTTGGTGCTTACAGCTTTGCTGGCACTAAATGTATCATCAGAAATTCTGAATGCCTTTAAAACCGTAAATACCAGTATAATCAACGCGAATGGCGTTCTTACTGGGAATAACAATACCATCTATACATCATTTGCTACTAAGTTAGCTGATGGTAAGACGGCCGAAAAAGCAAAGATCTGGATGCCAAAAGCTGTTCAGGCGCAAAAATTATCAAAGGATGTTTATGATCACATTGACCAATTGAAACAGTCCCTAATGAAGGAAGCCGGTTATGATCCAAAGGAAGATACCGCATCCTGGACGGATAATCTTGATGCCTCAACCAGGCTGATGGATAAGCAAGGCAAAGGCGACGAATTAAGAAAGAAACTTGAAACACTAAAAAAGGATCTGCTTGCCATTGATCCTGCAATCGGAAAAGAATTCGCCAATAAATTACCCATTGATTTAAGCGTTCCCAAGTCACAAACAGGAAATAAAAATCCTAGCTGGACAACGAACTATTTTCATATGACGCCGGCCATTGCTGCAACTACCATTATGAGTAAATTTCAGAATGATGTAAAGAGTGCAGAAAACCAGATTGTAACGTACTGTCATGCACAGGTTGACGCCGTAGCCGTTCGGTTTGATAAGTATGGTTTTGTAGGTGGATTAAGTTCCAGCTATCTCATGCCCGGTGAAAAAATTACTGTTTACTCCGGTTTGGGAGCAACGAGTTCTGCTGCACAACCCAATATCAGTATTAATGGAAGACCTGTAAGTCTAAATGCCGATGGTTTAGCCACAGCGGATTTTGATGCTGGTGGTACAGGCAGCCATAATATTAATGTGGTGATTAAGTATGTGAATCAGGAAGGCATAACACAAACTATTAATAAGACACTTGAATATTCTGTAGGTGCTCCTTCTGGTATTGCAGTATCAGCAGATAAAATGAACGTACTCTACGTTGGTGTAGAAAATCCTTTGACAATTACTGCCGGTGTAGGAAGTGAAAAGGTTACTGCTTCATTTTCAGGTGGAGGTACCATTTCTAAAGTGGGTGGCAGTAAATATGTGGTAAAACCAACTACTCCTGGTGAATACAATGTAGTAGTTCGGGCTGAAGACAAAAGCACTCCTGTTAGATTCCGGGTTAAATATTTGCCCAAGCCTGCCACTTTTGTGGGAACAAGCAGAGGTGGTTCTATATCTGCTGCCTCCTTTAAAGCACAAGGTGGTATGATTGCACGCTTAGAAGATTCGGAATTCGAAGCGCCTTATAAAGTTGTAAGTTACAGGATGGGAGCAAGCGGTGGTGCATTCCCCGTGTATCAGGAAGCTTCTAATGAAGGAAACAGGTGGAGTGGAAGTGGTTCTAATATCGTAGGAAAAGCAACACCAGGTACTACCATTTATTTTGAACAAATCAGGGTTGTTGGACCAGATGGCAGAACTGTAGAAGTTCCTCCTATGGTATTCAATCTAAAATAATATTAAATAGGGAACAATGAGAAATCGAGTTTTAAAATTAAGTCTGCTGCTGGCAGTTATGGTTGCGCTGAATACAGAAGTGGATGCACAGCAAAAGAAGCCGGTGCGTGCCAAGAGTAAAAGGGCTACCACAACAAAAACCACCAACAGAAGTAATAACGGAGCTAATAAAACCGCATTAGCAGCGCCGGCAAAGGATACTATTCCTGTAATAGTGCAAAATGCAGATATTACTATAGATCCTCCGCGCAAATCGTTGCGGAATGACAATGCCATCGAACGTAACCTGGTAAAGGAAAGAACACCTTTGGCTTATGAACATATACGTGAAGATGATGCAACCTACATGCAAAGAGTATGGAGAGAGATAGATGTTAAGGAGAAGATGAATCTGCCATTTGTATATAAAGTAGATGGTGATTATGGCAATCAGCGCTTTATAATGATCTTACTGAACGCATTGAAAAATGATAGTCTGGTAGCATTCGATGCAACAGTTGATGATCGTTTCACAACACCCATTACATTTGCAAAAATTTCAGAGCAAATGATTGGCAAACCAAAGGTGGAACAAATACCTGATTGGGCTAAAGATCCAGATGGTTCGAAAGGTATTCAAAAAGACACCGTGATTTCAGAAATTTTTAATCCCGATATGATCGAAAGATATTGGATTAAGGAAGATGTAGTCTTCGATAAAGAATCATCAAGACTATATACCAGGATACTCGGAATAGCACCGCTAAAAACGGTTTTGAATCCGGATGGTTCATTCAGAGCAGTTACTCCACTTTTCTGGGTTTATTATCCTGACCTTAGGCCAATGCTTGCAAAGTATGAAGTTTATAATGGCAAGAACTACGGTGCAAGAATGAGTTGGGAAGAATTGTTTGAAAGTAGAATGTTCGCGAGCCGCGTGATTAAGTCAACCATTAATAATCCAAACGATCTTTTAATAAGTTTATACGTGAAAGATCCGATCCTTGCTTTACTGGAAGGCGAGAATATCAAAGACAAAATATTTAACTACGAACAGGATCTTTGGTCCTATTAGGAGCAAATAAATTAAACAAAAAAGGCATCGTATATTTACGATGCCTTTTTTGTTTAAAGAAATAGACTAAAAATTGCAGAACGCTTCATAATCAATCTGATTGCCCTTATACAACTATATTTTTTTTTGGTAAAATACCCCGTAAAGGGTATTGTTTTATGACGGTGTTTTACTATTTTTACAATGGTTTTTCATAGGATATTGGATTTTAAAAACGGGGCTGGATTTCTATCCTGGCCCTTTTTCTTTTTAGTCCGGTTTGTTATTATCAGCTTCGCTACTTTCTACTTTATGAAAAAACCTCCAGATAATCCCGGCACGTACATTTCCCACTACTTTACAAAGATCTTCTTCCGTCAATTCCCGGATATTTTTGACAGACTTAAATGTTTTTAATAATTGATCTGCCGTGTTTTTTCCAATGCCTTTTATATTTTCCAATTCATTAAAGAAAGTTCCTTTGCTGCGTTTGACTCTGTGAAAAGTGACCCCGAAACGATGAACCTCATCTCTTATCCGCCTGATTAGTTTAAGGCTTTCACTTGTATACGATAGCCGTACAGATTCTTGATCGCCAGCAAAAAAAACTTCTTCTTCATTTTTTGCCAGCCCTATAACTGTCATCTTCCCAATCAAGTCTAATTCCAGTAGACTTTCCATGGCCGCATGCAACTGCCCTTTACCGCCATCAATGATGATCAACTGCGGCAGAGCCAGCTTCTCTTCGACCAGTCTTTTATAACGTCTAAACACTATTTCTTTCATCGTAGCAAAGTCATTGATACCCTGTACAGTTTTTACGTTAAAGTGCCTGAAATCTTTCTTGCTTGGCATTCCATCAAGGAAACAAACCATCGCTGAAACAGGAAAACTTCCCTGGAAATTTGAATTATCGAAACATTCTATGTGTGTAGGTAAATCTGGAAGTTGAAGGTCTTGTTGCAGTTGATATAACACTTTATTTCTCTCCATATCATCCTTGCCTTCTAGGCGTAACATTTTTCTTTTGTGTATTTCTTGTCGAAAATAATTGACATTGGTTTCCGAAAGTTCCAGCAACTTTTTTTTATCGCCTCCCCTCGGGATTGTTAGTGTTATTCCGGACTCCGGATATTCCATAGGAAAAGGCACTACGATTTCAGTCGCCAGGCTATTAAAAGCAGACCGTAATTGAGCAATCGCAAAAGCCAATATGTCTTCATCAGTTTCTTCAAGTGGTATTTCCAACTTTGATGTATGTGTTTGAACAATGGTTCCATTGTATACCATGAGGTAATTCACATACGCCTCATTTCCCTCGCGAAGGAGAGAGAATACATCGGCATTAGTCAGTTGCCTGCTAACCACTACCGATTTCGCTTCATAGTTTTCTAAATGCTCAATTTTCTTTCTGACAATATCTGCTTTTTCAAATTCCAGGGATATGGCATAATCTTTCATTTCATTTTTGAAATATTGAATGACGGGTGTAAGGTTACCTTTCAGAATATTTTTTAGTTGTTGAAGATTCTCTTCATAATCCGGTAGCGTTTGAAATCCTTCACAAGGTCCTTTGCAATTGCCCAGATGATATTCGAGGCATACTTTGAATTTGCCTTTTTTAATGTTTGATTCGGTGAGGTTAAGTTTACAGGTTCTTAACTGGATAGTAGCTTTTACGAAATTGATCAGCTCACGAACTTTACTAACTGACGTAAATGGCCCAAGATATTGTGACCCGTCTTTAATTTTACGACGGGTTAGAAATACTCTGGGGAACGGCTCATTTTTTATAACGATATATGGATAAGATTTATCATCCTTCAGATCTATATTGAACCTGGGCTGGAACTGTTTGATAAGAGAATTTTCAAGCAGAAATGCATCCTGTTCGGAATGAACAATTGTAAATTCGACTCGCTTGATCCTTTGAACGAGCTCATGGGTTTTGTAGTTCGTGAAATTCTTATTAAAATAAGAGCTAACACGTTTACGGAGGTTTTTGGCCTTGCCTACATATAGAAGTTCATCCCGGGCATCATAATATTTATATATACCGGGTTGTATCGGTATAGTATGTGCCATATTTTGAAATTCTGTTTGCGTCATAGTCTTATTGCCATGGATCCCATACAACCTTAACCTGTTTTGTAATTACTTCAGGTTTTGAAGTTCTTATTTCAGAATTGATCTGGAAATTTTTTCCTGCTTTCCAATATAATTTTTGCTTCATTGATGTGTCTGTTTTTTCAATGATTTTCTCTAAATAAATACTCATCACCTTATTATATATTACGCCTTCCGGCTTTACCAGTACATCAACTCTTTTCAGAGGCAGATTTTTATTATTTGCTGAGTAAAGAAAACTGGAGTATTGGGTTGTATTGTCAAAAAAGGAGGATTCTGAAAATTCATTTTCAAATGTTTCTTTACTCAAGGCCTGGGGCATAAATTCCTGGGCTAACTGGTGAAATTCATCAAGTTTGATATAAGTAGAATCGGTGATACCGTTTTGAGTTGTATATTTCATAATGCCCACGGGAAGAGAGTCTACATCTCTGATCTCACTCTTTAAATAATCAAGAACCGGAAAATAGGCTTTCGCTTTTTGGGTTGAATCTACTGTTCGTGAAGGTACCGGGCGTGTATCCGTATTGGCGCATCCAGGGATTAAAAGAAAAGCGAACGCATACAGGAAGTCTTTCATCAGGTAAAATTATGTAATTGAAGAGGCTCAAAATTAGAAAGCCACCGTAAACACGGTAGCTTTCTATTAAATGCATCGATGATGCTTAGCGGATAGTCTTGGTTACCCCAATCTTTACACCGTATTCAATCAAGTATTCTTTGATCGGGTATTTATCTGTGTAGCTCGACAATAGTTGATACCTGATTTGAGGTCCTACCTGCCATTTTAGACCGGCAGTTTTATACGACACAAAAGTTTCAGCGCTTGTATTGATATTCCATCTTCTGACCAAAGAGGGTTCTCTTGTATAATTTTTATAGTCGCTTGAGATCAGGTAAGTATTCCGGTTTAAAAGGTAGGTGGGTTGAAGTGTTCCTGAAACCCCCAATTGCAATTTATTATTACCTAGAACAGTTACCTCAATACCCAACGGAACAGACACCTGGAAATATTGATTTTGCAAATTCTGAACTGCATAACCACCAAAGTTTCTTAGCTGTGTTAAATTGCTTATTGAAGGAGAATTTAAACCATTAATACTGTTTAATGCTATCGTAGCCCGTTCAGTGCCTGAACTGTAGGCTTGGATTTCATAGCGTGAATAATTAAACTGTAAGCCTGCTTTGAAGGAGAAATTATGAGTCACGTTATATAATAAATAGGAACCAAGCTCGAATCCAAGTGCTGGTTTATGATTAACCAATCTATCCAGATCTCCTTCAATACTTAAAGCAATGGGTATATTCCTTGAATTGGATTGAATGTGGGCATTTTTGCTCCCTGTAAGTCTTCGGTAGTTCATTGTGGGCGCAAAAGATAATTGCCAAGTAAGACGTTTGGGTTTGGTTGTAATTAAATCATACACGGCAAACTCCTGGAGCCAATTGAGCTTTTGAATATCTTCCTCCCCTTGTAAGTCTAACTGACTCGTTGTTATAATCGGATAAATTGAGGGGTTAGAAGATTTTTCAATGCTTACAATATTCGGTTGTTTTGCACTTGCTTCCTGTTTTGAAGCATAAGGCATTCCGAGAATTGGTTTATCAATTAAAATCGAAACATCTGAATCAGGGGTTATTGATTGCTCGAATCCAGGAAGATTCTTTGTTATTTCATCAGCGGAAGGTGATAAATCCTGTTGCTTTTCAGAACTGGATTGAATTGGATGCCCGCTGTTCAAAGAGCCCGTGATTAACTGGTCAAATGGTATAACCTTAGCCCCTTTATTTTCAGATACAGGATTGCCAGGCTTCGGATTTGCAATTTGTTTTGCCGGCGGTGAAACAATCAATTGGTCAATACCGAGATAACTAAGACCCGTTAATAATAAAGCGAATCCAAACCAATATTTTCTTTTGGAGGAATGCAATGAACGGTTTACGCCTTTCCACACCTTATCGGAAGGATACATCCGGAATTGATCTGCTTTTAGTTTGATCAGATCTTCAAATTCATCAGTGTAAAAATCACGTTCCATAATCAGTGGTATTTGTACAGGTAATCATTTTCATAGGATTCAGGAATGTTGGTATATACTTATTTACCGCCCAGCGGCTATTCTAAACCATCCTGATCTATCGGAAGGCTTTTGAATGATTTTTTTTCTTACTAAAATGTCTTCCAACATCTGTTTCGCCCGGGTATATTGAGATCTGCTGGTGCTTTCCTCAATATCTAACATCTCCGCAATTTCTTTATGAGAATACCCCTCTATTGCATACAGGTTCAATACAGTACGGTAACCTATGGGCAATATTCGAATACATTCCACCACCTGTTTAGCCTGAACAATGGAAGGCACCGATTCTTCACGAATCTGCACACTGGTGGCATGTATCAAATCGACACTTTCATTAAACCTTTTATTCTTCTTTAGATGGTTGATGCAAGTATGTACAACAATTCTTCTTATCCAACCTTCAAATGCACCCTTATTTTGGAAAGTGTGAATTTGCGAAAACACTTTTATTAATCCTTCCTGCAACATATCTTCTGCATCTTCCCGATTATGGGCAAATCTGTAACAAACAGAAAGCATCTTGGAGCTGTACTTTTGGTACAGTTCCCGTTGAGCTCCCGGTTCATTGTTCAAACAACCTTGTAAAATGGCTTCTTCGGTCATATTAACCTTTAGTGGCCCTGTAATTTAGACAATTTCTAGAAGTTACTGCTGCTTCCCTTATGTAAAATCTTTAAAATATCTTTAAATGATTTTATTTAAAACGATTCTAAAGCAGGCGACTTTGTTCGCTGCCATACTGTACCTAGAAAATAATGTTAGAGAGATGTTTTTATGGCTACGATAAGGTTGCTACCGGGCGACACTATTCCCGAGGAATAAGAACGGTACTGCTGGTTGGTTATATTTTCCCAGCCGGCCGTTAGAAGGCAACGGTTTAACTGAAAACTGGCTTTGATATTTAGAGTGTACCAACCCGGGCTAAAAGGTCTACCATTTTTATCGGAAGCATAAATAAAAGGTTTCGCCTGTTCGGAAGGCGCCAGGTTATTATTAGATATCTCCCCATTCCATACGGCATATCCATCCACCCACCATTTTTTTCTATGAAACTTCAGATGAGTATTGCCATAAAACGGAGGGGCATGACGCAGAGGCACTTCTTCATCTTTAATATCATCGGTTTCACTACCTTCTATCCAATTTCCCTGAATCAGCCACGAAAGAGTTTTATGAAAAAAAACTTCGATACCTGTTTGAACTCCATACACATTTGCTTTTGCAGCATTTTGTAATGAAAAAACGCGGCTTTTTATGCCTTCATATAACACGGTATCCTGCCCGTTAAAAGTGGAAAGCCGTCTTACCATTGCGTTATCCAGCCGGGTATAAAATCCGGTTATATCAAAATTGATTTTACCTGCTACATTGATTGCATATCCTACATCAACATTATAAGCGTACTCTGGCTTTAAATCTGAATTTGGAACCGTTAACTGCCCAGGTGCTGATTCAAACACTTTGCTAAGATCATCGATATTTGGCACTCGGAAGCCTGTAGCAAAATTAAAGTTCAATTGAGATTTTGAGGTAGGACGAAACACCAGCCCAAGATTTCCGGTTGTAGCTCCTTTTTTTATTTCTGCCGTGGTAAAGGGAAAACGAAAAAGCGAAGTATCAAAAGAAGATCGGACAGTTACGTAATTATATCGAAGTCCGGCATTGAATGTGAACCGACCGAAATTTGATTTAAAGTTTGAATAAATGCCATAGGAATTCCAGTCAGAATGGTCAGGATAACGTGTAACAGTAGGTTCAGCGTACCCGGAATTTATATTTATTCTGTTGGCTCGTGAGCGAACATCATTGGTTATATATTCAACTCCATAAAATAGTTCGTTTCTTCCGTTGAACATTTTATTGAGATCAAGGTTTGCAGAGAAAATTTTTACCTGTTCCACCTGGTTTCTGATGAGAAAACTATTAAATCTCCGGTCATGCCTGCTTTCTTCGTAATGCTGGTATGCTGTGACCAGACGGGCAGAATGGTAGAGAATATTCTTTTTCACATGTGTTGCCTGTAAGGCATGCATCCGCCATAATTGTGGTCCGTAATACCATTCGGCAAAGGATGGATTACTTCCTGCTGTTTCAATCAGGCGATCGTATCGGGGAACATTGCTGGTTCCTGAATAGTGGAAAGTGTATTGAAAGTTCCAGGCTTCAGTGGGTTTGAAACGTAATTTTTGTAAAACATTCAATTGTGTATACCCGGTAAATTTTTGAATCCTTGTATCATCATTGATAAAGATGCTGT
>Ga0136634_10000646_pt1 | contig 14614 bp, 14 predicted proteins | sample AntDrymUQ8332106_2_FD_104654 | JGI IMG/M metagenome (GOLD analysis project Ga0136634, IMG submission 104654) | Polar desert sand microbial communities from Dry Valleys, Antarctica - metaG UQ833 (21.06) | ecosystem: Environmental > Terrestrial > Soil > Desert | place: Antarctica: Dry Valley... | reverse complement strand
GGTGAGGTGGCCGGTGAGCAGGGCGACGAGCAGGTCGGCGCGGCGGGCGTCCATGCCGCGGGGGTCCTCGGCGCCGAGCCCGCGGGCCAGGCGGGTGAGCCACTGATAGGCCGAGGTCGCATCGGGGGCGGCGAGCAACGCCCACAACGACGCCATCCCTTCGGTCTCCTCCCCGACCACGACACGACGGTCCTTGCGGGCGGCGCGGTGCCGCTCCGCGGCACCCTCGGGGTCCACGGCGATCACCGCCCGGGCCAACGCGGCGCGGAGTTGTCCGGTGGTCTGGGTGGGGGCGCGGTCCAGGATCCGGTCCTGCACCGCGACGGCGTGCTCAGGGGTCAGGAACCCGGTGATGTCGGTGATGGCCCGGACCTTCGGCAGGTCCAGCAGACCGTTCTCCCACGCCTCGAGGGTGGCGGGCAACGTGGTGGCCAGGTGGGCGGCCTGACCGAGGCGGGCCATGGCCGTACCGCGGGCCAGGTGTAGGGCCAGCCCGATCTCATCGGGCGCGTAGCGGCTGATGGACGAGGGCCGTTCACAGTTCATCGCCTGGGGATCGTCGCCGGGGCGGCGGCGGGAGAACTCGGCCAACAGCCGAGCCTGGCGGGCCTGCGCCCAGGACGTCAGGTGGTCGAGCGCGACGACGGCGTCGACCAGCTCGGCGTCACCGAGACCGGCACCATCGTCACCGGTGGCGGCGTCGACCTCCAGGGCCAACCACCCCGAGGGTTGCACGTTCGCGGGGGAGTACCCCGGCGGCGGGATGTCGGCGTGTTCACGGAACCCGGAACGCCAGTCCGAGGACGTGTCCGGCGACCATGGGGGTGGCTCGTCGGACAGCACGGGCACCGCTGGATCGTCGAGCACGTCTTCGAACATACGTTCGATACTACTCGAGTTGCGGCTCCTTGTCCAACGTGACTCGTCCGATCCCTGCGGCGCTGGTCGCGGCCCGGGCTGGCTGTCGACGACGTGGTCGCCGACAGCCGGTTCTGGGCGTGTCCGGTGTACAGCTCACGGACCGCTGGTCGGCAGGCGGCCAAGTTCGACGCCGAGGTTGTCGCCACCGTCGCCGTACCGCCGCGGGGGTGAAAACTGGGAAGAGTCGATGTCGTAGTACCTGATCCGCCAGCTTGACGCGATCGACAACGTCTCGTCGCAGGCCCGCACCTAGGTCACACGGGCCTGCGACGACGGCCACGTGCTGCGACGAACGGTGCGACGGCTGCTGGATCTCGTTCAGGCGATGGGGTGTTGTGGTGAGTCCAGCCAGAGGGTTCGGCCGGTGGGTCCGGCGGTGATGCCGAGCCGGGTGGGGTCTGGTCGACCGTGTTTCTCCCACAAGTTGGCGGCGTGCTCAATATGCTTGAAGAGGTCCGTCGGGCCACCCTGGATGACCGTGCCGGAGACAGGGTCGACATCGGCCCACGCGCCGCGGCCGTCGGAGATGCGGACCAGGGTCTTGCCGTTACGGTTGGAGGTCCAGATCCGTCCCATGTCAGGGGCGATGAACTGGAGGAAGAACCGGAAGCTCGGCTCGTCGAGGATGGTCGGGTTCAGCGACGTGGTTGTGGTGTGGACGTCGTCGTAGTCGATGTGAGTGGCGAACCGGCCGCCGTCACGCAGAGGATTGTCGACGTGGGCGCGCAGCCACATGAAATGGCCGGGCTCAGCGAGAAACCGTCCGCTGACGGTGCCGTCGCCGTTGTCTCGGGCGACCAACAGGCTGGAGGTGAGATCGCCACGCAGGTCCGCCACGATCAGCCCGCCGGGTTGCAGCTGGGCGAGCCATGGTGCGGGGATCGTCTGCACCGCGCAGGTCGCGATGATCCGGTCATAAGGTGCATCGTCGGCGAACCCGGCGGCACCGTCTCCGACGGCCAGTGTAGGGTGTTGGCCGAGGGTGGCGAGGCGGTCGCGGGCGAGGTCGACCAGCTCGGGGTCGATGTCGAGGCTGGCGACGTTCCCGGAACCGAGTCGGTGGCACAGCAGCGCGGAATTGTATCCAGTGCCGGTGCCGATCTCCAACACCCGGTTTCCGTCGTGGACGTCGAGCAAGGTGAGCATGCGGGCCATCAGGCTCGGGCGCGTGGAGGAGCTGGTCGACTGCCACAGGTCCGGCGTCCCCGGGGTCAACGCGTACTGGGTGACGAGCGACTTATCGCTGTATACCTCGTTGAGCCACCGCTGATGGTGGTTCGGATCGGTGCCGTCGACCAGCTCGAGAGCGTCCGGGAAAGCGGGTGGTAGAACCGGGGAACGAACACGTGTCGAGGGATGTCGGCGAACGCGGCGGCCCACTGCGGGTCGATCCCGGCTGTTGCCGCCAGCTCTCCGGCGAGGGCATTGGCCCGCTCTCGCCAGGCATTCATATGGTCCCCTTGGCCAGCAGTGCAGCGATGCCGGCGCTGATGGGCAGCCCGGTGGCGTGCTCCAGCCACAGGTACTGGCCAGCGGGGTTGCACTCGTAGGCCAGGAAGCCGCGCGGGGTGGCCACCAGGTCGAAGCAACCGTAGTTCAGATCCATCGCGTCGAGGTAGGCGCGCATCCCGGCCAGCACAGGCGGGGGCGGGTCGAAGGGCTCGTAGTGGATGCTGGCGTAGTCGCGGCGCCAGTCCAGCCTGCCAGCCTCGGAACCGGCGTGGATGGCCACGCCGTACGCGGTGCGACCGACCATCGTCACGCGGACCTCGAACAGCTTGTCGGTGATCTGTTCTTGCAGGCAGTGTGCCGTAGTGGCTAGCGTCTCCGGGTCGACGTCGCCGAGGTCGATCGGGGTGGTGTAGGTGATGCGGAGCTGCCCATCCTGCTCCAGTGCGACCGGAGACATCTGCTTGCACACGATCGGCCCGTCGATCGTCGCGGCCCATTCCACCGCGGCGGCGTGGTCGTTGGTGATCAACGTTCGAGGCACAGCGAGCCCGGCCTCCCGCAATGCCTTGAGCTGGAGCGGTTTGTACTCGGCCCGCGCGACGGCATGGGGGTGGCACAGCCACAGGCAGTCCAGCGAGAGCAGCACTCCGCCCAGGCCGAGGCGCGTCTCGTACTCAGCCAGCACCGTGTCCGCTGCCGAGAGGCCCTCGGGGAGGCTGAACCTCGTGGGCCGGCGGTAGTAGGCGCCCCGGATCTGCGACAGCGTGACCTCAACGCCGGTCCCACGGATCCTCCCGGACCACGCCCCGGGACAGGTCGTCGCTGCGGCAAGGGACTGCCGGGACGGGAACTCCCCGATGTCGAGCAGCACCGCTTCAACGGGATGGTGACGCAGTTCGGCCATGACCGCCCTGGCGGTAGCGTCCTCGCCGCTGATCACCAGAACGGTGTCTCGGTCCGACGTGGAGGTCACGTGTCAGTACGCAAGATCCTGACCGTGTCCGGCTTGACCACGCCGTCATCAGTGGTCTCGGTTGCATCCTCCTCCCACCAGCGGGAAGCGATCGTGTCGTGCTTGCCGCACTCGATCGGTACGACCCCCAGCGCTGCGGACAAGGGCCGCAGCGAGCCGGGTGACCCCACCAGCGGCAGCTGGCCACCTCGGGTGTCGGACAGCGGCAACAGCGCGACCGAGGGGAACAGCGGATCATCAGGCCGGAAAGGGAGGATGGTCACGGTAGAATCAGAGCACCCTCCTCCCTGGTCGAACAGGCGCAAACGGGTGATCGGAGGCTACGCAAGGCGGCTGCCTCGTCAGCCCGTAGCCCGATCCGATCCTCGCGGCCCTGCCGGTTGACGGGAGCCTACCGCGGTCCCGACCCAACGTAACCGACCCACAACAGCGGGGTAACAGTGGTCGTCGACGCTGGATCGTGTGACGCCAGCATCGGTCGGGACGCACTGCCCGTACTGCTCGCTGCAGTGCGGGATCACGCTGGACCCGCAACCCGACGGTGGTGTTGGGCTGGTCGGTCGGGAGGACTTCCCCGTCACCCGGGGTGGTTTGTGCCGCAAGGGTGCGACTGCGGGGGAGCTGCTCACCCATCCCGAGCGGTTGACGACACCGCTGGTTCGGGACTTTCGCGCGGCGTCGCTGCGCCCGGCGACGTGGGACGAGGCCTTCGATCGGGTCGCCACCGCGGTCCGGCGGGCGCAGGCGGCGCATGGTCGCGACGCCGTCGGGTGCTTCGGCGGCGGTGGGTTGACCAACGAGAAGGCCTACCAGCTGGGCAAGTTCGCCCGGGTCGGGTTGGGCACCGCGAACATCGACTACAACGGCCGGTTCTGCATGTCCTCGGCTGCGGCGGCGAGCATCCGCGCGTTCGGCATCGACCGCGGTCTGCCCTTCCCGCTCGCCGACGTCGCCGAGGCCGATGTCGTGCTGCTGGTCGGGAGCAACCCCGCCGACACCATGCCCCCGGCGATCCAGTGGTTCGACGCCGGCCGTGACCGCGGCGCCGAGCACATCGTCGTCGACCCGCGGGTGACGTCCACGGTGCGGCTGGCCCACCGGCACCTGCAACCCGTTCCGGGCACCGATCTCGCGCTGGCCGCGGGCCTGCTGCACATCGCGATCCGCGACGGCCTGGTCGACGAGGAGTACGTCGTGCGACGCACGACGGGTTTCGACGACGTCCGCCGTGCTGTCCGGTCCGACTGGCCCGACCGCACCGAGCGGATCACCGGCGTCCCCGTCGCCGACCTGGTGGCCACCGTGCACGCCCTCGCCCGGGCTCGCACCGCCATGATCCTCACCGCCCGCGGCACCGAGCAGCACGCCGACGGCACCGACTCCGCCCAGGCCTGGATCAACCTCGCGCTGGCGCTGGGCCTGCCCGGGCGCGGCCGTGGTTCGGGGTGGGCCACCCTGACCGGCCAGGGCAACGGGCAGGGCGGCCGGGAGCACGGGCTGAAGGCCGATCAGCTGCCGGGTTACCGCAAGCTCGCCGATCCGGCGGCGCGCGCCCACGTCGCCGAGGTCTGGGGGGTCGAGCCCGACGAGCTGCCCGCGCCCGGGGTCTCGGCCTACGAGCTGCTCGACCGGCTCGGCACCGACGGCGGCGTGCGCGTGCTGCTGGTCGCCGCGTCGAACCCGGTGGTGTCCGCGCCGAACGCCGACCACGTCACCGAGCGGCTCGCCGCGCTGGACTTCCTGGTCGTCACCGACTTCTTCCTGTCCGAGACGGCGCGGCGTGCCGATGTCGTGCTGCCGACCACCCAGTGGGCCGAGGAGGACGGCACCGTGACCAATCTGGAGGGACGGGTGCTGCGCCGCCGCCGCGCGGTGGCACCACCGCCGGGGGTGTGCAGCGAGCTGGAGATCTGGCGGGCGCTGGCCGACCGGCTCGGTCGCGGCCGGTACTTCCCGACCGACCCGCGGGAGGTCTTCGACGAGCTCGGCCGGGCCAGCGCGGGGGGCAGCGCCGACTATGCGGGCATCACCTACGACCGTCTGGACGCGGGCGAGGAGCTGTTCTGGCCGTGTCCGGACACCGCGCATCCGGGTTCGCCGCGGTTGTTCTCCGAGACCTTCCCGACCCCAGACGGCCGGGCGCGTTTCGTCGCGGTCACCTACCGGAGTGTCACCGAGCGCCTGAGTCCCGACTACCCCTACCTGCTGACCACCGGTCGTTCCCGGATCCACTACCAGTCCGGTACGCAGACCCGGCGCAGCCCGACACTGGCCGCCGCCGAGCGCGATGCCTACGCCGAGGTGCACCCCGAGCTGGCCCGCACGGTCGGCGTGGCCGACGGCGACGAGATCCGGCTCTCGACCCGCCGCGGATCGGTGGTGGTGCAGGTCAGGGTGACCGACGGGATCCGCCGCGACACCGTGTTCGTCGCCTTCCACTGGCCGGGGGTCAACGCGTTGACCAGCCCGCGCCTGGACCCGACCTCCCGGATGCCGGAGTTCAAGACCTGCGCAGTCGCGGTGACCGCGTCCGGCCCGCCCGATCTGATCGCCCCCCGTCCCGCCGCTGCTACCGCCGGCGCGTGCTCCTGAACCCCGTTCCCCGACCCCGCTACGGCGAGAGAGGCACTGATGATCAGTAAGCCGGTGTTCTTGCAGGGTATCTACTCCTTCGACGGTCAAGGGGCGGACAAGCCCACGCCACTGAACGCGGACCTGACCTACACGGTGCCCGCGGGCGTGACGACCCAGCCGCTGTACTTCCGCGGCGGCAACGCCACCGATGAACTGATCACGGTCCTGCTCATGCGGGACGGGGTGCCGATGCGCTACTTCCCGATCGGCGCCCGGGGCGACACCCACGTCGCGCTCGCCGTCGTGGAGGACCTCGAGGACGGCACCACCCTCGAGCTGCAGCTGGCCGCGCCGGCGGGATTGACCGGCATCGTGGTGCTCGACCTCGGCCTGGTGGAGGTGTGACCATGCAGGAGCTGATCGTCGTCGGGAACGGGATGGCGGGCGCCCGGGTGGTCGAGGAGATCCTGGCCCGCGGCGGGGGGCAGCGGTTCCGGATCACGATGTTCGGCGACGAGCCCTACGGCAACTACAACCGGATCATGCTCAGCCACGTCCTCGCGGGCGAGGGCACCGACGAGATCTACCTCAACCCCGTCGAGTGGTACGCCGACAACGACGTGACCTTGCACGCCGGGGTCCGCGTGGTGCGCATCGACCGCTTCGCCCGCAAGGTCTTCGCCGACGACGGCACCGTGCTGGGCTACGACAAGCTGATCATCGCGACCGGTAGCCGGACGTTCTTCCCGCCGATGGAGGGCATGTGGGTGGACGACCGCACGCTCACCCCGGGTGTGTTCGGTTTCCGCACGATGGACGACACCACCGCCATGCTCTCCTACGCGCGGGGGCGGCGTAGCGCCGTGGTGATCGGCGGTGGCCTGCTCGGGTTGGAGGCGGCCTACGGGTTGGGCCGGCACGGGCTCGACGTGCGCGTGGTGCAGTCCGGGCCGGTGCTGATGAACCAGCAGCTCGACGCGGACGCCGGCGCGATCCTGCGCCGGGTCGTCGAGGGGTTGGGCATCAGCGTGCAGACCGGGCAGCGACCGTCGGCGATCCGCAGTGCCGGCGCGGTCACCGGGGTGGTGTTCGGCGACGGTACCGCGATCGACACGGAGATGGTCGTGGTCACCGCGGGCATCCGGCCCAACGTCGGGCTCGGTGTGGTGTCCGAGCTGACCGTGGAGCGCGCGATCGTCGTCGACGACCAGATGCGCAGCGTCGACGATCCGGACATCTACGTCGTCGGCGAGTGCGCCCAGCACCGCGGCCAGGTCTACGGGCTGGTCGCGCCGCTGTGGGAACAGACGGGCGTGTTGGCCGACCACATCACCGCCACCGATCCGGCGGCCGCCTACCACGGCTCGCGCAACGCGACGAAGCTCAAGGTGGCCGGGGTGGATCTCGCGTCGATGGGGATCCCCGGCCCCGAACGGTCCGACGACGAGTTCGTGCAGTTCCGCCAGCCACACCGCGGGATCTACAAGTCGGTCGTCGTGCGCGACGGCAGGCTCGTCGGGGCGACCCTGCTCGGCGACGTCGAGAAGGTCGCGTTCCTCACCCAGAGCTTCGACCGCGGGCTGCCGCTGCCCGAGCAGCGTATCGAGCTGCTGTTCACCCTCGGCGGGCCGGAGCAGGCCCAGGGTGCGGCCGAGATGGACGACTCGGTGCAGGTCTGCAACTGCAACGGCGTCGCCAAGGGCGAACTGGTGGGCTGCGTCCGAGACGGCACGAAGAGCGTCACCGGGGTGATGGCCGCGACCCGGGCCGGGAAGGGCTGCGGTTCCTGCAAGTCGCTGGTGGCTCAGATCGTGGAATGGGCCGCCGACGGCGCCGTGGAGGTCGAGGAGAGCGCGTCCTGGTACGTGTCGTCGATCCCGCTGGACAAGCCCGCGCTGATCGAGGCGGTCCGCGCGCGCGGACTGCGGTCGGTGTCGGCGGTGTTCGACGCGCTCGCGCCGCAGGGGGAGGACGCCGGGTCGAAGATGGCGCTGGCGTCGCTGCTGCGGACGGTGTGGGGCAGAGACTACCTCGACGAGCGCGACGCCCGGTTCATCAACGACCGGGTGCACGCCAACATCCAGCGCGACGGCACGTTCTCCGTCGTGCCCCGGATGTCCGGCGGGGTCACCACGGCCGCCGAGCTGCGCCGGATCGCCGACGTCGCCGACAAGTTCACCATCCCGATGATCAAGGTGACGGGCGGGCAGCGGATCGACCTGCTCGGGGTCCGCAAGCAGGACCTTCCCGCGGTGTGGGCCGAGCTCGATATGCCGTCGGGGTACGCCTACGGCAAGTCGATGCGCACGGTGAAGACCTGTGTGGGCACCGACTTCTGCCGGTACGGCCTCGGCGACTCCACCCAGCTGGGCATCGACATCGAGGAGCGCTACAAGGGACTGGAGAGCCCGGCGAAGATGAAGCTCGCCGTGGCCGGGTGCCCGCGCAACTGCTCGGAGGCGATGGTCAAGGACATCGGGCTCGTCGCGGTGGGCGAGGACCGGTGGGAGGTCTACGTCGGTGGCGCGGCCGGTGCGTCGGTCCGCAAGGGTGACGTGCTCGCCGTCGTCACCGGCCGCGCGGAGGCGATGGCCCTGACGGGCAGGTTCATGCAGTACTACCGGGAGAACGCCCGCTGGTTGGAGCGGACTTACGACTTCGTGCCCCGGGTGGGGCTCGAGGAGCTCACGGCGATCCTGGTCGAGGACCGCGACGGCGTCGTCACCGGACTCGACGAGCGGATGCAGGCCTCGGTCGAGGCCTACTCCGACCCGTGGTTGGAGGGCGGCGAGCCGGTGACGACGGGGCAGTTCCACGACTCGTTGCCGCTGCTTCCGCTGCCGCAGGTGCCGGTGCGCGACGGGACGGCGTCGCCGAGTGGAGCGGGGGCAACGGTGTGACCGTCCCGGAGGTGACCGTCCCGGAGGTGACCGCGCACCGGCTCGGTCTGATCGCCGAGATCCCGGTCGGCGAGGGGCGGGCGTACGCGGTCGGCAGCGAGCAGGTGGCGGTGTTTCGGCTGCGCGACGGGACCCTGCGGGCGATGCAGGCGATCTGCCCGCACGCGGGTGGCCCACTCGCCGACGGCCACACCGACGCGACGACGGTCATCTGCCCGCTGCACAACCACGTGTTCGCCCTCGCCGACGGAGCCTGTACGAACGGTGACTACACCGTCCGGGTGTTCCCGGTCCGCGACGAGAACGGTCAGGTCGTCATCGACATCTGATGCCTCGTTATCCTCATGGCGAGAACTCTGGCCGGGTGGAGCCGACGATGAACATCGACGAAGAGCTGGTGATCGAGTACGCGGTGGTACGCCGCGAGCTGCCAGGGGCGAATCCGGACGAGCTCTCCATCAAGATCATCGAGCGACTCAGCGAGGAGCAGTGCCTGACCCTCGCCGCGGACGCCGAGCTCTGGGCCACGGAACCGGCGGATCCGCAGACGCTCGCTCGGCAGGCGGTCCGCAACTTCGTGCTCGCCATGGAGACCGACCCCGACGATCCTGATCAGGTGTGATCGCGGTCACTTCTGGGGGTGGGTGCGATGAGTTTCGACCCCGATCGTGGTCCTAGGCTGACAGCTTCGATCTCGGAGTTGTACAGACGGTGAGGAGCTCAGATGAGCGGGGTACGAGTACTGGTCGGTACGCGCAAGGGTGCGTTCGTGTTGACGTCGGACGGGACCCGCAAGCAGTGGGACGTCAGCGGCCCGCACTTCGCGGGCTGGGAGATGTACCACCTCGCGGGGTCTCCCGTTGACCCGAATCGGCTGTACGCCTCCCAGTCCAGCGGCTGGTTCGGGCAGCTGATCCAGCGTTCCGACGACGGTGGCACGACCTGGGAGCCGGTGGGCAACCAGTTCACCTACGACGGTGTCCCCGGCACGCATCAGTGGTACGACGGCACGCCGCACCCGTGGGAGTTCGCGCGGGTCTGGCATCTCGAACCCTCGTTGACCGATCCGGACACGGTTTATGCCGGGGTCGAGGACGCCGCCTTGTTCCGCTCGGTCGACGGCGGGCAGAGCTGGCAGGAGCTGTCCGGACTGCGTGGCCACGACACGGGCTCCTCTTGGCAGCCGGGTGCCGGGGGGATGTGCCTGCACACGATCCTGCAGCATCCGAGTGACCCCGGGCGGATGTTCGTCGCCATCTCGGCCGCGGGGACGTTCCGGACCGACGACACCGGCAAGACGTGGCGGCCGGTGAACCACGGCCTGCAGTCCGACGGCATCCCCGACCCGAACGCCGAGGTCGGCCACTGCGTGCACAACCTGGCGATGCACCCGGCGCGCCCGGATGTGCTGTTCATGCAGAAGCACTGGGACGTGATGCGCAGCGACGACGCCGGCGAGTCGTGGCACGAGGTCAGCGGGGACCTGCCCACCGACTTCGGGTTCCCGATCGACGTCCACGCGCATGAGCCGGACACCATCTACGTGGTGCCGATCAAGAGCGACTCGGAGCACTTCCCGCCCGAGGGAAAGCTGCGCGTATACCGCAGCCGGACGGGCGGAAACGAGTGGGAGGCGCTCACGAAAGGCCTGCCCCAGCGTGACTGCTACGTCAACGTGTTGCGGGACGCGATGTCCGTCGACTCGCTCGACCCGTGCGGGGTGTACTTCGGCACCACCGGCGGGCAGGTGTACGCCTCGTCCGACGCCGGGGACAGCTGGGCGCCGATCGTCCGGGATCTCCCATCGGTGCTCTCCGTCGAGGTCCAGGCCCTGCCATGATCCGCGTCAGACTTCCCACCCACCTGCGGGCGCTCGCGCACATCGACGGTGAGGTCAAGATCCAGGTCGAGGGTCAGCCGACCCAGCGTGTGGTCCTGGACGCGCTCGAGGCCCGCTACCCGATGCTGCGCGGGACCATCCGCGACCACGTCACGCACGAGCGCCGGGCGTTCGTGCGGTTCTTCGCCTGCGAGGAGGACATGTCCCACGAGCCGCCGGACGCCCCGCTGCCTGAGGCGGTGGCGACAGGGGCCGAACCCTATCTGATCGTGGGGGCCATGGCGGGCGGCTAACCATCAGGGGTGATCATCGTGTGGGAACGCGGAGCTGTGTCGGGCGCGGTTGCCAGGTCCCATACGGTGATCACGGCGGGCCCGGCAAACCTGGCCGCTATGGCACGGCCACGGCTGGGGACTGGTCGAACTGGGTGCGGTGCAGCTCGGCGTACCGGCCGTCGAGGGCGAGCAGCTCGGGGTGCGTGCCGCGCTCGACGATCCGCCCCGCCTCCACGACGAGGATCATGTCGGCGGCGCGGATGGTGGACAGCCGGTGGGCGATGACCACCGCGGTGCGGCCGTCGAGCGCCTCGGCCAGGGCCTCCTGGACCGCGGCCTCGGAGGTGGAGTCGAGATGCGCGGTGGCCTCGTCGAGTACCACCACCCGTGGCCGGGCCAGCAGCAGCCGCGCGATCGTGAGCCGCTGGCGTTCACCCCCGGACAGCCGGTAACCGCGCTCGCCGACCACCGTGTCGATCCCGTCGGGCAGCGTGGCTACTAGCTCGGCCAGCCGGGCGCGACGCAGCGCGTCCCACAGCTCGGGTTCGCCGGCCTCGGGACGGGCCAGCAGCAGGTTGGACCGGATCGGTTCGTGGAACAGGTGGCCGTCCTGCGTGACGAGCCCGAGGGTGGCGCGGATTGTGTCGAAGGACAGCTCCCGGACGTCGACCCCGCCGAGGCGGACGGCGCCGGCGTCAACGTCGTAGAGCCGGGGGAGCAGCTGGGCGATCGTGGACTTGCCGGCACCCGAGGAGCCGACCAGCGCCACCAGCTGCCCGGGCTCGGCCCGGAACGACACCTTGTGCAGCACCTCCACGCCGCCGCGCCCGTCGAGCTGCGCGACCTCCTCGAGCGAGGCGAGCGACACCGTGTCGGCGGCAGGGTAGCTGAACCGCACGGCCTCGAGCTCCACCGACAGCGGCCCCTCGGGGACAGCGCGGGGGCTGGCCGGTTCCTGGATCAGCGGCGGCAGGTCGAGCACCTCGAAGACCCGCTCGAAGCTGACCAGCGCGCTCATCACCTCGACCCGCGCGCTGGCCAACGCCGTGAGCGGCGCGTAGAGCCGGGTGAGCAGCAGGGCCAGCGCGACGACGTCACCCGTGGCCAGCGTGCCGGTGATCGCAAACCAACCGCCGAGCCCGTAGACCAGCGCGAGGGCGAGCGCCGAGACAAGCGTGAGCGCGGTGATGAAGGCCCACTGGACCATCGCCGTGCGCACCCCGATGTCGCGGACCCGGGCGGCGCGGGCGCGGAACTCGCGGGACTCGTCGGCGGGCCGGCCGAACAGCTTGATCAGCGTGGCGCCCGGGGCCGAGAACCGCTCGGTCATCTGCGTGCCCATGGCGGCGTTGTGGTCGGCTGCCTCGCGCTCCAACCCGGCCAACCGCCGTCCCATTCGGCGGGCCGGCACGACGAACACCGGCAGCAGCACCAGCGCGAGCAGCGTGACCCGCCACGACAGGCTCAGCATGACCGCGAGCGTGAGCGCCAGCGTGACGAGGTTGCCCGCGACGCCCGACAGCGTGTCGCTGAACGCTCGCTGCGCGCCGATCACGTCGTTGTTGAGCCTGCTGACCAGCGCCCCCGTGCGGGTTCGAGTGAAGAACGCGATCGGCATCCGCTGGACGTGGTCGAACACGGTGGCGCGCAGGTCGAGGATGAGGCCCTCCCCGATCCGCGCGGAGTGCCAGCGCGTGACGATCCCCAGGCCCGCCTCGGCCACCGCGATCACCGCGATCAGCCCGGCGAGCCCGGCGACGACACCGACGGGCTCACGCTGGGTGAGCGCGGTGACTACCCGGCCGGCGAGCACCGGCGTGGCCACCACGAGCACCGCCCCGAGCACGCTGAGCACGAGGAACGCGACCAACTGACGGCGGTGCGGGCGGGCGAACCCCAGAATCCGACGCAAGGTGGCGCGCGAGAACGGTCGTCGCTCCTGCTCGGCGTGCATCGCGTGGTACATCGACATCCACGCCGTCATCTCCATGCTCATGAGCTGCTCCTTGGCTTCGGACATTCAGTGTGGCGTGGACCACCGACACTCTGACGTCTCCGTGTCGAGTGCGAGGCTAGGAGTTGAAGTGAGGTCGAGGTCAAGAGTGGGCGGTGCGGGCTGCGCGTCCTTGACATTCCGCGTTGTGACCCTGCGGTCGAGGGGTGGGCGCTACCCTCGGCCCATGTCCTCGTCCCCTGATCTCGAGCGCAAGGTACGCCGGCACGACAACGATCTGGAAGCGATTTACGAGATCCTCACCGATCACCGCGAGGATCTCGTTCAGATCAAGGCGACCCTCGCCGAGCACGGCACCATGCTGGCTGAGCAACGATCGGTGCTGGTCGAACATGGTTCGGTGCTCGCCGAGCACGGCTCGATACTGGCCGAACATGGATCGATGTTGGCCGAACAGCGGTCGGTGCTCGCGGAGCACGGGTCGAAGCTCGACGAGCTGCTCGCCCTTCTGCGCGGTCGGGGCGACGAGCCGGTGTCGGGGGTCTGACCGGCTCCCTCAGCCCGATCAGCGCGTCTGCCCGTCGCGATCAGCTTTCTGAGTCTGCGGAGTGAAAGGCGACCGAGTCGCCCGCCACCAGCGGTAGCTCGGGGTCGCGAGTGATCTGGTCGCCGTTCAGGGTGGCGGTGACGTGCCGGTCCAGCGCCAGCTTGACGGCCGCTGCGGCTGCGCTCAGGGTCGCCGCCCGCACGGTGCCCGGCCCGCGGTGCCCGTTCGACGCTAGGGTGCCGTGGCGTTGCACCGCGATCTCGGGTGCGGGCCGGTCCCGGGCGGCGCGGTAGTCGGCGGGGGAGTTGACGTTGAGCAGCGAGTCCAGCTCCGGGTCGGCTGCGGCGAGGGCCGGGTCAGCGAGCAGGGCCGCGTCGTCGAGGCGCAGCACGCGGACCTGGTCGAACAGCATCGCCGGGCGCATCCGCCCAGCGGCGACCAGCTCGGCGACGCACGGGGCGAGCGCCGTGCCATACGCGGCAGCGAGCGGCTGTGGATAGCCCCGAGCCACCGGCAGCACCACGTCAAGGTCGGGGCCCCATTCGCGCAGCACCCGGCGCACGAACGCGGGGTGCAGCAACGGCAGGTCCGTCGAGCAGACGAATGCGACCGGCGCCCGAGGGGCGACGGCCGCGAGCCCGGTGGCGATGCCCTGCATCGGGCCACGGCCCCCGACCGGGTCGTCGACCACCTCGACAGCTGCCGCAAGCGCGGGTAGTGGCTGACCGGGAGCCCGCACGACGATCACGGGGCCGTCGACGGCGCGGGCCAGCAGCGCGGCGGTGCGGCGCAGCAGCGTGGAGCCGTGCCACTCCAGCGCAGCCTTGGGCTCGCCCATCCGCGATGAGTGCCCACCGGCGAGCACGATTCCGGCGGTGGTGGTCACACCACCACCTGCATCGGACGGCCGCGGGCGTCCACCTCGGCGCCGAGGACCTCCGCCTCGCCACGGGCCCACCGCCCCGCCGACCACGCTGCGGCCAGTGCGTCGAGCACGTCGTCGAGGCGCGCGCCGTCGGGGAGGTCGGCCAGCGCGAGCGCCGGGTCCACCCAGCGAGCTAGCGGCACCTTCCCCCTTAGTTCGATCTTGGCTGGTGTTTGTGCTGTTCAGGGTGGGTTCAGGGGGCGGCTGGTTGTAGTACCTAAGCTGGTCGAGGGGTGGGGGCGAATCGGTTGAG
>Ga0136634_10000645_pt1 | contig 14618 bp, 11 predicted proteins | sample AntDrymUQ8332106_2_FD_104654 | JGI IMG/M metagenome (GOLD analysis project Ga0136634, IMG submission 104654) | Polar desert sand microbial communities from Dry Valleys, Antarctica - metaG UQ833 (21.06) | ecosystem: Environmental > Terrestrial > Soil > Desert | place: Antarctica: Dry Valley... | reverse complement strand
CTCGGCAGCGGCCAACTCAGCGCGGGCCGCAGCCAGCGGCGCATGGCCTGCCAGCACATAGTTGATCGCGGTCTCGTCGACTGCTTCGATGTCCTGCGCGACGTGCGCGATGCGGTCTACCGGCGGCGCATCGATGTCGCCCGCATCGGTTCCGAGTTCGTTCAGGATGGCCGCGAACAAAGTTGACTTGCCGGAGCCATTGGCACCAATCAGGCCGATCCGCTCGCCCGGCGGCGCGATCAGCGAAGCATTGCGATACAGCGTGCGGGCTCCGCGCGCAATCGCGACGTCGGTCAGCCGTAACATGAACTACTGCAGTTCTTCCTGGCGCGCGAGAAACACCAAGCTTTCGCCGGCGCTGGTCGCCAGCCAGGTCAACGGAATATCGCCAAATGCTTTTTCGGCGGCCGCGCGGCCGTCGCCCACTTCGACGATCAGCAAGCCACCGCGCTTCAAATGCCCACGTGCCTGCCGCACGATTGTCTTGACCACCTTCATGCCGTCGGGCCCGCCGGCCAATGCAACCTTTGGCTCGTGTGCGTACTCCTTCGGCAGCCGCGCCATCGCGGCATCGGTGACGTAGGGCGGATTGCACAAGATAACGTCGTAGCGCTTGGTTGCGACGCCCGAAAAAACATCAGACTTGATCAACGTGATCCTGTCCTGGAAGTGATAGTCGGCGACGTTTCGCTCAGCTACGAGCAGCGCTTCGGAAGACGAATCAATCGCATCGACTTTCGCATTGGGGAACAGGTCGGCGGCGATGATCGCGAGGCAGGCTGATCCGGTGCACAGATCGAGTACGTCAGCGATTGCGTTCGGATCCTGCACCCACGGATGCAAATCATCCTTCATCAGCTCGGCAATAAAAGAGCGCGGAATGATGACGCGCTCGTCGACGTAGAACTTGTAACCCTGCAGCCATGCCTCGTTCAGCATGTAGGCCGCGGGCGTGCGTTTTTTCACGCGCCGCTCGATTGATTGCAGCAGACTGTTGATCTCGCCGTGTGTCAGGTAGGCATCGGCAAAGAACTCCAGACGCGACAGCGGCAGATGCAGAGTGCGCATCACGATGAATGCGGCCTCTTCGAAGGCGTCCGATTGTCCATGTCCAAACGCCAGATCGCCCTCGTTGAAAGTCGTCACTGCGTAGCGCAGCACGTCACGCAGCGTGCGCAGATTGGCTTGGGCGTCGATGGTCATTGTGATTGGATGAAGCTGGATCAGGCCAGAAGCAGTTCGAGCGTGCGACGGTATACGTTTTTCAGAGGCTCGATATCGACAAGGGCAATGTGTTCGTCAATTTTGTGAATCGAGGCATTACGCGGACCGAATTCGATCACCTGAGCACAGAACGTTGAAATGAAGCGGCCGTCGGATGTGCCACCCGTGGTCGAGAGCTCCGCCGTGCGTCCAGTGACTTCCCGGATCGCCTGCGTCAGCGATGCCGACAGTTCGCCCGGCGGCGTCAGAAACGGCTGGGCGCCGATAGTCCATTGCACTAAAAATTCGAGCTGATGGTCGCGCAGAATCTGTTCGATCCGCTGCATCAGAATCTCAGCGGTGGACACCGAGGCAAAGCGCAGGTTGAAGTCGACCTCGCAGCGGCCAGGCACCACATTCAACGCGCCGGTGCCTGCGCGGATATTCGAGATCTGAAACGTCGTTGGCGGAAAGAACTCATTGCCGTCATCCCAGCGTTCAATTACAAGCGCGGCCAGTGCCGGCGCGACCTGATGCACCGGATTGCGAACCAGGTGTGGATACGCGACGTGACCCTGAATGCCGATAACCACTAACCGGCCCGACAGTGATCCGCGTCGCCCATTTTTGATGGTATCGCCGAGTAAATCCACCGAAGTTGGCTCGCCGATGACGCAGTAGTCGATCTTCTCGCTGCGTTGGCGCAGTAGCTCGATGACCTTGACCGTACCATCGGTCGCAGGCCCTTCCTCATCCGAGGTCAGTAGCAGCGCTATCGATCCGCGATGCTGCGCATTAGCGCCAACGAATTCCTGTGCGGCGACCGTGAAAGCGGCGAGCGAGCTTTTCATGTCGGCCGCGCCGCGCCCGTACAGGGTTCCATCACGAACCTCGGCGACGAAAGGATCGGATACCCATTGCTCAAGCGGGCCCGCCGGCACTACGTCGGTATGCCCCGCGAAAACGAAAACAGGCGCGGAAGATCCGCGTCTAAGCCATGTATTGGTAACGCCGCCGGACGCAATTGTCTCGGATTTGAAGCCCGCGCTTCGCAGTCGCTCAGCGATAAGCGCCTGGCATCCGTCATCGGCCGGCGTGACCGATCGGCGCGCAATCAACTGCTTAACAAGTTCGAGAGTGGCGGTCATCGGAGCTGGGGCGCCGCGATTGTAGCGGCAGCCACTCCGACCGCTTTATGTGTTCATGCTTTAAATGTTCAGCGTGAACTCCGAGAACGACGCGTGCCCTTCTTCTTCGGCTGAACGCTGCTTGCGCTCGGCCTGCGACGGCGGTTTGCCGGTGTTATTGATGAACCAGAGCAGGTTGTTCTGCGAATCGGCAGCCGCAAGCGCGTCCTCGCGCGTGATGTGGTCGTTTTGAATCAGCGTATAGAGACTTTGCTCGAAGGAAATGCTTTCCGGCGCAAGGCTTTGCTCCATCGCTTCCTTGATGCCGGGAACGTCGCCGCGCTCTATCAGGTCGGCGATATGACGCGTATTCATCAACACCTCGACGGCCGGCACGCGGCCGCCGCGCTTGGATCGGACAAGTCGCTGCGAAACAATGGCCTTCATTGCAACCGACATGTCCTGGAACAGCGCCTGCCGGGTTTCGGGCGGGTAGAAGCTGATTACACGATTCAAAGCGTGAGCGCTGTTGGTTGCGTGCAGCGTGGCAACGACCAGGTGGCCCGACATCGAGTATGCAATCGCCGCGCTCATCGTGTCGCGATCGCGAATCTCACCGATAAAGATGACGTCGGGCGCCTGCCGCATCGCGCTGCGCAACGCAGCCTGCAGCGTGCGCGCGTCGGAGCCGATCTCGCGCTGGTTGATGATCGACTTCTTGTTGCGAAACAGAAATTCGATCGGATCTTCGAACGTCAGCACATGCCCGGTTATCAGTTCGTTGCGGTGATCGAGCATCGAAGCGATCGTGGTTGATTTGCCTGAACCGGCGGCGCCGACAACCAGCACCATGCCGCGCCGTTCCATTACCAGATTCTTCAGATCTTCCGGAAGATGCAAGGCATCCAGCTTCGGAATGTCATGCGGAATAAAACGAATCACCGCCGAGATCGAGCCGCGCTGCAGAAACGCGCTCAGGCGGAAGCTTCCGATGCCCTGCACCGGCAGTCCAATGTTCAGCTCGCGCGAATCCTCGAGCTCGCGAAAGTGCGCATCGGTCAGCCGCTCGGCCAGCAACGAGACGATCGCCTGCGGCGCAAGACGATCCTGGTTGATCGGCACACACACCCCGTTGATCTTGATCGTGATGGGCGAGCCGACGGAGAAAAACAGGTCCGATGCCTGCTTCTCGGCCATCAGATTGAACATGCGCTCCAAGGACATCGTGTGTACCTGCGTCAATTCCAGAACGGCAAGGATAAGGCGGCCGATTGCGGCGTGGGATACCGCCAAACGGATGAAAAACGGGCCAATTCGTGCAGGGGGCGGCTATTCGCGCAGAAGCTCGTTGATTGCTGTCTTGGCTCGCGTGCCGGCGTCGACCTTCTTGACGATGACCGCACAGTAGAGGCTGTATTTGCCGTCGGCGGAGGGCAGGTTGCCGGCCACGACAACGGAGCCGGCTGGCACGCGCCCGTACGACACTTCGCCTGTTGCGCGGTCGTAGATCTTGGTGCTCTGGCTGATGTACACACCCATCGAGATCACCGAGTTCTCCTCGACGATGACACCCTCGACGATTTCCGAGCGCGCGCCAATGAAGCAGTTGTCCTCGATGATGGTCGGATTCGCCTGCAGTGGCTCGAGTACGCCACCGATGCCGACTCCGCCCGATAGGTGCACGTGCTTGCCGATCTGCGCGCACGAACCCACGGTGACCCAGGTATCGACCATCGTGCCTTCGTCGACGTACGAAACGATGTTAACGAACGACGACATCATCACCACATTCATTGCAACAAAGCTACCTCGCCGTGCCACAGCGGGCGACACTACACGCACGCCGGAGCGCGCAAACGCAGCGGCATCCCAGGCGGCGAACTTGTTCGGCACCTTGTCGTAGAACTGCGCAAAACCGCCCTGCATCGGCTCGTTCTCACTGAGGCGAAACGACAGCAGCACGGCCTTTTTTACCCACTGGTGCACGACCCACTGTCCGGAAATCTTTTCTGCAACACGTAGCTCGCCGCTGTCGAGCTGCTCGGTAACAGAAGCGACGGCCGTGCGGACCTCCGACGACGCCGAGATCGGGCTGATCGTCGCGCGCTGCTCGTAGGCCTCATTGATGATCGTTTCCAGGCTCATGTTCTCTTCCCAATTTCAAGCATCCAGCGATGCAATACGTGCGGCTGCCTCGGCCACTTCAGCCGGTGGAGCCACCAGTGCGATTCGCACGTAATTCGCTCCCGGGTTGCCGCCGTCGGCTTCGCGCGACAGATAACTCCCGGGAAGAACGGTCACGTTCTTCTGTTCAAAGAGGCGCCGCGCATAGTCGGTATCGCTGCCCGGCGTGCGTGCCCAGAGATAGAAAGCCGCGTCCGGGACATTGCACGCCAGTCGTGTCGCAATGATCGGCGTGGCCTGTGCAAATTTCTGCGTGTACAGACGACGGTTATCGACCACGTGGGTCTCGTCCTTCCATGCGGCAATGCTGGCACGTTGCACCGCCACACTCATCGCGCTGCCGTGATACGTCCGATAGAGCAGAAATTGTTTGAGTACGTCTGCGTCGCCTGCAACGAAACCCGAACGCATGCCGGGAACACTCGAACGCTTCGACAGACTGCCGAACATCACCAGATTCTGAAAACGCTCGCGGCCCAGCTCGGCAGCGGCTTGCAGGCTGCCCAGCGGAGGCTTGCCTTCCTCGAAGTAGATTTCCGAATAGCACTCATCGGACGCGATGATGAACCCGTATCGATCGGAAAGCTCGAAGAGCTGTTTCCATTCGGCTAGCGTCATCACCCGGCCGGTTGGATTGCCTGGCGAACAAACGTACACAAGCTGGACCTCTTGCCACACGTCGGCTGCGACTTCGGAGAACGGCATGCGAAAACCATCGGCGGCAACGGTGGGCAAGTAGGTGGGTTGCCCGCCTGCGAGGATCGCCGCGCCTTCATAAATCTGATAAAACGGATTGGGCGCCACGACGCGAGCCGGTCGCGAGCGATCGATCACCGCCTGCGCCAGCGCGAACAGCGCTTCGCGTGAGCCGTTTACCGGCAACACCTGAGTTGCTGCATCGAGTCCGTTTAGCCGATAGCGCCGAATGGCCCAATCGGCGATGGCCTCGCGCAACTCGGGCAGGCCGGCGGTCAGCGGATAGCTTCCGACACCAGGCAGCGCCGCCGCATAGGCGTCAAGAATGAGCTGCGGTGTCGGATGCCTCGGCTCGCCGATCGACAAGTTGATCGGCGACAGACCCGCTGCGGGTGCGATATCTGAAAACAGATTGCGCAGCCGCTCAAACGGGTACGGCTGCAATCGATCGAGATCGGAATTCAAGACGTGCTACTCGCGCGTCGACTTGTTGTTGCCTTCAGCGTGGACGATTACCTGCGAAGCCGGCTTCCAGCCTTTCTTGCGGTGCTCAACGGTGACCGTCGTGAAAATTCCGCCCCGCACGTACCATTTTGCTTTCAGACGAATGAAGCGCGGCGCAATCGCCTTCACCAGGTCGTCCAGGATCGCGTTCGACACCGCTTCATGGAACACGCCCTCATTGCGAAAGGCCCACATATAAAGTTTCAGGCTTTTGAGCTCGATGTTGCGCTTGTCGGGCACGAAGTCGATTACCAGGGTCGCAAAGTCGGGTTGCCCGGTCAGTGGACACAGGCACGTGAACTCGGGAATCTCCACTCGCACCCAGTAGTCACGTTGAGGCGCTGGGTTGGAGAACGTTTCGAGTGCTTTGGCGGGGCGGGTCGGCATGCAGGATGATGGAGCAGTGCACGGTATTATACGAATGCACTGCAAGAACGGCGCGAACGCACTAAAACATCGATGCGATAGGCAACTGAGTCGTTTGTAAACGCGCATCTCGCATGCGCCAACGTCCCACTCCCGGCTAAATCAACGTGCGTCTTCGGCAGATCAAGCTCGCCGGCTTCAAGTCATTTGTCGACCCGACACCGATCGACGTTCCTGGCGTGCTGGTTGGCGTCGTCGGTCCCAATGGATGCGGCAAGTCCAATGTGATCGACGCCGTTCGCTGGGTGCTGGGCGAGAGCAAGGCAGCCGAGCTGCGCGGCGAGTCGATGCAGGACGTGATCTTCAACGGATCGTCCAATCGCAAGCCCGCGGGCCGCGCAAGCGTCGAGCTCGCGTTCGATAACAACGAAGGCCGAATCGGTGGGGCGTGGGCGCAGTACGGCGAGATCTCGGTCAAGCGTGTGCTGACGCGCGACGGCACGTCGAGCTACTACATCAATAACCAGAACGTGCGTCGGCGTGACGTGCACGACATGTTTCTGGGTACCGGGCTCGGACCGCGCGCCTACGCCATCATCGGTCAGGGAATGATTTCGCGCATCGTCGAAGCGCGCCCCGAGGAACTGCGCATTTTTCTGGAAGAGGCGGCAGGCATCTCGAAGTACAAGGAGCGGCGCCGGGAGACTGAAAACCGGCTGGCTGACACGCGCGACAACCTCAACCGCGTCGAAGATATCTTGCGTGAGCTCGATACACAGATTGCCAAGCTCGATCAGCAGGCTGCGGTTGCGCAGACCTACCGCGGGCTGCAGGCGCGACACGACGAGCAGCAGCAGTTCCTGTGGCTGACGCGCAAGCGCGAAGCCGGTGGGGAACGCGACAAGGTGGCGCGCGATATTGCCAACCGCACGGTTGCATTCGATGCGCACATGGCTGAGCTGCGCGGTGCAGAGCGCGCGCTTGAAGACCTGCGCAACGCCCATTTTGCCGGCAGCGACGCCACCCATACTGCGCAGGGCGCACTATTTCAGGTCAACGCCGAGGTCGCGAAGCTCGAGTCCGAAATCCGATTGATTGCAGAGAGCCGCGCTCGTCTTGCAACACAGATTCAATCGCTGACCATGAATCGCGATAGTCGTGCTGGCGAGCGTGCAGACCTTGACCGGCGGGCCGCTGAGTTGGCGCAGAGCATGTCCGACCTCGCAGCGCAGCTTGCGGACGCGCAAACGCGCTCCGTCGAACACGAGTCAGCGCTGCCGCAATTCGAGGAAAGCTACCGGCAGGCGCGGGATGCGATGGGCGGGGCGCGCGAGATCGCCGCATTGTCCGAGCAAGCGATTCAGGCCGCTGCGTCGGATCAGCGCAACGCAGATCGTCAGCTTGCGTTGCTTAAGCAGCGTCGAGAGCGCCTTGCCGAGGAGCGCACATCGATCGGAGCGCAGGATGATCAGCAGCTCGCGACGCTGAAGCACAGGCTCGCGCAAGGTGAATCCGCGGCCGTAACAACGGCTGAATCACTGCACCAGGCCGAAGCAGAGTTCGAGCGGGCTGTTGGCGAACGTCAGCAGCGACTTGACGAGCGCGCACAGCGGGCCGAGGCGCTCGGGAGGTCCGAAGCGCGGTTGCAGGCGCTCAGGCAGGTGCAGGCAACAGGGGAGGCCAACGAAAAGCTCGATCCCTGGTTGCGCGCTCAGGGGCTCGATGGCCTGCCGCGTTTATTCCGCAAGCTGCTGGTCGAATCCGGCTGGGAGACTGCGTTCGAATCGGTGCTGCGTGAGCGGCTGCAAGGGGTCGAGGTGGGCCGGCTCGACACAATGGGTGGGTTGGTGGCCGACGCTCCGCCTGCACGGGTTGCTTTCTTCGCGCCGACCGGAGCGACCACGCGTGTCAGCGGAGAGATGCCGCAGTTCGGGCCCGGCTTCCGGCGTATGAGCGATCTGGTGCGCACGCACGATGCCGCCTTTTCGGCGGTGCTCACCGACTGGCTTGCAAATGTATTCGTCGCCGACGATCTGAACGCAGCGCTGGCTGCTCGAGGCCAGTTGCCTCCGGACGGCGTGTTTATCGTCAAGGCGGCGCATAAGGTTTCGCGGCACGACATCAGCTTTCACGCAGCCGATGACCCGACGGCAGGGCTGCTGGCACGCCGGCTCGAGATCGAAAATCTTGAGCGTGATGTCAGGGCCCAACAACTGATCGTCGAAGACGCCGGGGCTGCGGTCGCGCGCGGCGAAGCAGACATGCGTGCGGCACAGCAGGCGCGCGACGCGGCTCGCTCTAGTGCCGATCAGCAGCGTTCGCAAGTGCATGCGTTGCAGCTCGAGTCGGTGCGGCTCGAAGAGCTCATCAATCGCATTCGGCACCGTGGCGTGCAGATTGACCGCGAGCTGGAAGAGATTGAAGCGGGCGAACGCGACCTGGTGGGCCAGAGACGCGATGCCGACGCACGCTTTGAGCAGTTTGATGTCGAGTATGCGACACGTCAGCAGGCCGTTGAACTGGCGCGGCGCGGATACGAAGATGCGGACCGGGCGCTGCGGGCTGCGCGCGACGAGCAGCGAGCGCTCGAAACCGCTCGCCAGCACTGCCAGTTTGCTTTGCTGTCGAGCCAGGAACGCGAACGGGATTTGAAGCGTGCTGCTGAATTGGCTGGCGCCGACCTGCAGCGGCTGGGCGCCGAAGTCATTGCGGCAGGCGATGAGCTGCAGCATCTTGACGACAACGCGGCGCGCGCCGGACTTGCTGATTGGCTTGCGAGGCGCTCTGGGGCCGAGGAAGCATTGCGCCTTGCACGCAGTCAGATGGACGACCTGGCTCAGCAGATGCGTGCCGCAGACGAGAAGCGGCTGACGCTGGAGCGCGATGTGCAGCCTTATCGAGACCGGCTGACCGAACTGCAGTTGAAGGAGCAGGCAGCCCGACTCGCCGCGGATCAGTTCGCAACGCAGCTCAGCGAAGCGGGGTGCGATGAAGAAGCCCTGACAGCGAAGCTGGCGGCGCAGGGTGCGGGAATAAAGGCTTCACATCTGCAAGCTGAAATTGCGCGCATTGCAGAGGAGATTTCCGCAATCGGCGCAGTCAATCTGGCTGCACTTGAGGAGTTGACGACTTCGCGCGAGCGCAAGATTTATCTAGATGCCCAGTGCGCCGATCTCGTTGCAGCAATCACAACGCTTGAAGACGCCATTCGGAAGATTGACCGCGAATCACGCGCTTTGCTGCAGCAGACCTTTGACGCGGTCAACGTTCAGTTCGGCCAGCTGTTCCCGAAGCTTTTTGGCGGCGGCGAAGCGCGTCTGATCATGACCGGCGAGGAGATTCTCGACGCCGGTGTGCAGGTGATGGCTCAGCCGCCCGGCAAGCGCAACAGCTCGATCCATCTGCTGTCGGGGGGCGAAAAGGCGCTGACCGCAACTGCGCTGGTGTTCGCATTGTTCAAACTCAACCCGGCGCCGTTCTGCCTGCTCGACGAAGTCGATGCACCGCTTGACGATGCAAACACGGATCGCTTCTGTCGGCTGGTCGAATCAATGTCCGACAATACGCAGTTCATGTTCATCACTCATAACAAGATTTCGATGGAGATGGCACAGCAACTGATCGGTGTGACGATGCAGGAGCAGGGCGTTTCGCGCGTCGTCGCCGTCGATATCGACAGCGCTGTTCGGCTGACGGCCGAGGCTGCCTGACGGGATGAGCGAGCTTCGCTGGGCGCTGCTGACAATCGCAGCGGTTTTGCTTGTGGCGCTCTATCTGTACGGCAAATGGCAGGAGCGCAAGGTGCGCGCTGAAGCGACACCGGAGTATGGCGACGACGCGGAGCTGTCGATGTCGAGTGAGTTGCCTCCGGCGCGCCGTCAATCGCGGCAGGCACCGGTCAGGATCGAACCGACGATGGGAAGCGTGGCAGGATCAGACCCGTCCGAGGTTGCCGCGTCACCGGATTTAAACGCCGATCTCGACGAGCCCGTCAGTCACACGGCGCTGCCAAACGCGTCGGTATCAGCGGGCGGCTGGGTAGAAGATCCATTGCTCGACATGATGCTGGAACTGCGCTGTGTACATGCGTTCGACGGAGTCGCTGCTCTTGAAGCCCGGGCGCAGCTTGATCGGCTGGCGTTGCAGCTACCGACTCATCTGACCGTATGGGACAGCAAGACGGCTCGATGGAGTTTGCCGGATCGGTTCGGCTTTTATTCAGAGATGCTGATCGCTGTTCAGTTGGCCACGCGGCACCATCGCCTGGAAGAAATCGACGCGACGCGGTTCATTTCAACCATCCAGCAGATTGCGGTGTCAATTGACGCCGACTTCGATCCGCCTGATGTGTCGCACATCGTGCGCCGCGCCGAAGCCCTGGACCGGCTATGCGCACGCTTTGACGTACAGATCACGCTAACCCTGGAAGCACAGGCGGAGGCGTGGAGTGCCGCTGCGGTCAACGCGGCCGCTCTCGAGGCAGGGATGACTCAGATCGAGCCGGGTCGCTGGCGGCGCAACGATGCGCTTGATAGACCTCTGTTAACAATGACCGTGGCAACGTCTGCAGCGACGCGTTTAGCCATTACGTTGGACGTGCCACAGGTTGCTGCTGAGCCTCCGCCACTGTCGGTTCTGTTCGCGACGGCGACCCAGGTTGCGCAGAGGCTTGGCGCGCGCGTGGTTGATGACAATGGGCGAAGTGTCGAATCAGCGGCACAGTCCGGGATCGAACCCGAGCTCGAGAAGCTGACTGCTGAGATGCGTGCTTCGGCTATTGAGCCCGGGTCCCGACGCGCACAGCGCCTTTATTCGGATTGACCGGTCAAGTGGCGCGCGCCAAGCCGCTTGAACAACAGGCACGCACGCTGCGCGCGGAAATAGCGCAGGCTGATCATCAATATTATGTGCTGGACCAGCCATCGCTGCCCGATGCCGAGTACGACCGGCTGATGCGCGAACTGCAGACCATCGAGCGTGAACATCCGGAATTGCAGACGCCCGATTCTCCGACTCGGCGTGTCAGCGGCGTACCGAGCCGCGAGTTTCATGAAGTGCGTCACGCGGCGCCGATGCTGTCGTTGAACAATGCGTTCAGTGACGCGGAAGTGGCGGCATTCGACACACGCGCGCGTGAGGCATTGCGGCGCGCCGGCAGCGAAGTCAGCGAACTCGACTACGCGTGCGAGTTGAAGTTTGACGGCCTGGCCGTAAACCTTCGCTACGAACGCGGCGAGCTCGTGATGGGTGCGACGCGCGGTGATGGAGCGGTTGGCGAGGACGTAACCGCCAACATCCGCACCATTCGGTCAGTGCCGCTCCAACTCGGCGCGCGTGCACCGGAGATCGTCGAAGTCCGTGGTGAAGTGATGATGTTCAAGCGCGAGTTTGAGCGATTGAATCAACGGCAACGCGCCAAGGAGCTGCGCGAGTACGCCAACCCGCGCAACGCGGCCGCGGGCGCGTTGCGCCAGCTCGATTCGCGCATCACCGCCGAACGCTCGTTGCGGTTCTATGCCTACGGTGTCGGCGAGATCGTGGGTGCGGCTGAGCCGGCAACGCACAGTGAGCTGCTCGACTGGCTGTTGTCGCTCGGGGTGCCCGTGGCCGCGGAACGGGAAGTTGTGACGGGAGTTTCGGGCTGCATCGGTTTTTACGACCAGGTCGGCAAGCGGCGCGCGGGATTGCCGTACGAAATCGATGGTGTCGTCTACAAGGTCAACGCGCGTGTTCAGCAGCAGGTGCTGGGCTATGTATCGCGCGCGCCGCGCTTTGCGATCGCGCACAAGTTTCCAGCACAGGAAGCGATCACACAGGTAGCTGCAATCGATATTCAGGTTGGGCGGACGGGTGCACTGACGCCGGTGGCACGGCTGGTTCCCGTGTTCGTAGGCGGCGTCAACGTCACTAACGCAACGCTGCACAACGAGGACGAGATTCGGCGCAAGGACATACGCATCGGCGATACGGTCACAGTGCGCCGCGCGGGTGACGTCATTCCCGAGATCGTCTCGGTGGTCACCGAAAGGCGCCCGCCGAATGCGGCAACGTTCCGAATGCCGACCGAATGCCCGGTGTGTAAATCGAAGGTGGTTCGCGAGGAGGGTGAAGCTGTTGCGCGGTGCACTGGAGGGCTGGTGTGCGCGGCACAACGGAAAGAGTCGTTGATGCATTTTGCCGGCCGCCGTGCACTCGACATCGAGGGGCTTGGCGACAAGCTTGTTGCGCAATTGGTCGACAGTGGCCTGGTGCACACGCCTGCGGATCTATTCACGCTGGACGTGACCACCCTTGCATCGCTGGATCGAATGGCCGGAAAGTCTGCAACCAATCTGGCGGCCGCGTTTGAGCGGGCACGGAACACGACGCTCGATCGGTTCATCTACGCACTCGGGATTCGCAATGTGGGCGAGTCGACCGCGCGCGATCTGGCCCGGCACTTCGGAAAGCTTTCACGGATCATTGACGCGACTGAAGACCAATTACTTGAGGTGGTCGACGTCGGACCCGTGGTTGCCGCGTCAATCACGCACTTTTTTTCCGAACCTCACAACCGCGAGGTCGTCGCGCAGCTGCAGCACGCCGGCGTGCATTGGCCTGAGAGCGACCCGGTGCGCGCGCCCGCCGGTAAGCTGGCAGGCAAGACGTTCGTCATCACAGGAACCTTGCCTACGCTGAAGCGCGACGAAGCCAAGGCGCTTGTCGAAGGCGCGGGTGGCAAGGTTGCAGGTTCCGTATCAACGAAGACTGACTTCGTCGTTGCAGGTGATGACGCAGGGTCCAAGCTTGCCAAGGCAAGCGAACTTGGAGTGACTATCATCGACGAAGCACAACTACAGAGAATGTTGGGAGACTGAGGTGTACGCAATCGTCGGCGGCAGCGGGCTTGCCAAACTCACCGTGCTGCAGAATCCGCGGCGGCAGGTGATGCGTACGCCTTACGGCGAGCCTTCGGGCGCTCTGACATTCGGCGAGCTTGCCGGTGCGGAGGTGGTATTTCTGGCGCGACATGGATACGGGCACACGCTGGCACCGCACGAGATCAACTATCGCGCCAACATCTGGGCTTTGAAAGAGCTGAAAGTCGAAGGAGTGGTTGCAGTGGCGACAGTGGGCGGAATTCGGGCTGACTTCACGCCGGGGTCGCTTGTGTTGCCGCATCAAATCATCGATTACACGTATAGCCGGAAGAGCACCTTCTTCGAAGGTTCGGAGATGCCGGTGATCCACGTTGACTTCACGCAGCCGTACTCGCAAGCGCTGCGCAGCCGATTGATCAAAGCTGCGTCGGAGTGCAACGAGGCAGTGTTCGACGGTGCGGTCTATGCGTGCACGCAAGGTCCGCGGCTCGAGACCGCCGCCGAGATCGAGCGCATCGCGCGCGAAGGTGGCGAGATCGTCGGCATGACCGGGATGCCGGAAGCGGTCCTGGCGCGCGAATGCGAGCTTGAATATGCATCGCTCGCGGTAGTTGTGAATCACGCGGCAGGCCGCGGCAGCAGCGTGCAGGCAATCAAGCTCGAAGAGCTCGGTGTCGTTATGGAAGCATCGATCATGCGGGCGGTGCGCATACTGTCATCGTTTTTTGGAGAAGGCGTTTGATCCGCGAAATTCTGCGCATGGGTGATCCACGGCTGCTGCGTGTATCCGAGCCGGTGCGCGATCTGCACGCACCGGAGCTCGCCACGCTGGTCGAAGACATGTTTGAAACAATGCACGCGGCCGATGGCGCGGGACTCGCTGCGCCGCAGGTCGGGGTGCCGCTGCGAGTCGTGATCTTTGGCTACAGCGACCCCACAATCCGTAACCCGCGTTACCCCGATGCCGATCCGGTTCCGCAGACGATTCTCGTCAACCCGGTGATCGAGCCGTTATCGAACGAGGAAGAAGAGGGATGGGAAGGCTGCCTTTCGGTTCCCGGTCTGCGCGGGGTCGTGCCTCGGCATGCTCGGATCCGCTATCGCGGTGTCGACCTTGAAGGCAAGCCGATTGATCGTGAGGCCGATGGATTTCATGCGCGAGTCGTGCAGCACGAGTGCGACCACCTGGACGGCATCCTCTATCCGATGCGAGTGCGTGACTTCTCGCGCTTTGGTTACACCGATATCCTGTTTCCTGGAATGGCCGACGCCGACGATTGAGCGGCGCGCGGCGCGGGCGCCGCAAGCACTTCGAGCAGATCGCTCTCAATGGCGAGCTGGTCCCGCGGCGAGCCGAGCTGCGCGCCGGAAACCAGAAACACGTCCTCAGCGCGGTCTCCGAGCGTCAAGATCTTGGCGGTGTGCACGTTAAGTTGATGCTTGGCCAGGACCCGCGCGATTGAGTAAAGCAACCCGATGCGATCGGTCGCCGTAATTGTCAGAAGATATGAGCCGCGGTCGTCGGGTTGCAGCTGCACCGCCGGCGTCACCGGAAACTGACGCGACTGGCGCGACTGCATGAAGCGCGCAGGCTGCGGTGATGCAGGCAGCTCGTGTTGTTTCGAAATCCACGCCGCAAGCTCGTGCTCGATCTGGTTGAGCAACTCGCGATAGTGTG
>Ga0136634_10000644_pt1 | contig 14624 bp, 14 predicted proteins | sample AntDrymUQ8332106_2_FD_104654 | JGI IMG/M metagenome (GOLD analysis project Ga0136634, IMG submission 104654) | Polar desert sand microbial communities from Dry Valleys, Antarctica - metaG UQ833 (21.06) | ecosystem: Environmental > Terrestrial > Soil > Desert | place: Antarctica: Dry Valley... | reverse complement strand
TTCAGGACTGCGCACAAGAGGTGGATTTACAATTACAGATCTCCAATGGAAAAATGGGAAAGTTTCACAGGCCACCATAAAATCAAACCTCGGAGGAAATTGTCGTTTGCGTTCTGCGTGGCCTTTACGCCTTACAGGAAACGCAAAGTTGAAAAAGGCAAAGGGTGCTAATCCTAATGCCTTGTTTTATATAGATACAATTCCTGAACCCATTATTTCACCAAAAGCAAGCATCAGCAAATTGGTTTTGCCCGAAACCTTTGAATATGATATTGCCACAATCGCTGGTAAAACCTATACGCTTATTATTGAATAATCCCTATGAAAAAATATAAGCAATACAATAATTTAATGCTTACAATTCTTCTGCACCTCTATGTATTAACCCTATGTTTTTCTCAAACTGCGACTACAAAAGATTGTTTGATCGAAGATGTGCATACGCCAGGTCTGAGTTTGTTCTTGTTTTAAAATAAAGGATACTAAAGGATAGTTATTTCGGAAACTTAATACAAATTTAAAAGCCAAAAAGCGGGTACTGGTGCATTGGGCGATATGGGCTGTCATATCATTGATCCGGCATTTAAAACTTTGTGTTTGGGATATCCATCAGAGGTAGAATATAGCGTGGTTAATTTATATGAAGAAATGTGGAATGCGTCTTGTCATCCTGACGGTTTTCCCGCAGCTTCTACATTAAAATTAAAATTCCCTGGCAAAGGCGGTAAGCCCGATGTTTTGCTGCGTTGGATGGATGGAGGCCTTATGCCTGAGCGGCCCGAAGAATTAGGGCCCGATGATGCTAGGGGCGATTGGGGCGGAGGCGCTATATAGTGGGCACAAAAGGAAAACTAATGTGCGGCACTTACTGCGAAAAAACTGTTTTGTTATCCTTTTCGCGTAATAAAAATATTACAGTAAAACAAACGATTGCCCCTGTGCCTGAAGGTCAATATTTGCAATGAGTTAATGCATGCATAACCGGGTATGAAAAAATGAACTCAGTTCTTCTTTTGATGATGCAGCTCCTTTAACTGAGACTATTTTTATGGGCAAGCTCGCTTTACAGGCATGGAATGTCAAAGATGCCAAAGGCCATTTTCGTGGTAGAAAAAAGTTAATTTGGGACGCAAGCAATATGAAGATTACCAACTTTGATGAAGCCAACCGGTTGTAAAGCGGGATTATAAAAACGGGTACACGTTAGATCTTTAACCTCCGGACAACCTTGAAGTTTGTAAATAGAATATTCATACCTCTATTACCATAAACCATTAACATCATGTCTAAAACCAGGCGTCAATTTTTAATCAGTTCAACCAAGCTTTTAGCTGCTACCGGCTTTGCCGGGTTAGTGCCTGCAGCTGCATCTTCTCCTTTAGCAGTGACATCAAAACCTTCTGCCAGTGATAAAATTGTATTGGGCTTAATTGGAGCAAAAGGACAGGGAATGACAAATTTGCGCCACGCATTAAAACAGCAGGGCGTTGAGTGCGGTGCTGTATGCGATATAGATGATGCCATACTAACTGAAAGAAGCGCTGAAATTAATAAGATACAAGGAAAGGCTCCGGTAGTATATAAGGACTTTAGAAAGTTGCTGGATAATAAAGACATTGATGCCGTTATTATAGGTACGCCGGATCATTGGCATTGCTATCAAATGATTGCTGCCTGTGAAGCGGGTAAAGATGTTTATGTTGAAAAACCTTTAGCAAACAGCATCAAGGAATGTGATTTAATGGTAGCCGCTGTACGTAAGTATAATAAAGTAGTTCAGGTAGGACAGCAGCAGCGCAGTGGCGGTCATTGGCAATCTGCTATGAAGTTCATTAAGTCCGGCGAGTTAGGAGACTTGCGAAAAACACAGGTATGGGCCAATTTTAATTATGGTGCCGGTCAACCCAAAGTGCCTGATACACCGGTGCCCGCCGGAGTAGACTTTAACATGTGGCTAGGCCCTGCGCCCGGGCGTTCGTTCAATGCGGCCAGGTTTCACGGATCGTGGCGCATGTTCTGGGATTATGGGGGAGGCTTGATGACAGATTGGGGCGTGCATTTGATGGATATGGCTTTATGGGCAAAAGATATTACCACCTTGCCTTTGTCTGTAGCTGCATCAGGAGGCAATGGTGCTTTTCCTGACAGGGCACATGAAACCTTTGATACCATGAGCGTTACTTATCAAATGCCCAATCATAATATTACCTGGGAGCATGTAGCCGGTATTGAAAATGGCCCCTGGGGTCGTAACTACGGATTAGCATTTGTAGGCAATAACGCAACCCTTGTAATTGACCGGTCATCGTGGGATTTGTTTCCGGAATCTTCAGGAGGTAAATATAAAGTTCCTGCTATGCCACGTCAAACAGGATACGACTCTCATGAAGCTCATCTTAAAAATTGGATAGAGTGTTTAAAAACAAGGAAAGATCCTAACTGTACGATAGAGATGGGACGACTAACAGCAATGTATACCCATATGGGTAACATTGCTTTGCGCACCAACTCAAGATTGGTATGGAATGAAGGCAGCAAGAACTTTGGAAACAATACCGCTGCTAATGCACTACTGGCACCTTCTTATCGTAAGCCTTGGACGCTTCACAAAATATAAGAGCTAACATGAAATCAAAGGTATCACGCAGAGCGTTCGTTCAGCTGACGATGCTTGGAAGTCTTGGGTTACTTGCATCCTCTCGGCTCAGCTTCGCAGAAGCTGTCAAGCCTTCATAAAAAATAGCCCGGGAATTAACCAGGCCTACACAAGGTGTACAACCATCGAACTTTCGCCGTTTGCACCCTCTCGGCTGGTACAAAATAAAGGAAATATTATTTGTTTTTGATGACAGTACCTCGCGCCCTCTTGCATAACAAAGTTCTAACAAGATTGGATCGATCAACCCTTCATTTTATTATGCGTGCGTTAAGTAAGAGGTATGAGTACGCTGCCACACAAACCAGGGCGGAAGTCTCGCGCCAGAATCGGGGAATTTGTCGGGATGATAACAGATAACCCAGACCAGCAGATTGAGCAAATAGCTTTTTGTGCTGAGATCATTAATGATCATGAAGCTCTAAACATGGAGCAGGCTAGACACAAGTTACTGCCGATTTTTTCTAAGGTCGCAAAAGATAATTAGATTTCATACAGATCCCCTTGCCCGGACAGTATCTCCCTGTATTTGTTAAAAAGTTTCGTCTTGGAAATAAAACCCATAAACTTTTTATCTTTATCCAGCACCGGCAAATACCAGCTTTGGGTAAGATCAAATTTCTCCATGACCGTATGCATATTATCATTGTAGTGCAGTACAGCGGATGGTTTTTTCATAATAGAGCGTACCGAAACCCTATCAAATTGTTCAGGTTGGAACAATTTCTCCTTGATATCATTTAAATCAATGATCCCTCCAAATTTTCCTTTATCATCCGATACAGCGAAAATATTCTTTTCACTTCGTTTAATAATTTCAACCAGGTCTTTTAATTTCCTGTCTATATTGATGGTGTCGTAGCTATCTTGTATCATATCCGCAAGGACAATAGAAGTAAGAATATTTTTTTCTTTTTTGTGCGTGAATACCTGTCCTTCCAACGCCAGTTTTTTCAGGTCCATTGAATAGGGCTCATAGGATTTCACAATAAAAAAAGATATGGAAGAAACGATCATTAGCGGAATAAAAAGCTCATAGCCGTTTGTTATTTCAGCAATCAAAAAGATTGCTGTTAGCGGGCAATACATCACACCGCTTAAAAGTCCGGCCATGCCAACCAGACTGAAATTGCCCACTGGTATCTTAAACCATGGGGTGCTGTTAATCAGTTTGGAAAAAAAGAAACCCAGGTAAGAGCCTGCAAACAGTGATGGAGCAAAGTTTCCTCCGTTACCACCACTCCCGATGGTAATTCCAGCCGCAATGGGTTTAAATAAAACAATAAGAGCCGTAAAGGCAATGATGCCCCAGTTCTCACCCAATTTTGAAAACAAATTGGTGTTATCCGCAAAAGTGGTAAAGGAACCGTTAGCTACTAACTTTACACTATCATATCCCTCGCCAAAGAGAGGGGGAAAAACAAAAAATATCGCAAATAAAAGTATACCTGCCCCGAGCGCTTTTGCAAATACATTTAGTTTCCAACCCTGTATCCTGTGCTCTGTTTTTTTAAATGCCTTTGCATAGTACAAAGACACAAACCCCGCCAGTATGCCGAGCAAAATATAGAATGGTACATTGTTATAATTGAAGTTTTGTTTTAATACGAAGTTGAATAACGAAGACTCCTGTAATATAATTTTTGAACACAGCACACCCACTACAGAAGAAATGATTAGCGGTATAAAATAGCTAACTACCGTTTCAGTTAATAAAACTTCGACTGCAAAGATGACACCAGCAATGGGCGCATTAAACACTGCTGAGATACCTGCCGCAGCTCCACAGGCAATCATCAAGGTTCTTTCCTGGTAATTGAGATCGCCTAGACGGGCTATATTCGAACCGACTGCTGAGCCGGTAGCAACAATAGGCGCTTCAAGCCCGACAGAGCCGCCAAGTCCGATCGTAATCGAACTCGTAACTACATGCGCATAAGTATGCTTGAGCGTGATAAAAGAAGACTTCCTGGCAATAGCTTTTAAGACCATCGCAATGCCCTTTTCCATTTGCCCTCCCAACAAATAACGAAGAATAAAAACAGTGAGGAGCAATCCAATCGCCGGAAATAACAAATAGGCATACCGATGAAATGACACATCTTCAACCCAGTGCTGCAGCCGGTGTACAAGCGTTTTAAGTAACACTGCAACCAGACCTGAGAAAAAGCCAACCAGCGTGGCAATTACCATAATAAACTGAACCCTGCTCAATTTGGTTCGCAGGAAATTCAGCACAGCCTGGTATAAAGTTTTAAATCCCATTTCTCGTTTACGCAAATTGAAGCTGCAAAAGAAACACGGCTATTCCTGCTATAAATCCAATAAGCGCCAGCCAACTGATCTTCTTTAAATACCACATAAAATCAATTCGTTCTATTCCCATTACGGCAACTCCAGCAGCCGAACCTATAATAATAGCACTGCCGCCGGTTCCGGTAGTTAATGCGAGGAACTCCCAGAAATGATGGTCTGTCGGATAGGTATTTAAATCATACATACCTTGAGAAGCGGCCACCAGCGGAACATTATCCACTACAGCAGACAGCAGGCCGAGTGCCGAGCCGATGAGGTAATCATTTTTCAACGTGCCATTAAGCCAATTTGCCATAACTTTTAATATACCGAATGATTGTAAAGCCGATACTGCCAGCAGGATGCCGAGAAAAAAAAGGATACTGGGTGTATCCACTTTCTGTAGCGCACTGGTCACCGTATACTTTTGTGCCAGCCCTGATTCTTTTCCTTTGTGAATAATAGTGGTGATCACCCACATCAACCCTAGCGCCAATAACATTCCCATGAATGGTGGTAAGTGGGTCATGGTTTTAAATACCGGGACAAAAACTAAAAACCCGATGCCGGCAAAAAGAATAATTTTTCCATCGGTCTTTTCTTTGCTTGTGCGAACCGGCAATCTTACGAGATCTATTTTACTCCCTTTGAATTTTCGCGCTATAATTAGTGCCGGGATCAAACAAACGGCTATACTGGGTAAAATAAGTTCTTTCATGATATTTAAGGCCGTGATCTGCCCGCCAATCCAAAGCATGGTCGTGGTAACATCGCCAAGTGGAGACCAGGCACCCCCGGCATTAGCGGCAATAACGATCATTCCCGCGAACCAAAGCCGGTCTTCCTTTTCAGAAAGTAGCTTTGCACAAAGAGACGTCATAACAATAGCTGTAGTCAGATTATCCAAAAGGGCAGAAAGAAAAAAAGTAATAATTGCAATGAGCAGCAGCAGCTTTTGCTTGCTGGTCGTATTTATCTTTTCGGTAATGATATCAAAGCCGTTATGGGAATCAATTAATTCAACAACGGTCATCGCTCCTAACAGGAAAAATAAAATGGAAGCTATTTCTCCCATATGATGCAACAGTTCATCACTTACTTTATCAGCAGCATCAGCTTGCAACATATAAATAGTCCAGCAAATCACCCCTGTTATCAACGCCGAAGCAGCTTTGTTTAATTTCAAGGGATGCTCGAAAGCAATAGCCGCATAACCTAGTATGAAAAAAGTAATAATAATAGCTGTAAACATATCAGGCCAAGATAGGAATTAACAGACTAAAATTCGGTTCTTTGATGACATAATCGGGTGCGAAAGTCTGCCATGCCTCTGGTAGTGAGCAGAACAGGCGCTGTTGTTGGGAGATACCTGCTTGATGCGAACAAAGAAAAAAGTTCCGCAAAGCCTTATTCTTAAATCCGTTTTTCATGTTCTGAAAGCCTTTTCTATATGCCATAGTTGGTTATAGTTTTCAATGATTGCATCTTTAGTAAGGGACTATTAGAAACGTAACCTTTCAGCCTATCCTATTTTCCATCTGCTTCCTATTTTTTTATATAATAGTATCTGTGGGCTCCTTTTAAGAAGATTCCCATCAACCAGTATTTTTATTTATTTCAGCCACATTTGAAGGTTCTTAACCCCTTGGAAAAACGAAATAATGTAAGCAAAAAAAGACGATCATCTTTAATCATTTTTACTCCTTACCACAAGCCAGGTGCATTGGCATAGATCCCTGTAACACCTTGCCATATTTGTATTAATCTCGCAGAATGTTCTTTACATAAACCATTTTCGTTACATTCAGAAAATATAGATCAGCAAACCGCAATAAACCTGAGAACATGAAAACAATGACTTGCAAACAATTAGGAGGAGCATGTGAAACAGAGTTCCATACAAATACCTTTGAGGAAATGGCAGAATTAAGCAAAAAGCATGGAATGGAAATGGTTCAAAAAGGCGATAAAGACCACATTGCTGCGATGAACGAAATGAAAAAACTCATGACAACTCCTGATTCAATGCAACGATGGTTCGACACTATGCGAAAAGAATTTGATTCCCTGCCTGACAAAAATTAGGATCTGCTTTGCAAGACGTATTATATATGTGAAAAGCCGGTGCTTTTGCATTTATTGCACAGAGATATTTTTTCTCAGCATTCGGCATGTGATCCGACCCAGGGACGTATGCGACAGCTTAAGCCTGAAAAGAAATTATTGGCGCCCATTATTCGTGGTAATTCGTGTAATACTGTACAACTAAGGTCTAGCCGTTGAAGAAAGACTTTGGAATAAGGCATCCCATTGTTTGGAATCAAGTGATAGTTTTGCCAATTGTCGTTTATAATTTTGATTGATTGAACTGCTTATACCGGCGGTTTAAACGGGCATTAGAAATTGATAAATATCTTCCCGGATATGTTTTTTTTCAACTTTAGTACATGATAGCCATCTTTGACCCGATCGAAATTAAAAGGTCATTAGATTCCGGGGTGATCCACCCTTTTGGATTGACAATATCTACATTTGTTTCCGAAAAATCACTCACCATCTCGCGAGTTGTATTTCTATTTCCCGGGTAAAGTGCAACTCATAAAAATCAGCATTGTATGAAAATAAATCTCGCGTTGATCGTAGCAATAATCGTAGCTGTTGGACTGGTTGCGCTGGGATTTACGGCGTTTCAAATTTCAACTGAACGGAGGGAATTAAAAAGCGAACTTGAAGTAAAAACGATCAGCACAGCCGAAGATTTCTATCGATCTCATCTGGCAGGTCTGGGCGATAGTTCGGGCTTAGATATAAAAGAAGTTACGGATAGTATTATCAGGCAATATGGTTTTAATGCAGTTGCCATCTATTATAATCCTGATAGCATGGTAATGTTTAATCAACCGGACAAACAATTCCTTTCAAAATCGGAGGATTTCATTGCTCAGGCTGTGGCTGCAGATTCATCTATGGGCAATTTCATTACGGTGAATGGTAATAAACAATATGAATATATCAGGATCGTAGAAAGGAAGGAATTGCCTTCGATGGCTGTCGTTTTTTATGCCGACGCTGAATACATCGCAAATATTATCAACAGTATCTGGCTTAGAAATTTTGTGCGCTGGTTTCTCCAGGCGCTCGTTATTTCGATCGTTACATTGTTGATTGTGCGGTGGGGAATTCTGACTCCTCTTACGAAGGTTGTTGAATGGGTGCAGGCTGCGCGTTCAGGTAATGTTGAGCAATTGAAATTAAGACCGAAAATCAACTTTCTTGAGCCACTGTACAAAGAAATTTCTGTGATTGCCCAGGCTATGCACGAAGCTAAAGCCATAGCCCAGGAAGAAGCCCGTTTACGAACAACAGCTGAGGCAATATGGACACCTGAACGTTTGAATGAGGAAATGAAACAACTTTTGCAAAAGAAGAAAATGATTGTTGTTTCGAACCGGGAGCCCTACATGCATGTTCATGCCGGGAAAGAAATTAAATGTATAGTACCTGCCAGTGGAATGGTGACCGCAATGGAGCCGATCCTGAAGGCCTGCGGAGGACTTTGGATCGCCTCCGGCAGCGGAGATGCCGACAGGGAAACGGTTGATAAAAATGATAAAGTGCAGGTTCCTCCATTCGAAGAAAATTACACATTGCGCAGGGTATGGCTTACCAAGGAACAGGAAGATCATTATTACTATGGCTTTTCAAATGAAGGCCTATGGCCACTATGCCATATCGCCCATACCCGTCCTGTTTTCAGAAAGGAAGATTGGGATCATTACCAGGATGTAAATGCCTTATATGCTAAAGCCGTTCTGGAAGAAATTGAGAATGAAGAAGAACCTTTTATACTGGTACAGGATTACCATTTTGCCCTGTTACCTAAATTGATCAAAGAACAACGACCGGATGCGAAGGTCGCCATCTTCTGGCATATACCCTGGCCAAATCCCGAATCATTTGGCATATGTCCATGGCAGAAAGAATTATTGAGCGGTATGCTTGGAGCTGACCTGATTGGGTTTCATACCCAGTATCATTGCAATAATTTTTTGGAAACGGTAAACAATTCACTCGAATCAAGAGTGATCTGGGAGAATTTTTCCGTGAAAATCGGAAATCAGTTTACATTGGTTAAACCTTTTCCAATCAGTATTGCATTCACGTTAAAGGATTATGAGAATGACAACCGGGATGCCACTTCACCGGTTGCAGCTGAACTATTGAAACAACATGGCATCAACGCTCAATACATGGGAATCGGCGTAGACAGGATTGACTATACCAAAGGCCTAATCGAAAAATTTCTCGCTATAGAAAGATTCTTTGAAAAGAATCCATCGTACCGGGGGAAATTTACTTTTGTACAAATTGGGGCTCCCAGCCGCTCCCTGTTAAAAACATACGCTGACACGATCAGTGCGGTTGAGAATGAGGCTAACCGGATAAACTGGAAGTTTAAAATCAAAAACTGGCAGCCCATTTTGTTTTTAAAGCGTCATCACAGCCATGAAGAAATTGTTCCCTTTTACAAAGCAGCAAATCTCTGCATGGTTACTTCGCTGCATGATGGAATGAATCTTGTGGCAAAAGAATTTATTGCGTCCAGAAATAATAATGATGGCGTGCTTATTCTTAGCAGGTTCGCCGGCGCGTCGCAGGAACTTCATGGTGCAACGATTATTAATCCGTATGATATTGAACAGTCTGCAGATGCCATCAAAGCTGCTCTGGAATTACCGATAGAACAGCAACATCTAAAAATGAAACAGATGAGGAGAATGATAATGAGTCATAATGTGTATTCCTGGGCTTCAAGTATCCTTAGGATGATGGCATCGATTCAGAACTAATTTCGGACTATGAAAAGTTTCGTGCGGTTTTAATTGAAGAAAGAATACGTTGTTGATCAACACAAGTGAGATTATTTTGAAATATAAATTATTGAATTTTGAATTAGGAAGGTAACCCCAGGAACTCTGTGTTATTAATAATTCCCAATTCAAAATTCAAAATTTAAAATATCCTCACGCGGCCATTTTCCGGCATTCTTCTGCGCATTCCCGGCAATATTTTGCGCACTCTTTGCAATGTTCTGAATCATGCTTTCCACATTCGCTACCGCAATCATTGCATATTACGGCACAAATTTTACATAACTCTTTTGCCTTCTCACTTCCAAGGCTCATCAGCTGGGCAGTCACATAACAGATAGCCGCACACTCCATATCCAATTGTATGCAACGCGCCATCATTTTTACGTTTTCTTCCTGTGTACATGATGAAGCGCAATGATTACAGATAGCGGCGCAACGAAGACAGGCCTCTATGCAAGACTGAAATTCATGGTATCCTTTCATAACAATTATTTATGTACCAACTACAAACAAGAGGCCAGATACTTAATGGATATGGAACAATTGAATGTCTAATTAGTTTTTAATGTTGAACGATTGTTTGGAGACCTTAATATCTCTCTGAGATAAAAACGATTTCAAAAATCAGCCCTCTGATTCTAATAAACTTCTAATGTCACATGTGTTTTCAGATATTTTATTTGGATTAACTTAAATATGTGTCCCGGAACGGTATCTTGCACGGGAGATGATGTTTTCCTTTTTTTTTGACAAATGATGCACGATGGAGGAAAAAAAAATATTGATTGTAGAAGACGAACAGAAAATTGCGGACACCCTGAAGCTGGGTTTGTCTGAAAATGGCTATTACGCAGAAGTTGCATATGATGGGGATACAGGGTATAAACTGTTCAACAATCATGACTTCAATCTCATCATATTAGATATCAATCTTCCCGGCATAAACGGATATAAGCTCTGTAAGATAATACGTTCTTCTAAACCTGCCATCCCGATCATTATGCTTACTGCCATGAGTGCGCTAACCGATAAAATTGAAGGCTATGATGCCGGAGCAGATGATTACCTTGTTAAGCCATTTGAATTCCGGGAACTTCTGCTGAAAATCAGGGTGCTCCTAAAACGAACCATGAATCAAAATATTCCCGTAGGAAATATATTAAAAGCAGGAGACCTGGAAATGAACCTGGACAGCAAACAGGTTAACCGTGGTGGGGAAAAAATAAATCTCACGGCGAAAGAATTTCAGTTATTAGAATTTTTGTTACGGAATAAAAACAGGGTTGTTTCCCGGTCGGATATTGCCGTGAGTGTTTGGGATATTGATTTTGATACAAACACCAACGTAATTGATGTTTATATCAGTTATATCCGAACCAAAATAGACAAGCAGTTTTCTCACAAGCTCATCCAAACCCAGATTGGAATGGGCTATGTTTTAAAAGACAATGAAAATTGATGCCGGTACGATTTCGGATAACCTTTTTATTTAGCGGTCTGGTCTTTCTTATCCTCGGCCTGGTATGTGTGGCTATCTATTATATTTCCTATACAAGCAGGATCAACAATATCAAAACCAGGCTCACTAACCGGGCTATTACAACGGCAAGACTTCTCAGCCAGTCGGAGGTGTTTGACAGACAATTGGTGCAAAGAATTGATTCAGCTACCACCATGGCAATGAAAGACAAAACAGTACAGGCCTATGACTACACCAATACCAGGTTTTATCTTTACAGTGATCGGTCAAATGATACTATCGTAATTGATCATTCAATACTTAACGAGGCCAGGATAAATAAAGAGATATATTTTACCGTCGGGAATAAAGAATCAATCGCCTATCACTATACCGATAGTAATAACAGGATTGTAGTGGTAGCGGCTGCTTATGATGAAGAGGGCAAAAATAAACTTCATCAATTAAAGCTTATTCTTCTGGCAAGTTTTTGCGGGGGTGTTATCATCGCCTTTATAAGCGGATATATTTTCTCAACGAGCTTGCTGCGCCCTGTCCGTAAGATTGCCGATGAGGTGAAAGAAATATCTGCAAAGGATTTTACGCAACGTATCCAGGCCGGTACAGCAAGTGATGAATGGACCTATCTCGCTATAACTCTTAATCAATTGCTCAATCGCCTGCAGGACAGTTTCGAAACACAAAGGAGATTTATTTCAAATGCATCCCATGAACTCTCTACTCCTTTAACATCCATCTCCAGCCAATTAGAAGTTTCTCTTCAACGGGAAAGGAGTGCCGACGAATACAGGAAAATAATGCAGTCTGTATACCAGGATGTTCAACAAATGAATAAATTAACCCAAACTCTTCTCGAGTTTGCAAAGGCCTCCGGGAGCAGCGGTGGTTTGGAGATCAATTCTGTGCGCATTGATGAAATTCTTCTTAGGCTTCCTTCTGAAATGGCGAAAATAAATACGGCTTACTCTGTTTCCATTATGTTTGATCAATTACCGGCTGAGGAAAGAATGCTGCTTGTGTTAGGAAACGAAGAATTGCTTTTTATGGCCACTAAAAATATTGTATTGAATGCCTGCAAATATTCAAAAGATCATCATGCCATAATTCAACTAACAATTAATAGTAATTACATTGTCATCACCATTCAGGATAACGGAATAGGAATACCGCCCTCGGAGCTGGAAAAAATTTTTCAACCCTTTTATCGAATTCAGGAACCTCGACAAACCGGGGGATTTGGACTGGGCTTGTCTCTGGCAGGCAGGATCATTAAACTTCATAATGGTCATATAAAAGTTGAATCGGAAGTAGACAGGGGTACGTTGTTCACGATTACTTTTCCACCAGAAGTACCTGTTAAAATTTGAAGGTTTTTAGGCGGCATTCGGGTGTCAGCCTGGAAAAGGTGTGCTACCGATAAAGTCATTCCGTTTTAACGAAGAATTCATAAATTACTCATTGCATCAAGAAGCGAGATCGCCATCTGGGGAGTATGTAAATTGTATTTAGCATATGAAGCATCTCCACCTATTTTGATCGTTATGGCTTCCGGCGTATTTGCCAGTACCTTAAACATGTCTTCATCAGTTTTATCATCACCGGCTGCTAAAATAAAATCGTAATCCGTTTCCGCAATGATATTTTTGACGGCATTTCCCTTATCTATCCCATAATTACGAACCTCTACAATTTTATTTCCGGATATTACCTGTAGTTCACGCAAATTCCCAAATTCCTTAAGAGCAGCTATTAATTCACCGGAACGGTTTAAAGATTTAGACTGGCTTGCGTTACGATAATGCCAAACCATCGAAAACTCTTTTTCCTCAATAAAAGAATCAGGACAATCCAATACATATTGGTCCATGATATTCCTTACCGGAATTTTCCAGCCAGATCTTCCTACCGTCTGGGTTTCCCATTCTTTATATTTCAGTTTTATCCTCGCGCCATGCTCTGCAATGAAATTCAAAGGTAAAAATCCCATCCAGGTTTCAAGTGAACCGGCATCTCTTCCACTAATGATGAACACTTCATTTTGTTCCGAACTGCTAAGCTTTCTGAGAAGCTCTACCAGGTGATCGCCTGGACTAGCCTGCAATGGAAGAGGAAAATAGGGCACAAGAGTTCCATCATAATCGAGTAAGATCAAACGTTTTTTCGACTGTCGATATTTATCAAAAATGTTTCTTTTTGTTGATTCATCGAAGAATTTTATCTGGAACTCCTGCTGTTTTTTTTTAGTCTGGTCAAGTTGTGAAAGGTAATTTTCAACCCAGGGTTGATCATGTTCAGATTTGTTCTCCGGATCAGATTCCCTGACTGTCGTATCATCCAGCGGATACAGGCTTACTGATCCTAATTTTCTCAAGTCATGACCGTTCTGGGCAGATACAAGATGATCATATGAATCATTCATCGCAAGTATCTTATCACTGGACGGCAGCGTATTAATCCGAATCAACCTGTTATCATACAAAACGATATACTTTTCACTGTCAAGATGCAGCGCTTTCTGAATGGTCTCTAAAAAATTCATGGCATATTCTACACTTGTAAAACTGATCATATCGGCCCCCAACATACCCATGACAAGTTTTTCCAGCCAATTTCCAGGCAGCACTTTTAGCACCTTATAGGAAGGGAACGGAATATGAATGGAGTAGGTAATTGTAATCTCGGGAACCGCTTTCCGGATAATGGCCGCTAATGGCATTAAATGGTATCCTTGTAGCCATACCACGTCATTTGGCAACAAATGCTTTAGAATTGTATTCAGAAATTCATTATTGGCAGCAAGATAATTGTCGAAATCCCCGGGGTTAAAAATAAATGATCCCGTATACTCATGGAATAGCGGCCACAAAACGGAATTTGCGAATCCATTAAAGTATGGATCATAGACCCGTTTGTTGATAAAAACAGGCAAAAATTGAAATTCCTTTTCCGACATCTTGCCGACCGCGCCATTCCATTCATTGATGCTACAGCCGGTAATTCCTGCCCAATAAATTTCAGAAAATGTCTTGTTTCCGGCATGACGGGTTTTTTTTATGTAGTTGCTGATCGAATCAGCGATTGCGCCAGGCCCCCGTGAAATCAAAATTCCTTCCTCAGCTATATTCACCTGTATCGGTAACTTATTTGAAACAATGAAAAGTCTTTTTTTTATCATACTTCAATCATTCTTCGCTTTATCGAAACACTAAATTAAAATCATAAACCACTTCGGAAATATGAATAAATGTAGCTAATCAAAACCACGGAAGTATCAGAAAAGCATTAGAAACAAATTAGAAGTATCAAATAAGCCCGATGA
>Ga0136634_10000643_pt1 | contig 14628 bp, 14 predicted proteins | sample AntDrymUQ8332106_2_FD_104654 | JGI IMG/M metagenome (GOLD analysis project Ga0136634, IMG submission 104654) | Polar desert sand microbial communities from Dry Valleys, Antarctica - metaG UQ833 (21.06) | ecosystem: Environmental > Terrestrial > Soil > Desert | place: Antarctica: Dry Valley... | reverse complement strand
ACTGGAAAACAATACATCATCGGTTACAATAGATTCGAAAGATCTCACATTACCTGGCGATGCGCTGCCAATAGGCAGCCGGCACCCCATCAGCCTGATGCGTAACAAAATCATTGACGTGTTCAACCGCCTTGGATTTGCAGTAGCGGAAGGTCCGGAGATTGAAGATGACTGGCACAACTTTACTGCCTTGAATATTTTGGAAGATCACCCCGCCCGCGATATGCAGGATACTTTTTATATTAATCAAAATCCTGCCTGGCTGCTTCGTACACATACCAGTAATGTACAGATCCGCGAAATGGAAAAGGGCCAGTTGCCGATTCGTATTATTTGTCCCGGCCGCGTATATCGCAATGAAACCATCAGTGCGCGTTCGCACTGCTTCTTTCACCAGGTAGAGGGTTTGTACATTGACGAAAATGTTTCTTTTGCCGACCTGAAGCAGACCCTTTATTATTTTGTCCAGGAAATGTATGGTAAGGATATAAAGGTTCGCTTTCGCCCCAGCTACTTTCCTTTTACTGAGCCGAGTGCAGAAATGGATATCAGTTGCCAGCTCTGCCAGGGCGCAGGTTGCTCTGTGTGCAAGCGCACGGGTTGGCTAGAAATCCTGGGTTGTGGCATGGTTCATCCCAATGTATTGGAAAACTGTAGAATCGACTCCAATAAATACACCGGTTATGCATTTGGGATGGGTATTGAAAGACCAGCCATGTTGAAATATGGGATCACCGATATTCGATTATTCAGCGAAAACGATGTGCGGTTTTTAAGACAATTTACTTCTGCCCTTTAACTTGAACAATAGCTTCTTGCGCTCGTTCCTCGACAGGCCTAAAACCTCGATTACAGGGGTTCTTAGCGCCCATTCTTACCAGGATTACCATTCCTTATCTCTAAGATCCATTTGTTTCTTTACCCGTTTTGAGATAATGATACTCAATTCATAAAGCAGCACCAAAGGTACACAAACGATCATCTGGCTCATCCAGTCCGGGGAAGGTGTAATGATAGCGGCTACTACAAGAATGGCGACGTATGCATATTTGCGGTAGGTTTTTAAAAAGGTTGGCGTAACAATCCCGATGCGTGTTAATACATAGGCCACTACGGGCAGTTGAAAAGAAATAGCGGCACCCAGTGTAAGGTTCACCAGGTTTTCAATATAGTCGGTTAATGTTGGTTTGGTGATCAGGATACCTGATTTTCCCAATTGATAATTGGCAAGAAAACTAAAGGTGAAAGGGGCAAGCAAAAAATAGCCAAAAGCCGCACCTGTAAAAAAGAAAAAAGAAACCCAGAAAATCGCCCCGCTGGTACTTTTTGCTTCTTTTGACGTTAAGGCTGGTTTTATAAATTTCCAGAACTCCCAGAAAATATACGGGAATGCAACGATGAAGCCTCCCATAAAAGCAATGCTAATACTGGACATGAACTGGGCGCCGAACGTGATTGCCTGCAACTCGACTTTTGCCGGAGGCAAACACAAGCTATCACCCAACCCGGCCCAATGACTGAATCTGCATAAGCCTATATAACTGACAAAATCAGGCTGCAGGGGTCCGGTTATTATATTATCGTAAATCCAATCAATGTAAACGAATATCAAGATAGCCGCTGCCAGAATAGCGATCAAAGATCTTAAAATATGCCACCTCAATTCTTCCAGATGATCAATAAAGGTCATCTCTTTGTCTTGTCCACGTCTGTTTAAAAAGGATAATGCCATTGCTCGTACGTTGTTTTCTTGGAGGGGCAAATTTAAGGGTATTCCAATTTGTATCTGCAGGAAAGGTTATAAACAGTACTTAACGGAACGGCCAACTGTTTATTTGCTGATTATTTTAATATTTTAATCCGAACCATTTCGATGCGGGTATCACTTACATGAAGAATGTCAAATTCATAATCGTCGATGATAATCCGTTCCTTTAACTTGGGAATTTTTTCATACTGATGAATGATAAATCCGGATAAAGTCTCCGAAGTGTTTTCTTCAAACTCGAAGCCATATTTCTCACGCAGGTAGTCCAGTTCCAGTCTCCCTGATAAGATGTACTCGTCATCTGAGATCTTTTTTTCTTCAAACTCTTCTACATCATACTCGTCCTTGATCTCGCCAAAAATTTCTTCCAATATATCCTCCATGGTAACAATACCTGAAGTGCCGCCAAATTCGTCTACCACCCAGGCGATGCTTTTTTGTTCTTTGGTAAATTTGCTGATCAGGTCTGTAGCGCTCATACTTTCAGGAATTGCGGGTATGGGCAGCAAAATTTCTTTCAAAAAAGCAGGTTTTTTAAAAAGATCCAGCTGGTGTATGTAGCCCACGATATGATCAATATTGTTATCAAAAACCACCAGTTTACTAAGTCTTGTATCTACTAACTTTCTTCTGGCTTCTTCAATAGATGTATTCAGATCAATGGCTTCAATTTCCTTGCGGGGCACCAGGCACTCACGAACTTTTACTTTGTGCAGCGACAAAGCCGCTTCAAACAAGTCTGCATTAACAGCCTGGTTTTCGTCGTGGTATTCTCTCGTTTGTTGAAAAAAATGTTCCAGGTCGGCCCGGGAAAATGGCTCTTTTTTCTTGTCGATGCGCATATCAAAAATGATATTCAGTATCCAGCCTGAAATTCGCACAAAGGCGGCGGCAACAGGATAAAAAATCTCGTAAAACATTCCGAGCAAACCACTACGTGCAGAAAAAGACAAAAGCGTATCGCTCTTAGAACGGAATATGGCTTTGGGAATGAAATCGCAGAAAACGATCACTACCAACATGGATGCCAGTATTTCAAGAATAAGGCGGATAGGTACAATCAGGGAGCTGCTTACTTCAAACCACCTGTTGAGCAGAATGTTCCAGAAAATACTTACCAGCAATACAAAAACTACCAGGAAAAAATTAAATCCAACGATTACAGTTCCGATGAACCGGGAGGGTTCATCTAATAACTTTGAAAGCAGTATGCCACTGGAAAATCCCTGCTTTTTTTTCAATTCGATACTAAGACGATTGGCTGTGGCAAAAGCAACCTCTACACCCGCAAAAAAAGCGATTAGCAAACCAGCTACCCCGATAAAGATGGAAAGGACCAAACTCATAGACTACGAATGTAAAAAAATAAAGATGGATTGCGTGCTAATTGGGAATGTTCTTTAAATGCGTTTGCCCATGGAGGAAATCCCTGATGATATCCGCTGCCTGTTGCCGGGCTTCGAGAAGGTTAGCATTGACAATGGTTTTACTGAACGACTTTTTAAAAGATAACTCATATGCCGCCTTATTGATTCGAGCCTGCAAGGATTCGTCGGTTTCAGTGCCCCGTGAATCGAGCCTGCGTTTTAGTTCTGTTATGGAAGGCGGTTCTATAAAAATCGACAGGGTTGTTTTGGGATATTGTTGCTGAACATGAATGGCGCCCTTTACGTCAATATCCAGGATGGGTATTAGCTGCAGATCCCATATCCTTTTCAACTCAGATTTAAGCGTGCCATAATACTTTCCTTCATATACCATTTCCCATTCTACAAATTCATTATGCTGTATCTTTTGCTGAAATTCTTCTTCCGACATAAAATAATAGTCTTTGGCGTGCTGCTCATTGTTGCGGGGAAGGCGGGTAGCAGCCGAAACTGAAAATGCCAGTTGGGAGAATGTTTTTAATAAATGGGTTGTAATAGAAGTTTTGCCTGCTCCTGATGGAGCCGTAATGATTATGATCTGCTGGGTTGATTCGGTCATGAGAATCTATTGATCTTATTAAACGTGAAAACACCAACGGAGGCTTAAAATTTTCTTCCGGCGCAAGCAAGTGCCTTCCTTTTAAACAACAAATTCAAATCTCAATTTTCCTTTGCGATTCACGAGAAAATAGTATGCTATATCCTTTTAATGTCTGCTCCTAAGTTTCTTAATCGTTCATCAATTTGCTGGTAGCCCCGATCGATCTGCTCAATATTGTGAATGGTACTCTTTCCATCTGCACTCAATGCTGCAATGAGCAGTGCAACGCCAGCCCGTATATCCGGGCTGCTCATGGTAATGCCTCGAAGTTGCTGTTGCCTGGCCAACCCGATCACAGCAGCCCGGTGTGGATCGCATAAAATGATCTGTGCTCCCATATCGATGAGCTTATCTACAAAAAACAAACGGCTTTCAAACATTTTCTGATGTATCAGCACACTGCCGCGCGCCTGCGTGGCTGTAACGAGTACGATGCTTAAAAGGTCAGGCGTGAAGCCCGGCCAGGGATTGTCATAGATTGTAAGCACCGAACCATCCAAAAAATTTTGTACCTCGTATATCTCCTGCTCAGGAATATGAATATCATCTCCCACAAAATTCATTTGAATACCCAACTGTTTGAATTTATCCGGAATAATTCCAAGGTTGTTTATACCGGCATTTTTAATGATAATCTCGCTTTGGGTCATCGCTGCGAGCCCAATAAAGGAGCCTACCTCAATCATATCGGGCAAAAGCCGGTGATCGGTTCCACCGAGTTCATTGACTCCTTCAATGGTTAAAAAATTACTACCGATGCCACTGATTTTCGCACCCATCCGGTTAAGCATTTTACATAATTGCTGCAGGTATGGTTCACAGGCGGCATTATAAATGGTCGTAATTCCCTTCGCCATCACTGCAGCCATAACAATATTTGCTGTTCCAGTTACAGAAGGCTCGTCCAGCAATAAGTCAGTTCCTCTTAGTGCAGTTGCTTCCAGGTGGAAAAATCCATCTTGAGAATGGTAGGTAAACCGGGCGCCCAATTTTTCAAACCCAACAATATGAGTATCCAATCTTCTCCTGCCTATTTTATCTCCCCCTGGTTTTGGAATAAAAGCTTTTTTAAAGCGTGCAAGCATAGGACCCGCAGTCATTACGCTCCCACGCAGCCGGCCACTCTTCTTGCGAAAGGCTTCGCTGTGGAGAAAGTCTACATCAACGGCATCTGCCTGGAAACTGCATACATCCCTTTTCAGCCGGTCGACCTTTACACCCATATCCGCCAGGAGTTCAATGAGTAAATTCACATCTATAATATCTGGAATATTGGAGATGATCATTTTTTCGGAAGTAAGCAATACGGCGCTGATAATCTGCAAGGCCTCATTTTTCGCCCCCTGGGGCACAATTTCTCCGTGTAATTTACGACCTCCGTTTACTTCAAAAGAATGCATGGGTGAAAATTGAGGAGAATTAAATTGAGTGATACCAAAGTAAAACCCCAACAGTTATATTCTGTCAGGGTTTACATAATATCATTTCAAATATTACTTGAATCTTTTTTTGTTGAACTTGCTACCACCACGATCATTGCCGCCACGGTCATTCCGATCGTTTCTTTCATTGCGATCATTGCGTCCGCGAGCCTGAAACTTCTGATTGCGTTTATTCCGGTAATCGCCAAATCCTCCTCTTTCACTACGCTCATTGCGATTTTCATTCGGCCGGGGACTGCGTACATACGGGGTATTTGTAAATTCAAGCTGACCTTCCGTGATAGTCGACAGTTCGCTTTGAATTGCATCATCATGAACTGTTTCCTTATGCCAGTTGGTGTACGCCAGCTTCATATAATACGCAACAGAATTGGCAAATCCCTGCTTTTTTTCAGGATTTTCTTCCTTCAGCGCTTTGTTAATCACCAATTCAAGATTTTTTCCCAAATGTGCAAACTTTGGATATCGCTTTGGATAAGGCAATGGCTTGGGTTTTGCTTTTAATGTTTCCCTTGTGGGGATGGGATAGGGCGATTCTACGTCCAGTTTGAAATCGGAAATTAAAAAAAGATGATCCCACAACTTGTGGCGGAAATCCTCCACGTTTTTTAAATGCGGGTTTAAAAAACCCATTAGTTCAATAACAGCATACGCATTGCGTTGCCTGGTTTCTTTGTCTTCGATAGTCAGCAGGTATTCGATCATTTTTTGAATATGTCTTCCATATTCGCGCATGATCAAATGATTCCTTGCCGTATTATACTCCATATCATCGAGATTCAGCATAGAACAAATGTAGGAAAGTAAGTTTAGAAAGAAAATAATAGTGAGTGGTATTGTAATTCTTTAAGTTATGCCCATAAAAAAAGGGGCCTTCTTTCGAAAGCCCCTTTTCTTTGGGAGGTCATCTTTGAATGAACAATTTATTGGTATACCCGATTTTGCTCTTAGTATCGGTTACTTTTAGATAGTACATGCCTGAGGGTGGAGGATTTGCAAGTTCAAATTGTATATTGTTACTGCTGGTCACCTTGATATTGCGATTGTACAAAATCTGACCGGCCAGGTTGGTAACTTCAACCACATAATTACCGTTCAGACTTCTATCAAACAGCATTGATACTTTCCGGGCAACCGGATTTGGATAAATCATAAATCCTGCCAGCGAATTTTCATTCATATCCACTGTTCGTATCGAAGAGTACGTTGCTATACCCCGGGTATTTATTTGTTTGATACGGAAATACAGTTTACCAGATTTCGCAGTTCCCGCGGGTTGGTATTGAAACTCGTGTTGGGTGGTATTTCCGACAAGATCTTTTGGGTTAATTTCGCCAATTCCGCTAAAAGTTCGGCCGTCCTGGCTATACTCAATTTCATATCCTGTGCCCGATGTCTTATTTTCCGTAGACCATTTCAACAAGATATTTTTATTGTTTTTATATGCTGCAAAATTTTTAATGCTGGTCGCAAGCAAAGAGTTGGGACACCAGAAATATTTAAGGGTAAATTCCCCCCAGGCGAAAGTTCGTACTGTAGAGCGGTAGTTGTTGCTACCCTGTTGCAAAGTGGTACTTCCTGTATTTGTAAAATTAATATTTACGTTACCGGAACCCAGATATGGGGTGACGTTAGAGGTCGTTTTTACAAAATACCTATTTTTAAAAGTAGTGTCGGGACCGTAGTTCGCCGAGTCAATTCCGGTGTTATATTTATCTAAAATAGTAGGGCCATAATTTTTAGTAGCAAAATCATCGTCACTTATTCCCCCTGGACCCGAAAAAGCGATATCCTGTGTATATCGAAATCTATACGTTTGCTGTGCCGAATCGAGATTTCGAATACCCAGGTTGGCAACTGTAGAGATATTGGCTGTAAAGTCGATACAAAACAACGTTCCTGTTGGAATATTAAATTTTGAAAAAGACAGATTGTTATTAAAATTGGATGTGGGTAGTAATGCAACGGTTTGAATAACCGAATCTGGTTGGGCACCATCTGAACAAAAACACTGTGCGCTTAAGCTCCATGGAATGAAAGCAAGGGCAAATAGAAAGATGGTTAAATAGACGTATAGTTTTTTCATAGAACACGATTTGGATTAACGGAATCGGATTAAAAGACGTAGCTCAAAGTTACTCAAGAGCAAAAATCTTACCAAAGGGTTAATACTTTGTTTAGCCCACCGTGTTTTCCGAAATTCTAACTGTAACCAGTAAATGCATGGTAAGGGTTTGTACTATAAAATCCAGGTCGGAATTTGCAATTCTTTACTTTTGCAGAGTTTTCTTTACAATTAAATTAAAATAATGCAGTCAAAGATTAGTATAGATGTAAGTCTGGATGAGAATAGAGTTCCCGAGGCAATCTTCTGGAATGCAAGTGATAACAGCGCCACATTGCCCCAAAAAGCCAAAGGCATGATGCTTTCTTTCTGGGATGGTGCAGATAAAACAGCCTTACGGGTTGATTTATGGACAAAAGAAATGATGGTGGATGAAATGGCAGACTTTTTTTATCAGACCATTATGACCATGGCAGATACATATGATAGAGCAACACATCAGCAGGAGTTGGTTGAAGACATGAAAACCTTCGCTAAAACTTTTTATGCCAAATTTCGTGCATTACAATTAAAGGAAAATAAATTGTAGTGTGAACAGATTGTATAAGCCGTGCACAGGCATACCATGCCTGTACCTCTTAACATACCCTTCGCCAGGTATGGTGTACCGAAATTGATCATCAACCATTGTAAAATTACCATTATGTCACTTGAACAGAAAATCATGACCGAATTAAAAACGGCTATGCTTGCAAAAGACGAAAAAACCGTTAGAAGCCTTAGAGCAATCAAGGCTGCCATTATAAATGCTAAAACTTCCGAAGGCGCGGGCGGACAAATACAAGAAGCCGATGAAAACAAATTATTGCAAAAAATGGTTAAGCAGCGAAAAGATTCATTGGAAATATTCTTACAGCAAAATCGGGAAGATCTTGCACAAAAAGAGCAGGAAGAACTGGTAGTGATTGAAAAATTTTTACCCAAACAATTGAATCTCGAACAACTTAATCAAACAATAAAAAAGATCATGGAAGAAACAGGTGCCACATCCCAGGCTGATTTTGGAAAAGTAATGGGTATTGCTGCTAAGCAATTGGCCGGGCTGGCAGATGGCAAAGATATTAGTAATGCCGTTAAGCAATTACTGGCCTGATACAAAATGTACATGTAGATAATACATCCCTGCCTCACATTGTTCGCCGTACCTATAACCATCTTTACCTATGCTGATTGATATTGTTTTTCTTACAGCCATAGCAATAGGAGCAATTAAAGGAATACAACGCGGATTCGTTGTGGCAATATTTTCAATAGTTGCAATCATTATAGGGCTCGCAGCAGCAATAAAGCTATCCGCAGCGGCTGCGGCCTATGCTGAAAACTCTGTGAATATCTCCGGAAAATGGTTACCTGTTATTTCGTTTTTAATTGTTTTTCTGGCTGTTGTTTTACTGGTGCGTTTGGGTGCAAAATTTATTCAGAAAAGTATTCAAATAGCATTTTTAGGATGGTTAGATAGACTTGCCGGAGCAATACTTTACGTGTTACTTTATTGCATTGTTTTAAGTGTATTAATGTTCTTCACGGAACAACTGGAGCTAATAAAAAATGAAACCATAGCAGAGTCAAAGGGCTACCCCTGGATTCGACCTATAGGGCCTTATGTTATCAACGGAATTGGTGTGATAACCCCCTTTTTTCAAGATATGTTTCGAGAGTTACAAGACTTTTTTGAAAAGGTTTCCAAACAACTTCCACCCAAATAATTATTGCGAAAGAAATGGGGTGCCATTTCATCGATACAACCTGTAAATTTGCTCGTAGATATATATATCCTGCCCGGAAATTCGTCAATTGGGAAGACCCTCTATACCTTTACCTGGTTGTGTACGTTTTTTGCACTAAAAAAAGTATTTTAGCGAATAATTAAAAGATTAACTTAATCATCAATGGATTACGAGATCAAACAAGTGGAAAAGTTCAAGTTTGTTGAAGAAGGAAATGGGGAGCCATTGATCTTGTTGCATGGTTTATTTGGCGCTCTGAGCAATTTTAGAGATTTGATCGAATACTTCCGGCATCATAATAAAGTTATTGTGCCACTTCTTCCTCTATTTGATCTTGATTTATTACACACTACAGTAGGGGGTCTTGAAAAGTTTGTGTACAAATTCATTGAACAGGGTGATTATAAAAATGTTCATTTATTAGGCAATTCTTTGGGTGGCCATGTAGCCTTACTGCATGTGTTAAAACATCCGGCCCGAATAAAATCGATTATATTAACAGGGAGTTCGGGGTTGTTTGAGAATGGAATGGGCGATAGCTATCCTAAACGCGGCGACTATGAATATATAAAAAAGAAAACTGAACTTACTTTTTATGATCCAGCTACTGTAACCAAGGAACTGGTAGACGAAGTATACGGAATTGTAAACAATCGATTGAAGGCGATAAAAGTAATTTCCCTTGCCAAAAGCGCTATCCGGAATAATCTGGGTGAAGAACTCAACCAAATCAACCAGCCGACATTACTAATATGGGGCAATAATGATACTATAACGCCGCCGTTTGTGGGGAGAGAATTTCAAAGATTGATCCCCCGCAGCGAATTGCATTTTGTTGACAAGTCGGGACACGCCCCCATGATGGAGGCTCCCGAAGAGTTCAACCGGATTTTACATAAATTTTTGACAAAATTGAACGAGCCTGCAGCGGTGGCCTGATTCATTGAGTCTACTGTACGTTGAAGAAACTGTTATTGATATTTTGAACAGTTCTTAAAATTTCAACAACTTTTATTGTGTTAAACAAAGAATTGATATCTGCTTCTATTCCTACATTGACTTTGAATGATTCTATATTTCAGGCATTGGAGTTAATGTCTGAGTATCACATCACCCAACTGGCTGTTGTTGTAAACGAAAAATATCTGGGTCTTGTTTTCGAAGAAGACCTGATGAATATAGACAATACTGCTTTGCTTGAAACGGTCCTGCCTCATTTTTCAAAGGTCTCCGTTCGTGCCAACACACATTTTATTGAATCTGTTCAAACTGCAAATGATTATAATCTGACGATTGTACCGGTTACCGACAATGAAAATGTGTTCGTGGGAGTAATCCCTGCAACTGATTTATTAAAGCAATTGGGGAAAATTACCGGGGCGAGCGAGCCCGGCGGCTTAATCATCCTGGAAATGGAACAACGTAATTTTTCTTTTGCAGAAATCAGCAAACTGGTTGAAACCAATGATGCCCAAATAACGCAGTTAAATACCTACTGGGACAATAATCTGGAGTCCTTTTTTGTAACGTTGAAAATAAATAAATTCGAAATTTCTGATATTGTTGCCACCTTCCAACGGTACGAATACGAGGTGAAATATTATTTCGGCGAAGAGTTATATGAAAATGAATTGAAAGATAATTATGATCATTTAATGAATTATCTTAATATTTAAGTTTCGATTGATCAGGTACCTATAAATTCATAATTGCCTAGGGGTGGTTGCAGCATGCGGAAAGCAAATAAATATTATTGGATACTCATAAGTTTTTTGTGTTGCCATCTAGTCATTCTTGCCCAGCATGCTTTGCCTGAAAGCGCTGTAACCTCTTCTTTATCGCTGACCACAGAAGTGCATTATTCTACACGGTTTATTGTTGGTGAAATTTATATTGAAGGAAACAAGCGAACCAAGCCTTATATCATCGAACGCGAATTGCCGTTTAAATCCGGAGATTCTATTTTGCTCCCGGCCCTGGTTGAAGGATTTGTAATTTCCCGTCGACAATTAATGAATACGACGTTGTTTAATGAAGTAGTGGTATCATTAAAAGCATTTCGTGGATACTACGTAGATGTTATCATTTCAGTCAAGGAACGCTGGTACATTTTTCCCTTGCCTTATTTAAAACCTGTAGACCGCAATCTAACTGAATGGTCAAAACAAGGCTTTGGACTTGACCGCCTTAATTATGGTTTTAAATTCACCTATTACAATTTTACGGGTCGCAACGACAAATTAAAATTGTGGCTGATTACTGGATATACAAAACAATTTCAATTTCAATATGAACAACCTTACTCCGACAAAAGCCTAAAACACGGTTATAAGGTAGGTTTCTCGTATGCGTTCAATAAAGAGATAAACTATCAAACCATCAGTAATCAACAACATTTTATTGATACATTGTCGGGTAGTAAAAAATGGGTTGCAAATGCAGAATATACTTACAGGCCTAAACTGCGTACGATCCACTCCTTTCGGGCAAGTCTCGTTCATCAAACGGTGGATTCACAGATTCTGGCGCTTAATCCTAAATATTTCAATACAGTCCAGAATCGAATCTCATACCCTGAAATTTCGTACTCGCTCAATTATACCAATGTCGATTATATCCCATATCCGTTAACTGGGTGGTCGGGGGAAGCATCGCTTTTGAAACGGGGATTTAATAGCGATGTAAGCATGTGGCAACTCAGCGGTAAACTCACCAGGAACTGGCGTTTAGCCAGTAAAACGTATTTTGGCTGGCAGGCCTTTGGGACCGTTCGGGTACCTTTCGACCAGCCATTTATCAATCAGCGAATGCTGGGATATGGAGATCTCTATTTACGGGGCCTTGAAAAATATGTTATTGATGGCGTAGCGGCTTCGCTTTTACGACAAACCTTGCGTTACGAATTATTTAATTTTTATGTCCCTACTTTTTTAAAGTCAAGATCGCATGACCAGGTGCCCTTTCGCATTTATCCCAAAGCCTTTTTCGATTTCGGATATGTGTACAATAAGTATTTTATAAATAATTCTTTGGTTAACCGCCCATTGTATTCAGCTGGTGTTGGTGTAGATATTGTAAGTTTCTATGATTTTATCCTTCGCCTGGATTATAGCTTCAACCAGTTAGGTCAAAACGGTTTATTTTTACATCTTAAGAATGAATTTTAAGAAGATTAATGTCTTCTCTGATTACGATCCATCTTCCTCATTAATGATTAATAATTTTGATTCATGAAGGTAGCTATCTATAGCAGGATAATTGATTCTGATCAGCATTCCGATGTACAACAGTTATTTGACGAGTTATCAAAGAAGAACATTGAAATGGTTATTTCACATTCGTTTTTTGAAACAATACGTCATTCTCTTAAGTTTTCTAAAGAGCCTACCATTTTTTACGATTCCGCCAACCTCGATAATTCTATCGATTTTTTAATCAGTCTTGGTGGTGATGGAACACTGCTGGATACCGTAACCCTGGTAAAAAATAAAAATATTCCCGTATTGGGAATCAACTTTGGACGCTTGGGCTTTCTTGCCAGTATGGGCCATGAGGAGTTTCACACCGCTATCCAGGCTCTTATCGATCGTACCTACGTTATTGATAAAAGGTCTCTGATTCATTTAGATGCCAATAAAACACTCTTCAACAATATGCCCTTTGGTTTGAATGAATTTGCAATTCATAAAACCGATACCTCACCCATGATCAAAATTCATACTTACCTTAACGGCGAATTTCTGAATACTTATTGGGCTGATGGTGTTATTGTAGCTACTCCTACAGGCTCAACTGGCTATTCTTTGAGTTGCAATGGCCCTATTGTATTTCCCGACTCGGCGAGTTTTGTCATTACACCGGTTGCGCCCCATAATCTAAACGTCCGGACAATCGTGGTGCCAGACAATAACATTATTTCTTTCGAGGTAGAGGGACGAACCGACAATTTTATATGTGCACTGGATTCGCGAAAAGAAATAGTTGATAAGAAAATACAATTGGCTGTTCGACGGGAAGCTTTTACCATCAGCCTGGTAAGATTAAATGAAAATAATTTTTTGCAAACCCTACGTTCGAAATTATCGTGGGGACTTGATACCCGCAATTAATTTTAACAAAGAAAAAGCTATTCAAAATCTTTTCACCCAGGGGCGAAATTCTTATATTGCAAATCATGAAGAAATATATCGCCGTCATTTTATTTTTTGTTTGCGTGATCGCAACAAAAAACGCCAGTGCCCAGTGGGAAAGCATTATTCATGAAGGAGAAATTGGCATTTCGGCAGGTGCGGCTCATTATTTCGGGGATTTAAATACCAGGGCCAGATTAAATCGCCCAAAATTGGCGGTCGGCGCTTTCTTCCGAAAACAATTTGGAAACTACACGGCTCTGAGAGTAAGTGCCCATTTTACACAATTGGGATACTCCGATATATATAATACTGATAACGAGTTTCAAAAAAGAAGAAATCTGAGCTTCAATACGAACCTTTTTGAACTTGCCGTACAAGGCGATTTCAATTTTTTCAAATTTACACCCGGCGATCCTGACCATAGATTTACTCCTTACATAACATTGGGCGTTGGAGTATTTAGTTATGATCCTTATGCCTTTCTGAGTGGGAAAAAAGTATTGCTTCGTCCATTAGGTACTGAAGGGCAGGGAGATAGTTCTTATCCCGACCGTAAACCCTATAATACCATGGGTTTTGCTTTTCCCTTTGGCGTTGGTGTTAAGTATGCCATTAATGATCGGATGAATATTGGCCTTGAAATTACTCATCGCTTTACTAATACCGATTATTTAGATGATGTGAGTAAAACATATATCGGAATTGACAAGTTTCCTGGAATACGTCAGGCCGATGGAACCATTGCACCTTCTACAGCAGGACTTTTACAGGATCGTTCCTATGAAACGGGCAGTATAATCGGGATCGCGGGAAGACAAAGAGGTTATCCCAAACAACGGGACCAATACGTCATTGCAGAAATAACCTTCTCTATGAATCTTACCTCCTATCGTTGTCCAACAGCTAAATAGTAATTAAACACCTATTCTTTTTAGATTATCTTCTCACATTGACTTTAATATCTGCCTACTCTGTCTACAGTATCAGGGTTTTTGTACATTTGCCCCCTTCTTAACAGCATCAGCAAATGGATAGTTTGAAAACGCGCATTGATCTGCAATATTTACCGCGCCATATTGCCATTATTATGGATGGTAATGGCCGGTGGGCCAAGGAGAAAGGTCAGGACCGTTTGTATGGCCATTTTCATGGTGTGGAAAGTGTACGGGATATTGTGGAAGGCTGTGCGGAACTCGGCGTAGAATACCTTACGCTTTATGCTTTTTCAACGGAGAATTGGGATAGGCCTGCTGATGAAGTCACTGGTCTGATGGAACTATTGGTAGAAACCATACGCAATGAAACAGAAACACTTAATAAAAACAACATTCGCCTGCATGTTATCGGCAACATGAACATGCTGCCGGAATATGCCATTAAAGAACTAAACGATTCCCTGGAAATT
>Ga0136634_10000642_pt1 | contig 14636 bp, 14 predicted proteins | sample AntDrymUQ8332106_2_FD_104654 | JGI IMG/M metagenome (GOLD analysis project Ga0136634, IMG submission 104654) | Polar desert sand microbial communities from Dry Valleys, Antarctica - metaG UQ833 (21.06) | ecosystem: Environmental > Terrestrial > Soil > Desert | place: Antarctica: Dry Valley... | reverse complement strand
TGGCCGCCGGCATTCATGTGATCTGCGACAAGCCGATCACCACCACGCGCGCCGACGCCGAGGATCTGGCCCGGCTTGCCGCCGAGACCGGGTTGCTGTTCGCCGTCACCCACAATTACACCGGCACGCCGATGGTGCGGCAGGCGCGCGCGATGGTCGCCGCCGGCGAGATCGGGCGGGTGCGCCTCGTGCAGGTCGAATATGCGCAGGAATGGCTCGCCACGCGCCTGGAGGAAACCGGGCACAAGCAGGCCGCCTGGCGCACCGATCCGGCCATCTCCGGCCCGGCGGGTTCGGTGGGCGACATCGGCTCGCACGCCTTCAACCTGGCCGAATTCATCAGCGGCGCTGCCGTCGAAAGCCTATCCGCAGATCTGCAGGTGTTTCTCTCCGGGCGGCGGCTGGACGATAACGCGCATATGCTGCTGCGCTTCGCGAACGGCGCGCGCGGCATGCTTTGGTGCAGCCAGGTGGCGGTCGGCAGCGAGAACGGCTTGCGCATCCGTGTCTACGGCGAAAAGGGCGGCCTGGAATGGCAGCAGGAGCAGCCCAACGCGCTGCTGTTCTCCCCTCTCGGCGAGCCGCCGCGCCTGATCCGCCGCAATGGCGCCGGCGCCGATCCGGTCTCGCAGGCCGCCTCGCGCATCCCGTCCGGCCACCCGGAAGGCTATCTGGAGGCGTTCGCGCAGCTGTACACCGATGTCGCCGAGCTGATCGCGGCGCGGATCGAGGGGCGGGAGCCAAGCGAACTGGCGCGCCAGGTGCCCATGGTCGGCGACGGCGTGCGCGGCGTGCGGTTTATCGAGGCCGCGGTAAAATCATCGGCGTCGAACGGAGCTTGGACGGAGCTTTGAGCTGGGAGTTGTAAGTCCGCCACTCCGCAGAGAGCTTAAGTGCGTCTCCGGCCGGGGCGGCACGCTGGATTATGACGAACGCGCTTCGGACGCGTTGCGCATAAGTGGACCATGCTCGCATTGAAAGTACTTCACGAGCACGGCCGGATGCGTTTCAGCGATTGGGCGCACTGATCGTCTAGCGATGCTTTTGCACCTCAGCGGCAACGCCATGACTGCAACACACGCGGTTGAAGTGGCATGACGGGGTACAATTTCCTCGCACGAAGTTTAAAATTCAACAGTTGATAAGAAGCCAAGACACACGATAAATATTCAACGCACGCAAGGGCACGAGTTAGGATCTATTTTGCGCGTTAGCATCGCAGGGGGAAGGCGTAGAAATGCTTGGAATCAAGCTGTACCGTAAGCGCCACGCACTCGTTAAACCCAATCTCGCCTATTGGTTTTGGCTATACGGAGCAAATTTTAGCGGAACACTTCAGGCGATGAAGCACGCCCCGGTATATCCCGACACGCGGCGAATTAAGGAAATACTTGAGAAAGAGGGCATTGTTAAGGATAACGCGGCGGCGTTTCTGACGTCGGACGGCGTGGATAGTCTCGCGGAGGCAAAAATCCATTTACTTAACGTGAGCAGAAGTTCTGAAGTACAGGACGCTATCGAGTCCAAAACTGTTGATGACAAGTTGATTGATGCTCAGAACAAACCTTATCTCGTTAACCTTCTTCCCAGTCGCAGCCCACTTTCTCCAGACAGCGCCGTGGTAAGAGTGGCCCTAGATGCAAAGCTGCTAGAAATCATTGCTGGTTATCTCGGCACCTGGCCACGCCTTTATGGAGTAAACTCCTGGTTAAATTTTCCCACCGGCGATCCGGCGCGTGCGTCACAGCTGTGGCATCGCGATCCGGAAGACCTCAAGATTATCAAGGTCTTTATTTATCTGGTCGATGTTGGTGACGATGGTGGACCGTTCACCTTCATTCCTAAGACGCATTCGTTTGGGGAATATGCTGGACTGGCACCAAAAGATAGGGATGGAATACGTATTCTTGATAAGGAAATGGACCACACTTTTCCCCCCGAAAAGCAGTTCGTCTGCACCGGACCTGCAGACACCATGATTCTCGCGGATACCGTTGGCTTTCATCGAGGCGGCAATCCTCGTTCCAAAAACAGGATACTGCTGACTTTTGCCTACACCTCTTCTTCCGGAAGGAAGCCACAGCTGAAAATAGCCGGCGAGCCTTCGTGGGACATGAACGACATGCAACGCATGGCGATTTAATTGCTTCACCTATCCAATTAGAGGCGCAGGCTGACATCCCCTTCTGATGCTGGATGGCCGCCTGTGCCCAAAGCTGAACCATTCCTCTCAGGCCCTGCATTTTCCAGTGCACCGCGCAAACAGCACGCACTCCAGCTCGCCCGAATCGCCTACCCTCCCCCACGCGCATCACGCGGGGGGACGACGGCAATGGCGGATTTCGCGACACATCTCGGTTGGGGGGCGGTCGGGGCCGGGCTGGCGGCTTCGGCGACCTATGCCGCCGACATCGTGCCGGCCGGCGATCTGCTCACGCTGACCACGGCGGGCGTCGTCGGCAGCCTGTTGCCAGACATTGATCTGGAGAAGACGGTGCCCTCGCGCGCGCTGTTCACCGGGCTCGGCCTGGTAATGGCCTTCGTGGTGCTGTTCAACTTCAAGGCCACCTATTCCATTACCGAGCTATGGCTGATCTGGCTGGCGGTGTTCTGCGGCATTCGCTACGGCGCATATAATCTGTTCCACCGGCGCACCCAACATCGCGGCGTATTTCATTCCTTGCTCGCCGGGGCGTTCTTCATGGCGTTCACGGCAATGCTGCTGGGGCCGGTCATCGGCCGCGAGCCGGTGGTCGCTTGGCTGGCGGGGATGTTCGTTTTCTTTGGGTATTTCATCCACTTGACGCTCGACGAGGTGTATGCGGTGGACATCACCGGGGCGCGGCTGAAACGCTCCTTTGGCACGGCGCTCAAGCTGTTCGAACGCCGCTCGATAGGCGCTTCGCTGGCAATGCTGGCCGCGCTTGCCGTGGTGCTGCCGCTGACGCCGCCGTCGGACGATTTCATTCAGATCATGCGGCCCGCCCAGGTCAGCCAGTTTTTCCGTGAGCGCATGTTCCCGCAAGGCCGCTGGTTCGAGATGCGCGCGGCGGAGGCGGTCGCGCTGCCGCCAACGGATACCTCGCCAAGGCCGCCGGGCGCAACCGCCGCCGTTCCGCAGGCAGCCGATCCGCCCGCCGAGGAGAATTAGAGCTGCGCGCCTTGAACCGGGGGGCCAAGACGACGCCAAGGGCTGATGGTCCGAGATATGCGTCAACGGCCCGCACGAGTTGCCCGTTCCTCCTCGCCCCCGCTTGACCGTGCCAGGGTTTTCCGCCTTTGATGACGGCAAACAAGGTGGGAGGACAATGTGCTGCAATTGGCGCAAAATTTGGGGCGGCTCGGCGACGAGAACGCCTTCACGGTGTTGGCCCGCGCGCAAGCTCTTGCGGCCGAGGGGCGCGATATTATCAATCTCGGCATCGGCCAGCCGGATTTTCCCACGCCCGCCCATATCGTCGAAGCGGCGGTGAAGGCGCTGCGCGACGGCCACCACGGTTATACGCCCGCCGCCGGTATCCCCAAGCTGCGCCAAGCAGTCAGCGCCGATATTAGCCGCCGCCTCGATGTGGCGGTCGATCCGGATTCGGTCGTCATCGTGCCGGGCGGAAAGGTGACGATGTTCTTCGCGGTGATGATGTTCGCCGAAGCGGGACGTGAGATCATTTACCCCGATCCCGGCTTCCCGATCTACAAATCGCTGATCTCCTATAGCCCGGCTACCCCGGTCGCGCTGCCGATCCGCGAGGAGAACGGCTTTGCCTTCTCCGCCGACGAGTTGCTCGCCCGGATCACGCCGAAGACCAGCCTCATCATCCTGAACACGCCCGCCAACCCGACCGGAGGGGTCACGCCTCTGGAGGAGATCGACAAGTTGGTTCGCGGTCTTGAGCGCTGGCCGGACGTCGCCATCCTCGCTGACGAGATCTACGGCCAGATCACATTCGACGGCCTGCGCCACGCCAGCCTGCTGCAATATCCCCAGCTCCGCGACCGGGTGATCCTGCTCGACGGCTGGTCGAAGACCTACGCCATGACCGGCTGGAGGATGGGCTATGGCGTGTGGCCCAATCCGCTGGTCGAGCATGTGCGCCGGCTCGCCACCAATTGCCATTCCTGCGTCAATGCTCCCACGCAATGGGCCGGCATCGCCGCGCTGGAGGGCCCGCAGGACTGCGTGCGCGACATGACCGCCGCGTTCGACGAGCGGCGCACCTTTATCGCCAGCGCGCTGAATGCCATTCCGGGGATGCGCTGCGTACTGCCGAAAGGCGCGTTCTATGCCTTCCCGAATGTGTCTGGCACGGGCTGGAACGAGCGCACGCTCGCCAAGGCGCTGTTGGAGGAAGCGGGAATCGCCGTGATCGCGGGAACGGATTTCGGCGATGCGGGCAAGGGTTTCCTACGCCTGTCGAGCGCGAACAGCCTTGAAAACATCGCACGCGCCGTGGACCGCATCCGTGTTTTCGTTGGTGAGCGCAAGTTATCCGGGCAGGATGCTGTCGCCTAGGCGACACAGTGCTGTCGCGAAACGGCGTCCGCGTGATTTGCCTAAGTTGACGTGGCTGGTCGTGAGTCGGTTAATGGCGGCGGTGTAGGTCCGTTGCCGGGTAACCGGCGCGGTGAAAAGGGAACGCGGGCGGAAAATTTTCCGAAGCCGCGGCTGTCCCCGCAACTGTAAGCGGTGAGCAAGCCCATAGAGCCACTGGCGCGAGCTGGGAAGGCAGGGCAAAGCGAAGACCCGCGAAGCCAGGAGACCTGCCTGCACCGCGTCACCCATTCCGCGCGCGGGGCGAGCGGGGAAGCGGCGTAATCCGTAGTGGTGGCGATCCTCATAGGCGTTCGGGGGTCGTCGTGATCTTGGCTGTACACTATCAGCTTCGATATGCTGAAAAGGCTGCGCTACCGCGTCGCCAACGGTTCCCCTTACGCCATTTCCGGCAATCAGGGGGTCGTTCATGCTGTCGTCTTTGCTTTCCTTACGTACCGCCGCCGCGTTGGCAAGTTTTACACTCGGGCTGACACCAGCCCCGGCACAGGAATACCAAGCGCTAGAGGGCGTTGTCGTGCAAGCGGCGGGGCTGGAACCCGTCGAGGCCGAAAAGGTCGGCAGCGCCTATACGGTGATTACCGGCGAAGAGCTGGAACGCCGCCAAATCCGCCATGCCGCAGAGGCGCTGCGAAGCGTTCCCGGCGTGAGCGTCAACACGTCCAGCGGGCCCGGTACGCTTACCCAGCTCCGCATTCGCGGCTCCGAAGCCAGCCACGTCGTCGTTTTCGTCGACGGCGTGGATGTGGATACGCTGGATCGGGGCGATTTCGACTTCTCCACGCTGCTTGCCGCCGACATTGAACGCATCGAAGTGCTGCGCGGGCCGCAAAGCGGCGTCTATGGCGGCAACGCTCTTGCCGGCGTGGTCAATATCGTGACACGGAAGGGAGGCGGCGCGCCGCGTGTTGAAACATCGGTCGAAGCCGGCAGCTTCAACACCAAGGCCGCCTCGGCCAACGCGTCGGCCGGCAGCGACAAGGGCTATTTCAGCGCGACCGCGGTGGCTCGCGAGACGGATGGGTTCAATATCGCCGATAATGGCGGCGAGAAGGACGGCTCGGAACAGAAAGCCTTCTTTACCCGCGGCGGCGTCGCCTTGTCCAACGCACTGCGCATCGACGGCATGCTGCGCTACCAGTTCAACAAGACCGACACCGACAACGATTTCGGCAATGGGCAAATCTTCGATTTGGCCGGGTTCACCAATGAGCGCGAACAAAGGCTCGGCAGCATCACGGCCAGGCTCGATCTGACCGACAACTGGTCGCAAAAGGTGTTCGCCAACCACCTTCAGGATGATTTTATCAGCATCTTTCCAGGATTTTCGCCGTTCACCACGGAAGGGGAGCGCAACCATTGGGGGTATCAGTCGAGCTACAGTTTCGACACGCCCACTCTGCTTGCGGCCAAACATGTCATCACCGGCCTTATGGAGCAAAAGGCGGAGAGCTTCCAGACCTCGGCCACCACGGGCGTCTTTGAACGCAACCAAACGGGCTTCGTCGGCGAATATCGCGGCGAGTTCTTCGACCAGCTTTTTGTCTCAGGCAATCTCCGCCGCGATTTCAACGATGCCTTCGCCGATGTGACGACCTATCGCGCAACGGCCGCCTATCTCATCAAGGAGAGCGGCACAAGGCTGCATACCAGCTATGGCAAGGGCATCCAAAACCCTGGCTTTGCGGAGCAATTCGGCATCTTTACCAGTCCGGCCTTTATCGGCAATCCAGGCGTGCTACCCGAGGAGTCGCTGGGCTGGGATGTTGGTGTGGAGCAGAAGATTTGGGCTGACAGGCTGGTGCTGGACGTGACCTATTTCGACGCCAATCTCACGAACAAGATCGAAAACACGCAGATCGACACCGACGCGGACGGCGTACCCGACACATTCACGGTCGAAAACCTTGCCGGGGAGAGCAAGCGGCAAGGCGTGGAAGTCAGCCTTACGGCGCGGCCGGCAGCCGGGATCGTGCTGACCGGCTCCTATACCTACACCAATGCCGAACGCGCCGACGGCCTGGAGGAAACGCGCCGGCCCAAACACGCCGCGTCCGTCAATGCGTCTTATTCCTTTCTGGAAGGGCGTGGGCAAGTGGATCTCGGTGTCATCTACAATGGAGCGACAAAAGACGAATTGCTCGGCTTCACCCGCGTGCGTTTGGACGATTACAGCCTCATCAACCTTGCGGCGTCCTATAAGCTCGATGATCACGTCACGCTTTTCGGCCGTGTGCAGAATTTGCTCGATGCTGAGTACGAGGAGGTTTTCGGTTATAATACCACGCCGATCGCAGGCTATGCGGGCGTGAGGATCCGCTTTGAGGCGGAGCGGGCGCTGGAGCCGGCGAAGTAAGCGCTGGATGGGCTGAGCTCAGTATAAAGCCGCGGGCAATAACCGCGGCTTTAGTCGCACGCCTTTAGGGAGGATCGGCTTAAAGCATACCGAGAAGGATTGCCCCAACAAAGCCGAATGCGATCAGCGTGGCAAACGTCCAACTCGCCGTGTGTCCCATCGTCCAACTCCGAATTGCAAAAAACCACCAACACGTGAAACTCTCGTGATCGGGGCAACTCCGGAGTGTAGAAGTAGGTTCGTGGCTTTGGCAAGAAAATGTTATTTTGCACTGCACCAAAACAAAGCGCTTCCAATAACCTCAAACACGATTATTGGCAAACAATGCGATACAGGAAGTGTAAGGGATGGCCACTATGGTGCGCAACGCGACGAAAATTTCGATCAGGGGCATCGGCAGCCCTTTTTGCTTAGTGTCCCGATGGATATCACCATTTGATTATAGAGGAAGTGCTCAGTGACACCGTTCGAAGCTCTCCTTGTTACAAAAACCGAAGACGGTCCAAAACCCGAATGGACCAACCTGACGCAAGACGACCTGATGGACGGCGATGTGACCGTTCGGGTTACCCATTCGACGGTCAACTACAAGGATGGGCTTGCCGTCACGGGAAAGGGGCCGGTTATCCGGCGCTATCCGATGGTGCCGGGCATCGACTTCGCGGGCACGGTGGCCACGTCCGCGCACGCGGCGTTCCAACCCGGTGACGGCGTTCTTCTCAACGGCTGGGGCGTGGGCGAGACGCATTTTGGCGGCTATGCCGGATACGCGCGCGTTCCCGGCGATTGGCTTCTGCCCATTCCATCGGCGTTCACGGCCCAAGACACCATGGCAATCGGCACGGCGGGCTACACGGCGATGTTGTGCGTGCTGGCGCTGGAGACGCACGGCGTGAAACCGGATAGCGGCCCTGTTCTGGTGACGGGCGCAGCCGGCGGTGTCGGCAGCGTGGCGATCGCGCTGCTGTCGCGGCTGGGCTACACGGTGGCCGCCAGCAGCGGACGCGCCGAGACGGCGGACTATCTTAAATCGCTCGGCGCGGCGCAAATCCTGCCGCGCGCCGAGTTCAGCGGTCCCGCGCGTCCCATCGCCAAGGAAAGATGGGCGGCAGCAATCGACGTGGCTGGAAGTCACACCCTGGCGAACGTTCTGGCGCAAACCATGTATGGCGGCACCGTGGCGGCCTGCGGTTTGGCGCAAGGAATGGATTTGCCCGCGAGCGTCGCGCCGTTCATCCTGCGCGGCGTGACCTTGGCCGGCATCGATTCCGTCATGGCGCCGATGCAAAAACGCAAGGAGGCCTGGCGGCGTTTGGCCCAGGACCTCGATATGACCAAGCTCAGCGCCATGACGGAAACCCATCCCATGCGCGCTGTCGTCGATTTGGCGCCGCTCATCCTGGAAGGGAAAATACGCGGCAGGATCGTCCTCACCGCCCCGTGATCTGTTTGCTACGCGCTTGGCATGAGCCTCGCCGGTGTCCAGAGCGTCGGGCCGGTTTGAGATTTTTCGCGACTTCCCTTTTGCGGTTACACCGCCGCCACGACCTGTTTCAAACCTGCCAAAATCGGTTCATAGGCTTCTTCGTCGCGGTCTTCTGGATAGACGGCGTAGGCAGGATAGACAAATCGGGGCGCGCGCCGCACCAACTCCAATTCGCCGGCATCGACATGCACCTGCGCGACACGCATCGGAAAATACCCTGAGCCGCGGGTGCTTAGCAGATAGCTCACTCCAAGCGTACCGAGATCAAGCGACAGCCCGGGATGACGCAGATTCGGGAAAGCCAGCGCATGATCAGCTTCGAACTCCGGTCCCCAGTTCACAAAGACATATTCCAGCATTGGACGCCGTCCGCGCGCGTCGCCGCTGGTCACAAGCACGAGTTCTTCATCGAAGAGATGCTCGATGATGAGGCCGGGCCTGTTGACAGGGCGGTACATCACGGCGAGATCGAGCGTTCCCTCGATGAGTTGGTCCATAAGGCCGTTCGAGGAGCCGGTCGCCGCCGTAACGGCGATGTCAGGGATGTTCTCGCGCATCCAGGCGAGCCAACGCAGCAGGAAGCCATCCCACAAGCTCGCCTGTCCGCCGACGGACAAATGGTCCCGATGCTCTTCCGAAAGCCCCACTTCAAGACGGGCATGTTCCCACACGCGGACGAGCGCGAGGGCATGCTTATGAAATTGCTGCCCGGCTGGCGTCAGCTTGGCACCGGCTTTCGACCGTTCGAGCAAGGCTTTACCGACAAGATCCTCAAGCGCTTTGATTCGCGAGCTGACCGTGGATTGGGTCACGTGCAGCCGGACGCCCGCATCCACAAAGCTTCCTGCTTCGGCTACCGCAAGGAATGTTCGAGCGAGGTTGATATCCATGGGTTTTCTGGCCTAGGCTATCTATCGACATTTTCGATATTAAACACGGAAAAAATTTGTTTGCCACATGACAAAGTGCCACTCAGATTGCAATAGGCGGAAAAGATTCCGCTTTACCTGGAGGTAGCAAAAATGAAGAAGAAAGCTGAGAGCAAGCCGAAAACCGCGAGCAAGCCAGCCGAAAAGTCCGGTGGTGAGAAATCTAGTGGCGGCGCCAAAAAGGGCGGCAAGAAGTAGGTTTGATTCTTTCGATGAAAAGGGAAGGAGCGATTCTTCCCTTTTCTACTTTCTCCAACACCCACCAGCACAGAGAAGCCAATGTCCCGCAGCATCGCCCTCATGGTTTTCATTGGTATGGCTGCCGCTTCCCCTGCCGAAGCGTTGAAGCTAACCAATCGTGACGCGACCGAGCAGAAGATGACGATCAGCGAGAACAACGGCGCGCGCGATCAAATTCTTAAGCCTGCGGAAACGGTGGACGGTGTTTGCAGCGCCGGCTGCACGATCAAGATGCAAGATGGCGAGGAATACGAGTTCGACGGAAACGAGATCGTCTCTATCGAGGAGGGATTGATGTTCCTGGACGAACCTGCCCAAGGCTCGGCCGAGCAGAAATAAATCCGGCCGCCTCTTCCCCCCAAAGGGGATAGGCTTTTAACTGAAAGTGATCGCGTTCACTCGCGGCTTAGTTGGCGCTCCCACTTCAGAGCGTGATCGACGATCAGGTCCAAATCGTCCAGTTGCGGACGCCAGCCCAAAGTGCGGTGGATGAGGCTTGGATCGGAAATGAGCTCGGCCGGGTCCCCCGCGCGGCGCTCCGCGAGGCGCACAGGAAAATCGACACCCGACACGCGCTTTACCGTATCGATCACTTCGAGCACCGAGTAACCCCGCCCATAGCCGCAATTCATGACAAGATTGCCGCCGCCTTGGCGTAGATAACCAAGCGCCTGGAGATGCGCCCGCGCCAGATCCGTGACGTGGATGTAGTCACGCACGCAGGTTCCGTCTGGCGTGAGATAATCGGTGCCGTAAACCTGGAAATGCGGGCGTTTCCCCAACACCGCCTGGCAAGCCGTTTTGATGAGGTGGGTGGCCTTCGGGCTGGCTTGGCCCGACCGCCCCTCGGGATCGGCTCCCGCAACATTGAAAAAGCGCAAAACGCAGTAGGACAAGTCATGGGCAGCCGCGGTATCCGCCAGCATACGCTCGGTCATGACTTTAGAGGCGCCGTAGGGTGAGATCGGGTCGATTTTTCCCGCCTCAGACAGAGGCATAGGCTCGGTAATGCAATAAACGACCGCGGTGGAGGCGAAGATGACGTGCTTGACGCCGTGCGCGACTGCCGCGGCAAGCAGCGCGCGCGATTTCACGGTGTTGTTGAGGTAATAGCCCAGGGGGTCCGCGACGGAGTCCGGCACGACGATCGAGCCGGCGAAATGCAAGATGGCGTCGACGTCATGCTCACGGAAAATTCGCGCCAGCAGCGCCTCGTCCGCTATGTCGCCATGGTAAAAAGCCGCCCCTTCAGGTACCAGGTCCCGTCGCCCCGTCGAGAGATTGTCTAGCGCGGCGACCGCTTCGCCTGCATCGATGAGCTCAAGCGTCATGTGGCTGCCGATATAGCCGGCGGCGCCAGTCACCAGGACTGCCATTCACATTCCTTATTCGTCGCGATAAATGCGTTCCCGGCGCTCGTGCCGTTCCTCCGCTTCGACGCTTCGCGTGGCGACAGGACGCGCTTCCAAGCGTTTCAATCCGATCGGCTCGCCTGTTTCCTCGCAGTAGCCGTAGGTTTCGTCTTCGATCCGCTCCAAGGCGGCGTCGATCTTGGCGATCAACTTGCGCTGCCGGTCACGCGCCCGCAATTCCAGCGCGCGGTCCGTTTCCGAGCTGGCCCGGTCGGCGATATCGGGATGCTGCTCGGTTTCCTGCAGATTTTCCAGCGTCACCCGGCTGGACACCAGGATTTCGTTCTTCCAGTCGAGAAGCCGTTTGCGGAAATATTCGCGCTGCTGCTCGCTCATGAACGGTTCGTCTTCCGACGGCCGATAGTCGTCCGGCAGATCAGAGCCGCCCATGGAATACCTCATCTTGAAGTCCGCATTGCCGCGGTTCAATCCGTAACCGCGGCACCGCCTCGAACTCATTCCGGAAATGCCCGGCCCCGTAGCATATGTGGCACGTATTTAGCCCGATATGCTTCCAAGTCAAGATGAACTATCGCCTCCTAAGCTGCTGAACAACGCCGTGCCAACCATCACCGATTTTTGTTCTGCCAGAGCGGTCGAATGCTTTTGGCCATCATGCGACGCGGCGCGCCAGTTCACTTCCTTCAGCCAAACCGGCGAGCTCGCTCCAGTTTTCCTCCTCCGCGAAGTGAACATCGGCAACGGGCTGCGTGAACTCGTTGGCATAATGCGCAAACAGCCTGCCTTGCGCCGACATCGAGATGCCGGTGAACGCGCCTCCGGCCGAGCCGTTGGCGCTGGTTTCAAGCACCTTCACCAGGCCGGTGCGATCCGCGAACTGCGTGATCCCGCCCGAGCCGAAGGTGAAGGACAGATTACCCAGCCGAAACCCGTCGACGACCACATCGAAGATGGGAATGGAATGCGCCGTCATCTCCAGCCGTCCATCGGCCTCGAATAGGAAAGCATGGCTGCAATTCTTCCAGGCCACCTCGCCACCGCGCGGGTCGCGCCGTACCCGGTAGAACAGGTTCCACCAATCACGTCCCGCGGTCCTAAGGGAGCCGAGCTTGGCCCAGCGCAAGACGAATGCGACTTTGGCCCCTTCTTTCGCGAACACGGAAACCGAGCCTCCAGCGATCGAGCGCGCGAGAAACTTAACCCGGTCGTCGCCGAGAACGATTCCGGAGCCTTGTGCCGAGGGGTCACGGGCAAATTGCGATTTGTCGAGGAGTTCGCTGTCGCAATGCTCGAAAGCGGCATTGGCGGTGAGGGGAAATGACGGGAGATTTGCGCGGTACGTAACCCAATCGGTCGGCGATGGCGACAGGCCTTCCGCCGTGAGCCGCAAGATCTCCGGCCGATCGTTTATGCGCCGGCCGTCCGCGTCGAGCGTTGCGCCGAGAACGAACTGGCCTTGACCATTGATGAGATAGCCGTCTTCGCTTAATGCGAGATCGTCGTTTCCTGAGCGGAATGGGCGGCTGAACAAAGGCTCGCCGCGCGGCGACACGCCATTTTGATTGGCAACGAGAAATTTTTCGGCCGGCTCCGGCAGTTCATGAGATGCAGAGTCATGGCCAGGCCAGGGAAAAGAGAGGTCGGGTTCGCAGGTACGATAGGCCCCGTCCAAATCGGACCGCCGGGGCGATTGCCGCAAGCTTGGGGCTGAAATAAGCGTTTCCATCAGACCCATAAGATACCTCCTCTTCGTAACCGCCTCTTAACCTCGGCTATCAACGCAAAGAAATGGTAAATATCCGCCGCAAGATCCTAACAATTTGCAAATACGGGCAACCCTTATCTCGGCTGCGTATCGAGCGCCGGGTTACAACTGCCTTGCCAGGGCGGGCGGGCATATTTTACATCTAACGCCTGTTCAAGCATCGGAATAGCCATGCGCTTTGAAGGCACATCCACTTACGTCGCCACGGATGATCTGCGCGTCGCCGTGAACGCGGCCATCGCGCTGGAGCGGCCCCTGCTCATCAAGGGCGAGCCAGGCACGGGAAAAACCGTGCTGGCCCATGAGGTGGCCCGCGCGCTAGGCGCCCGCATCACCGAATGGCATATAAAGTCCACCACCAAGGCGCAGCAGGGGCTTTATGATTACGACGCCGTAAGCCGTTTGCGCGACAGCCAGCTCGGTGACGAGCGTGTCAAGGACATCGGCAACTACATCCGCCGCGGCAAGCTGTGGGAAGCGTTCACCGCTGTCGACCGCCCGGTCCTGCTCATCGACGAAATCGACAAGGCGGACATCGAATTCCCCAACGACCTGCTGCAAGAACTCGACCGCATGGAGTTTCACGTTTACGAGACGGGAGAGACGGTCAAAGCCCGGCAGCGGCCGATTGTCATGATTACGTCCAATAATGAGAAGGAGCTGCCCGACGCGTTTTTGCGGCGCTGCTTTTTTCATTACATAAAATTTCCGGACCCGGACACTATGACGCAGATTGTGGAGGTGCATTTCCCCGGGCTGAAGCAGCGGCTCCTGCGCGACGCCTTGCGCATCTTCTACGATTTGCGCGACACCCCCGGCTTGAAGAAAAAGCCTTCGACTTCGGAACTGCTGGACTGGCTGAAGCTTCTCCTCAACGAAGATGTTGATGGCGAAACGCTCCGCCAGCGCGACCCGAAAAAAGCCATTCCCCCGTTACACGGTGCTCTTCTCAAGAACGAGCAGGATATCCATCTCTTCGAGAGGCTGGCCTTCATCGCGCGGCGCAAGGATGGATGATTAAACCTGTAGGTTGGCGTGTTGTTGCTGGCACGTTCATGTGCGATCGCTGTTAAGATGTTCTCCAGCTCAGACTCTGAGGAGAAATGCCATGCGCAGCTTGTTGAAGCTTGCTGCCGTAGCCGCGCTTGGAATGGCGGGCGCGGTAGCCTCGCCCGTGTATGCCGCCAGCGGCAGCTTGTGGGACCATAACGGCTCCAAAATGACGCTCGAGGAGGACGGCGCGAAACGCAAGATACTCTATACCGAACCGCGTGAAGGCCTCGACAAGGCAGGCATCCGGCCTGGAACGGTGCTTTTCGACGGCGCGCGCAAGCCGGACGGGCGTTTTGCCGGCAACGCGAAAATCTTCAAGGGCACCTGCAATCCGATCGACTATTTCGTCGAAGGCACCGTCGACGAGAGGAAGGGCGAGATCGTTCTACAAGGTCAGGCGCCGGTCTATGCCGCGCAAGGCTGCGAGATTTCGGGCTATTCCGACACCAGCGCCGCGAGCACCTTGACTTTCACCAGCATCGGCGCGCCCCCGGAAAGTGCCGCCGTCGCGCCGCGCCAGCCGGAAGACCAATTCGAGCAAGGCGATCGCGGGCCGGCGGACCAATCGTATCTGCCGCCGGCGAGCGCGGACCGCTCGGCGCGGCGCACGCAGCCGGATGCAGACCCGTTCACCAGGCGCGCGCCTCTCCCCCGCGCTGACGAGGACGAGCGCGATCTCGACGACCTGCCTCCACGCGAACGCCGCTATGGCCGTGCGCCGGACGATCGCTTCCTGGACCGGCCTTTGCGCCGCCGTCCTGGGATTTACGACCCGGAAGATGATTTTGCCACCGAAGACGACCTCGACGAGGAAATCGACCGGCCGTTCCCGCCATTTTGGGGCCCGCGCCGGCGGTTCTGAACGCTAACCGGCCTTGCGCGCCG
>Ga0136634_10000641_pt1 | contig 14646 bp, 13 predicted proteins | sample AntDrymUQ8332106_2_FD_104654 | JGI IMG/M metagenome (GOLD analysis project Ga0136634, IMG submission 104654) | Polar desert sand microbial communities from Dry Valleys, Antarctica - metaG UQ833 (21.06) | ecosystem: Environmental > Terrestrial > Soil > Desert | place: Antarctica: Dry Valley... | reverse complement strand
TGCCGCAGTTTTGCAAAAGGCAGCGTGTTCAGGTTATCTATACCAATAATACAAACCATCCAGATAAGATATTCGGGGTGCTCATTGAGATCGGCGGCAACAGCAATGGTATCCCTGAACAGTAATAAAATGATGGTAAAGAGAATTGAACTGAACAGAAGAGATAAAGAAAGTGTATTGTAGAGCTTATCCTTATCATGAGTTTGGGAAAACCGGAAATAGGCAGTTTCAAGGCCGTAGGAGTATAATACATTTAAAAAAGGAATGAGCGTGTAAACCTGTACAAGGTCCGCTGTATTAGAAGGTAAGACTACAAAAAACGGCAAGGCCATATTCATCAGGTAACCAAGAAAACGACTTGCAATTGTTGGCATACCGTACCATAAAGTCTGACCCGCTAATTTTTTTATGCTCAACTATTAAAAATATTTTGGTCAAATGTAGTTTTTTGTCGCCATAGCATTGATTAAAATTGCATATGTAATATTGAAGTGCTTCGACTTATTTATGATCATTTTTTCAAGCAATAGTTCTTTAATCTAATCGTTATAGATTTTATCGAACTTATTAATTACTATATCCTAATAACAAATTTCCGTTCATGAGTTTTTACAGGTCTGCAATATGGTCAGGTATGGTAAGTATTGTTATACTCATTATCATTATTTTCTCCTCACAGCATTATTTCATTTTGGAGTGGGATCAATCTTATCTGCAAGTAGGTTATCTCTTCCCGGTGTTGCTGCTTTGCTGGCTTTTTTCCACAATGGCACTTGCACTTAATTTTATTTATATTGAGCGTCTGCACATGACTTTTTTCCGACCTGTAACCCGCCAGAAAAAATTCCTTCCTGCTATTTTAAGCATACCTTCTTTCATTTCTTTTCTTTGGTTTTGTTACCAGTTGTGTAAAGGGATGTAAACAATTTGCCGAATAATCTAATGATCTGAACCTTGCAACCTGAATTGCAATGAATTTCCTTCACCATAACGCGGATTTTTAAGAAATGAACTGTCAGTAAGCGTATAAAGAAAATAAGTAAGATCGGTTTTTTGCTGGCTATTAAGTGGAATTCTTTTTTTTAATAATGGATCCAAAGAGGACTGGCTTATATCTATTTTCGAAATATAATGGTCTATTACCTGGGGAACTGAATAAATTCTTCCATCATGCATATATGGAAAGGTTACCTGTATATTACGCAGGCTGGGTACTTTAAATTTAAATGAATCAGCAGGGTCTTGTGTGATCATATACCTGCCCAGGTCGTTTACAGTATCAAGACTTAAACCATTGTTTCTAAAAGTATAATCTGTGAACAAAGGTTCTGCATGACATGATGCACAGTTCACCTTATATAAATTGTATCCCCTTTGCTCATATGGTGTAAATGTAATTTCACCTCTTTTCATTTTATCATATTTGCTATTTGCACTAACAAGGCTGCCGGTAAATTGAGCAAGTGCTTTTAAAATTCGCTGGCTAGTAATTGCCTTATCCCCAAAGGCAGACTTAAACATTCTTTGATATGCTGTATCTTTTTTTATTTTCTCAATAAGGGTGTCCAAATGTTCACCCATTTCATTTGCAGAAGTTAATGGCGATAATGGCTGTATTTCTATATGATTAATCGCTCCATCCCAATGCAATTCTTTCATCCATGCAAGATTGAATAAGGCAGGAGCATTTCGTGTGCTGAAAGTATTGTTAACTCCATGGCTCAGGCCATGATCATACGTTGCAAAGGCTGCGAATTGCTGGTGACAGCTTCCACAGCTTATGTTGCCATCTTTACTAAGGTTACCGTCATGAAACAATTTCCTGCCCAGCTGAAAACCCTGTTCAGTGAGCTTATTTTTTGTAAAGATGTTCCTGGGGGGTTTAGGCCATCCCGGTGGTATTTTAAAATCAATCGGATCTGGTGCATAAGCTCCATAGCCATCATCTTTTGATGCACTGATTAAAAAAAAGCTTAACACTATAAAAAACACAAGCGATATGCTTACACGCAGTTTCATTATTTTATACTGTTAATAGAAAATAATGCCGGGAAATTAGCAGCAATTTTTTTTGCAAGATCGCCAGGCAACGTACATACTGGTGTTTCCGAAATTTTTAAATTATTTACGCTTGCCCAGTATTTATCTAAATTCATTTCTATAAAAATTTCAACAGGGTTATTCCCGCCGATCTCTTTTTCATCGAAATCCAGATTGATGACAGTTGCTACGTTATTACCGAACCGGTATCCACCTATATGATATTCTATTCTTTTTTTATTTGAAAAAGAAGAAGATGAATTGCCTTCCATTTTAAACATCACATAACCCGTATTCCATGTCCAGAACATATCATTTACAGGGTCTAATGCGCCTTCCTGGGCCCCGCTGCAGTTTCGGATGCTGTCTACCCCAATTAAAAACCGTATGCTTTTATATTTCCCTTCTTTAACAGGGATATTGAAATTTGTACTACGTGCCGCATCTATTAAATGATAATTATCTGGATCGGTAAGAGATATATTGCCAGGAAGAGAAATATTGCTAATATAATACTTCAACTTGGTTATATTATATTGTTCACCTGACGGGTTCGTGTACACGCTGTCTTTTAAAACGACAGGCTTGCCATTTGCAGTATTTAAAAAATTTATTTTCAGGGTCCCGGTTTTGACATTTATTTTATTACCTGAAAAAGCTGTCGTTATACAGAATACCATTAAAAAGGCAAATTCCAGAGTGATAAAAAATCGGACTTGTTTTTTAAAATCAGGTTTATGCCTCATAATCAATTTTTTTTCTTTCCTTTTTTAAAGTACCTGTTTTTACTTTTGCCTCAATCCTTTTTATTTGTGAAGCTTTCGAAGGCTTTGTGGGTTTTCTTTTTTTATTTTCCTTTAATGACTTTAAAATAAAATTTTGCAGCTTTTTTATCACCTCCTGTTTATTTTCCAACTGGCTCCTGTGAACCTGGCTTTTAACTACCAGCTTGCCTTCAGAATTTATTTTATTAGAAAGTTTCTCTGATATTCTTTTTTTTTCTTCTGTTGTATAATAAGCAGAAGAATTTATATCCCAATAACCTTCTGCCATGGTCTCTACTTTATTCACGTTTTGGCCTCCTTTTCCACCACTCCTTGCTGTTTTGAATTTTATTTCTCCTGATATATTAACCATGTGTTCAAAAATACTGATAAAATGACCGTAATTGCAGCGTATAACTACTCCAGGAAGGTTAATATTTCGGTAAGACAAAAATTTTTTACATTTTTGTAAAACATTAAAGCCACAAAGTGAAAGGCATATATCAGTTAATGAAGGCACGCAAGCATAGTGGTAAAAAATCATTTGCTGTATTGGTAGATCCGGATAAAGTAACTGATGACAGTGTCAGCCAAATTGTTGAATTGTCTGTTGAAGCAAAGGTTGATTATTTCCTTGTAGGCGGAAGCCTGGTTATCTCCAATTATCTGGATGAATGCGTGCAACTGATAAAATCAAGCTGTAATATACCGGTGATCCTTTTCCCGGGAAGCCCATCCCAGGTAAGTAAATTTGCGGATGCTTTACTTTATTTATCGCTGATCAGCGGTCGTAACCCGGAGTTACTTATTGGCCATCATGTTGTTTCTGCACCCGTAGTTAAAAAAAGCGGCCTTGAAATAATGTCAACGGGCTATATGGTCATTGATGGGGGAGCACCTACAACGGTTTCTTATATCAGCAATGCATCCCCTTTGCCTGCTGATAAAAATGAAATTGCCATGTGTACTGCTATGGCAGGTGAAATGCTTGGAATGAAACTAATTTATATGGATGCGGGCAGTGGCGCCCGTAGGGCAATCTCTGAAAGCATGATACAAAAAGTGTCAGAATGTATTGATGTCCCACTGATAATAGGTGGTGGGATCTTAACACCTGAAAAAGCATACCTTAACTGCAAGGCGGGGGCAGATGTCATTGTTGTAGGTAATGCAATTGAAAAAGATGAAAGCCTCATTAAAGACATGGCGGCAGCGGTACATAGTGTGCCGGTGAATAGCTTTAATCTTTAGAAATGTAATTTTTCATTTTTGAAGCCTTATTACTATAACTATCTGTAATATTTTTTAATGTACTTTATCATAGTTTTTCAACTCTTGATGGGGTATCCTTTCCACTCACAATAGTTTTACTGCTAATAGCAATGGCTTTTATTATCTCAGCCATATTTTTTAGGTCTAATGTTTCAATTTCATCCTCCTGTGTATGATAAAATTTTTCATCATCCATTTTAGATGTACTTATTGTATGAGCAGGTACACCCAATGCGGCCAGTGTAGCATTATCTGAACGGTAAAATAAATTTTCTTTTATATATGGATCAGGTTCGAATTTAAATGTAGTGCCACCCAGGTTTTTTTGGAGGATATTTCCCATGTCAGATTTCTCATAGCCGGTTATATAGGCACTGTTTTTCCCCCATTTACTTTCTGTTCCTATCATTTCAATATTAAACATTGCTATTACCTTATCCGGGTTAATTTGCGTGCTGAAATAACGGCTGCCATACCCGCCAGATTCCTCAGCTGTAAAAGCAACAAAGATCAAGGTGCGTTCATTTGTTTTTAGCTTATTAAAATAACTGGCCAGCATCATCATTGCAGTTGTACCGGCAGCATCATCATTGGCACCATTGAAGACTGAATCTCCTGCAGCATTTGATTTACCAACCCCTAAATGATCATAGTGTGCTGAAAAGATCACGAATTCATCCGGCCTGGTTTTGCCGGGTATTATAGCTGCTATGTTTGATAATGAAGAATTTTTTATCCCGTGCTTTATTTTAAAACTATATTTCATCGGGATTTTGCCCGACAAAACAAAAATCACACTATGAGTCATTTTAAAAGTTTCCCTTTTATATCGCTTAAGCCGGGTAAAATTATTTCTGTGAAAATCATCAACAAATATTACATAGTTCTTTTTTTCCTTTAATAATCTTGATGCTTCTTTAAAAAGATCCAGGCTGCTATCAATCCTTAATCTTGTAAAATTGGAAAACTGGTTTATTTCTAAAGACGAATCAGTTGTTAATGCAACAATATTTTCCTGGCTTAAGGCTGAATCATTGATTGAAGCATCAACTGAAATAAGTTCTGGTTTATGAATAATAAATGTTTGGCGATAACTGGTGAGGTCAGGGAAAAAATCAAGCTTGGATTTTTTAAATTCTTCTGAAATAAAATCAGCAGCTTTTTCAATACCAGGTGTAAATGGCCTCCTGCCTTGCATTTCATCAGATGAAAGAATTTTTTCTATCCTTTCAACCTCCGAAGAATTGATTATTTTATTTATATCCTGGCTAAAAGATAAGATGCTGGCAGAGACAAATACAAATATTAAGAAGTAGGGTTTCATTAAAAATTCTGTAAAGTTTAGAGGTAAAGTTTAGAGGTAAAGTTTAGAGTTTGTAAAACCCCGTGATCATCATTTATAATTCATCATTCATCATCTCCTTATAAACTCATCATTTCTTTAAATTTAACTGCTTGTCTCCGGCTCACTTCAATTTTTTCACCCCCTTTAAGATCCAGTAATAAGCCACCGTTAAAATAAGGTTCTACTTTATCAATCATGCGCAGGTTAACAATATGTTTGCGGTTTGCCCTGAAGAAAACTTTTTCATCCAGTCTTTCTTCCAGTGCATTTAAAGATTTTAAAATTAATGGTTTGTTACCAGCAAAAAACACTTTTGCATAATTACCAACGCTCTCGAATAAACGCACTTCTGCAAGTTTTACAAACCAGCAACGTTCCCCATCTTTTACAAATACCTGGTCGTTTTCATTTAACATACCCCGGTTAATGCCGGTCAGGGATGCGGCTATTTCTTTTTCATCTGCCTGTTGTAATTTCTGCAATGCATCAGCAAGGCGTTTAGGCTCTACAGGCTTCATTAAATAATCCAACGCGTTAACTTCAAAAGCTCTTAATGCGAATTCATCATAAGCTGTTGTAAATATTACGTGAGGTGCTTTTTCCAGTTCACACAACATATCAAAACCTGTTTTGCCCGGCATCTGTATATCCAGGAAAATAAGGTCAGGTGAAAGACTTTCTATTTTTTCGATTCCCTCTGTTGCATTGGCTGCTTCTCCTATTACTTCCACTTCAGGAAAATCCTGTAATAGTTTTTTTAATTCATTTCTTGCAAGTCTTTCATCGTCTATAATTACTGCTTTTTGCATCATATTATTTTTTTATCATTTACGGCATTGAAACAGGCATAGTTACTTTGGATTCAACCAGCCCACCCTCAATATCATGTATATAAAAGTCTGCTTTCCCCTGGTACAAAAGGTTTAGCCTGTCCTGTGTGCTTTTAATGCCAAATCCTTCTGCGTTCAATGTTTTATTTCCATTGAGTCTTCCGGAATTCTGTACTACCAGTTCATGATGATTATTTTTAAAATCTGATGTGATCCTTATTAATCCTCCATTGATTTGTTTACTGATCCCGTGCTTAATTGCATTTTCTACCAGCGTTTGTAACATCATAGGGGGGATAGGCTGGTTAAGCGTATCCTCATCAATATCCATTTCAATATTTAACCGCTCTTCAAACCGCATATGCTCCAGGGCAAGATAATCCTTTACAATATCCAGTTCCTGTTGAAGAGGAACGGTTTCCATTTTCTCCGCCTGCATACTGCTTCGTAAGATGTTACTTAATTCCGTAATTGCAGTGCGTGCACGTTGCGGGTTTTCATCTACCAATGCACGAATACTGTTTAACGCATTAAAAATAAAATGTGGATTGATATGTGATTTAATGGTCTTTAATTCAAGTGATTTCACCATTGCTTCAAGACGCAATGTATCAAGTTGCTGCCTCCTGTTGCTTTCAACATAATGATAAATATAATATACCATGTTCCATATAAGTACCAGCCACAATGCATTGAAACTGCTTAAAAATAATCTTTCTGCCCTGCTGAATTTCTGGAGTCTTTCCGGGTTATATCCAAGAAGGTAATCTACCGATTCTGAAATAATTCCCAGTAAAATGGAAAAAACAATAGTAAGCACTACAAAATAAAGGATCTGTTTCTTCAATGGTTTTTCCAGCACCTTCAGAAAGAAAATGTTGAGCCTCATAATATGTGTAACAATAATACCCAGGATACATGTACACAACAGGCTTAGGAAGTAGGCTTTGCTTGGCTTTCCAAACGTAGTCACAAAAAATACGCTGATGGCAATATTTGCAGACCAGCCAATTATCTGGCACCACCAATATCTCGAAATTTTATTTAGCATCGACTTGCGAAGATAACCTGCTTAATTTTCTTATAATATAGTTTGTTGACTAATGGTGAAATGTAGTGCTAAAAGGCGAAACCTTTTATAGCACACCTATCCTGAAATTTTTATTCATGCATTTTTGACAAATTGATGACACGAAAGTTATGTACTGAAATATAAATAATATAACCTGAATTTTTTTTTATATATGTCGAAAAGCCATAAATCTTATTAATTACCTACAAGAGCAGATTCTTTTAGATAGAAAGATCAAATAACCCCAGCCTGGATGCAAAACCATTCATTTATTAATGTTTAGTTTTACAACATTGTAAAATGTATAAATGGGTAATCCCAACTTAAATACAAATAAAGAATTGCTGCAGCCTGCCGATAAAGAATTTGAAAATAACATAAGGCCTGCCGTAATAAATGATTTCAGGGGGCAGTCTCAGATCATTGATAATCTTACCATATTTATTAAGGCTTCAAAATTACGTGGTGAACCTTTGGACCATATTTTATTTCACGGGCCACCGGGCCTGGGTAAAACAACATTATCCCGTATTGTAGCAAATGAAATGGGTGTTAATATTAAAGAAACTTCCGGGCCGGTGATTGAAAAAGCAGGAGACCTGGCCGGCTTACTCACAAACCTTGAACCCAATGATGTTTTATTTATAGATGAGATACACCGGCTGAGCACAGTGGTAGAGGAATATTTATATGCAGCTATGGAAGATTTTCGTATAGATATTATGATCGATAGCGGGCCAAATGCAAGAAGCGTACAACTCAGCCTTAATGCTTTTACTCTGATCGGGGCTACTACAAGAAGTGGTTTACTTACCGCTCCATTGCTTTCACGATTTGGTATAAAATCCAGGCTGGAATATTATGATGCGGAAACACTAAAGCATATCATACTCAGAGCAGTAAAATACTGGAAACAAAGATCACCAGTGATGCAGCTACTGAAATTTCAAAAAGAAGCAGGGGCACACCGCGTATTGCAAATGGTTTGCTGAGAAGGGTAAGGGATTTTGCACAGGTCATTGGTAATGGCACCATAGATATGGCGATAACAGAACATGCATTAAAAGCATTAAATGTTGATCAGCATGGACTTGATGAAATGGACAACAGGATATTGAGCACTATTATTGAAAAATTTAAAGGAGGGCCGGTAGGCATAACTACTATTGCCACCGCGGTGGGAGAGGAAACTGGCACACTGGAAGAAGTATATGAGCCTTTTCTTATCCAGGAAGGCTTTATCATGCGTACTTCACGAGGAAGGGAGGTTACCGAAAAAGCTTACAGGCACTTAGGAAAAATACCCCGAATAACAGGAAACCAGAATAATCTTTTTGGAGAATAGCCAGATGAGTAATGTGAGATGTGAAAGCATTAAGATCCATGCTTATTTTCCACATTTAATTATTCAGACTGCACCAGCCTGAATCCATTTCCATGAATGTTTACTATTTCAAGCTTTGGATCTTCCTTTAAATATTTACGCAGTTTGGCAATATATACATCCATACTGCGCCCGTTAAAATAAGTATCGCTTCCCCATATCTTTTTTAAAGCCGCTTCTCTTGGAAGTAGATCATTCTTATACTCGCTTAGCATTTTAAGTAATTCATTTTCTTTAGGAGAAAGCGTTTGTACTTTACCGTTAACCGTCAGTTCACGCAAACGCGGATTGAAATGATATGTACCCAGGTCAAATTCAGCATTTACCTCTTCACGGTGCATTTCTTCATTTCTTTTTAAAATTGCTTTTATTTTATGTAATAATACTTCACTGTCAAAAGGCTTGGTAATATAATCATCAGCACCTAATTTATATCCCTGGATGATATCATCCTTCATGGTTTTTGCACTTAGAAAGAACAAAGGCACATCGGGATTAATATCCCTTATCTCTTCGGCTACAGTAAAACCATCCATATTAGGCATCATTACATCCAACAGGCATATATCAAACTTTTCACGTTGAAATGCAGCTAGTCCAAGACGGCCATCTCTTTCGAGTGTGACGTCATAATCATTTAGTTCAAGGTAATTTTTTAAAACCATACCCAGGTTAGTATCATCTTCGCATAGTAAAATTTTGGGCTTAGTTGCTTCCATATTCAAAATAGTTTTAAAATATAAATAAATACTTATTTCAGACAGCTAATATAGTGCCTAATTTTTAAAGATATATGATGAATCTTTTGCTGATATTGATTCGTTTATAGTGATGAATCAAAGCTGGTTTCCAGTTAATTTTATTTTTTTTTATTGTAAAAATAATAAGTACAGACCATCCTCAATATCTATAGTGCAATTAAAAGAATTATTCAAAACTGCGATTTACATTCATAAATTTATGGGAAGTTTATAGCCAGGACTTTTGTAGTTATAATAATAATTAATATAAAAAATGAAAGATAAAAATGAGTTTATTAAGACCATCAATAATGGGTATAGTTTCAAAGGTGACTCTGTACAAATAGGGACCGCAATGTTTGATGGGGAAGTTATTCCGGAAGCAGCTATATTTCTTCCACTAAAAACAATGAACCGGCATGGATTGATTGCCGGTGCAACAGGAACGGGAAAAACGAAAACATTACAGATGATCAGTGAACACCTGAGTGAGGCGAGTATTCCGGTATTGATGATGGATATAAAAGGAGATCTGAGTGGCATTGCTGCAACAGGAACGGAGAATGATAAAGTAAAAGAACGCTATCAAAAATTAAATCTTGTATTTAAACCTGCATCATACCCAGTAGAATTAATGACCTTATCCGGTAAAGAAGGAATTCATTTGAGGGCAACTGTAAGTGAATTCGGGCCGGTACTGCTAACGAAAATATTAAACCTGAATGATACACAAGGAGGTGTGGTTGCGCTATTATTCAAATATTGTGATGACAACCAATTGCCATTACTGGACCTGAAGGATTTTATTAAAGTATTGCAATATATAGGCAATGAAGGAAAGAGTGAAATAGAAAAAATATATGGTAAGATATCTACCACATCCACAGGAACCATACTTAGAAAAGTAATAGAACTCCAACAACAGGGCGCAGATATCTTCTTTGGGGAAAAAAGTTTTGAAGTAGATGATCTTATGCGTATAAGCGATGACGGTAGAGGCATGATTAGCATATTAAGGGTATCCGATATTCAGGATAAGCCAAAGCTATTTTCGACATATATGTTACAGATGCTGGCAGAATTGTATGCTACTTTACCAGAAGAAGGTGACCTTGATAAACCTAAACTGGTAATGTTTATTGATGAAGCCCACCTTGTTTTCCAGGAGGCAACAGATGAATTGCTTCAGCAACTGGAAACAATTATAAAACTCATACGTTCGAAAGGAATAGGAATATTTTTTTGTACACAAAATCCTATGGACGTGCCAGCATCAGTTTTAGGCCAGCTTGGTTTAAAAATCCAACATGCTTTACGTGCATTTACTGCTGCAGACAGAAAATTAATTAAGCAAACTTCAGAGAATTATCCAGAAACCATTTTTTATAAAACAGCCGATATCATCACCCAATTGGGAATAGGAGAAGCACTAGTTACCTTACTTAACGAAAAAGGGGTGCCCACCCCCCTGGCACATACCATGTTTTGTTCTCCCCGAAGCAGGATGGATATACTTGACCCTGGCGAAATTTCTGCAATAAATTCTAAGTCTAAAATGGTAGCAAAATATAATCAGGTTATTGATACAAAAAGCGCATATGAGATATTAAATACCAAACTCGAATCGGCAATATTAAACGAAGAGTTACCTAAAAAAAAGGAAAAACCACAACTATCTACTTTTGAAAAGGTAGCTAATAATACAGTTGTAAAAGGTATGTTGCGAACGGCAGGTAATGGTATAGTCCGATCATTACTTGGAGCGTTAGGATTAGGTGGTCGTACAATCAGAAAGTCTAAAACTCTATTTTAATCAGAATTAGAAAAATATAATATATAAAATATACGTAATTACTTTATTAAGCTTAATCTCATCATAATATATTGACACATAGCGATTAATGGAATAATTAATATATTTAGTACCCAAAATTTTTGTTATAGTTCATAAATAAATTTTAAAAAGTTTGGAGTTTTAAAATATGACTATTATCTTCGTTTCGGTTTTTCATAGGATATTGGATTTTAAAGCGGGACTAGATTTCTATCTTGGTCCCTTTTTTTATTTTTAGACTTATTGAATCCCAACAAACCTCTATTTACCAGATCTTACTATTCCATTTTTATCAGTTTCGATTTTATTTTCTGATGAGAGAAAATCTAGCACTTTCCAGAATTTTTGTTTTTCCTGGCCTTTAAATAAATTTTCAAGCTCCCCGATTTGTAATGGCCCGTGTTTAATTTTTGCAATTATTTTTTCTGAAATCAATTTGAATTCCAATACTGAGAGGATAATGGTTTTATTATCGAGGCAATTGTCACAAATATTGCATGGTTGAATGCTCTTGTCTCCGAAATATGAACCAATTTGATTACTTCTGCATGTTTTACCATTATTAATATACCCGGTAATTGCCTCTACTCTTTTATAATAAGTTTCTTTTCTTAATAAATGCGCCTTTACATCAATTTTATAATCATCCGTATACATCCTGTTCTTTAAAAGTACTAACTGGGGCTTATCTTTTTGTGGGTCATAACGAACGATACCATGTCTATGTAATGTAATTAAATCAGCTTTTAATTTTTCTACCGGACATTTCAAAAATCTTGCAAGATGGTTTTCAAAGATCGTGGCAGGGTAATCAAATACTCCTTCGTAACTGCGTAGTATCCCCTTTATTAAGTGCTCCATTTGGGGATTCCCCGACTGATATTCTTCAAGTTCATTTTTTGAAGTTTTAAAAACAAGGGTAGATGGCTTAAAAAAAATTTCATTATAACTTAGGAAATTTTCTTTTGCCAGTGCTTGTATTGCATATGTTACCTGTAGAATATTTAATTTAAAATTGTCAGAAAATGTGGCAATATCAAAATCGAAGCTTTGCCATTCCCCTATTCCCGCAGGAACCTGCAGGTAATTCATAAGTGAGATATATATTCTTTTAATATCCTCAACCGGTGGAAACCGGATATCAACCTGGTTCATGAGATTATTTAAATCTTCAGAATTATGTAATAAAACCCCATACGCTTTCTTTCCATCACGTCCCGCACGTCCCGCTTCCTGGTAGTAATTTTCAAGGCAATCAGGGGTATCATAATGTACAACTGTTTTTACATCAGGTTTGTCGATCCCCATTCCAAAAGCGTTAGTACAAACCATTACCCTGGTTATATTTTTGATCCAATTTTCCTGTATCAGTGTTCTTTGATCATTGGTAAGCCCTGCATGATAATAATCAGAAGAAATATTGTTTATTTTCAGAAGGTCATTTATTTGTTGTGTTTGCTTCCTGCTTCTGCAATACACAATGCTGGTGCCTGTAACATTATTTAAAATCTCTACTAATTTTGTTTGCTTTGATGGAGGTTGAAGGACGCTGTAAGATAAATTGGGACGGGCAAAGGATTGCCTGAAACGGATGTGGTTTTTTTTAAATAATAGTTTTTCACAAATATCATCCTGTACAGGCTGAGTAGCCGAAGCAGTTAGTGCTATTACCGGCACCCCAGGTAATTCATTTCTTAAGTCTGCAATTCTCAGGTAAGAAGGCCGGAAATCATATCCCCATTGGGAGATGCAATGGGCCTCATCAATTGCAAGTAAAGCAGGATTTATCGCAGGAAGAAATTCCGTGAACAAAGTTGTTTCAAGTCGTTCCGGTGATACATACAGGAATTTGTAATTGCCGAAAGCTGCATGCTGTAAAGTCTTTTTTACATCTGTATGATCCATCCCCGAATAAATTGCCAGGGCGGGAATACCTTTATTTTTAAGGGTTTCAACCTGGTCTTTCATTAATGCTATAAGTGGACTAACTACCAGGCAAATACCCTCCATCATTAAAGCAGGAACCTGGAAACAAACAGACTTTCCTCCCCCTGTTGGCAAAAGTGCAAGAGTATCTTTTTTATCCATAACAGCTTCAATAATATCCTGCTGCAATGGCCTGAAACTATCATATCCCCAATACTTTTTTAATATAGTATGTAATTGGCTCAGCTTTATGGTTAGTGAATGAAGTTATAAAAATTTTACAAAGACTTAACCGGTTCCATTTGATAATTGGCAATATTTATAATTTACCTTGATTCAATAATGTTACATATTTTTTATCCTTAAAATTGCTTATTGTATAAAATAAATCCCTAAAAATTTTTTATATGGTCTTTTTGCATGTAGTTAATTCTCATTTAGAAAATATCTTTGGAAATGGATCTTATATTTTCACTTCAAACAATAGATGAAGCAGCTAAAAAATTTCTGGTTGCGATTAATGATGGGAAGGTAATTGCTTTTCGTGGAGAAATAGGTGCAGGGAAAACCACTTTTATCCATGCAGTTTGCCGGATCTTAGGTGTAAGGAATAATATAACCAGTCCAACTTTCTCTATTATAAATGAATATCGGTTAGCGGATGACCGGATAATATATCACATGGATCTGTTTCGTTTAAAAAGTGAATTTGAAGCGATTGAAGCGGGAGTAGAGGACTGTCTTCTATCGGGCGAAATTTGCCTCGTTGAATGGCCGGATATTGCGCCGGGAATATTTCCTGTTAATACCCTTTACTGTACATTTTTACCAATAAGTGATTATCGACGAAAGCTCCAAATAAATTTGTAATTTGTAACCCCGGCTCTAATTGCATTTTTTTACAATAAATTCTCTATGGCAAGTTTAAAACCCATTGTATCTCCCACTTTTACATATGAAACTTTAGAAGAAACACTGGATGTAAAACCAAAGATGGAAGCTCTTAGTATAGGAATTCCAAAAGAAGATTCATTCAATGAAAACCGGATTGCGCTTACTCCCGACGCTGTAGGTGTTATTGTTGCAAATGGCCATACAGTGAATGTAGAAACGCACGCGGGAGATGGCGCTAATTACAGCGACCGGGATTATTCAGAAGCTGGTGCCAGGATCTTAATGGACAAAGAACAGATCTTTGAATGTGATGTACTTGTAAAGAGTGCACCTGTGAGCCATACTGATTGTGAATTTTTAAAACCAAATCAATATATCATTTCCCCTATTCACCTTGCAGTAATGAAAAAGGAAATATTGGAGAAAATGATGGAAAAAAAGATAACGGCATTAAGTTTTGAAAATCTTAAAGATGATAGTGGACATAATCCTATCGTGAGAAGTATGAGTGAGATCGCAGGTAGCTCAGTAATGCTTATTGCAGG
>Ga0136634_10000640_pt1 | contig 14655 bp, 17 predicted proteins | sample AntDrymUQ8332106_2_FD_104654 | JGI IMG/M metagenome (GOLD analysis project Ga0136634, IMG submission 104654) | Polar desert sand microbial communities from Dry Valleys, Antarctica - metaG UQ833 (21.06) | ecosystem: Environmental > Terrestrial > Soil > Desert | place: Antarctica: Dry Valley... | reverse complement strand
GCAAGCTTTATGTAGCCATCATCGAAACAGTAATTTTAAGAACTAAAACCAAAAGCATGAAGCCGGAATTTATACTGCAAGCCGATATACTGGATATTATTTTTGAAAATCGAAATAAAGAATATGGTGCATACAACTTACGTAAGGATTACAATAAGAGGATGATGCAGGCGATGTCTGGTGTCGGCTTACTAGTCGGGGGACTATGGTTGATGAATTATCTGAAACAATCTAATAATAACTTTAGTTCGGCTATTCCGGCCTATACAACAGATACAGTTACGTTGTCGCCACTACCTGCTTTGGAGCCACCTGTTCCGCCTGTACCTCCCAGAGAGAAAATAGCCACGATTAAAAATTCAACCTTCGTTCTTTCTAACAATGTCATAACGGATACGCTTCCCTCCTTTGAAGAATTCAACAAAGACGTGATCATTGGAGTAAGAACAGAACATGGTGAGACCCTCATTTCTAATATTTCGCCCCCGGAAGAACCAAAAGGAAATAATACGGAAAGTATTCATGCAGAGGTCCCGCTGGATACAGACAAAATTTTTGATCGTGCTGAATCAATGCCCGAATTTCCAGGAGGCCAGGCCGCATTTATTAGATTTTTATCTAAAAATCTTAAAGTGCCTGAAGAAGGCCTGCAGCCCGGACAGAAAATAAAAATGCTCATTCGGTTTGTAGTAGGAAGAGCGGGTGATCTTTCAAATATCGAGTTCATAGAAACCGGTGGGGAAGTTTTTGAGCAGGAAGTAAAAAGGGTGCTGAACAAAATGCCCAGATGGAAGCCCGGCCGACAAAATGGACAAAATGTATCCATTTATTTTAAACTACCTGTTGTTTTTGAAGCACCGGATGAATGAGATGTAATCTGGATAATTTTTTTTATCAATAACTCACGGGATTCTTTTTTACAGGTTATTCCTTAACTTGCCCGACGCTTAAAACGGGATATGGACGATTTAGAATTAAAAAGAAGAAAAGCTCATTCCAACAGACGTTCCATTATGGATATTGGAATGGGATTTATTTATGCAGCCATGGGAGTCTTTTTCCTATTGTCGAAACAATTTGGAGTAAACATAGACTTCCCACCAACACCTTTTAACTATATATTTGGCGGGCTCTGTTTATTGTATGGTGGATTTCGAATTTACAGGGGCTTTAAGAAAAACTACTTTCGTTCATGATGAAGAATCGTACTTTACAATGGTGGAAATTGCCAGCTTTCATCCTGGTGCTGATCATTTATTTACAAAGTTGTAACAATGCCGGTCAGATAGACCAGCGCGATACAACAACCAGCGGAACCATTCATATCAGTGTGGATGAAACTTTTAAACCTGTGATTGATTCACAAATAAAAGTTTTCGAATCACAATTTCCGCAGGCAAAAATACAAGTGCATTATAAACCCGAGGCCGAATGTCTCCGGGATCTAAACAAGGATAGCATCCGGATGATTATTGTCACCCGGGGCCTTTCAGACAAGGAAGAAAAAATATTGACAGATACATTGTCTTTTAAACCGATGTATGGGCCGCTCGCTTTTGATGCCATTGCAGTGATCATGAACAATCAGTCGAAAGATACCCTGTTTACCATGCAGGAAATCCGGTCGATGGTTAAGGGTACAAGCGGATACAAATACAAAGTATTGCTTGATGGTACATCGGCAACCAGTACCGTCCGGTTTGTCGTAGATTCGTTATTGCGGGGTGCACCTTTGTCTCCAAATATTGTGGCAGCAAAAAATAGCGAAGGGGTTATCGACTATGTATCCAATAACAATGATGCGATAGGGCTTGTTGGGGTAAGTTGGACGGGAAACAAGGACGATCCGCAGCAGAGCAGTTTCCTGCAAAAAGTTAAAATTGCAGAACTGGAATGTAACGGATGTCAGGGTACTTATGTGAAGCCGTACCAGGCCAATATTGCTTTAGGACGTTACCCTATGGTACGACCTTTGTATTACATATTGAAGGAAAATTATCAGGGCCTAGGCAGCGGATTCAAAAATTTTCTCATCTATGAGAAAGGTCAGTTGATTTTTAAAAGGGCATATTTATTGCCCGCAAGGATGAGATTTGAAGTTCGTGATATGCAAATCTCAGAATAAATAGTTTTTTTTACATTTTTAAACCTCAAAATAAGCAGGGACAATGATGAAACGATTATTCAGTTTAACGATTACAGTTGTCATTGGCAACATTCTTTTTGCTCAGAACGTAGATCAGGGTAGAAAGCTTCTTTATTATGAACGATATAAGGGTGCTAAAGAGACTTTTGAAAAGGTTCTTGCTGCAAACCCCAACAATATGGATGCGGTATATTGGCTGGGGCAAACACTTTTAGAAATGCCTGATAAAGATTCTGTGGCAGCTAAAAATCTTTACCAGAAAGCGCTGGCTGCAAATGGCAATGCACCATTACTGCTGGCAGGGATGGGACAGGTTGAACTCATGGATGGTAAAGCAAATGATGCCCGTCAACGCTTTGAAACCGCTATAAATTTAAGTAAGGGAAAAGATATTGATGTATTGAACGCTGTAGGGCGGGCCAATGTAAATGCAAGAGCAGGCGATGCCAACTATGCGATCGAAAAATTGAACCAGGCTACACAAGTAAAAAAGTTCAACGATCCACAGACATATATTATTATGGGGGATGCTTACCGTAAAATCATCGATGGAGGTAATGCCGTAACATCTTATAATAAAGCACTGGCCATAGACCCCAAACTTGCTTCAGCGAAAAATAAGATCGGAAAAGTCTATCTGACGCAGAATAACCCGGAATACTTTTTACCGGCTTTTGAATCTGCTACGCAGTTAGATCCGGCTTATAAACCCGCATATTTTGAGCTTTTTTATTACTATTATTTCAGAGATGTAAATAAGGCTGCCGGTTATCTTGATAAATTTATTGTTAATACGGACCCTGGTCCTGAGGTTGAGTACTTGAAGACCGATTTTTTATATGCTTCAGCCAAATTTCAGGAAGCAAAAGACAAGGCTCAATCTCTGGTTACCCAGTTCGGAGATAAGGTCAACCCCCGGATGTACAGGCTGATTGCTTATACTGCAGATACTTTGGGAGATATGCAAGTCGCTAAACAGTCCATGACAACTTTTCTCGCAAAGCATGGCGACGAGCCCATCCTACCTGCAGATTACGAAGAATTGGCAAACATCAATTCCAAAATTCCAGGTAGTGAACAAGAAGCGTTTGTGAATTTTCAAACGGCCATTGAAATGGATACGATTGCCTCCAATAAAATAAAGCTGATTCAAAAAGGAGCGGCCCTGGCAAAAAGTCTTGGCAATCGGAAGGAAGAAGCCAATTGGCTTGGAGTTGCTTACAAAATAGACACGGCGCCCAATCAAAATGATTTGTATAATTGGGCATATGCAAATTACCAGGCAGGGGAATATAAAGTGGCGGACAGCCTTTTCTGCGGTGTTTATCAAACCAAATATCCCGATGAGATATTCGGATATTTATGGTGTGCCCGAAGCCTGCAGGCCCAGGATACTACCATGGAACAGGGGCTGGCTGTAGATGCCTATAAAAAGCTTGCTGAAATGGCCTTGAAAATTGATTCTGTGAAATTCAAGAGCCAGGCAATATCGTCGAATTTTTACCTGGTTTCTTATTACAATGATATTAAAAAAGACAAAGAGACCGCTGTAGATCATATAGACAAGGTGCTGGAAATAGATCCTGCAAATCCGGACGCTATCAGGATTAAGGAGATATTAACCAAGCCTGCTGCACGGCCTGCTCCGCAGCAAAAGAAAGCCAAACCTAAAACCAAGGCAACCGGAGCAACAAATAGTAAATCTGTGAAACCCTCTGGTTCAACTGGTAAAAAATAGATTGAAACCACTTAGGAATCGGGATCCCCTGCAGATTTTCTGCAGGGGATTTTTATTTTTGATTTTGATTTTAAGCCTGTTGGAAATTGGGGATGCTGTACTATTTTTGCAAATAAATCAATAAGTATCAATGTATTTTTTGCAGATTTCCGCAGCTACACAAAACCCCGATAATTCATTTTGGTATTTACCGGTGGCTTTGCAATTATTGTTTGCCATCGGATTTGTTGTGGTAATGATGGGACTTACACACTACCTTGGTCCGAAGCGTCCTACTGCCGACAAATTAACCAATTTTGAAAGTGGAATTGAAAGTGTAGGAAATGCCCGGCAGCCAATGGCCATTAAGTACTTTTTGGTTGCTATTTTATTTGTTTTATTCGATGTTGAGGTAATTTTCTTTTATCCCTATGCTGTTAATTTCAGGGGTTTGGGATGGAATGGTTTTTTTGCTGTATTGATGTTTGTTGGCTTTTTCTCTTGTGGCTTTATTTATATTATCAAAAAGGGAGCATTAAGGTGGGAAGAGTAAAGAGTATGAAATATGATATTGAAGATTTAATATTTAGAGGCAAACTTTAGAGACCTTAAGCTGTTATGAGTATTAAATATTTCAGTCTAAAATTTTAAATAACTATGGCACGTCCGGTTCAATATAATTTAAGCGGAGAAAATGATGTTAAGCTGGTGAAAGAAGGGCCGGAAGGACATATCGGGGAGGGTTTTTTTGCTACTTCCCTCGATAAGGTCGTGGGCCTGGCCAGGAAAAACTCTATATGGCCTTTACCCTTTGCAACTTCCTGTTGTGGGATTGAATTTATGGCCACTATGGGTTCGCATTATGATTTTGCCCGGTTCGGCAGCGAGCGGGTAGGTTTTTCACCCCGTCAATGTGATTTGCTGATGGTTATGGGCACCATTGCAAAAAAAATGGGTCCCGTAGTAAAGCAGGTTTATCTTCAAATGGCCGAACCCCGTTGGGTGCTCGCCATGGGCGCCTGTGCCAGCAGCGGAGGTATATTCGATTCATACAGTGTTTTACAGGGAATCGATCAGATCATCCCGGTCGACGTTTACATTCCGGGTTGTCCTCCCAGGCCTGAAGCCGTACTGGACGGATTTATGAAAATACAGGATCTGGTGGGAAAAGAAAGCTTACGCAGAAGAAATGGCGACCGGTATAAAGAGCTGATGGAAAGTTATGGGATACAATAACTAGTGTGAGAATATGAAAGTGTGAAAATTAAAGTCCCGAGAAGGATAAGTCTACTCAAAGAATTTGCTGAGCGTTGCAAACCCTTCTGTTTTGGAGAGGATTTGGTGTGAGGTCAAAAATTATAAATTATAGTACCTAATACACGCAATTTGAAAGTTTTAAAAAGGAGACATATCATCTTCAAATCCTCAATGTCAAATTAAACCATGAGCCTTACTAACGAAGCCGTTAAACAAAGATTAATAGAGAAATTTGAAGGTCAGGTGGCAAATTTTGATGAACCCTATGGAATGCTCACTTTCGAAGCACCCAAAGAAATGGTTTTAAAGGTGCTGCAATTTCTGTATGATGACAATGAATTAAAATTTCAGTTTCTGACCGATTTGCAGGCTGTGCACTACCCTTCACAGCCGGGAAGAGAACTGGCAGTGGTTTACCATTTGCACAATATGACAAATAATGTCCGTATCCGGTTTAAAGTTTTTACAGGTATTCTTCAACCCGATATATTTACCGCCACCAATCTTTTTGCAGCCGCTAACTGGATGGAAAGGGAGACATACGATTATTATGGGGTAAACTTTGTAGGCCATCCCAATCTGGTCAGAATACTAAATGCGGATGAAATGGATTATTTTCCGATGCGAAAAGAATATCCATTAGAGGAACAAACCAGGGTTGATAAAGATGACGAAATGTTTGGGAGAGGATAATGATGAATGTGCTAATTAGCTATATGCTGATGTACAATGAAATATTTTTTAATAATACTCAGAGATAGTACTGAGCGTAGCCGAAGTATCAAATTATGGTTGATCAACATATAAAATTACCGGAAGGCTCTATTGAAAAGCAGACGACCACTTTAAATCTTGGTCCTACACACCCTGCTACCCATGGCGTTTTTCAGAATATACTTGAACTGGATGGCGAGCGGATCGTATCGGCCAAACAAACGGTTGGATACATTCATCGCGCTTTCGAAAAGATTGCCGAAAGAAGGCCCCTCTATCAAATCACTCCACTTACCGACAGACTGAACTATTGTTCTTCGCCCATTAATAATATGGGCTGGCATATTACCTGCGAAAAGCTTTTGGGCATATCGCTTCCGAAGCGGGTAGATTATCTTCGGGTGATTATTATGGAACTTGCCCGTATTTCGGACCACCTGATCTGTAATTCGATTGTGGGTGTGGATACAGGCGCTTACACCGGTTTTCTATATGTGATGCAATACCGCGAGTTGATTTATGAGATCTATGAGGAAGTATGCGGCTCGCGTCTTACCACCAATATCGGGCGCATAGGAGGTTTTGAAAGAAACTTTACCAATACTGCTTTTCAAAAACTGGAAAAATTTCTTAAAGAATATCCTGACGTATTGAGAGAATTTGAAAATCTCTTTAGCCGCAACCGCATTTTTATGGAACGTACCATGGGCGTTGGGCCAATCAGTGCAGAACGCGCACTGAATTACGGATTTACCGGCCCTAATTTGCGTGCAGCCGGGGTTGACTATGATGTAAGAATTCACACACCTTATAGTAGTTATCAAGATTTTGAATTCACCGTTCCTGTAGGAACCACGGGCGATTGCTATGATCGCTATTTGGTTCGTGATCAGGAAATGTGGCAATCACTTCATATTATTGAACAGGCCTATAAAAAAGTGCAGGAGTTTAAAGGAGCAGAGGCAGAAGTATTTCATGCCGACGTACCCGAATATTATTTGCCCGAGAAGAAAGATGTATATACTAAAATGGAAGCATTAATCTGGCACTTTAAGATCATTATGGGCGAAATAGATATTCCACCGGGTGAATTATACAATAGCGTTGAAGGCGGGAATGGGGAATTGGGGTTTTACCTGATCAGCGATGGCGGCCGGACACCTTACCGTCTTCATTTCAGAAGACCCTGCTTTGTGTATTATCAGGCCTTTGAAGAATTGGTAAAAGGCAGCATGCTCAGCGATGCAGTTATTGTATTGAGTTCATTAAATCTGATAGCAGGAGAAATGGATGGATAATTAGCAAATTGGCAAATTAGCAAATTTGAAATGGGTAGTCCTCACGAAATGCCAGGTGGAATTGCGGATGTTGTAGTAATAATTTGAGTGCTTTTATACAGCGGGAAAAACTGCTATCAAATTGTAATGATATATTTGAAAAAAATCATCCATTTTCAAATTTTCACATTTGCTAATTTTCAAATTTGAATTATGGTACAATTTTCAGAAGATAAATTAATGAAAGTAAAAGAAATCATTGCAAGTTACCCGGAAGGTAAACAGAAAAGTGCAGTGATACCTTTATTGCATATGGCCCAGGAAGAATTCGGCGGATGGTTGAGTGCTGAATCCATGGACTATGTTGCTTCCTTATTACAGGTAGAACCGATCGAAGTGTATGAAGTGGCTACATTTTATAGCATGTATAATTTGAAACCTGTAGGCAAATATTTATTTGAAGTTTGCCAGACGGGGCCATGCATGTTGAATGGCAGTGACCAGATCATTGATTATATAAAGGAAAAATTAAACATCAGCGCCGGGGAAACCACACCCGACAGAATGTTTACCCTAAAAACAGTTGAGTGTTTGGGGGCTTGTGGTTACGCGCCAATGATGCAGCTTGGAAAGAATTACCGGGAACACCTTACAAAAGAAAAGGTCGATCAGATCATTGAAGAATGCCGGAAAACCGCCGCACTTAATAATTAAAAACATAGTATGAAAAAATTTTTATCCTTTGCCGTGATTTGTTTGTTTTCTGTTATCACTTTTGCCCAATCTTCAGAGAGTGCACAGTTGTGGAGCAGGGTTGAATCATTGAGCAAAGCTATTTTTGAAACAAAGGACGGCGCTGCCCTGGAAGACCTGGTAAGTACCAGCGTTACCTATGGCCATTCGGGTGGAAACCTGGAAGATAAAGACATGATGATAAGAAAAGCCGTGGCCAGTAAAACAGTTTATAAAAACCCCGTGTTGGAAAAACTGAGTGTAGAGGTCGATGGAAAAACGGCGATCGTGCGCCATACTTTTCGGGCAACCAGTGTAGAGAATGCAATCGAAGCACCGTTAGACCTGAGTATCCTGCAGGTTTGGAAAAAAGAGAAAGGCAAATGGCGTATCTGGGCAAGGCAGGCCGTCAAAATTCTTCCTAAAAATTAAAAGGCTTTATCATGCAGTTGACACCTTATTTAATGTTTAATGGTACTTGTGAAGAAGCTCTGAACTTTTATGCGGTAACCATTGGCGGCGAAATTAAAAATCTGTCAAGGTATGAAGGTTCGCCTGCTGAATCAATGAATGCTGATAAACAAAAGGTGCTGCACGCTAGTTTTGAGGGCAAAGGCGTAGCATTTATGGCAGCTGACGGTGCGCCAGGAACTGTAGGTACAGCAGGCAATATCCATCTCTGTATAGATTTTAAAGATGTTGTTGCGATGGAGAATGTTTTTAATGCACTGGCAGAAGGTGGAAAGATCACGATGCCTTTGCAGGATTCTTTCTGGGGGGCTAAATTCGGAATGCTGACCGATCAGTTTGAAATTAATTGGATGTTCAATAGTGATAACCAATAAAAAGTGGGAATGACCGTAGCCATATCAAGAGTAAGAGAACATCGGAAATCTGAAAAGTTTGCCGATGTTAAAATTCTTATCGACCCTGTGCTGTATACAATGTTGTTCCCGGTAAGGTATTGGAGGAACTGGATATTGAGCCGTATAAAGAAATGAGTTTTTCATTGGCAGATGGTAGTTCAATTAAACGAAGAGTGAGTTCTGCTTATTTTGAATATGAAGGGGAAGGCGTGTTGATGGCAGGTTTTTAAAGTGGATCGCGTAAAACAATTAAAAGTCCGCAGGGGATTTAGGATATGTCAAGAAAATTATTAATAGACAAAGTAAACATCGAGGGCATACGCAACTATGATGCATACCGTAAAAATGGCGGCTATGCCTCAGTCGAGAAGGCGTTTAAGATGGCACCGAATGACGTGGTGGAAGAAGTAAAAAAGAGTGGTCTGCGCGGCCGTGGTGGCGCAGGTTTCCCTACTGGTATGAAATGGAGCTTCCTGGCCAAGCCGGAAGGCGTTCCGCGTTATCTTGTTTGCAACGCCGATGAATCAGAACCAGGTACTTTTAAAGACCGTTACCTGATGGAATTTCTACCGCATTTATTAATTGAAGGGCTGATCGTTTCATCATATGCATTGGGTTCAGGCAGAACCTATATTTATATTCGCGGGGAGTATGCGTGGATCGTCGATATCCTTGATCAGGCCATTGCCGAAGCAAAAAGCAATAACTGGCTTGGGAAAAATATTCTGGGAACCGGCTTCGATTGTGAAATATATGTACAAAGAGGCGCGGGTGCCTATATCTGTGGAGAAGAAACAGCCTTGCTCGAATCTTTGGAAGGCAAGCGAGGAAATCCAAGGATCAAACCACCTTTTCCTGCAGTTAAAGGTTTGTGGGATTGTCCTACGGTTGTAAATAATGTAGAAACATTAGCCGCTATTGTACCCATCATCAACATGGGTGGTGAAGAATATGCAAAAATCGGAATAGGTAAATCAACCGGCACGAAACTGCTTTCTGCCTGTGGTAATATCAACAAGCCGGGGGTCTATGAAATTGATATGACCATCTCCGTAGAAGAATTTATTTACAGTGATGAATATTGTGGGGGCATTCCAAATGGAAAGAAATTAAAAGCCTGTATTCCCGGGGGTTCATCAGTCCCTATTCTTCCTGCCAACCTGTTATTAAGAACAGCCAAAGGAGAAACAAGAATGATGACCTATGAAAGTTTGGCAGATGGTGGTTTTGCTACTGGATCCATGATGGGCTCAGGAGGTTTTATTGTGTTGGATGAAGATCAATGCGTGGTGAGGCATACATTGACATTGGCCAGATTTTATCGTCATGAAAGCTGTGGTCAATGTTCTCCCTGCCGGGAAGGAACCGGGTGGATGGAAAAAATATTGAAGAATATTGAATACGGGAATGGTAAGCTCACCGATATTGATCTGTTATGGGATATCCAGCGACGGATCGAGGGCAATACTATTTGCCCGTTGGGTGATGCAGCAGCCTGGCCTGTTGCCGCCGCGATCAGGCATTTCAGGGATGAGTTTGAGTGGCATGTACTAAACCCCGATGAAAGCCAGAGACGAAATTATGGATTGGCACATTATGCGGATCCATTGCAAACAGTATCAGCATAAAATAATCGCGCAAGCCGCAAAGACTCCGAAGATCTTTGCGCCTCTGCGCCTTTGCGAGGAAATAAATATGGCTGACGAAAAAAAATTGTTCAAAGTAACAATCGATAATATTAATATCGAAGTCGAAGCGGGCACCAGCATTTTGCAGGCAGCCCGTTCAATCGGGGGAGATGTAGTGCCCCCTGCTATGTGCTATTATAGCAAATTGCAGGGAAGCGGCGGTAAATGCCGGACCTGCCTGGTTGAAGTGGCTGCTGGTTCAACTGCAGATCCAAGGCCCATGCCGAAACTGGTGGCCAGTTGCCGTACCAACGTCATGGATGGCATGGTAGTAAAAAGCATTACCAGCGAAAGAGTGATTGATGCTAGAAATGGGGTTGTGGAATTTTTGCTGATCAATCACCCTTTGGATTGCCCTATTTGTGACCAGGCCGGTGAATGTCATTTACAGGATCTCAGTTATGAGCACGGCAAAGAGGGTACCCGTTATGAGTTTAAAAGAAGAACCTTTGAAAAGCATGACCTGGGCCCCTATATCCAGTTACACATGACACGGTGCATTCTATGTTACCGTTGCGTGTTTGTGGCAGATCAGTTAACAGAAAAAAGAGTTCATGGCATTCTCGATCGGGGCGAACATTCGGAAATAGCCACTTACATCGAAAAGGCTTTGCATCACGATTTTATTGGAAACGTGATAGACGTTTGTCCTGTTGGTGCGTTGACCGATAGAACTTTTCGTTTTAAGAACCGGGTATGGTTCCTGAAACCAATGGAAGCACATCGCGATTGTTCTAAATGCTGTGGCAAGGTTACTTTATGGAACCGCGGAGATGAGGTATACCGGGTTACTGCCAGAAAAAATCAATGGGATGAAGTAGAAGACTGGATCTGCAATGATTGCCGGTTCGACAAAAAGAGAACGGGTGACTGGATCATTGATGGCCCAACAATAGTAAACCGGCATTCAGTCATTTCAGCAGGGCATTACAATAGCAGCACAAAAGCACCAAAAGAATTTTTACCAGAAGTGATGGGTGGCCGAAACCCAAGATTGCTGATGGATATTCATACCGTCAGCGAAGTGAACCAGCCAGAGATCCATCTATCAAAAATAGAAGGGCCGGCAACGAGTGATGTGTTTGATGAAACTGATAAGTCAATTTGAGAAGTCAGAATTCAGAATTCAGAATTCAGAAATAAGAATGCAAGATAGATCTAGATCCCGTTAGGGATTCAGTCTAGATAAAAAATAACCATCACTCCATATCATCCTGAGGGATGAAATATTGGTCTGACTAAGAGGGAGAGGAATATCTATAAACTGACTCATAAATTATATGATGCATTTGGTACTACTAGCAATGGATTGGGGTTTTATAGTTGAAAAAATGATACTTATCATTAGTATTGTCTCTATTTCACTGGTCATTGCCATGTATGAGACCTATATGGAGCGCAAGGTGGCTGCAATTATACAAGACCGTCGCGGACCCAATCGTGCTGGTCCTTTTGGCCTTTTTCAACCCCTGGCAGATGGATTAAAACTTTTCATGAAGGAGGAAATCATTCCCAATTCATCTAACAAAATGCTTTTTATATTGGGGCCATGTCTGGCCATGTTAACGGCAATGATGTCCTCTGCTGTAATTCCATGGGGCGATAGAATTCATTTTACCTTATTCGGGCAGGACCGGTATGTAAGTCTGCAGATTGCTGATATCAATATTGGTATCCTGTATATTTTTGGAGTTGTTAGTATGGGAGTGTATGGAATTATGATCGGAGGTTGGGCCTCAAATAATAAATTTTCGCTTTTGGCTGCGATCCGTGGCGCCTCACAGGTTATCTCATACGAATTGCCGATGGGATTGTCGCTGATCGCCTTGCTGATGATGACAGGCTCCTTGAAAATGAGTGTGATTATGGGTCAGCAATTGGATGGTTGGTACAATGTCGTGTATCAGCCGCTGGGGTTTTTCATATTCCTGGTATGTGCTTTTGCCGAATGTAACCGGACGCCTTTTGATCTTCCTGAAGCAGAAAATGAATTGAACTTTGGATATCACCAGGAGTATTCATCCATGAAACTGGGATTTTATTTGTTTGCGGAGTATATCAATATGTTCATCAGCAGTGCCGTGATGGTTACCCTGTTCTGGGGAGGGTACGATATTCCTTTTGTGAGTGATACGGAGTTGGTGAAAAATATCGGCTACAACTGGATGGCCCTGATACAAGGTGGGGTCATGTTTATGAAGGTGCTCATTTTCATTTTCATATTCATGTGGGTTCGCTGGACCATTCCGCGGTTTCGTTATGATCAGCTCATGAACCTGGGATGGAAAGGGCTGATCCCGCTGGCATTAATAAATATGGTTATTACCGCGGCGGTAGTACTGTGGCTGAAAAAGTAAAAAAATGATAAGTCAAAAGTCAAACGATTACTTTTGCAGCAATTTATATGACCATTGTGCAGATAGTTAAAAAATAAAAAATGCAATCATTAACGAGCAGAGCGAAATTGGTGGAGCGCAAGCCCATGACCTGGGTGGAGAAGCTCTATATGTGGAATATTGCAAAGGGTATGTGGATCACTTTCAAACATATTTTTAAAAAGAAGGCCACCATTAGTTACCCGGAACAAAAGCGGGCGTTTAGCCCGGTTTTCCGTGGGTTGCAGATCTTAAACAGAGATGAAGAAGGCCGTGAAAATTGTACTGCCTGCGGGCTGTGTGCGGTTGCATGCCCGGCCGAAGCGATTACCATGGAAGGTGCTGAACGCAAACCCGGCGAAGAGCATCTGTACCGCGAAGAAAAATATGCAGCAAAGTATGAGATCAATATGCTGCGTTGTATTTTTTGCGGTTTGTGTGAAGAAGCCTGTCCAAAAGATGCTGTTTACCTAAGTGAAACTTTTGCACCAGCCAATTACCAGCGTAAAGGATTTATATATGGTAAGGAAGATTTGTTGATTCCTCATCCAAAAACAAATCCGGAGGAATATAAAAAAGCATTGGGCAACCGGGCAACCAAAAACCAGCAACAGCAGCAATAGAATAACCAACTGACTGTATGAATATTAGTGAAATTCTGTTTTATTTCCTGAGTGCAATGGCATTGGGCAGCGCTATTATGGTGGTGGTCAGTAAAAATGCAGTTCACAGCGTACTGTGGTTGATTGTTACTTTTTTTGCTATTTCGGGACATTATATAATGATGAACGCCCAGTTCCTGGGTATTGTAAACCTGATTGTATATGCAGGGGCCATTATGGTGTTGTTTTTATTTGTGATCATGCTCATGAACATGAATGCTGATTCCGAACCAAAAAAGAACCGGTGGATGAAGATGGCCGGTATTGTAGCAGGCGGATGTTTATTATTAGTGCTGGTGGCCGCTTTAAAAAACGCAGAGGTAAGAGGGCAACAAACACAGTTTAATGAAGGAAATATCGGGCTGATCCAAAATTTAGGGCAGTTATTGTTTACTGAATATGTTGTTCCGTTTGAGATCAGCAGTGTATTATTTTTAAGTGCGATGGTAGGGGCAGTGGTGATTGGAAAGAAAGGAGATTAGATTAATGTGCTAATTGTGCAATGAAGAAGAGGTACTAAAATAGTTTAGACTGTTATATGAAAATTGAGTTTTATATATTTTTATCGATTGCCCTTTTTTGTATAGGAATAGTGGGTGTTTTGACGCGTCGCAATGCCATTATTGTTTTTATGTGCATTGAACTGATGTTAAATGCGGTAAACCTGTTGCTGGTTGCTTTTTCCAAAATGCATCACCTGGCAATTGCGGCTACCAATCCCACTGCAGGTACTGATGCGCAATTGTTCGTTTTTTTTATTATGGTGGTAGCAGCGGCCGAAGTGAGTGTTGGGCTGGCCATTATCGTTATGATGTACAGAAACGTTCATTCGGTGGATATAAATTTTTTAAACAGATTGAAACATTGATATTGGAATCCAGAATTCAGAATTCGGAATTCAATCTTCTGAATTCCGAATTCTGAATTCTGAGTCTCGAATTCTAATTGATTATATGAGCAAACTGGTTTACTTAGTTCCATTATTTCCTTTTATTGGATTTCTTTTGAACGGTTTATTCCGCAACAAGTTATCCAAACTGATGACCAGTATCATTGGAAGTGGCGTTATACTGGCCTCTTTCATCGTAAGCCTGCTTATTTTTTTTGAAGTAAAGCAGCAAGGATTCAGTCCTGTTATTGTTACCCTGTTTGACTTCATAAACGTTGGAAAATTATCGATCCCATTTTCTTTCCAGGTAGATCAGTTGTCTTCTTTATTCT
>Ga0136634_10000639_pt1 | contig 14663 bp, 8 predicted proteins | sample AntDrymUQ8332106_2_FD_104654 | JGI IMG/M metagenome (GOLD analysis project Ga0136634, IMG submission 104654) | Polar desert sand microbial communities from Dry Valleys, Antarctica - metaG UQ833 (21.06) | ecosystem: Environmental > Terrestrial > Soil > Desert | place: Antarctica: Dry Valley... | reverse complement strand
CCGCGACGACGGTCTGCCGCTCCCAGGTGTTGGCCTGCACCGCGCTGTGCCTCCCCATAGCTCTCGGCCCGTAGCTGTCGGCCCGCTCCAGGGTCGCACCGGCGGCGGCGCGACTCGAGCGCCGAAAGGCTAGACCTGCATCGCCATCCGGCGCGGGTGCACACGTACGCCGTCCGTCCGGACGCCCACGGCGGACCGGGCGCCCATCCCGACACCGGTGCAGACGAAACCCGCAGCGGTGGCACGGGCGAGGATGTCGTCACCCGCCGCTGCCTGCTGTGTCGACGCCAGGGCCGCCGCGGGCGCGAGCCCTGCGAGCAGGCGCTGGTGGAACGCGTACATGAACGGCACGGTCGCGACGTCGGGGATGGCGATGACCGGCGCGACGAGGGACGACGTGCCCTGGCTGAGCAGGACCGCGGCGAGCCCCAGGACCTCGTCGCCGGTCACGACATGTCCGCGCGCGGTGTCACAGGCGGCGAGCACGACGTCATGCGGCGCCCGCCGCAGCCGCTCGAGGTCGTACACCGTCAGCGGACCGTCCACCAGTTGCAGCATGGAGAAGAACGGGTTGTCCGATCGCAGCCGGCCATGCGCCGCGATGTGGACGAGAGCAGCGCCATCCATCGCCGCGCAAGCCGCGGAGACGGTGGCCCGGTCGTCGAGCAGGGCGAGCGATCCGGGGTAGAGCGACGCGACCGCGGTCGACTCTTCGCGAGCGCCGGGCAGGGTCGGGCCACCGATGACGACGACACGCGCGTCCGGACCGGGATGCGGACGCCCGAGCGCGTCGTGCCACAGGGTCGCCGACGGACAGAGGCTGATCGGACGCCCGCCGCAGGAGGGCAGCACGGACCACGGCAGCCCTTGCAGAGCGCCCGTGGGCACTATCACCAGCGGCCGGTCCCCGATCGTCTTCGCCAGCGGACGGACGAGCAGGTCGTCCAGCAGCTCCCCCGTCCTGGCCATGCCGGTGGTTGCCGCCGCGACGATCGCCGGCCTGGCCCGCGGGTCCGCGAGCCGGCGCAGCGCGAAGGACAGGTACGCGAGCTGGTCCCGCACCGGCTTCATCGGACCCAGCGCCCGGAGCCTCGCCCTGCCGTCGACGAGCGTGACGACGTGCAGGTCGTCCCCGACGGCGATGTACTCCAGCAGGGCGATGTGCTCGAGCCCGACGGCCAGCTCGTTGACGGTCCGCGGACGCGCGCGGGCCGTGCCCGGACGTGCGGGCAGGCGACGGCATCGATCGGCGATGGCCTTCTCGAGACGGACCTGCCGATTCACCAGGTGGGACGTCGACTGCCCGACCGCGCGCCGCTCCTCTATCTCCGTCATCGTCGTACGCAGGTCGCTGAGGTCTCCGGCGAGGACCGGGTCGTCGGGCGGCTCGGGAGATCGCAGCAGCAGCGCGGTCGCCCGGCCGCGCTCGGCCCAGATCAGCGCACGGCGAGCGTCGCGGTCCTCGACCGCCATCTGCAGGCCGAGGCGCGCCAGAGCGCCGCGGTGGGTCGAAACATGGGCACGGAGCTCGGTCGCGCCGAGCGTCGCCTGGTAGTCCTCGAGGACCCTTAGCCCGGTCGACAGTGCGACGACGGCCGAGCGTCGGCGTCCCTCCTGCCGGCGTACGAGCGCCTCGGCGAGCCAGGCCCGCGCCCGGACCGCGGCGGGACCGGAGCGACGCGCCCGACTGGCAAGCTCGAGGTCTCTCCGCGCCTCCGCCACCCTTCCACGGGCGAGCGCGATGCGACCGGCTGCCACCCGGGCCTCGAGCGCCGGCACGCTCCAGCCGGCCGCCTCGAGCTCATCGGAGCAGCGCCGCGCCATCGCCGGGGTGACGCTTCGGGGTTGGCTGGTCATCAGCGCCTGGAGTCTGGCGTACCGCGCGAGCGCGACCCCACTCGTTCGGTGCGCTCGGCTGAACCCGCGCGCCGCCTGCAATGCGGCCGCCGTCGCGGTCTCGGTGTCGCCCTGGACGAGCGCCACGGTGGACAGGAGCAGCCCCGCCTCGGGCGACTGGAGATGTCGCTTCTGGGCTCTCAGCACACGCACCGCGGACTCAGCTGTCGACCGAGCCTCGTCCACCAGACGGACCGAGAGCAGGAGCTCGCTGCGGTCCACCAGCAGCGAACCGACCTCGAGGCCGAGCTGACGGTAGGAGCTCTCGGCGGCGTCGAAGCTGCTCAGTGCCGCCACGACGTCCCCGCGGCTTGCCTGCAGGCAGCCGAGGTTCTGCTCCGCGTACGCGGCGGCGAGGTGCAGCCCGTTCTCCGTGCAGAGTCGTCGGGCGGTGACGAGGTCCGCCTCGGCCGCAGCGAACGAACGGCGGGCCAGGTGGAGCAGGCTCCGGTTCGACCGCCCGCGCGCCTCCCATTCCGCGTCGCCGGCTCGCCGCAGGACCGGCAGCGAGTGCCGAAGGTCGGAGAGGGCCTCCTCGTGGTGGCCGAGCGCCTGCAGGATGGCTGCCCGCTGCACGCGCGCCCGCGCGGCTGCCACCCCGTCGAGGTCGCCCAGGGCGGACGCGATCTCCTTGGCTGCTCGCGCCGGTGAGCCGCTGAGCCCGAGCGTCGCGGCCAGGCTCATCCGCGCCTCGCCGACAAGTCGGCGGGAGCCGGCCCGTTCTGCGGCCGACACCGACGCGCGCAGGTGCGCCACGGACGAGTCCATGCTCCGCAACTGGAATGCGGCGACGCCGAGAGCGCGCTCGGCCAGGCTGACCGTCACCCAGTCGCCCGCATCGCGGGCCTGCTCGGCGGCTGCCGTAGCGAGTTCGCCGGCCTGTGACGGCTCGATCGTCGCGAGCCGGAGCGCCTCGATAGCGGCGGCTGCCTGGCCCACTCGTCGATCTCCGTCCCCGGGACAGTGCTGGGTGACATGTCTCAGGACTTGACCGGACCCGCGACATGTCCCGAAACATGGCTCAGCTCACGTGCGCATCGGGCTGCGTTGCCGTCAACACAGCACGCCCGCAGCCGTCAGCGGCTTGAGTCAGGCTATATCGGCTATACGCGGAATCGTCACCCGGTTACGCTCCGGCGGTATGGCTGAGAGCTCCCGGGGTATCCCGGCGAACATGCGCCAGGTGATTGTGGCGATCCCGCATCAGGCCGAGGTCACGGCCGTCCTGCAGTCATTGGGAATTGCGGTGACGCAGCGGGACACCAGCGCTGAGCTGGGCCTTGCGCTGATCGAGTTGGGCGAGGGAAACAGAGCAAGCCGCCAGCTCATGCGACGCCTCTATGCGTACTTCGAGGCGAAGTACGAGGGCTGGGTTCCGACGATGGGCCGCAACCGGCTCGTCAGCTCGGTGACCGGCGCAGGTGAGATCTCCTTCGGCGGAGCAGGCTGGCCGCAGCCCTCGAGCCCTCCCGAGCACTGGCCACCCGAGCACGGGCCGCCTCAACCGACGGACGGATACCAGCCGAAGGTCGGTGTTCTCGACACCGGTGTGGACCTGACAGCGCTGGACCCGTGGCTGGAGGAGTCGGAGGGGCTGCGCGAGACGGGGGGCGAGCCGTGGACAGTGCTCGACGGCCACGCTACCTTCGTCACCGGCCTCGTCGTACAACGGGCTCCCCGAGTGCGCGTCAGGGTGCGCAAGGTGCTGACCGACCGGCCAGACGACGCGACGCCCAGGCGCGGCAAGCCCGACGGCTCGGCTGACTCCTGGACCGTCGCCAAAGCCATCGCACTCTTCGGTGCGGAGGACTTCGACGTCCTCAATCTCTCCTTCACCTGTCGAACGCGCGACGGGAGGCCGCCGCTGGCACTCGCCACCGCAGTGGCTCGCGTCATCCCCCGAACCGTTGTCGTCGCCGCTGCCGGGAACCACGGGCCGGGCCGCTGGCCCGCGTGGCCGGCGGCGCTGGACGGAGTTGTCGCGGTCGGTGCCGTTGACTCCCATGACCGTGACTCCCGCTTCACCCCCAGCCGGGTGCCTTGGATCGACATCTGCGCTGCCGGCGTCGACGTGCCGAGCACCTATCTGACCGGCGCCGTACGCGTGCCGGTCGACGCCAGGAGTGCCCAAGGCGCGGCGACGTTCGAGACGGTTCCGTTCGAAGGGTTCGCCACGTGGAGCGGCACGTCGTTCGCCGCCGCCACCGTCACGGGTGCTATCGCGGCGCGGGTGGACCCCAATACATCCGCCCAGGTGGCGTACACCCAGGTGCTCGAGGCTGCGAAACGCCGGCCGGATGGGCCGCCTGTCCTCACCGTGTGACTCGTTCGTTCGAAGGGTGGGGCGGACTCGTCGACGCCTTGCCGTACTTGCAATTCCTCGCATTGAGTAGTAGGCGCTTGGACCCAGTCAAGATCCGAAATGTTGCATACGTTCCGTGACTGTGCGACGCTCTGCGCGGTAACAAGTACGGCTATGTCCGGATTAGGCGCCCTGGGTACGTTCGGTGGTGACGCGGGATTCCGGAGCTTCTTCTTCGTGTCCGGCGCGCCCGCGTCCCGGTCAGACCCCCGGAAGGATCACCGTGAGCTCGACCTCCCGCCATCCACATCTCCGTCGCGCCGGCGCAGCGCTCGCCGCGTCCGCTGTCGCAGTGACGGGGGCGTATGCGCTCGGCGCGGGCACCGGGACAGCGTCCAGCCACCGCGAGGCGCCGCTGATCTCGAACGACCCGACGGCTGACAACACCGATACGTACGCCTTCGTCAGTCCCGACGACGCCGACACGGTGACGCTGATCGCGAACTGGTATCCGTTCCAGGAGCCAGCCGGCGGCCCGAACTTCTACTTCTGGGCGACCGAGGACCAGGCGCGCTACAACATCAAGATCGACAACGACGGCGACGCGGTGCCGGACATCACCTACCGGTGGACGTTCCAGACCATCGACACGCGTGCCGATGTCGACTACCCGGACTCCACCTCGGACGGGACCTTCCTTTACAACAACGGGCCGGTCACTTCCTTCGACGACGCCACCCTGCTGTTCAAGCAGACCTACACACTGACGGAGATCGCCGAGGACGGCACGGAGACCGAGCTCGTCTCCGGTGCGCCCGTCGCGCCGTCCCGCGTCGGCGACGCGTCGATGCCGGACTACCAGGCGCTGCGCGACGAGGCGATCGTGCCCGTCGAGGGCGGCCTCTCGTTCGTCGGCCAGGCCGACGACCCGTTCTTCCTCGACCTGCGGGTGTTCGACCTGCTGTACGGCGGGGACCTCTCCGAGGTCGGCGTCGACACCCTCGACGGGTTCAACGTCAACTCGGTCGCGCTGCAGGTGCCCATCGCGGACGTGACCGAGGGCGACGACCCGGTCATCGGCGTCTGGTCGACCACCGACCGCCCCAGTGTCAGGACGCAGAGCGCGGTCGACGGCAGCCAGTCGTACGAGGGTGACTTCGTGCAGATCTCGCGTCTGGGCAACCCGCTGGTCAACGAGGTCGTCGTGCCGGCGTACTTGAAGGATGCCTTCAACTTCCTGCCCCCGGTCGCCGACGCGACAGTGCCGGAGGTCGTCGACAAGGTCAACGACCCCGAGCTCCCGAAGCTGCTGGAGGCGATCTACGGCCTGCCCGCGAAGGAGACGCCGCGGACCGACCTGTTCGCGATCTTCCTGACGGGGCTCACCGGGCTCAACCGGCCGGCCGCCGACGACGCGCTGCCGTCGGAGCAGCTCCGGTTGAACACCTCCATCCCGCCGACGGACGAGCCCAACCGCCTCGGCGTCCTCGCGGGTGACAACGCTGGCTTCCCGAACGGTCGCCGACTCGCCGACGACGCCGTCGACATCGCACTGCAGGCGGTCGCCGGCGCGGTCACGGTGGACGACACGGGCACCGCCACCGGCGTCGAGATCGTCGACGCCTTGGCTGCCGGCGACGCCGTCGACGTGAACGACTACGCGTTCGGCGCGGCGTTCCCGTACCTCGCACTGCCGACCTCCGGCACGGACGTGTCCCACCAGGAGGACCCGGCCGTGGATCCCCCGCCGACGACCGAGCCTCCGACCGACCCGCCGACGACGGACCCGCTGCCCACCGGCGGTCCTGAGACCGGTGCCGCCGACGGCGACTCCGGCCTGCCGGTCCTGCCGATCGGAGCTGCCGCCCTTGCGGTCGCCCTCTTGGGCTACGGTGCCTACTCGCTGCGCAAGAGGCAGGGAGTGGCCGGGAGTTGACCTACACCCCGGGAGGGGCGGCCGATGACGACCGCCCCTCCGTCGGTGCGCCGCCCGTCCTCCGTACTTCGGGGGGCGGGCGCGGCGCTGCGATCCGTACGACCGTCGCCGTCGTCCTGGCGCTCGCCGTCGGGCTGACCGGCGGGGTGCTGATCGGACGCAACACCGTGGCCCCGTCGACTCCCATCGCTGCGCCGGCACCGACGGCGAGCACGCCGATCGAGCCCAACACCCCGCAGCGGGCGCCGACGCCCACACCCACCGCGGCAGCCTCCGCGACCACCGTGCCCGTCCTGCCAGCGCTGCCCGCGGCCGACGCGGACCTGGCGGCGCCCGCCGGCATCGCCATCCCGCGACTCGGTATCGAGCAGAGCCTGGTCCAGCTGGGCGTGAATCCCGACCGGACGCTGGAGGTGCCGGTCAACGGGACCGACATCGGCTGGTGGCGCAGCGGCCCGGTGCCGGGCGAGGCGGGCAACGCGGTGCTCGCCGGGCACGTCAACTGGAACGGCGGCCAGCCGGCCGTCTTCGCCGACCTGTACACGCTGACTCCGGCCGACGAGATCCGTGTCAACCGAGAGGACGGCTCGGTCGCGACGTACCAGGTCACCGGGGTCGAGCAGCACCCCAAGAACGACTTCCCCAACGATCGGATCTACCGGCTCGACGGTGCGCCCGCGTTGACGCTCATCACCTGCGGCGGGGACTTCGTGGGGAGCCACTACACCGACAACATCATCGTGTTCGCCCACCTGGTCGCCGACACACGCGTCGACTCCAACGCCTGAGACCCCGGGACATGGTCCGCCTCCGCAAGACCTCCATCGTGGCGGCCTTTGTTCTGGCGCCGATCCTGCTGCTCGTGGCGGGCATCGGGCTGTACGACCGGAGCGGCGACGCGCAGCCCGACGACTCGGCGGGTGTCACGGCGGCGGTCCGTGCCGCCGGAGTCGCGGACCTGACGGGCACGGCAGACCTCAGCGCCACGATCGAGTCGCTGCAGGCGCGGCTACGCGGATTGCCCGGGGACTTCGCCAGCTGGTCCGCGCTCGGGTTCGCCTACATCGCGCAGGCGCGGGCAACGGCGGACCCCTCGTACTACCCCAAGGCTGAGGATGCCTTCGCGCTCGTCCTCGCCGAGCGCCCCGAGGACACCGGCGCGCTGGCCGGGCAGGCCGCGCTCGCCAATGCCAGGCACGATTTCGCCGCCGGCCGAGACCTGGCCCAGCGCGCGGTCGAGCTCGGCCCGTACGACGCGACGGCGAAAGGAGTCCTCGCCGACGCGCAGCTCGAGCTCGGAGAGTACGACGCGGCGCTGGTGACCCTGCAGGAGATGGTGGACCTCCAACCCGGTGTCGCCTCCTTCACCCGCATCTCCTACTCCTACGAGCTGCGCGGCGATATCGAAGGCGCGCAGTACGCCCTCGACCGCGCGCTCGAGGTGGCCCAATCATCGATCCAGGCAACTCCGGACGTGGCGTTCGCCCGGCTGCATCTCGGCGAGCTCGCCTTCGGCTCGGGGGATTACGAGGACGCGGCCGCGCACCTCGAGGAGGGCCTGCGTCGCGAACCGGGCAACGTCGCGCTGCTCGCGGCCCGCGCGAAGACGCTCGCCGCCCTCGGCGATGTCGAGGCAGCCTTGGGCGACTACGCGACGGTGGTGGAGCGGCTCCCGCAGCCGTCGTACCTCGTGGAGTACGGCGAGCTGCTGGACAGCGTCGGGCGCGCGACCGAGGCGCAGGCGCAGTACGACGTTGCGGACGCCGCAAGCGCCCTGTTCGAAGCGGCGGGGGTCGAGGCAGACATCGAGGTCGCGCTCTATGCCGCCGATCACGGCTATCCGAGGGAAGCGCTGGAGATCGCCGAGGCGCAGTACGCGAGCCGGCGCAGCGTCCAGGTCGAGGATGCGCTGGCATGGGCGTTGCACGTCAACGGCCGCGACGAGGAGGCGCTCGAGCATGCGCTGGCCGCCGCACGCCTCGGCACCCGTACGGCGCTCTGGGACTACCACCGCGGCATGATCCAAGTGGCGCTTGGCCTCGACGACGACGCGCGGGACTCGCTGACGCGGGCGCTCGAGGCGAGCCCGGAGTTCTCGCCCCTGCACGCGCCGCTGGCCCGTGCCGCCCTGGGCTCGCTCGGCGACGCCGGGTGACCCCCCGCCTGGTGACTTCCCGATGACCACGTATCGGGGGCGGAGTGTGGTCTCACGTGGCGCAGACGCCACGGAAACCCACACCACGCCGCGTAAAGGTAGTCGTCGACCTCGCCGCCCGGGCTGGGAGAGAGAGCCGCGGCGGGCGGCGGCTGCGCCGGCGGCGCGCTTGCCAGGACGTCAGGTTGACCCAGCCGCTGGCTCGGACAGGGCCACGTCCAAGCGAAGCGTCGGTGCGTACGCCCGTGTGCGCGGCCACGTCGCCTCGAGCGCCCTCGCCGTCGGCGTGACCGCGCTTGTCGTGCTCGGGACAGCGACCCCTGCGAAGGCCCATCCGCTGGGCAACTTCAGCGTCAACCACTACAACGGCCTCACCCTGCGACCGACCGGGCTCGATGTGCTCGCGGTGGTCGACCTCGCCGAGATCCCCACCCAGCAGGAGCTTCCGTCGATCGACTCGGACGGCAACGACTCCCTGTCCCCCGTCGAGCTGGCCGCGCATGCCGGGGAGCAGTGTGGAGAGCTGGTCGCTGCGGCGAGCCTCGATGTCCGCGGGGAGCGCGTCGACGTCGCTCTCGGCACATCGTCACTCGTTACGGTGCGTGGCGCTGCCGGACTGCCCACTCTGCGCCTGACCTGCGAGCTGACTGCCCAGGCCGACCTATCTGCCCCGGCCACCGTGACGTACGCCGACTCCTACCGCGGCGACCGCGTCGGCTGGCATGAGCTGACGGCCCGAGGTGACGGCGTACGGCTCGTCGACTCCGCGGTGCCGAGCGCCAGCGTGAGCGACGAGCTGCGGACGTACCCGGAGGACCTCCTCTCCTCCCCGCTCGACGACAGGTCCGTCACGCTGCGGACCGAGCCCGGCGACGGGTCATCGCAGGCGGGGGCGGGCACGACGGCCCAGTCGCAGGACCCGTTCACGCGACTCATCGCCCGGGGCGACCGCGAGCTGCAGAGCCTGCTCGATCCTGAGCGCGACATGACGCCGGTCATCGGCGTGCTCGCCGCAGTGCTTGCGTTGCTGCTCGGCGCCGGGCACGCCCTGCTGCCCGGGCACGGGAAGACGGTCATGGCGGCGTACCTCGCCGGGCGGCGGGGCTCGCGGCGCGACGCGTTCATGGTCGGCGCGACGGTGACAGGCACCCATACCGCGAGCGTCCTCGTCCTGGGGCTGGTCATCAGCGTCTCCGCGGCCGTGATCGGTGAGCAGGCACTGCGCTATCTCGGCGTCGCCAGTGGCGTCCTGATCGCCATAGTGGGGGCGGTCCTGCTGCGGGATGCCCTGCGTACGCGCCGCGCCACGGCCACGGCCACCGCCGACACCGCCCAAGCCGTCCAGCCCGCCCAACCCGCCCAGCCCGCCCGGATCGCCCAGCCCGCCCGGATCGCCCAGCCCGCCCGGATCGCCCAGCCCGCCCGGATCGCACGGGGTGGCCCCGTGCCCGTAGGAATGGCACGGGGCCACCCTGTGCCAATCGACGAATGGCACAACTCCCCCCACGAGCTTGCCCCCGACTCTGGCGAGCACCGGCACGGGCAGGTCCATACGCACGACGGGCAGGTCCACACCCACGGCAGGGCGCATACGCACGAGGGCCACGACCATGCTCACGGGCACGACCATTCACACGCCCCCGGCATAGAGCCTGGGCATACCGACACCCACGCAGCTCACACGCACGGCGTGGACCTGCACGCACCCGAGGGTCCCCGCGGGCCTAGTCACGACGGGCCTAGTCACGACGGGCACAGTCACGACGTGCACAGCCACGACGAGCACAGTCACGACGTGCACAGTCACGGGTGGCACAGCCACGGGGGCCACACGCACAGCCACGGACCGCACGAGCGGCCGGGTGGCGTCGGCGGCCTCATCGGGATGGGCATCGCGGGGGGGCTGGTGCCGAGCCCGTCGGCGCTCGTCGTCCTGCTCAGCTCGGTCGCCCTAGGCCGTACGGTGTTCGGCGTCCTGCTCGTGCTCCTGTACGGCCTGGGTATGGCGGGGACGCTCACGGCCGTCGGTCTCCTGCTCGTGAAGGTGCGCGACCGGTTCGAGCGGCCCGGCGCATCCGGCCGACTGGGCAGCGGTGCGGCACGGGTCGCTGCCGTTCTCCCGGTGGTGACAGCCCTCCTTGTGCTTGTCGTCGGCCTGGGTCTCGCTACGCGCGGCCTCATAGCTCCGGTCTGACCCAACGCTGCGGCGACGAGCTGACGCCCTGTCAAGAGCCCGGTGTCTGCTTGTCGATCGCATTCCGACGTCTCTATGTCGTCCCGGCGGCGCCACCCGCGGCCGGTGGACCCGTCGCTAGCGTTGTTTCATGGAAGCGCCACTGCCGTGGATCGCCGAGCGGCGAGTCGACGCCACGCTGGCGGGGCGCCTCGTCACGGCCCAGTTCCCGAAGCTCGCGGGGGCCGAGGTCACGCTGCTGGCCGAGGGGTGGGACAACACCGTGTACGTCGTCGGCGGGGAGTGGGTGTTCCGATTCCCGCGGCGCGCCATCGCGTTGTCCGGCGTACGACTTGAGACGGCAGTCCTCCCCCTGCTCGCGCTCCGGTTGCCACTTCCGGTGCCCGTGCCCGAGCTCATCGGCGCGCCGGATGATGCGTACGAGTGGCCGTTCTGGGGCGGCCGAGTCCTGCCTGGCACGGACCTGGCGCTCACCGAGCTGTCCGACGGGGGCCGAGCCCCGTTGGCGCGGCAGTTGGGCGCCTTCCTGCGCGCGCTGCATGACCCCCAGACCGCCTTCGAGGTGCGCGGGTGCCTGGCGTCCGCGCCCGACTCGCCGGAAGGTGTGCGGGTCGAGCTGCGCGTGGATCCGCTCCTGCGAGCCGACTCCCATGCCGTCGCGACACGGGCGCGGGACCGTCTCGACCGGCTCGAGGCGGCAGGGCTGTGGGTGTCCTCCGACGCCTCGCGAGCTGTGCTCACAAACGCCGACGGGCTGAGCCGCACCGGGGCTGACGCCACCCTCGCCGCCGGCGGCCCCGTGCTCGTCCATGGCGACCTTCACCTTCGCCACGTCCTGGTGACCGAGAACGGCCACGCCGCAGGAGTCATCGACTGGGGCGACGCATGCCTGGCGGACCCATCCGTCGACCTGTCGTTGGCCTACGCCGCGTTCGCCGGGTCGGACCGGGCTGCCTTCTTCGGCGCGTACGGAACGATCACGCCCGAGCAGGAAGTCCGCGCCCGGGTGCTGGCGCTGCTCCTCTGCGCCGCGCTCGCGGAGCATGCTGCGGACACCGGTGCCGCCATGGCCCTGCGCACTTCCCTGGACGGGCTCGCGCGCGCGAGCCGTCCCTGACCGCCGTCCGGGGGGCATGATCGACAGGTGGACGTCCTGCCTTGGGCATTTGCCGCCGGCGGTCTCGCCGCGCTCCTGGCGGCGCTGCTGCCCAGCGCGTTGCACCGACTGCCGCTGTCCGAACCGATGGTCTTTCTCGGCGCCGGCGTCATCGCCTGGACGGTGTTCGACGGGCTGGCCACGCCGGACCCGACGAAGTACGGCACCGCGACCGAGCACCTCACCGAGGTCTGCGTGATCATCGCGCTGATGGGCGCCGGCCTCGCGATCGACCGTCCGATCGGCTGGCGCAGGTGGGGTCCGACCTGGCGCCTGCTGGCGATCACGATGCCGCTGAGCATCGCGGCGGTGGCCCTGCTCGGCTGGTGGACCCTTGGCTTCGCTCCCGCGGCGGCGCTCCTGCTCGGGGCCGCGCTCGCCCCGACGGACCCGGTCCTCGCCTCCGATGTCCAGGTCGGCGAGCCGTCGGACTCGCCCAACCACGAGGACGAGGTCCGCTTCTCGTTGACCTCCGAGGCAGGACTCAACGACGGCCTTGGTTTCCCGTTCACGTACGCCGCGGTCGCCATCGGGCTCGGCGGGTTGACGCCGGGTCACTGGTTCGTCGAGTGGTTCGCCGTCGACCTCGCGTACCGCATCGTCGCCGGCATCGCGATCGGTGTCGGTGTCGGCTGGGTTCTGAGCCGGTTGATCTTCACCCGGGCTCCGGGCAGCACGCTCGCCGAGCGCGGTGACGGGTTCGTGGCCTTGGCCGCGACCTTTCTCGCGTACGGCGTCGCGGAGCTGGTCGAGGGCTACGGGTTCATCGCGGTGTTCGTGTGTGCAATCTCGATCCGCGCGGCCGAGCGCGAGCACGGGTACCACGGTGTGCTGCACGGGTTCATCGAGCAGATCGAGCGGCTGGTCACGGTGCTGGTCCTGGTCCTCCTCGGGGGCGCGATCGCACGCGGGTTACTCTCGGCGCTGACCTTCGGCGATATCGCGCTTGCGGTGGCGATGATCTTTGTGATCCGCCCGGTGTTCGGCTGGCTCGCCCTGCTCGGCGCGCCCGGCACTCGTCGAGAGCGCGCGGCGATCGCCTTCTTCGGCGTACGCGGTGTCGGCTCGATCTACTACCTCGCGTACGGCATCGAGCACCTCGGTGACTTCGCGGACGTGGACCGCCTCTGGGCCATCGTCGGGCTGGTCGTCACGCTGTCCGTCCTGGTGCACGGTGTGAGCGCCCAGCCGGCAATGGCGCACGTCGACACCAAGCGGGAGGAGCGCGAGCGGGTCGAACACCGGCGACGGGCCGCACCGCCCGCCGCCTGAGCCACCTGAAACGGCCCGCCTGGAGACGTCGAGCCGAAGCGATCGCCTACGCTCGAACCGCCTCACGCCCAATCCGAGGACGCCGAGGACGGACGCCGCCCCCATGGTCACGGGACTCCGCACGACGCGATCCGCCGAGGTGTCGTCGCAGTCATCGGCCGAGGGCACGGACCGGTGGCTCGCCCGCCTGGTGCTGGTGGCCATCGTCGTGTTCGTCGTGGCCGGCATCGGCAGGTCGCTCCTCGGGTTGAGTGTCTTCGCTAGCACCGATCTCCTGTACGAGCACCCGCCGTGGTCGGCGCAGGTCGAGCCAGGGTTCGAGCCCGCCAACGCGTACGTGGGCGATCCCGTCGACGCCATCTACCCGCCTATGCACGAGGTCACAACCCGACTCCGCGACGGCGATCTCGCCGCTTGGAGCAGCATGCAAGCTGGCGGATCCGAGCTCGCGGCGACGCCGAGCCTCGCCGTGCTGTCGCCAGTCTCCTGGCCTTACCTCGTGCTGCCCGCGTGGCTGGCACCCGCGTACGCCAAGCTGCTCGAGATCGCGATCGCCGTCGCCGGCATGTTCGCCTTCGGCCGCCGGATCGGCCTGACCCGCGCGGCGAGCTGGCTCGGCGGCCTCGCATTCGTCACCTCCGGCTTCCTCGTCGCGTGGACGAACTGGCCACAAGCCCGCACCGCCGCCCTCGTGCCTGCGTTCTTCTGGGCTCTCGAGCGCCTCGTCCGGGAGCGCGACGGTCGCAGCGTCGCGCTTGTCTCACTGACCGTCGCGGCCATGGTGTTCAGCGGCTTCCCGGCGGTGGCGGCGTACGCGCTGTACAGCGGCGCGCTGTACGCGCTCGTCCGGCTGGTGGTCGTGAGCAGAGGGGCCCCGCGCGGTGCAGGACGGGTCGTCGCCGGCCTGGCCCTTGCTGCGGCCGGGGTCGCGGGCGGGGTCGCGCTCGCGGCGGTGCAGCTGCTGCCGTTCGTACGGCAGCTCGGCGAGGCCTACCTCGGATCGCGCGTGCAGACCGCGGAGCAGTCGCTCTCGGTCGTCTCGCTCGTGTCCGCCCTGGTGCCCGACGGGTTGGGCACGCCGGTGTCGCGCGGCACCTGGCTCGGCCCGCGCAACCCGATTGAGTCGTTCTCCTATGTCGGCGTCGGCGTCGTGCTGCTCGCCGGCGTCGGAGCGCTGGGCGTGCGGTCCGTCAAAGCTCGCTCGGTGGTCGACTCTGCGGGACCCGGGACGGCGTCCGTCCTCCTCTCGCCCACCGACATCTCCGCCGGCTCACCGCGAGCGGCCAGGCACGCCCTCGTGCTCGCGCCAGGGGGCGTCGCACGCGGCGTTCGCGGCTACCTGGTCGGCGTGATCTTGTGCTGGGGCATCGCGATCTACACCGGCGGCCCGGTGCTCGCTGCGATCCAGCAGCTTCCGACGATGGACATCAACCCGATCGGGCGGGCCCGCTCGGTCCTGGGGTTCTTCGTCGCGGTCCTCGCGGCGGTGGGTTTCGATCTCCTCGTACGGGCTCGTGCACACCGCGCGGACGCGCCTACCGATCGGGCGGTCGAGTCATCGGCAGCTGGGTCAAGCGCGGGGGACGCTCACTGGCGACGGCGCATCAGCTGGCTTTTGATCGGCGCGGCCGCCGGTGGGCTGCTGGGCGTCGGCTGGTGGTACGCCGGGCAGGAGGGTTTCGAGGCGGCGTACGCCCGGGCCGCGGCGATGACCGTCGCGTTGACAGGACTCGCCGCGCTCGGTGCGGTCCT
>Ga0136634_10000638_pt1 | contig 14686 bp, 10 predicted proteins | sample AntDrymUQ8332106_2_FD_104654 | JGI IMG/M metagenome (GOLD analysis project Ga0136634, IMG submission 104654) | Polar desert sand microbial communities from Dry Valleys, Antarctica - metaG UQ833 (21.06) | ecosystem: Environmental > Terrestrial > Soil > Desert | place: Antarctica: Dry Valley... | reverse complement strand
GTGTACGACTCGAGGTGCGGGCTGGTGAACCGGCCCGTACGCAACCCCAGCGTGCTGAGCAAGCCCTCGATCATGCGCGCGGTGCTCGTTTTGCCGTTGGTCCCGGTCACGTGGATGACCGGGAACGCGCGCTCCGGATGGCCGAGGAGGTCGAGGAGGGCGCGCATGCGGTCCAGCGTCGGGTCGATCTCGTGCTCGGGCCAGCGGGTCGCGAGCGCCGCCTCGACCCGGCTCAGCACGTCACCGCCGGAATCCGTCGTCACCGCCCCATTCTACGAATTCGCGCCCAACCGCGGGGGTGACGTCGGCTACGAACCCGCGCCCGACTGCGGCGGGTGACGACGGAACGAGCGTCAGCCCGCGAGGAAGCCCAGCAGGGCGGCGTTGAACTCCTCGGGGTGAGAGGCGTTCAACCCGTGCGGCCCGCCTTTGATCACCACGAGCACGCTCCCGGGGATCGCCTTCGCCGAGCGCTCGCCACTCACCTCGAACGGCACGATCCCGTCGGAGTCCCCGTGGATCACGAGCGTCGGCACCGTGACCTTCGCGAGGTCGGCGCGGAAGTCGGTGCGCCCGAACGCACCGATGCAGTCCAGCGTGCCCTTCGGCGAGGCCATGGCGCCGATGCTGCGGGCGTACTCCCGCTGCTGCTCGCTGACCTTCAGCTTGCGGCCGGCGCTGAAGAAGGTCTTGGTGAAGTCCTCCAGGAACGCCAGCCGGTCGGTGCGTACGCCCGTCTCGAAGGCCCCGATCGTCGCGTCGTCGAGCCCGCCGTCAGGGTTGTCGTCGGCCTTGTAGAGGTACGGCGGGACCGCACCCGCCAGGACGGCCTTCGCCACGCGGCCGGTGCCGTACGTCGAGATGTAACGCACGACCTCGCCGCCGCCCATCGAGAACCCGACCAGGGTCGCCTCCCGCAGGTCGAGGTGCTCGAGCAACGTGTTGAGATCGGCGGCGAACGTGTCGTAGTCGTAGCCGTCCCAAGGCTGGGAGGACAGCCCGAAGCCGCGACGGTCGTAGCTCACGACGCGGTAGCCGGCCTCGATCAGGGCCGGGACCTGGCTCTCCCAGGTGCGGCTGGAGAGCGGCCAGCCGTGGATCAGCACGACCGGCTTCCCGGTGCCGTGATCTTCGTAGTAGAGCTCGACGGGTGCGCCGTTCTCCATGCCAACGGTGATCTTCGCCATGCTGCGCGTCTCCAACCTCATCGGTGTGTCCTTGTCGTCCCAGCGAGCCAACTCGACCCACCCCACCCGCTGTTCCCGGCATGAGTCCCCGAGAGGAGTCGGCCCGTACGATCGGGCGCATGACCCAGCTCGACCAAGACATCGTCACGCCCGGCGCCGAGTCTGGCACTGCGGGCGCGATATCGCGCGTGCCCGACAAGGTCAGCATCGACGGCCTCGAGGACCGCTGGTCGCCGGCGTGGATCGAGGATGGGACGTACGCCTTCGACCGGACGAAGACCCGCGAGGAGATCTACTCGATCGACACACCGCCCCTCACCGCGAGCGGATCGATGCACATAGGACACGTGTTCTCGTTCACCCACACCGACCTCATCGCGCGCTACCAGCGCATGCGCGGGCGCGAGGTGTTCTACCCGATGGGGTGGGACGACAACGGCCTGCCGACCGAGCGTCGGGTGCAGAACTTCTACGGGGTCCGGTGCGACCCGACCTTGCCGTACGACCCGGACTTCGCACCACCGGACAAGCCCGACCCGAAGCGGCAGGTCGCCATCCCCCGCGGGAACTTCATCGACCTGTGCCAGGAGCTGACGCTCGACGACGAGCGGGCGTACGAGGCGGTCTGGCGCCGGCTCGGGCTCTCGGTCGACTGGGACATCACCTACCGCACGATCGACGACAACTGCCGGGCCACCTCGCAGCGTGGGTTTCTCCGCAACCTAGCGCGCGGCGAGGCGTACCAGTCCGAGGCGCCGACGCTGTGGGACGTGACGTTCCGTACGGCCGTCGCGCAGGCTGAGCTCGAGGACCGCGAGCGGCCCGGCGCGTACCACCGGGTCGCGTTCCACCGCCCTGACGGCGACAGCGTGCACATCGAGACGACGCGGCCGGAGCTGATCCCGGCGTGCGTCGCCCTGGTGGCGCATCCAACCGACGAGCGCTACCAAGCTCTGTTCGGGACCACCGTGCGTACGCCGGTCTTCGACGTCGAGGTGCCCGTCCTGGCGCACCGGCTCGCCGAGCCCGACAAGGGCAGCGGCATCGCGATGATCTGCACGTTCGGCGACCTGACCGACGTCACCTGGTGGCGGGAGCTGTCCCTGCCGATCCGCGCGATCGTCGGCTGGGACGGCCGGATCCTGCCCGACCCGCCGCAGGGGCTGGACTCCGAGGCCGGGCGCGCGGCGTACGGGCAGATCGCCGGCGCGACGCTGTTCACCGCGAAGGAGCGGGTCGTCGGGATGCTGCGCGAGTCGGGCGACCTCGCCGGCGAGCCGAAACCGATAACGCACCCGGTGAAGTTCTACGAGAACGGCGACAAGCCGCTCGAGATCGTCACGACCCGGCAGTGGTACATCCGCAACGGTGGCCGTGACACCGACCTGCGGGCGGCGCTGGTGCGGCGGGGGCACGAGGTCGACTTCCATCCGCCGTTCATGCGGCAGCGCTACGAGAACTGGGTGGAGGGCCTCACCGGCGACTGGCTGATCAGCCGGCAACGGTTCTCCGGCGTGGCCATCCCCGTGTGGTACGCGCTCGACGACAACGGCGACCCCGACTACGACCGGGTGATCGTCCCGGACGAGGCGACCCTCCCGGTCGACCCCGGGTCGGAGTGTCCTCCCGGCTACCGCGAGGACCAGCGCGGCGAGCCGGGCGGGTTCGCCGGCGACCCGGACGTGATGGACACCTGGGCCACGTCGTCGCTGACGCCACAGATCGTGTCCGGCTGGGAGCGCGACGAGGACCTGTTCGGCCGGGTCTTCCCGATGGACCTGCGGCCGCAGGCGCACGAGATCATCCGCACCTGGCTGTTCTCGAGTGTTGTCCGCGCCAACTTCGAGCAGGACACCGCGCCGTGGCGCCATGCCGCGATCTCGGGCTGGGTGCTCGACCCCGATCGCAAGAAGATGAGCAAGTCCAAGGGCAACGTCGTCACGCCGATGGACCTGATCGTGGAGCACGGCGCCGACGCGGTCCGGTATTGGTCGGCGTCAGGGCGGCTCGGCACAGACACCGCGTTCGACGTCGCGCAGATGAAGAACGGCCGCCGCTTGGCAATCAAGCTGCTGAACGCGAGCAAGTTCGCGCTCGCGCTCGGCGCCGACAGCAGCAACCTCGGCGGCACCGTGACAGAGTCACTCGACGCCGCGATGCTCACGCGCCTGGTCGGCGTGGTCGAGACGGCGACCGCGGCCTTCGAGGCGTACGAGCACCAGCGCGCACTCGAAGCGATCGAATCGTTCTTCTGGTCCTTCTGCGACGACTACATCGAGCTGGTGAAGGAGCGGGCGTACGACGGTCGCGGCGCCGAGGCCGCGGCGTCGGCGAAGACCGCGCTGGCCCAGGCGCTGTCGGTGCTGCTCCGGTTGTTCGCGCCGTTCCTGCCGTACGCCACCGAGGAGGTCTGGTCGTGGTGGCAGGAGGGCTCGGTGCATCGCAGCTCGTGGCCGACTGTCGCTGAGGTGGAACTCGCCGAGCCCGTCGACCCCGGAGTCCTGGACGCGGTGGGCGCCGTCCTGCGGGAGATCCGTAAGGCCAAGTCTGAGGCGAAGCTCTCGATGCGTACGGACATCGCTGCCGTCGCCGTGACCGCCTCGCGCGCCGACGCCGGCCGCATCGAGCTGGCGGCTGCCGACGTCGCCGGCACCGGCCGGGTGGCGGACTTCAGCATCGCGGCCAGCGACGAGGTCACCGGCGCGCCGCAGGTGACCGTCACGCTCTGAGCTGTCGGCGGCAGCAGCGGGGCGAAGGTCGCCCGTGTGTACGACACGCCGACCGCCCCACACACCCGCGCCCACCACCGCCCTGCGCCCCGCGCCCACCACCGCCCTGCGCCCCCCGCCGCCCCGGACTCGGCCTCGGCCTCGACTGCCGACGAAGGTCACTCGTGTGCGACGACACACTAGCCATGCACACACCCGCGCCCTTCGCTTGCCACCTGCGGCAGTTGAGCACGCCTTTCCACAGACGCAGTGGCGAGAGCTTTCTGTCCACCGGTATCAGATCAGCGTCCGGATGACCTCGGCTGTCGCCAGATTGACGGCAATGGACACTGTGCTAGCTCAACTTCTGGACGCCGGTCACGGCGTCGTACGGCGGACGGCAGCCGCGGGCTCCGCGCCCCACTGGGCCATCGGCAACGCGGTCGCGGCCAGCGAGCTCGTCCGCGTGCTGCCTCGCACCTACGTTCTCGCCGGCTTGGAGGACGACCCGGCGACGCGGTGCCGGGCCGCGCTCGTGTACGCAGGTGACGCATCGGCCCTCAGCCATCTCACTGCGCTTGATCGGTGGCTCGTACCAGTGCCGGACAGCGCGAAGACGGGTCCGGTCCACATCACGGTGCCGGCAACGCGGCGACTCAGACCCGGCGGACACGTGATTGTGCACCGTCGTAAGGGCTTCGTCAGTGTGCCGCCCTGGGTTGTCGTCCGGGACGGGCTTGCCGTCGTTGCGTTCGAGCGAGCATTGATAGAGAGCTGGCCAATGTTGGGCGCCTCCGATCGAGCAGGTCCCCTCATGCACGCTGTGAACAGTCGGCGTACGACGGCGGCCCGGCTGGGGCGGACGCTCGACGGGCTCCCCCAGCTCGCCGACCGCGCGGATCTCGCTCGGATGCTGGGACTTATCGACGACGGCTGCCGCAGTTGGCTCGAGATCCTCGGTTGCCTTGAGATCTTCCAGCACCCGTCGTTGCCGAAGTCGCGAGGGCAGGTGCCGGTCCAGCTCGGGTCTCGCACTGTGTACCTCGATCGGCTGTTCGACGAGGAGCTGGTTGCTGTGGAGCTCGACGGAGCCGAGCACCACGGCTCTGAGGAGGCGCGCGAGCGGGACCGGCGCCGTGACGCCGCACTCGCGGCCCTGGGCATCCTCGTCGTGCGCTACACCTATCGGCGACTCGTGAGCGAGCCGGAAGCGGTGCGCAAGGAGCTGGCACAGATCCTCGCTGTACGTCGACGGCAGCTCCGCAGCGCCTGATGCGACCGGGTCCTTGCGCTGCGAGTCTTCCGAGCTCTTGGGCAATGGGCGCTGGTGCGTACGGCGCTTCGACGTGCTTGACACCGCGGCTCCACAACCTGATGCGACCGGGTCCTTGCGCTGCGAGTCCTCCGAGCTCTTGGGTAAAGGGCGCTGATGTGTGTCGCGGTCGGCGTGTTGCACACAGCAGCGCCCTTCGCTCCACCGTGTCCCCGGCGCTGCAGCGTTCGCCGTCACACCGACGAGATCATGGGCGCGACGACGTCGCCTTCGCACGCCGAGTCCGGGCCGTCGTTCTTTGCTCGCCGCATGGCATCTAGACGGCGGACCGACCTCCTGCGTTCACCCGCGCCGACCGGGTGCCGTGTTCGATCATGCTCATGACAACGGCAGCCTTGGGGCGACGGAAGTTCCTGCTCGGCTCGGCGGCCACTGTCGCCGTGGCCTCCGTCGGGCTCGACACCCGATCCGCGGCCGCCGCGCGAGTTGACGCCTATCCCTTCCAGCTCGGCGTCGCGAGCGGCGACCCGCTGCCTGATGCGGTCGTGCTGTGGACGCGTCTGGTGCGGGACCTGCTCGACCCCGCGTCGATGGGCTCGGTGCCGATCGCGGTCCAGTGGGTCGTGGCCGAGGACGCGGCGTGCCGCCGGGTCGTACGCAGCGGGACCGCGACCGCGCACCCCGCGCTCGCGCACTCGGTGCACGTGGATGTCCGCGGCCTGCGGCCCGACCGGGTCTACCACTACCGCTTCAAGGCTGGCGCGTACGCCTCCGAGGTCGGCACAACGCGGACGGCCCCCGCCCTCGATGCGGCCGTGTCGACGCTCAAGGTCGGGGTCGTGAACTGCCAGGACTGGCAGAACGGGTACTGGCCGGCGTACGACCATCTCGCCGAGGAGGACCTCGACGTCGTCCTGCACCTCGGCGACTACATCTACGAGTACGACCCGGCCAGCGTCTATCCCGACCGCCTGCACAACCCGCCGGAGACGCTGGGGCTGCAGCAGCTGCTGACTCTCACCGACTACCGCAACCGGCAGGCGCTGTACAAGACGGACCCCGCCATCCAGCGCGCCCACGGCCGCTTTCCCTGGGTGCTCACCTGGGACGACCACGAGGTCGAGAACAACTACGCCGGCCTGGTCGACGAGATCGACGACACCGGCGAGATGTATCAGGACCCGGTCGAGTTCGCCGCTCAGCGCACCAACTCGTACCAGGCGTACTACGAGCACATGCCGATCCGACCCAAGGTGCGGCTCGGCTCACCGGACTACAAGATCTACCGATCCTTCGACTACGGCGACCTGCTCCGCGTCGCCGTGCTGGACACCCGGCAGTACCGCACCGACCAGCCCGGTGGCTTCTCCACGGACTTCGGGGACGAGCAAGCGGGGCGGGCCAACGTCGACGGCACCATGACCGGCGCCGAGCAGGAGGCATGGCTGCAGTCGCAGCTCGACAGCTCACCTGCGCTGTGGAACGCCATCGCACAGCAGACACTGATGACGCGCGTCCGCTTCCCGAACGTCGACCCAACGGTCCCGCTGCCCTTCATCGCCAACCTGGACCAGTGGGACGGGTACTTCCCGCAACGCCAGCGCATCGTCGACTTCCTCGACCAAGCGGCGGTCAGCAACCCGGTCGTGCTCGCCGGCGACATCCACTCGTCCTGGTTCAGCGACATCAACCTCGACCCCGACGACCCCGAGTCGAAGACGGTCGCCGCGGAGTTTGCCGCCACGTCGATCTCGTCGGACTTCCCGATCGACTACGACGCTCTGATCAAGGCGTTTAACCCGGTGGAGAACCCGCAGGTCAAGTACTTCGACGGTTCGCGCCGCGGATATCTACGCATGACCATCGACAGGTCACAGTGGCTGACGGAGGCACGTACGGTGTCCACGATCGCCGAACGCGAGGCTCCCGTGGAGACAACCGCGGGGTACGTCACGCTGGCCGGTGACCCCGGAGTCCTGCCGGCCTGATCCGACCACCGGCACCTGACCCCGCGCTCAGACTCCGGACGCGAGCACGGGCGCGGCCGCTTCGTCGTCGTTCAGCGCCTGTCGACTCGTTCTGATCGGCAGGAGCGAGGTCAGCCGGTGCTCTCCGCCGCCGTCTCGGCGCGCCAGCCCTGGATGTCATCCAGGCTGACGTTGCCGCCGCAGAGCACCAGCGTCACCATCGCGTCCGCTGGCAGCCGGTCGCGGAGGCGTACGGCGGCGGCCCACGTGCAAGCTGCAGCCGGCTCGGTGAGCACTTTCACATGGCGGGCCAGCAGCTCGATCGCGCGCACGGCCTCCGCGTCGGGCACGACCACGATGTCTTGGACCCCGGCGCGCACGATGCCGAGAGTGCGCTCGGACACCATCGGCGCGCCCAGCGTCTTCGCGATCGACGTGATCGCGTCCAGGATGACGGGCCGCCCGGCTTCGACGGCCTGTGCCATCGCGTCGGCGCCGATAGTCTCGACGCCCCAGACACGGATGTCGGGGCGCAGCGCCCGCACCGCCGTGACTATGCCGCTGATCATGCCGCCGCCGCCGATGGAGGCGACGATGTCGGTGGTGTCGGGCGCATCCTCGAGCAACTCGAGCGCGAGAGTGCCTTGCCCGGCAATCACCGCCGGGTCGTCGAACGGGTGGATCAGCGTGCGCCCCGCCGATGCTTGCTCCTGGGCCTGCGCGAAGGCGGCCGCGATGCTGTCCGTGAGCACGACCTCGGCGCCGTCCGCCCGCGCACCGGCGATCGAGGAAGCCGCCGTGGTCGACGGCATGATCACCGTGGCGTGCAGCCCGAGCCGGCGTGCCGCGTACGCGACCGCGATCCCGTGGTTGCCGCCGGAGACCGCCACCACGCCCGCCTCCGCCTCGGCGCGGTCGAGCTGAAGAAGACGGTTGAACGCCCCGCGCACCTTGAACGACCCGCCGTGCTGAAGCAGCTCGAGCTTGGCGGAAACCGGACGGCCGAGCAATTGGGCGAGCCGCGGCTGGCCGAGCGTCGGGGTCCTCCGCACGTACGGCGCGATGCGCGCCCGCGCCGCACGCACCGTGTCCACGGAGAGGTCGGCGGCGACCGGGCGCGCCGCGGGGCACGACTCAACTGTCACGAACGAAGTATCCGCTCTCGGCTCGAGAAGACTGCCGGAACTCGTCGACACGAGTCCGATCCGGTCAGCATCGTGAGATCACTCGCAGGGATTGACCCGCTGACTTGAGCGAAATGCGGCTTCAGGATCTCTTCCTTGGCTCAACGACCCACCAACCCGCGAGCTGCACCTGACGCAACTTCAGCTCGTACAGCCGCGCCCATGCGACGAACGATCTCGCGCAGAATCGGCCGCGGGGTGGCGAAGTTGAGGCGAACATAGCCCGCTCCAACGGTTCCTGTCGCCGACCCGTCCACCAGGAAGACGCCGGCGTGCTGACGGAAGAACTCCGCGGGCTGCGTGGGCAGGTCGAGCGGGCGGCAGTCGAGCCAGGCAAGGTAGGTGCCGTCGGGTGGACGGTGGGACACGCCCGGCAGCTCCGCCGCGATCATGTCGGCCAGCAGGAGCCTGCTTCCGTCGAGGTAGTCCAGGACCGCATCGAGCCACGGCTGACCCGCGCTGAACGCGGCGGTCGACGCCAGGACGCCGAGGTTGCTCGCTGCGTTGGCCGCGCGGTACTGCATCGACGGCCACCGCTCCTCGTCCTCGTCGCTGGTGAGGATGAGCTGCGCGGTCTTGAGCCCGGGCATGTTCCACGCCTTGGACGCGGAAAGCGCCGTCACCGAGTGCCGCGCCGCAACGTCGGAGATCGACGCGTACGGCACGTGCTCCGCGCCGGGGTACACCAGCGGGCCGTGGATCTCGTCGGCGAACACGCGGATGCCCGGGTGGCGGGCGACGAGCTCGCTCACGGCGACGAGCTCGGCCCGGGTGAGCACGGTCCCGACCGGGTTCCACGGGTTGCACACGACCAGCAGGCCGTTGTCCGTACGGGCGAGCGCTCCCTCGAGCGCGTCGAGGTCGATGCTCCAGCGGCCGTCGGATGCCTGCCGTCCGGGCACCTGCACGACGTCGTGCCCGATCGACGGCGGAACTGTGAGGAACGGCATGTATCCCGGCGTCGGCAGGATCACGGTGGCGCCCGGCGGGACCAGCGACTCCAACGTCGCCTCGAGTGCCTTCATCACGTCGCCGACGGGGTGGATGCGCTCGGCGGGAACGGTCCAGCCGTACGCCCTGTCGAGCCAGCCCGCACAGGCCTGAGCGAGTCCGGCAACCAGCGGGCGGGAGAGGTAGCCGAAAGCCATCGCGTCGACGCCGGCGTGCAGCGCGTCGAGCACGGCGGGCGAGGTGCCGAAGTCCATCTCGGCGACCCAGGCCGGGAGGACGTCCGGGTCGTGCGCCCACTTGAGGCCACCGCGGTCGCGGAGCGAGTCGACGGTGATGCCGTCGAATCGGTGCGCAACCTCTGTCAGGTCAGGACGCCTTCTCGCGCCGCTCGCGCTTCGGCGGCGCCTCACGCGGCACGAGAGTCGGGTTGACGTTCTCGAGCACGACCTCGCGGTTGACCACGACCTTGCCGATGTCCTCGCGGCTCGGCACCTCGTACATCACCGAGAGCAGCACCTCTTCGAGGATCGCGCGCAGGCCGCGCGCGCCGGTGCCCCGAAGGATCGCCTGGTCGGCGATCGCGTCGAGAGCGTCATCGGTCAGCTCGAGCTCCACGCCATCGAGCTCCATCAACCGTTGGTACTGCTTGACCAGCGCGTTGCGCGGCTCGGTGAGGATGCGGGTGAGCGCGGCACGGTCGAGGTTGTGCACGCTGGTGATGACCGGCAGCCGGCCGATGAACTCGGGGATCAGGCCGAACTTCAGCAGATCCTCGGGCATGACGTCGGCGAAGAAGTCGGTGGTGTCGATCTCGCTCTTGCTGCGCAGCTTGGCGCCGAAGCCCACACCGCGGCGACCCGTACGCGCCTCGATGATCTGCTCGAGCCCGGAGAACGCGCCGCCGACGACGAACAGGACATTCGTGGTGTCGATCTGGATGAACTCCTGGTGCGGATGCTTGCGACCGCCCTGCGGCGGCACTGACGCGGTGGTGCCCTCGAGGATCTTCAACAGCGCCTGCTGGACGCCCTCACCCGACACGTCACGGGTGATCGAAGGGTTCTCGCTCTTGCGAGCGATCTTGTCGACCTCGTCGATGTAGATGATGCCGGTCTCGGCCTTCTTGACGTCGTAGTCCGCTGCCTGGATGAGCTTGAGCAGGATGTTCTCGACGTCCTCGCCGACGTAACCGGCCTCGGTGAGAGCGGTCGCGTCGGCGATGGCGAACGGCACGTTGAGCATGCGGGCCAAGGTCTGTGCGAGGTGGGTCTTGCCGCAGCCGGTGGGCCCGATCAGGAGGATGTTGGACTTGGCGAGCTCGACCTGCTCGGTGTCCTTGCGGCCGACGGAGCCGGACTGACCGGCCTGCACCCGCTTGTAGTGGTTGTAGACGGCCACGGCAAGCGCCTTCTTGGCGTTGTCCTGGCCGACGACGTACTCGTCGAGGAACTCACAGATCTCTTTCGGCTTCGGAAGGTTCTCCCAGCCGACCTCGCTGGTCTCGTTGAGCTCTTCCTCGATGATCTCGTTGCACAGGTCGATGCACTCGTCGCAGATGTAGACACCAGGACCGGCAATGAGCTTCTTGACCTGCTTCTGGCTCTTGCCGCAGAACGAGCACTTGAGCAGGTCACCGCCGTCGCCTATCCGGGCCACTGGTGCTCTCCTTCGCCTCGTCCGCTACTCACGATATCGCTACCGCTCCGTGACCTAGACCGTACCGGTTCGGTCCCACAAGCAAGGGTCCTTCAGCTGTGAGCACGTGGCCGGCGCGCCGTCAGGACTTGACGACGCTGACGGGCACTACGGGCACATTCGCCTTGCGCGGCTCGATGATCCCGTCGATCAGCCCGTACGCGAGCGCGTCCGGCGCGGTGAGGATCTTGTCCCGCTCGATGTCGTGCTCGACCTCCTCGACGGTCTTGTTCGAGTGCCGGGAGATCATCTCCTCCATCTGGCGGCGCATCCGGAGGATCTCCCGGGCGGCGATCTCGAGGTCCGTCGCCTGGCCGTACGTGCCCTCGGTCGCCGGCTGGTGGATCAGCACGCGCGAGTGCGGGAGCGCGGACCGCTTGCCCTTGGTGCCAGCAGCAAGCAGGACCGCGGCCGCGGAGGCCGCCTGGCCCATGCAGGTCGTCGAGACGTCGCACCGGACGAACTGCATCGTGTCGTAGATCGCGGTGAGCGCCGTCATGGAGCCGCCGGGCGAGTTGATGTAGATCTGGATGTCGCGGTCGGGGTCGATCGACTCCAGGCACAACAGCTGGGCCATGACGGCGTTCGCGACATCGTCGCTGATCGGGGTCCCGAGGAAGATGATCCGGTCCTCGAAGAGCTTGCCGTACGGGTCGATGCGGCGGAAGCCGTACGACGTCCGCTCCTCCCACTGCGGGATGTAGTAGTTCATCGACGGCTGGAGCAGCGAGCTGTTCGCGGACGGCTCGTACGCGGCGGCGGTCAGGGACGCGAGGCTCTGGTGCGGATGATTCATGGTCGGTCGTCCTCGGTGTCGAAGATGGTCGGGGCGGGCACCTGCGTCGACATCAGTCGGTCCCGCCGCCGCCCTGGACTTGGGCCGCGCTGCGCACGACGTGATCGACGAAGCCGTAGTCCTTGGCCTGCACCGCGGTGAACCAGCGGTCGCGCTCGTGGTCGACCATGATCTGGTCGACCGACTGCCCGGTGTGCTGGGCGATGAGCGCAGCCATCTCGCGCTTGAGCAGGATCGCCTGCTCGGCCTGGATCCGGATGTCGGACGCCGTGCCCCCGATGCCGCCGGACGCCTGGTGCATCATGATCCGCGCGTGCGGCAGCGCGTACCGCTTGCCGGCAGCGCCGGCGCACAGCAGGACCTGACCCATCGACGCGGCAAGGCCCATCCCGACCGTGGCGACGTCGGACTTGACGAACTGCATCGTGTCGTAGATCGCCATGCCCGAGTCGACCGAGCCACCCGGCGAGTTGATGTACAGCCAGATGTCGCTGTTGGAGTCCTCGGCGTCGAGCAGCAGGAGCTGGGCGCAGATCGCGTTGGCGTTGGCGTCCTTGACCTCGGAGCCGAGGAAGATGATCCGCTCCCGCAGGAGGCGGCTGTAGATGCTGTCGTCGAGGTTCATGCCGGCGGGGCTGGGTGCGTGCGCCTGTGCGGCGCTCAGCTCCGTACGAGCCATCACGCCATGGTGGACACCGGCACGGGGCACATGGAGTGCGGGCGGATTGGGGATGAGGGCGGACATCGTCGAGAAGTCACCTGCTTCATGTCGGTCGCCATCTCGCGTCGTGGATGGCCGCGCATCTCGACAGTAGCCCCGGGCTGCAGGTGGGTGGCGGCTTGCAGGGTCGGTGTTCGCTCTCGGCGCAGGCGGCGCCGAGACTCCCGCGCACAGACCCAGCGTGCGCGTCAGTGGGCCTCGGCGTCGCCCTGATCGACCTCGTCCGAGCCAGCGCTCGCGTCGTCGTCCACGTGCGCCAGGGCCTCCACGCCGTCGGGCCCGGGGTCCTCGGGCCGCGTGTCCTCAGGGTCGAGCTCCCCGGCATCGAGGTCGGCAGCCGGAAACGACTCATCGTCGAAGACGAGGAACTCGTCGCCCTGGTCGGGCACGCCGAAGCCGTCGTCGACCACCTCGACCTGGTCAGTCGCCTCGTCGACGGGAACGGTCATAGCGCTCGTACGCGGGCCCGGCGTCCCGAGCGTGGCCTCCAGCGCCTCGAGGTCGAGGGCGATGCCGTCGGAGTCCTTCACCGTCGCCGCGCGGATGAGCGACGCCAGGGCCTTGGACCGTACGACGTCGGACATGAGGGCGCTGATCTGGTTCGACTGCACGATCTGCTGCGCGTACTGGTCCGGAGACACGCCCGCCCGTGCGGCGCGTACGACGATCTGCTGGGACAGCTCGCCTTCGTCGAGCTCGATCTTCTCCGCCGCCGCGATCGCATCGAGCACGAACTGCGCCTTGATCGCTTCGCTGGCCCGCTGCGCGTTGTCGGCGTCGAACTCCTCGAGCGTCTTCCCCAGCGTGCCGACGTACTGCTCCTTGGTCAGCCCATACCGCTCGAGCTCGCTGTCCACTCCCTGCGTGCGGTGCTCGAGCTCGTGTGCCAGCAGTCCCGCCGGCACCGGGATGTCGATGCTCGCCACGTACGACTCGAGCACGGCGTCGCGTGCGTTCACGAGCTGCTGCCGGCGCCGGATCCGCTCGAGGGTGTCGCGCGTGTCCGCGCGCAGCTCCTCGACCGTGTCGAATTCGCTCGCGAGCTGCGCGAACTCGTCGTCGAGCTCCGGCAGCTGCTGCTCCTTGACTGCCGTGATCCCGACCGTGACGGTCGCCTCCTGCCCGGCGGCACCGCCGACGAGCGTCGTGCTGAAGGTCGCGGTGTCCCCGGCCGACGTGCCGAGAACCGCGTCGTCCAATCCGTCGAGCATCGTGCCGGAGCCCAGCTTGTACGTCTGGCCGACGACCTCGCCGCCGTCGAGCAGCTCGCCGTCCGGATCCCTCGCGCTCAGGTCGATCGTCACCAGATCGCCGTCAGCGGCGGGGCGATCGACGGTGTTGGCGGCGGCGAAACGCTCGCGGAGCCGGTCGATCTGCTCGTCAATCTGTGCGTCGACGTCGGCGTCCGCCACGGTGATCGTGTCCACCGTGACCTCCACCGCCTCCCGCGGCGGCAGCTCGAAGTCGGGCCTGATCTCGACCTCGGCGGTGAACGTCAGCAGCGTGCCATCGTCGATATTCGTGACGTCCACGTCGGGCTGGCCGAGCACGTGCACGCCGGACTCCTCCACCGCCGCGCCGTAGAACGCCGGAATCGCCTCGTTGACGGCCTGCTCCAGCACCGCAGCCCTGCCGACGCGTGCGTCGATGATCCGCTGCGGAACCTTCCCCGGGCGGAACCCCGGCACCCGCACCTGCCGGCCGATCTCGCGGTACGCGCTGTCGAGGCTGGGTTTGAGCTCGGCAAACGGCACCTCGACGGACAGCCGGACCCGAGTCGGGTCAAGCTTCTCGACATCGGTCTTCACGACAGCAGGCTCCTCGCGTGGATGGCATGGTCTGGGTAGATCCGGGTTTGCACTCAGGTCAAGCGGGTGGCCCGCAAAGCCGGCCTGGTGAACGCGTCGGGGTACCCGGATTCGAACCGGGGGCCTCCGGCTCCCAAAGCCGGCGCGCTAGCCAAGCTGCGCCACACCCCGCCGACATCCGCGCGCGCTGCAGCGGGCGTCCCCGAGAGTGTAGAGCCCGGGAGCGATCCGGTCGTACGCACTGGTTCGCGGGCGCGGGGTGCGATACTTGCGGGCGGTTCCTCGCGGGTGTAGCTCAATGGCAGAGCCCCAGCCTTCCAAGCTGGCCATGCCGGTTCGATCCCGGTCACCCGCTCCACCGAGCCTGGCCGCTCGCGTCGCTCCTAGTACAGCGAG